>Ga0224522_1000020_pt1 | contig 117590 bp, 101 predicted proteins | sample CFST25metaG_FD_182733 | JGI IMG/M metagenome (GOLD analysis project Ga0224522, IMG submission 182733) | Peat soil microbial communities from Stordalen Mire, Sweden - C.F.S.T25 | ecosystem: Environmental > Terrestrial > Soil > Wetlands > Peat | place: Sweden: Norrbotten County, Stordalen Mire...
AAATTTTTTTTCAATATTGAAAACCTTTATTAAATAAATTTTGTTTAGTGAACAAAATACGTATATGCCGGAGGAAAAAGTTATTAAAAACATATACGGGAAAGAGAGAAATATCAGAACATTTATTGACCTGGTTAACGAACAATAAAATAATCAGGGTTTCTGATATTTCAATTTCTCTTTAAAATATTTTATGATCTACCGTTTTAAGCAAGACTATTAAATAAACATAAAATAAAAAAAAGGAGGGATAATGTATAACCATTATTCAAAAATCGCAATTCTTCTGATAGTGTTAAGCTTTACAATGTTTCAAACTGTATTCGCTCAAAACAATCAAAAAATTGCACCACCAACGGAGATTAAGTATTCGAATTCAAGCTCGACCAATGACGTACAGTCACTTACAAGTGATAAACCTCAGGAAGTCCAGTTTAGTGCACAGAAACAGGATTTATTGAACCAACTTGAAAATGCAAGAACATCAAACGATATAGCAAAAAAAGAACTTATAGAATCACAGCTAAACCGGCTCGACGGTCATACACCTGTTTCTTTGGTAGAAGACCCGAACGTTCGCGGCGGAGCGGTAGTTCACAACGGCAGTGGAAATGAAGGCGATATAACTTACAGCATGATTACGTCAGCTGCAGTATGGGCTTCAGCCACTCAGACTGCCCCAAGTACTTTTCCAACACCCGGAATAATCTGGGTCGCAACAAATATTTATGCCTCGGGCGGAGATACCTGTAAAATATATTCTTCGACAAACGGAGGACAGACATTTACTTTTGCATATTGGTTCTATTTCACCGCTAATGCGGATTTCAGGGCTAATGAACTCGATATAGAATTAATGTACGACGGCAGTGCTGTCTGGATTTACGGTATTTCAGGTTATACAGACGCCACCGGCAGAACATTTTCTCTATTGTTCAGGTTTAATACAACAACAAATGCTTTCGCCGGATACACGCTCTTATGGCCGGGAAATGCAACAACGACAAACTTATATTATAATCCAAGACTGACAAGTGACAACTCAAATTATACTTCGGCTACTTATCTTTATCTTTCTAACTCTTTCGATTCTACGGCGGGATCCTCTCATATTAACAGACAAAAATATGCTCACATAACAAATCCTTTTGTAGCAACACCCACGATTGACTATTCTCAAACCAGTATCAATAATGGCGGGTTTTACTGGAACACAAGCGGACTCCCGGCAGGCACATACCTCTGGACAGATATTGCATATTTTAGAACTTCGACAAGTGTTAACAGAATTATAACCGTATATAATGTTCCGGGTTCGACAAGTTATAATCTGTACCTTGCGTGGAGCGACGATTTTGGTGTAACCGCTACAGGAAGTTCCACTATAGCAGAAGCCAATGTTGATTATGGCGCAAGGATGGTTTTCAACGGTGGCACTGCAGTTTACAGCGGTATGATTGCTTATGTCAGACAATTTTCCGGAGCTGATTGGGACCCGTATTACAGGTCGACGACAGACGGCGGAACGACATGGACAAGCGGTTTTATCGATGGCAGCAGTAACAGAACACACACCGTAGATATTGTTGCGCCAAGGAGTGCAGTTAATTTATTCAAGGTTGGTTATGACCAAGATAGTGCTACCAGCAATTATGCATTTTACACCGGTGGAAACGCTACCTCGTGGAATCTGCCGACAGCAAGAGCAGTTTCCCCCGGCGGGGTTGACTCATCTTTTACTAAAGTAATTGCAGGATTCAAAAATGGCGGTGGCGATGATTGCTTCTCTTTGTTTTCTACGGGAAGCGGAACAAACCTATTTTCTTCAAGATTATGCTTTGTTGCAACCGGAATTCAAAATTCTAATGAGATACCAAAAGTATATTCATTATCACAAAACTATCCAAACCCGTTCAATCCTACAACAAGTATAAAATTCAGTATACCCAAGCAGGGTCTTGTCAAGCTGGCAGTTTATGATATACTTGGGAATCAGGTTGAAACTCTTGAAAACGGAACACTTGAAGCGGGAAATTATATAATTGATTTTAATGCTTCTTCGTTATCGAGCGGTGTTTATTTCTACAAATTAACTGCGGGTAATTTTACCGATACAAAAAAATTATTACTGATTAAATAAAGAGCTTTTTATTTAATAACAGTTATTCAAGACCTGTCTGCTTCTTGCTGGCAGGTCTTTTTTTTATAATACTTTTTTTTTTAAATATATTTATTAATTTAATATTTCAAAATTTCAATTTATAAAAATTTTAATATTTAATTATGTACACATCGGTAAAATCATTCGTTTCCGACTGGAAACACGAAAGCGAAGCAACACTAAAAATGTTAGATAAACTGACTGACGAATCATTAAAACAGAAGGTCTGGGCAGAGGGCAGAACACTCGGTTTTCTCGCCTGGCATATAACCCTCTCTGTCGGTGAAATGATGACAAAAATCGGATTGAATCCGGACTGTCCTTCTGAAGATGCAAAAATGCCGCCGAAAGCAATTGACATTAAAAACACATACGAAAAAGCAGCGACATCTTTGTTTGGAGAGATCGATTCTAAATTAAAAGACGAAATGCTTCACGATGATATAAGTGCATACGGCCAGACATGGAAAAAAGGTGTTATGCTGAAAATGCTTTACAGCCATCAGATTCATCACCGCGGGCAAATGACAGTTTTAATGCGTCAGGCAGGACTAAAAGTCCCGGGAATATACGGACCGGCAAAAGAAGAATGGGCAGCTTTTGGAATGGCGGCTCCGGAATAGACAAAAATACTTGTTTTTTAATTTGCTTTTTATTTTCCAAGATTATATTTTAAGGTGGTCATATTATGCTATTGTTTTATTATGGTTATATACTATAACTATTATAGTAATTTATTATATTTAAAGGGTAAATTTTAAAAACTAATAATCAATCCAGCAATGAAACACTCAACTATCTTAAGGGTGCGTTTTTGTACTTTTATTATTTTATTTTTATTCACTTCTCTAACAACGATAAAAAGTCAGGACGCTTCAAGTGTTGATTTCAATAAGGACGGTTTAAAAGTCGGGGTTGTAAAGAACTCGTGCCTTGTTAAAGTGGAAATTAAGGGCAAGGCAGATATATTAAACCTGAAAGATATATATTCCTTTCTCGGTGTAAATAAACTTGACCGTACTTACCGCTCGATTGCTTCAATAGAGCAAATGAAAGTACAGGGTAAATCCGCTACAATAGACGGAGAAGCAATGCTTTCGGTTATCTCCGGAAACGAAGGAATTATTCTTCTGATAGTAGATGCAAATAACACAAAGAATTTTACTTATACCGCAATCAAGCAAAGGATTGTCCGTAAAGGTGAAACCAAAGACCTTTACCACTCTCAGGAAGAAGGCATTCAAAGACCCGACCTTGTTACAATTACAAAAAACGGCGTTGCGTGGTTAAGCTATGGCAACGGCGGATTATATAATCTTAATTTCGTTCCGTTTGTAGTTCCGAAATACATTTCCACTACGTTCGAGGGAAGCAACTCAACATCACAATGGGATATTGTTGTAAACGAGGGAAACATAACCGTTATGGATGCCAATAAAGTTTTGCTGAAGGTTGAGCTGTTTAACGGTTTCAGTGACGTTGCAGACAGTTTGAATTCAATCGTTAAGTGGGGCGGTAAAACAAGAAACCCGAACAATTTCACTTTCAATATTGTGGAAGATACGCGCAGCATGGCGGGCAACGATGTATTGCTGGAATTTGCACAATCAGACCTCACAAAATTAATTAATTTCACGGAGAAAAATTCTTCATGGGAAAGCATAGAAATTGTAAAACCTTTAGCGAGCATAATACATAATGATGCTTCTTACATTCCCCATGTCGTGATTGCAAGAAACGGCATTGGTATTGTTGAAATACCTAACGAAGGTGATGTTGTGCGTTATTATCACCTCGGAAATAAGCCGTTTGACCCGAATGAAAAAGATAATCCAAAAATTTTCAGACCTGCTTACTCTATAAATGCTTTGGGAAATTTATTCGGCTATATAGAAGTATCCGGAACAGATGCACAGAAAAAATATCTCTCTTTGTTTTCTCCGTTTTACAGATTCGGAATAAAAATAGAGCTGGGATTTGATGTTAAAAGAGAAACCTCCATTTTAACTACGACAAATTCCGTGTTGCTGAGCGAAGGAGAAGGTAATGTCAAATCGACAGTAGGAATAACCGATTTGGATATGCAATAGAGTTTATAGAGTGTGTAGAGTCTATAGAGTTCGTAGAGTAAGAGCAAGATTTTAGTTATTGAGTTATTAAGAAATATAAAATTAAAAGCCCGCGGAGCGATTCGCGGGGTTTTTTATTATTCATTATTAATTAGTTCTCTCGCACTCTGAATTGATGCTTTTGTTATATTCTCTCCGCTGAGCATTTTTGCGACTTCGGTGATTTTTTCTTCGCCGGTTATGGATTTTATATCTGCTTTTGTTTCACCTTTGGTTTCGGTTTTACTGACGTATAAATGGTTATCGCTTTTTGCTGCAATCTGCGGAAGATGTGTAATTGAAATTATCTGGTGTGATTTTGAGAGTTCTTTCAGCAGCTTCCCCACTTTGCCTGCGATTCGTCCGCTTATACCGGCATCTATTTCATCGAATACAAGAATCGGAATATTATCCTTTCCCGATAGTGCTGCTTTTATGGAAAGCATAATTCTGGAAATTTCTCCTCCCGATGCCGTTTTTCTGAGAGGTGCAAAATCCCCGCCCTTATTTGTCAGAATCAGAAACTCTATATCATCTATCCCTGTCGATGTGATGTGAATATATTTTTTATCTTTTTTGAATGTAAATAAATTTTCATCTGCGCTTTCATAAAAGTAATGATTTACTTTAAACTCTGCAGATTCGAGTCCGACTTCTTTTAAATACGAATTTACGCTTTTTTGCAGTTCTTTAATTGCTTTTTTTCTCTGCTCTGTAACCTCTGCGGCTTTTTTAAACAATGTATTTTTTCCGGAATCAATTTTTTTCTTCATCTGCTCGATTTCATAATCATAATTTTCAGCAAAATTAAGCTCTTCTGTAAGCGTTTTTGCTTTTTCAATAAGCTCATTTACGCTTAGTTTGTATTTTTTCTTCAGGAAAGTCAAAGCGCCGAGCCTGTCGCGTATTTGTTCAATTCTTGCGGCATCGAAATTTAAAGATTCATTATATTCCGATAAAGTCGCAGAAACATCCTTTAAAGAAATATAAGAAGATTCAACCTCGGCAATCAGTTTTTCCAGCTCGCTGTCGTAGCGGCTTATTTTTTTTAATTCTTTAATCGTGAGTGAGAGTCCTGCCACAATGTTGCTGTCGCCTTCATAGAGCTTCTGTAAGCTCGTATTAAGAGCAAGCGATATCTCTTCTGCATTCTCGAGCTTGCTTAATTCGTTCTCGAGCTGTGTATCTTCTTCCAATTGAGGATTTACATCATTAATTTCCTTCAGTTGAAATTCAATAAAAACTTTTCTTTCGAGCAGGCTGTCTTTTTTACTTACAAGTTCGTTGAATTTTGCAGTTAAATCCTTATAATTTTCATATTCCTTTGAAAACTCTTCAATAATATTTTTATTAGTCAGAAAATTATCGAGAATTTCGAGGTGTGTCTCTTTTTTTAGCAATGACTGGTGTTCATTTTGAGAGTGTATATCAATTATCAGGTTGCCGAATTCCTGCAGGTCTGAATTTGATACGGGCGTATCGTTTATAAAATTCCTGCTGAACCCTTTTTTATACAATTCCCTTCTTAAAATCACATTGTCGCTTTCCCCGTTGAATAAAAGTTCTTTTTCCTTTAAAAACTTTTTAACTTTTTTGCTGTTCCCTATTCTGAAAACTCCTTCAATAACCAGTTTTTCTTTTTCATTCTTTATTATGGAATAGTCAGCCCGTTCGCCGAGAATAAGAGACAGCGCATCGAGTATTATTGTTTTACCTGCGCCTGTTTCACCGGTTAAAATGTTCAGACCTCTGGTAAAGTTCAGCTCTGCTTCTTTTATTATCAGGTAGTTTTTTATGAAAAGTTTTTCTAACATTCTTCTTCCTATTATATTAATATATTATATAAAAAAAAGCTGTAGTAATAGTACTGTTAACATTGTTAAAAAATATGGAATTGTTTTAATAATTAAAAGTAAATAAAGAAAACCTATCTAACAACTTGTCAATAACCTTACCATACATTCGTACTATTGTTTAAAATTAAAAAACATATTTTGTTAATAAGAATCAATTACTAAACACTTATTACCGGCATATTAACAAAAAAGCGTCCCGATAAATCGGGACGCCTTTGAAAAATTTTAGATTATCATTGTAACTGCTATAAAGTACTCAGTATATTCTTAATATCGAATACTACATTTGCAGCGTCTTTATCTTTTTTAATTAAATTCTTTATTAAGTTGTGAGCATAAAGTACTGTTGCGTGGTCCTTGCCTCCGAAATACAATCCGATTGACTGCAGTGTCATGCTTGTAAGTTCTTTTGCAAGATGCATTGCTACCTGCCTGGCAAATGCAATTTCTTTTGTGCGCTTTTTGGATAGTATGCTGTTTTCGGAAACCTTCAGATAATCTGCAACTGTGAAGATAATATTTTCAAGAGAAATTATTTTTGCTTTTTTAATATTACCTACTACGCGTTTAATAACATTTTCTGCAATTTTCATATTAATTTCGCCGTCATAAACAAGCGTGCTTTCCGATATCGTTCCTGCAACACATCCTTCTAATGTCCTGATGCTGTCGGTTACATTTGTAGCAATGTAGTGGATTACCTCTTCGGGTACCTGAATATTAAAATCATTAAATTTTTTCTGAATAAGTGCAACTCTCATTTCCCAGCTCGGAGGTTGAATATCTACCGTTATTCCCCACTTAAATCTCGATACGAGTCTTTCTTCTATATCTTTGAGTTCGCTGAGCGGTTTATCGCAGGAAAATATGATGTGTTTTTTATTATTATAAAGAGTGTTGAATATCTGGTACATAAAATCCTGAGTCGCGGCTTTGCCGCCGAGATTCTGAACGTCGTCCAATATAAGCACATCAAGGGATTTGAAGAATTCATCGAGTTTCTTTATTCCCGTCTTCCCTTTTGAAAATTCTATCCTGTCCTGTGCAATGTGAGTCGTAAATTGAGTTGTAAAATCAGGTGTAGTAGTATAGTATACTTTTTTCTCGGGATATTTTTTTAATATTTCGTGACCGATTGCCTGAACAAGATGAGTTTTTCCGAGCCCGACTCCTCCGTACACAAAAAACGGATTATATGACCTGCCCGGGTTATTTGCGATTGCGTAAGCAGCAGCAACTGCAAACTCATTGCTTTCACCTTTTACAAAACTGTCGAATAAATTTTTCGGATTAAGGTTTGAATCGAAAGCTTTGCTTTCTTCCCTTTCGGAAACAAGTTCTACTTTAGGAAATTTATTTCCGTACGGAGAATCAAGATTTATTATTGAAGGATTCGGTTTAGAAATCTCATTTTGATAACTTTCACTTTCGTCATTATTCTGCTGGTCAAAAAGACTCTGCTGGGAAATCTCATAATTTAATTTTCCGTTTTCTCCGAGCAAACCGCTTTCTATTATTCCGTTAATTTGTTTGTTAAATCTTTTTACAATCATTCCGTAGTAGTCGTTACTCGGAACTGTAACTGTAAGCGTGTTATTTAAATAACTCTTTGGCGAGATAACGGAAAACCATGTTTTGATTTCGCTTTCTTTTAACTTTTGCGAAAGCAATTCAAGGAATTTTTTCCACACACCTTCTGCATCAATAAATTCTTTTGCAATTTCTTTTTCTTTTAACTCTGCATTGTATGGTATTATCGAAAGATTGGTAGAAGTTTCAGTCACGCTAACAAATTAAAAAATTATTAACAAATCAAATTCAGTTAAAAAATTACTTTAAGTGTCCCTGTAAATAAATTATTAAAAACTAAGGAAAAACACGTAATTTCTAACAACCTCCGCTATCTCTAACTACTATATTTTTAAAAAGGTTAGATAAAACATGGATAGTTATTAACAATCGATGTTAAAAATTACAATTTCTTCACACCCCAATATAAAAAATCAAAACGGATAAAAAAAGTTATTAACAACATATTAACAGGAAAATCTTACAAAAATGACTCACCTAATATTAAGCAAAAAATATTATACTGTCAAGTTCGAATTAAAAATCCATTGAAAATTTTTTAAATTCATTGAAAATATTTTTAAAGCAGAAAACAGAAGACAGAATACAGAAGTCAGTAGAAAAATAGTTTTTCTTTTCCTTGTTTAATAATATTACCAGGTAAAACCCAGGACTCAAAAGCTTTTAATTGCTCTTTCTATATAGACTCTACAAACTCTACAGACTTTACGAACTTAATTGTTTAATATACCGATTAAATAAATAACTTATATACAAAAAAGAGGATACAATTTCATTTCCGCATTCACTAATTTTAGCAAAGTCAAAACTCACAAGAGAATACACATTGAAAAGCAAAGAATATTTTAAATTTGTGGTTTCAAAGATAGAGAATGATCTGAAAATTTATTCTTCATCGGGTGAATTGCTGAAGTGCCTGTACCTGTTAAGCATACTCAAGAATTCCGATAACCCACTGAAGGATATTTATACAATATCCCGTATTAAAAATTTCAAATCACTCGGGAACTATCTTTTATTTGTTTTGAAAAAAACCGAAACAGGCGAAGTGCGTTTTGACAATCTTCTTGAAAATCTTATACTGGATAAAGATTTCATTTTAACGGAGCTTTTAAACCGTTTTGATATTGACAGGTCTCCTGAATCAGCTTTAATAGAAAAACCAAAAATTGAAGAACCCGCAGAAGAAGAAATTACAGGTGAAATAAGAAGGATTCTTGCAGAATCGCGTTTTAAGGTTGAGGAAATAGATAACGAACTTGTTACGGAAGAGTTTATCGAATCTGAAGTTAAAGAAGATAATGATTTAATTGTAAGAGGCAACTATCTCGAGCTTCTTCAGCCCGAAGGCGGATTCGAAGAGGAATCAGTTTTCTCACTGCCGACAAACAAGGCAAAGCAGGAAGAAGATAATACAGATGATTTAATAGAAAACGACGTATTTTCTTTGCCGGGTGATAAAATTGCAGAAGAAACAACGTATGAAGAATCAATTAAAGAACCGGTTAACACAGAAGAGCTCGAAGAAGTAAAATTAAACGAACCCGTAAACAAAGAAACAGAAGAGCTTACAGAAACTGTAGAAGAAATTCAGGAAAATATTAGCGAAGCACTTATTAAAACCCCCGAAGCCGGACAGGAGGAAGAAGAATTAACAGAGGAATTAATTCCGGAGGAAGAAGAAGCTGAAATTCCCAACGAAATAATTCCGGAAGAAGCCGATGAAGAGGTAGTCGAAGAGACAAAAGAAGAGATTACAAAAGAAGTAAAAGAAGAAGTTGTAGAAGAAGATGTAGAAGAAGATGTAAAAGAAGATGTAAAAGAAGTGGTAGAAGAAGTAAGGGAAGAAATAAGAGAAGAAGAAAAAGAAACCGAAGAAATATCGGAAGAGGCCGGAACGATCGAGGTGGAAAACTCTTTTTACATGCAGTATGAAACCGAATTGTTTTCACGGAATGAATGGCTGAATGCATGTTTTGATGAGATTAAGGGATTGACAAGCTCGCAGGATAATTTCGAAGAGAGAAGAGAAGCTTTGATAAAAGAAATTACGGACAATAGTGCGTACATGGAAGAGTATTCCCAAAAGATGTCCTTCGAAGTTATTACGGGCATATATAATGTTATGAACATGACATTCTCTTCTTACGGAAAAACAGTGGGCACAGAAATTTTAGGCCTGTTTAAAAATTCAATAAGCCTTGTTGAAAGCCTTATCAAGGGAGAGGACTTTGCCGGATTCGATAATATTATTAAGTCGCTCGAAATGCTGAAAAATACTCTGATTGACAGCAGGAAAGAAGATTTAAAAGCCGAAACAGCAGCCGAGAAAGAAACAGATGAACTTGAAGCTTATATGATTACGAAACAATACGACAAAAGCGACAGGCAAAAGCTTTCACAGATTAAGCAAAATATTCTCGATATAGAAACCGTATTTAAATCGCTCGAAGATATTAAGGGAAAATTCCAGGCATACGAAGCCCTGCGAAGGTTATCGCATACATTCGCCCACCTGAAAGAGCTGGTCAGTGTTGCGAATATGCTGGAGATGAGAAAACTCTCCCAGCTTGCGGAGGCAAGTTATATTTTTATAAAGTTCATTCAGAATTACAGGATGAATCCGTTTGAAAGCGATATAACGGAAGTGTTTAAATATATAATATATAATTTTAAACTTATATTTCTCGATAAACCGACTAAAGATATTGACTTGCTGATTTCTTATTTAAATGACCCAGTGAAAATATTCGAGAAGAAAGAAAAGAAGTGATTTGGTCAGCAGAGTGTATAGGGTGTAATAATTTTTTATTATTTGTTTAAAGTCACATATTAGAATTTAAGATTTGTTTAAATATTAGAAATTAGAATTTGTTTTTATTAATTATTATTCATTAAAGAGATGAACAACTATGCAATAATTATGGCAGGTGGTGTCGGGCAGAGGTTCTGGCCCAAGGGTACATCAAAATATCCGAAGCAGTTCCTGAAAATCCAGAGCAATAACCAGTCAATGATTCAGGAAACATTTAAGCGCCTCGAAGGATTAATCAACACTAACAATATTTTTGTCGTAACAAATATAGCATATAAAGGACTTACCAAAAAACACCTTCCGAAACTTCCCGATGAAAATATCATTTGCGAGCCGTTCGGAAGAAACACCGCGCCCTGCATAGGTTTAGCGTGTTTATATATAAAACAGTTTGACCCAAAGGCAAACGTTTTTGTTATACCGTCAGACCACATAATAAAGGACATTACGGAATTCCAGAGAGTTGTAAAATGCGGGTTGAAATTCGTAAACGATAACGGAGGAATTGTTACGCTCGGAATAAACCCTACAAAACCCGAAACAGGTTACGGATATATACAATATGACGCAGATGATTCTTATGCAGTATCAATAGAAAGCAAAGAAAAACATTCCGTAGGCGATACTGTTTACAAATTAAAAACATTTGCGGAAAAACCAAATCTCGAGACAGCAAAAGCGTTTGTGGAAAGCGGCGATTTCCTGTGGAACAGCGGCATGTTTATATTCAGATCGGATACAATGCTGAAAGAAATTGAAAAATCCCTTCCCGAAATTTTCGGATACCTCGGAAAGCTTGAAAAGTTTTTGCTTTCAAACGATTTCGATAAACAGCTCGAGCTTGCATACGCGCAGATAAAAGGAATATCAATTGACTATGGTGTAATGGAAAAATCTTCAGAAGTTTACACCATAAGGAGTCATTTCGACTGGAGCGATGTCGGTTCCTGGGATGAAATTTATAACCTTAAAGAAAAAGACCCTAACGGAAATTATACACAGGGTATGACAGTTCTGCATAAAACAAAAAACTGCCTGATAATCAACGACCAGCGCATAACCGCTGCCATCGGAGTTGAAGACCTGCTTATTATAGATACGGATAACGGCCTGCTTGTCTGTAAAAAAGGAGAATCACAGAACGTAAAAGATGTTGTGGATTATTTAAGAAGGAAAGGACTGGAACAGTTTCTGTAAAATATTAAAACATTAAAACATTAAAATACTAAAATCTAATTTCTAAATACTAAAAAAATACCAAATTATAAAATTTGAATATATTGTGATTTAGAATTTAGAGATTGGTTTTTGGAAATTAAATCATAATATTATGAAAAAATTAATATTTATACTTTGCCTCTCTTTGTTTTTATTTGTTTCTAATGTTTTTTCTAACGATTCGGGTATAATTGCTGTTGGCGGAACCTGGGTAGTGATGAAGGGTGAACATCCTTCGGTTCAGATGGAAAGAGAGACGATAGATATGAATGTTTACAAAGAATTTTATGATGTGGTCGTAGTGTTTACATTTAAAAACAACGGCGATGCGTGTGATGTTTTTATGGGATTTCCCGAATCCGGTTACGGAGATATGGGCGGATATAATTACAATTCCTCAGGGTTTATTACATTTTCGACTTCTGTTAACGGTGTTACCATAGATGCAAAAAGAGAAATTGTTAAGGAGGAAACAAGTGAAGGTGATACCTATAAAGCTTATTGGATAAAACAGGTTTCATTTAAAGACGGAGAAACCAAGAAGATTATTGTGAAATACCGTTCCCCTCTCGGCTCTGGAATAGCATATACAGGACACGGAACAGATGATTTTGTCAGTTATGTTTTCAGCGGGGGTAACTGGCAGGGAAAAGTTGCAGAGAGCAAGGTAAATATTTATTTCCATATTTCCGCTGATGTCAGAACGGAAGAAACGAAGGGTTTAATAAAAGAATTAGACCACTATACATATTACAGGACCAATTGGGAAGCGGAAGAATACCTGAGAATAAATTTCAAAAATAACGAAAAGAAGGATTCATTTGATAACGAGAACCAGCAATAGATATTAAAGAGTTTTTCATTTAACATTTATAATTTAATATAAAACAAAGCATGAAACTAGAACACCTTGGCATCGCCGTGAAATCACTTGAACAATCGGTACCTGTATTTGAAAAGATATTCGGAGTAAAAGCATCACCTGTTCAGGTTGTAGAGGAACAGAAAGTAAAAGTACAAAAAATCAAACTCGAAAATTGCGACATAGAAATACTCGAAGGCACTGACCCCGAGTCTCCGATTTCTAAACATATAGAAAAACGCGGTGAAGGCATTCAGCACTGCTCTTTCGAAGTACATGATATTGTAAAATCACTATCCGAACTGAAAGAAGGCGGAGTTAAACTAATTAACGAAACCCCCCGGGTCGGTGCGGATGATATGCTGATAGCATTCCTGCACCCGAAATCAACAGCGGGAATCCTTATGGAACTTGCTCAGCCCGGAAAGAAATAAAAGTTATTTAATATTTTAACTGCAATACGCCGGAAACAAGTAATGTTCGGGGCTGCAATATAAAAAGATTTTTGCGATTGTAATTAAGTTTTTATACGATTGGAATTCAGATTTAATTAAAAATATTTTTAACTCTTAATTTAATCGATGTATGAAAAAAATATTATTGGCTTTCGTATTTATTCTTTTTACTAATTTTATAATCATACCTCAAATTTGTTTTTCGCAAAGCTCGTTCTGGGTTCAGACAAACGGTCCCGAATCGGGCAGTATACGCTGTTTTGTTAAAAGCGCTTCCAATAAATGGTATGCGGGAACAAACGGAAACGGAATATATTTTTCCACAAACGAAGGTGCAAACTGGATTGTGTCCAATTCGGGATTAACAAACGCCAAAATTAACAACATGGCAATCGATTCCTCTAATAGTATTTATGCAGGTACCGAAAGAGGATTATTCCGTTCGACCGATAACGGCAGCAACTGGACAAATATATATTTTCAGAACGGTGTAATTAACGCTCTTACCGTCGATACGGCAAACAGGCTTTATGCTTCCACCGGTTCCGTTCTATATTATTCCACGGATTATGGTGTAAACTGGAACATAGCGGGTACGGGGCTTCCGGGCAGTGGTTCGTATTATAATCTCTGCACTTCGCCAAACCACAATATGTATATTAATTCCTCGTCACTGGGCGTGTTCCGTTCTACAGACGGAGGTTCAAACTGGAAAGCCGTTAATTCGGGTTTACCAAACACTTATGTTGGTACGATAAAAGCAGCAACGAATAATTATTTGTTTGCGGGAATATCGGGACAGGGAATTTATTTATCAACAAATAACGGTGACAACTGGACCGCCGTTAATTCGGGACTGGGAAATATGTATATAAACGGAATAGGTTCTTCCGGTACTTTAACTTTTGCGGCGACCAATAACGGAATATATAAATCCACAAATTACGGAACGGGCTGGACGGCTGTAAATACAGGCTTTTCGTCACCTTATACAGGATGTAATTGTTTCGGTTTTGTTTCGGGTTCGGTTGTTTTTGCGGGAACAAGCGCGCTTAGCGTTTTAAAATCTACAAACGGCGGGGACGCCTGGTTTAAATCCGGCAGCGGAATAAATGCAGGTAATATTACCTGTGTTAACAGGTGTACAAACGGAAATATTATTACCGGGTTAACAGGCGGAGTTTATTTATCTACCAATAACGGAAGTACATTTACACAGTCGGATGCCGGAGTGACAAATACTTTTGTAAATATGATAAAATGTCATTCGAACGGATATTTGTTTTTAGGAACATTTCCGATGTCGGGTGCTCCTTTGAGCGGGATTTTCCGCTCGACCAACAACGGGCAGAACTGGAGCGTTGCTATGAGCGGACTTACATACCAGTTTAATAATGTTCTTGATTTTGCTTTTAATTCGGGCGGAGATGTTTATGCTGCAACGAACGATAATGTTTATAAGTCCACGAACCTGGGTAATAACTGGGTGAAGACCGCCAATGGAATTACAAACAGCCTTGTCTATTCAATAGCAGTAAACCAGCAGAGCGGTTATGTTTTTGCCGGAACGTACGGTTCGGGAATGTTCCGCTCGACAGACGGCGGTGCAAGCTGGGTGGTTATTAACACCGGCCTAACAGCAACACAGATTATGGCGCTCGAAATAACTTCGGGAGGATACATATTTGCGGGTGCGAACGGAGAAGGAGTTTTTCGCTCAAAGGATAACGGTAATAGCTGGGAACAGGTGTTCGGTAGTTCATCTATGCTATTGCAGGCATGGAGAATTGCCATAAACCAGTCAGGTCATATATACGCAGGTATTGTCGGCGGGCAGATTGTAAACCTTGGTGTATGGCGCTCGATCGATAACGGTGAGAACTGGACACAGGTAAGCGACGGAATATTTTATCCGTTTGTAGATGCGCTTGCATTCGACAGCCAGGGTTATGCTTTTGCGGGTTCTTTGGGCGGAGGATTATTCAAATCTACATCTTCGACACCTGTTGTTAACGGGAATATTGAAATTCCAAAAACATTTTCTCTTGAACAGAATTATCCAAATCCTTTTAACCCTGTTACGACAATTAAATTTCAGATTCCCGAAAGAAAATTTGTAAGCATAAAAATTATTAATTCACTCGGAAAGGAAGTTGCCGAACCGATAAATAATTATTTATCCGCCGGTCAATATTCAATCCAATGGAATGCTTCGCAATATTCAAGCGGAGTTTATTTCTGTTGTATGCAGTCAGGAAATTACAAAGAGACCAAACGAATGATTCTGGTTAAATAATTTATCCGGGAAAAATTATTTAGATTTTCTTTTCTTTAATATCTGCGAATCACCGTCACGGGGATTCGGTTTACCTTTTTATAAATTTAAAATAAAATTGTGTAAATCTTTTAACCTACTCTTTTATTTTTCTGCTTTATAATTTTTCATATGAATGAAAGTTTAAAATCAAAGCTTGAAAATCTTCCAGCATCACCGGGCGTGTACCAATTTAAGGATAATTACGGAAAGGTGATTTATGTCGGCAAGGCTAAAATCCTGAAAAACCGCGTCAGGCAGTACTTTCATTCACAGCCTTCATACGGAAGAATTCCGATGATGGTCTCAAAAATAAATGACCTTGAAATTATCGCGACCGATAACGAAGTAGAAGCTCTTATACTCGAGTTCAACCTGATTAAAGAAATCAGACCGCGCTATAATGTAAATCTTAAAGATGATAAATCGTATCCGTATATAGTAATCACGAAAGAGCTTTTCCCGCGTGTATTCCCTACGCGGCAAAAAAGAACTGACGGCTCGAGATATTTCGGTCCATACACAGATGTTAAAACAATGCGTTATGCTTTGAAAACAATACGGGATATTTTTATGATTCGCTCCTGCCGTCTTAACCTTACAATAGAAAACATTGAAAATAAAAAATTCAAGGTCTGTCTTGATTACCACATTCACAAATGCGAAGGACCATGCGAGGGTTTGGTCAGTGCGATTGAATACAACCAGATGATAGACGAAGTTGCAAAACTTTTGAACGGAAAAACTTCAACTCTTATAAAAGAATTGACCGAGAGAATGGATGAATATTCCGGGCTTATGCAATTCGAAAAGGCGGCAAGGCTGAGGGATAAGATTGATGCAATCAGTGTTTATTCCTCGAAACAGAAAATGGTCGACGAGGAAATAATCGACAGGGATATTTTTGCCGTTGAAACAAGCGACAACGACGGGTGCGGTATGGTGCTGAAAATCAGGGATGGCAAGGTTATCGGTAAATCGCATTTTTATTTGAGCAACGTTGCAGAAAAAGAAGAAGATGAATTAATAGAAAATCTTGTGATAAATTATTACACGAAATCAGACTTTATCCCCGACGAAATTTACCTGCAAAAAGAAATCGAAGATGTTGAAACAATAAAAGACTGGCTCGAAAAAAAAGATACAAAAAAAGTTGATATTATTATTCCAAAAATCGGCGAGAAGGCAAAGCTTGTAAACATGGTAAAAGCAAATGCAAGACTGATGCTGGAAGAATTAAAACTTGCAAAACTCAAGCGCGAGTTTATAGCGCCCTCAGTTGATTCGCTCAAGCGTGATTTAAGAATGGAAAAACTTCCGCGCAGAATCGAATGCTTTGATATTTCGCACATACAGGGAACAGATACAGTTGCGTCAATGGTGGTGTTTCAGGACGGCAAGCCGAGAAAATCAGAATACAGGAAATATAAAATTGACAGCGTCTCGAACGAAACAGGAAAGCCGGATGATTTTCTTTCCATGCGCGAGGTTGTATTCCGCAGGTATAGAAGATTAACCGAAGAAAAAAAATCATTCCCGGATTTAATTGTAATCGACGGCGGAAAGGGACAGCTTTCTTCGGCGGTGCGTGTTCTGTCGGATTTAAATATTAACGGACAGATAATTATTGGATTAGCAAAAAAACTCGAGGAAGTATATTTCCCCGGGGATTCTGACCCGTATTCAATTCCCAAAGCATCAAGCGGACTGAAATTATTGCAGAGAATCCGCGACGAGGCGCACAGATTTGCCGTTACTTTCCATCAGGACTTAAGGGACAAAAGAACTCTCACATCCGAGCTTCTCGAAATAAAAGGAATCGGTGAGAAAACAGCAAAAAAACTTCTGACTGAATTCGGTTCGGTGGAAGCGTTGAAAGAAAAAATCATTTCAAATTATGAGGAAGTTGAGAAGGTAGCAGGGAAAAAGACGGCGAATTTACTTTCGGACTTTTTCAAAAATGTGCAAGAGACTTTTGCCACGGAGTAACACTGAGGAAGCGCAGAGAAAAATCTAAAATATGTTCTTTCTGTTTTTCCTCCTCTCTTTTTGTATTTTCTGTTTGAAGAAAAACAAATACATTTAGCGAAATAACAATATTGTATGAAACTGAAAAAATCTCCCAAAACTTTCGTTCTTGATACAAATGTAATTCTGCACGATTCAACCTGCATTCATCAGTTCAAAGATAATAATATTGTAATACCTATAACCGTGATAGAGGAGATTGACCACTTCAAACGCGGCAGCCAGGTGATTAACCTTAATGCCCGCGAGTTTGCAAGGACGCTGGACACACTTACGGGTTCAGCACTTTTCGACGGGGGAATTTCGCTTGGCAAGGGAAAAGGGAAAGTAAAGATAGCAATCACAAAAGGATTAAACGATGAGATAAGAGAAATATTCAGGGAAGACACTCCCGACCACAGGATATTAAGCACCGCATATGAATTAAGAAAAAAAGAAAGCACTAAGGATTCAGTAATTCTCGTTTCCAAGGATGTTAATTTAAGAATGAAAGCAAAGGCAATAGGCATACTTGCAGAAGATTACACTACCGACAGAATCAGCCTCGAAGAGCTTTACAGCGGAAAGGGAACGCTGGAAGATTTTGATGATGACCTGCTCACAAAAATATTCCAGGTGCCGTTCCAGATACCTTCTCAAAAAGTTTTAAAGGCGGATAAGAATGAATACCACCCTAATAAATTTTATGTAATCAGGAATGCCAGTCGCTCCGTGCTTGCATACCTCGACCAGGAAATGAAAACGGTTGAGAAAATCGACAAGAATTATATTTACGGAATAAAACCGAGAAATGCAGAGCAGACATTTGCAGTTTCCGCTTTAATTAATAATAAAATTCCGCTTGTTACAATAACCGGAAAAGCAGGAACGGGAAAAACACTGCTGGCACTGGCTGCTGCGCTTTTTGTTAAAAAAGATTTCCGTCAGATTTATGTTGCAAGGCCCGTTATTCCTTTGAGCAATAAAGATATCGGTTTCCTTCCCGGGGATGTCGACAGCAAACTTGCACCGTACATGCAGCCACTTTGGGATAACCTGAAGGTTATTCAGGACCAGTTTCCCGATACCGATAAGCACCATCTGCAGATTAACCAGATGATAAAGGATGAAAAGCTTATTGTCGAGCCGCTGAGCTACATACGCGGAAGAAGTTTGCAGAGAATTTATTTTATTGTTGACGAAGCGCAAAACCTTACGCCCCACGAAATAAAAACGATAATAACGCGAGTCGGCGAAGGAACAAAAATTGTATTCACGGGAGATATTTACCAGATAGACCATCCGTACCTCGATTCGCAGTCGAACGGTTTATCATATTTAATAGAAACATTCAAAGGGCAGAAGCTTTATGCCCATATAAATCTTGAAAAAGGCGAGCGCTCGGAACTTGCAGAGCTCGCAAGCAATTTATTATAATTATGAAAATAGGATTTTTACAGTTCAAGCCCGAATTCGGAAAAGTAAAAGAGAATATCTCCAAGATAGAAAACATGATATTCGAAAAAGATTTCGATTTGCTCGTTCTGCCCGAACTTGCAAACTCGGGATATCTTTTCGCAAGCAGGGAAGAGCTCGAGGAGTATTCCGAAAAAGTAAGCGACGGGATTTTCTGCAGTTCGCTTCTTAAAATCTGCTCGAAGAAAAAATGTTTTATCGTTGCGGGTTTTTGCGAGAGGGCAGAAGAAGATAAAACAGTATTTTATAATTCATCCATACTTGCTTATCCTGAAAATAAATTTGCGCTTTACAGAAAAATTCATCTTTTCTACGAGGAGAAAAATTTCTTCACGCCCGGAAACCTAAAGTTCAAAGTGGAAAAGATTTCAGGCGAGAGATTCGGCGAGGTAAACGTCGGAATGATGATTTGCCTGGACTGGCTATTCCCGGAAGCAGCACGGACGCTGGCTCTTCAAGGAGCGCAGATTATCTGCCACCCTTCAAATCTCGTGATGCCCTATTGCCAGAAAGCAATGTATGCGCGGGCAGTGGAAAACGGCGTGTTCATAATTACCACAAACAGAATCGGCGAAGACGTAAACCACGGAAAAGAAGTCACGTTCACGGGAAAAAGCGTATTACTTTCTCCGCGCGGCGAGTATCTTGCAAAAGCAACAAAGGACACGGAAGAATGCATTATTGTTGATATTAACCCGGAAGATGCTAACGACAAAATGATAAATGAGTTTAACCATTTATTTAATGATAGGAGAAAAGATTTTTATTTTTTAAATTGAGAGTAGAAAGAAGTTAGAATATAGAAGTTAGAAGAAAAAACGCTCTAACACTCCCATATTCTAACTCCTATATTCTAACTTCTAAATTCTGTTTTTTTGTCGTGAACAAACTGTTTTAATAATTTAAATTTTAATAGTTATGGCTGACACAAAAACCGCATTAATAACGGGCGCATCAGGAGGAATCGGGCTCGAACTTGCCAAAATTTTTGCATCAAACGGTATTAACCTCATTATAGTATCAAGAAAAGTAATAGAACTTGCAAAGCTTGGAACGGAACTAAGCGCCAAGCACGGCATTTTTGTGGAAGAGCTCGAAAAAGATTTATCAATTCCGGGTATCGCAAAAGAAATTTTCAACGAAGTAAATTCACAGAGCTTTAATGTAGATTATCTTGTCAACAATGCAGGGTTTGGTGATTTCGGATTGTTCCAAGAGAGCGACTGGAGCAAACAAGAGCGTATGATAAACGTGAATATGCTTGCGCTTACTCATCTTACAAGGTTGTTTCTTCCTTCGATGGTAAAAAAAAGAAGCGGGAAAATCCTGAACGTGGCTTCCACAGCCGGTTTCCAGCCGGGACCGCTGATGTCGGTTTATTACGCAACAAAAGCTTACGTGATTTCTTTTTCCGAAGCAATTGCAAACGAGCTTGCGGGAACAGGTGTTACCGTTACTGCATTATGCCCCGGTCCCACTAAATCGGGTTTTCAAAAAGCCGCACACATTGAAAAATCCAATCTTGTAAACGGAAAAAATATCGCTTCCGCAAAAGAAGTTGCCGAGTTTGGTTACAAAGCAATGATGAAAGGAAAACTTATAGCCGTTCACGGGTTCAAAAACAAAGAGCTTGCATTCCTCTCACACCACGCCCCGAAAAACATGGTGATTAAAACTGCGAGGAAACTGAACGAGACGAAAGCGTAATAAAGTTTATAGAGTTCGTTGAGTCTGTAGAGTCTATAGAGTAAGAACGTTGAAGTCTATATAGTCTTTAAAGTCTGTAGAGTGTATAGAAGGCAAAAAACACGTTTGTTATTCCGGCGGGGTACCCCCTGGGTCAAGCTGGAAACATACTTTGTTCAGCGAAGCTAATCCAGCTATAATGCCGCTTTTTCACATTGCACATATAAATTATACAATTATTCGTGATATCCAACCAGGTACGTTACCTTAGTTCCTAATTTATTTTTTATTGTTCCCGATTTCCAGATATAATTTTTAGAAGTGGTAAGCTTTGTAAGTTCTATTAATTCTTCCGGATTATAGATTCTAAGCATCGATACAATCCCATCCGATAAAGCAAAAAACGGAATGAGTGGAATAATGTATGTATAAAAAACCCTGCTCCATTTGAACGGTTTAAAAAATAGCGAGCAGGCAAAAGTAAATATCGGGGTTGATAAAAGCACACCGAAAATATAAAGCCACTTCCTCTCGGCTGCCTCGAATATTCCAATCGGTGAATTGCAATCCACAGCGTTTTGTAAAACTTTAACTGCTGAGTTTTTATCGAAATGATGAAACGAAGAATAAATTGTTCTGAATCCATCGAGCTCTTTTGGTACATTCATTGCATCGACGGGTTTTTCACAGAATTCAATTCTTCCTCCGGATTTCTTTTTTACATATTCCAGGGATTCAAGATTCGGAAATTTATCGCTTTGAATAACTTTATGTTTCCTGCCTGTTATCCTGTCGAGTTTACTGATTACCTGCATTGTCGCGCCTCCTCCTCCCGAGCATAAATCAAGTATTTCGGTTTTGCCCGATTTCGCCATGTATTCTTTGAGCATTTCCGCAACTGGGCTGTATAATCTGATAAGGCTTATAAAAAACCTCAAATAATCAGTAATCCCGTTTCTTACCTTTTCGGGGAATTTCTCAAGGTCTTCGAATTCGATTAAGTGATAGCGGCGCATGAAATATTTCTACAAATATAGCAGAAACAATGTTAATAATATAAACAAAAAGGTGGCTTTAATGCATAATTAGCTCAACTTTCCCTATTGACGGTTTCCTTAACAAAAGGTATTTTAAAAGACCTTTAACTTTGATATATTTACCAAATTTAATTTTTTATGTATAACTCTATTGTATTAGTAAAACAGGTTCCTGACACTGCAAATATCTCAGGGAAAGTGATGAAGGACGACGGGACTGTAAACCGTGCAAAATTGCCCGCAATTTTCAATCAAGAGGATAAAATTGCGCTGGAATTTGCACTTCAGGTAAAAGATAAATTCGGCGGAAAAGTTTCCGCTATTACTATGGGACCACCGCGCGCATCGGATATTCTTCGCGAATGTTTATATATGGGTGCCGATACGGTTTATTGCGTTACAGACAGGAAATTCGCAGGTGCGGATACTCTTGCAACGTCTTATGTTTTAAGTGAAGCAATTAAAAAAATCGGGAAATTCGATATTATATTTGGCGGCAGGCAGGCAATAGACGGCGATACGGCACAGGTAGGACCGCAGACAGCCGAGAAACTCGGAATTCCGCAAATTACATATGCAGAAGAAATCCTTGAGCTTAAGGACAGGAAAATAAAAATAAAAAGAAAAATTGACGGCGGATTCGAAATAGTCGAATGTGAATTGCCCGTGCTTATTACAGTATTAAAAGGCGCGGCAGAGCCGCGACCTTTCAGTTCAAAAAGACTGATGGCATATAAGGGTGCAAAATCACTTTCAGATTTGGAAAAAATGGCTGAAGGAAATTCGCTTTTATATGTTGATAATCTTGTACAGGAATATAAAGAAAGAAATATTTTTATAGAAACGCTTACAACGGATGATATCGATGTTGACCCGGAAAGATGCGGAGTGAAAGGCTCTCCGACAAAGGTGCACAAAGTTGAATCGGTTGTGCTTGCCGGAGGCAACCACGAATCAATCGAGCCGACGAAAGACGGGATTTCGAAACTGGTGGATAAGCTTATTGAAGACAGGATTTTTTAATTAGTAATGAATAATAAAGAGCGAAATGTTTTGTGATCCTGGAATTTTTAAATTTGAATATTAATTAAATATAATAATAAAAAATTCGTGATGTGTAAATTGTTTAGATTTAATTAGTCTATTCGCGATTGACGATTCACGATTGACAAAAAAGTATGAGTAAACCACAAGTCTGGGTATTTATCGAGCAAAGAAGCGGAAAAGCTGCAGATGTTAGCTTTGAGCTTCTAAGCAAAGGACGAAAACTCGCCGATAGTATGGGCGGTATATTGAAATCAATAGTAATAGGGCACAATGTAAAAGACATAGCAGTAGAAACTTTTAATTACGGAGTTGAAGAAAGCTACCTGATTGACAGTCCCGAGTTATTTTATTACAGGACCCTGCCTTACAGCAGGATTCTGGATGATTTGATTCACAAGGAAGTTCCGCGTATAGTTTTATTTGGTGCGACAGTTATCGGAAGAGACCTTGCACCTCACGTTGCTTCAAGCACGAAAAGCGGGCTGACAGCGGACTGCACCGATTTGAAAATCTCGGATGTTACGTATCTTAACAAACCGTTTAAAAATTTACTTCTGCAAATAAGGCCTGCATTTGGCGGAAATATAATTGCTACAATTATTACTCCCGATGTGCCTGTTCAGATGGCAACTGTGCGTGAAGGCGTAATGGAAATGCACAGGTTCGATAAACCGAATGAAATTAAAATAAAAGAAATTCCTTTCAAGCCGACAAAGATGGACGATGTGCTGAAGGTAATCGAACAGCACAGGGAAGAAAGCAAAGTAAATCTTAAAGGCGCCCCGATCATAGTTGCGGGCGGATACGGACTCGGCTCGAAAGCAAATTTCAACCTGCTTTATGAACTTGCCAAGGCAATAGGCGGCGAAGTAGCTGGAAGCCGCGCCGCAGTAGATGCGGGATTCATCACTTCCGAAAGGCAGGTAGGACAAACAGGCGTTACGGTAAGACCAAAATTATATATTGCAGTCGGTATCTCCGGTGCAATTCAGCATCGCGCGGGAATGCAGGAATCGAATAAAATAATAGCGATAAATAATGACCCCGAAGCACCGATTTTTGATATCAGCCATTACGGAATAGTCGGAGATGCGATGGATATTATTCCGAAATTTATCGAAACATATAAACATAAACTGAAATAAGAATATGCCAAACTTTTTCACCGAAAACCCCGATATACAATTTCACTTCAACCGTCTTAACTTTGAAGAAATTGTAAATATGATAGAAGATAATTATGAAGAATCCAAAATACATAATTATGCCCCGTTAAATTACGAAGACGCAATCGAAAACTATAAAAAGGTACTAGAAGTAGTCGGAGACATAACAGGTAATTTTATTGCGCAGCGTGCTGCAGATGTTGACCACGAAGGAGCGCAGTATAATGAAGGCATAGTTGATTATGCAAAAGGCACGCAGGAAAATCTCGATATGCTTTCAAAAGCAGACCTTATGGGAATGGTTCTTCCCCGCAAGTACGGCGGATTGAATTTTCCATTTACAATTTACCTGATGGCAACTGAAATGATTTCACACGCAGATGCATCACTTATGAATATTTTCGGCTTACAGGATATTGGAGCCATGATAGCTAAATACGGAGAAGATGACCAGAAACAGGAATTCATTCCGAAGTTTACAACGGGCGAATATACAGGCGCAATGGCGCTCACAGAGCCGGACGCAGGCTCCGACCTGCAGGCAGTAAAAATGCAGGCATACCAGGACGAAAAAGGGCAGTGGTTTTTAAGAGGAATGAAAAGGTTTATCACAAACGGCAACGCGCATGTACATCTTGTACTTGCACGCTCGGAAGCCGGGACAAAAGACGGAAGAGGGTTGAGCATGTTTGCATGTTACGGAGATGAAACCGTGAAAGTAAGAAGAATAGAAAACAAGCTCGGAATACACGGCTCGCCGACCTGTGAACTCCAGTTCAACGATACACCCGCGCAGCTTGTCGGACAGAGAAAATTCGGACTGATTAAATATGTTTTTGATTTAATGTTCAGGGCAAGAATGGGAGTCTCGGCACAGGCTCTCGGAATTTCGCAGGCTGCATTCGACGAAGCACTTATGTACGCAAAAGACAGAGTGCAGTTCGGAAAAGCAATTTACAATATTCCCGCCGTGTCGAATTTGCTAATCGATATGAGGGTATCACTCGAAAGCAACCGCTCTCTGATGTATGCCGCCGCAAAAGTGGTAGACAGGAAGGAAAGACTTGAAGAAGTAATCGACCGCGCCAGGAAAGCGGGAAAATCCATAACCGATTTGAATATTGAACTGAAGGCGGTTAACAAAGTTGCAAATTTCCTTACACCTATAACAAAACTCGTATTAACGGAATCCGCAAATAAAATAACTTACGACTCGCTTCAGATTCACGGCGGGACGGGGTACATGAAGGAATTTCGTGTCGAGCGTCTTGCACGTGATGCGAGAATCACGAATATTTACGAAGGAACCTCTCAACTGCAGGTTGTTGCTGCTATAAGCGGGGTGCTGAATGATGTGCTTAAAGATTATTTTGATAAAAGGGAAAAGAAAGAATATGCGGGAGGCTTATCCGTACTCGCAAACCATCTGAAAGAAATCCGTGAAATTCTGTACGATGCACTGAAATATGTTGCAGGTAAAAAAGATACAGGCTTCCAGGACGTTGCGGCAAAAGAACTTGTCGAGCTATACACATTCATGTATGTCGGATATCTTTTACTTGACGAAGCCGAAGAAAACCAGAAGAAAAGATTTATTGCGAACAGGTATATACTAAACGCTCTTGCAAATTCCAGAAAAAACTCGGAACTGATAAAAAGCGAAACATATTCCGACATTCTGCACCTTGACGAAATTGTAAAATAATTTTTTTGCCACGGAGGTAACGGAGAAAGCGGAGGGGGGAACTAAATATTTCGAAATTATAAAATTCATATAAATATCATGTTCTATTACAGAATTTTTGACGATAAGGAAGAACTGAACTTTTTCAAAAGTTCATTAGCGTACAGCAGGATTCGCGAACTTATGGCGGAATACGAAAAATCACACCAGGAATATATTAATAAGGATTTCATCAGCTACCTTAAAGAGCACGACCCCGAAGCAGAAATAATCGAGGTCACGAATATATACTATTAATTCAGTACAGCTCTTTAACGATAACACTAATGATTAATCTTATTCCCAAACATACATACGATTACAAGGAACTCTGGCTGTTAATCAGAAAAAGAAACAGCTGGCTTGTGAACCTGCGCTATTTTGCGTTCCTGTTCCTGCTTTTCTTTCTTGTGATATCAAAGTTTATTTTCAGGCTCGGATACACGAATGAACAATTTTATACTTTAATCATTCTTTCTTTTTGTGTTTTAACATACAACCTTTTATTAAATTTAATATCTAATTCCCGATTTGTAAAAGACAGTCCGTCAGGTATTAACCCTATTGTAATTTCTCTTATCCAGATCCAGCTCGATTTATTAATGCTTGGATTAATAGTTTATTATACCGGCGGAATTGAAAGCCCTTTCTATATTTTTTTCATATTCCACATGATAATCGGAAGCATGATTCTTCCCGGATATGTAATTTATACGATTGCCGGTATCATTGTGGTCAGCTTTTATTTTCTGTCTCTGTGTGAATATTACGGAATAATCGCACACTATGGTGTAAGCGGATTGCTGAACACCCCGATTTACAATAATCTTGATTATGTGGTAATATTTTCTACTGCTTTCGGGGTGACGATGGTTGTAAGCGTATTCCTTGCAAACTCCATTACAAGCGCACTTTACAGACGGGAACAGGATTTGAAAACCACTCTCGATAAGCTGAACAATGCGGAAAAAATAAAACAGAAATATATCATGGGTGTCGTGCACGAAATCAAAAGTCCCATCGCCGCCGTGCAGTCATTTCTTGATTTAATAATTGAAAAATACGCGGGTCCGGTTTCGGAAAATGTCGAAGACAAATTAATAAAGGCCCGTCACCGCTCCGATGAAGCGATACAAATCATAAATGATGTTCTTTATATTTCGAGGTTAAAATTACTCGGCGAAATAGATAAAACAGATGTTGATATAACGGAAGTTTTAAACAATATATTGTCTAAAAGAATAATTCAGGCTAAAGCAAAAAATATTTCATTAACGTTTAAGGATAACAGGGAAGAAAAGAAAAATATTCAGGGAGATAAAAATCTTCTAGAAATTGCCTTTTCAAATTTGATAGGCAACTCTGTTAAATACACGGGAGAAGGCGGAAGAATTGAGATTGTTTTATCCGGCGGCAAGGAAAAAACTGAAGTTGAAGTATGTGATAACGGTATCGGCATTCCCGAGGAAGATAAAGGAAGAATATTTTCCGAATTTTTCAGGGCATCAAACGTAAAACACAAAATACACGAAGGTACCGGCACGGGACTTTCCGTGGTCAAGCAAATCATCGAACAGCACAGAGGAATCATCACATTCGAAAGCCCATCAAGGCTTGCGGATGATAAAGGACGAGGAACTTCCTTCAATGTAGAATTATGAATTAAGAGCAAAAGCTCTTCATTCCACATTCATAATTCAGCATTAGCTTCGCTGAACTTCGTTTCATAATTTATTAGCGAACATCTAATTAAAAATAAATGTTCAGAATTGAATTAACTCTTTGCCCATAAACCTACCACGTTTCCGTCTATATCCGTGAAGAGAGCAAAATAACCTGCGCTTTCGCTGATCAGAGTTTTTCCCGTTTCAACTTTTCCGCCAAGCGATACAGCTTTGTTAAGTGTTGATTCGATATCATCTGTCTCTACATATAGCACAACTGCCTGTCCCGAATGCTGCGGGATGGTTTTCTTCATTAATCCTCCGCTGAGCGAACCCTCGCCGGTGGAAATGTTCCAGTAAGATTCTCCCATCGAGAGTGACTGGTTAAACTTCCATCCGAATAAATCGGAATAAAACTTTTTTGATTTTTCAAAATCGTTTACGTAAAGCTCGAACCACCCTATTAAATGTTTTGTCATATTATTCTGCTTTTTATTTTTTGGAAAAATATTCACAAATATAAACGCTATCTTATTGAAAAAAGTTTAATTTATTTGTTTTCAGGAATTTTTTTTAATATTTATTGTTTTTGGTATTGGAAATTAATTTATAATTAAATAGCTTAAGATAAAAAGGTCTTAATATCTTTTATTATGTATATGCTTTATTCAAGATCGAGCGAATATGTTGTAAGAGCCCTGGTTTATTTAGCTCTGCAGGATAGCTCGACATACGTTATGATTAAGGAGATTTCCGAAAAAACGGAAATTCCCCAGCCGTTCCTGTCGAAAATTTTTCAGGATATTTCCAGGGCAAAATGGATTACATCTAAGAAAGGTAAGAATGGCGGGGTCAGACTTTCCGTGAATCCCGAGAAACTTAAACTGCTCGATGTGATTACATATTTCGATGGAAGCCAGGATTACAGCCGCTGCATGTTTGGGCACAAGGAATGCGGGGTCTCGTCAAAGTGCGCCCTTCATAATAAATGCAGCGATTTAAAAAATGAAATCTACGATTTCCTGAATTCCACAACCATAAGCGAGTTTACCAACATCTGGAGAAAAGAAAATAAGGTCAGTTTAAAAGAACTTAAAATAATTTAATAAATTATATAAATTGAAGTAAATCGGGGGAGATTTTATCTCCTCTTTTTTTAATTAGACTCAAGTCACGGCGAAATAATAATTTTTGATTAAAGAAATAATATGGAAAAATATTTCGAAAAATTCAGAAAAAATACAATAGGCAATAACCAGCATTACACTTCCCCCTACGGAAAAAAAAGAATGATATATGCAGACTGGGTTGCAAGCGGAAGGCTCTACCGCCCGATTGAAAAACGCATAATGAATAAAATCGGACCCTATGTTGCAAATACTCATACCGAAACAAGCGAAACAGGAACACTGATGACGAAAGCATACCACACCGCGCACAGAAAAATAAAAGAGCACGTTAATGCGGATAAGGGTGATGTAATTATCACGGCAGGATTCGGAATGACTACTGTTATAAATAAATTCCAGCGCATACTCGGCCTGAAACAATGCCAGAACCAACAGTTTAAAATATGCGAATCCAAAGGAAAAAAACCCGTTGTATTCATCACGCATATGGAGCATCACTCCAATCACACATCATGGTTCGAAACCATTGCTGATGTCGTACAGATAAAGCCCGACAAAGAGCTTCTTGTTGATTTAAATGACCTCGAAACACAACTTGAAAAATATAAAGACCGTCCCGCTTTATTCGGCTCGTTCACTGCATGCTCGAACGTTACGGGAATAGAAACACCATACCACGAAATGGCAAAGCTGATGCACAAACACGGCGGATATTGTTTCATAGATTTTGCGGCATCTGCTCCTTATGTGGATATCGATATGCACCCGAAAGATAAAGAAGCCCGGCTCGATGCAATATTTTTCTCTCCGCATAAATTTCTCGGCGGACCGGGTTCTGCCGGAGTGATTGTTTTCAATTCCTCGCTTTACCATAATTTCAGTCCCGACCAGCCCGGCGGGGGAACGGTGTGGTGGACAAATCCGTGGGGAGAATTCAGCTACCTCGATGACATCGAAGCGCGCGAAGACGGCGGCACACCCGGATTTCTCGAAGCAATAAAAGCGGCAATGTGCATAGAACTTAAAAATGATATGACCGTTGATAAAATGCGTCAGCGCGAAGAAGAACTTGTTGCAATCGCATTCAGCGAAATGAGAAAAATTCCTAACCTGTATATACTTGCGGATAATATAGAAGAGCGTCTCGGCATTATGTCATATTACATTGAAGATATTCACTACAATTTATTTGTACGCCTGCTAAGCGACCGCTTCGGCATACAGGTACGCGGCGGATGCGCCTGTGCGGGAACATACGGACATTATCTTTTAAATGTTACCTATAACCAGTCAAAGGAAATTACGGACAGAATCAACCATGGTGACCTTTCCACGAAACCGGGGTGGATTCGTCTTTCGCTTCACCCGACAATGACTACGGACGATTTGTATTTCACAATCGACGCAATAAAGAAAATCGGGAAGAACCACAAGAAGTGGGAGCAGGATTATAAATATGATAAGCACACAAACGAATTCACGCATAAAAAAGCAAATCACAAATATGCGGTGGATTATAATAAGTGGTTCGACTTTTAATGCTGAATTCTGAAATGTAGTTCAGCAAAGCTGATTCTGAATGAAGAGCTTTTCATTTTTTTTTGTTAAAAATTGTCACCCATGCATGTCCTGGCAGGGGTTTCATTTTTGAAAGCGATCCTTTCCAAAATCACTAAGGGACGATATTTCGCTTTTCAAGTAAAACGGCAGAGTACATTCAAAAACACATTCTGTTAAAACTATAATTTACACATAAAAAAACCCGTCCTGATTTTCATCGGGACGGGTTGCTTTGTGTAAAAGGTTTGTGTTAGTTGTTGCTAACTTTGGACACGTTAGCAGCTTGAGGACCCTTTGGTCCTTCTTCGATCTCAAACTCTACTGTATCACCTTCATTAAGAGTTTTGTACCCTTCATTGTTTATGGCTTTGAAGTGCACGAAAACGTCTTTTTTTCCCTCAGTGGAAATAAAGCCATATCCCTTTGCATTGTTAAACCATTTAACAGTACCTTTTTGCATAAAGAAATTCCTTTCTTTGAAGTTTAAAAAATCCGTATGGAACGGAGTTCAAAAAGTTAACCTCCTTGGAATTTTGGGCTTTTAAACGTTCAAAGCCGAAAAAAACAGAATGAACTGTTCTACGTCGGCATCCAATTACTGTGGAGTAACTTTCTAAAGAAAGGTTGCTTGCAGTAAATTTGGAACTTAAAAGCTTGGCAAAACAACAATTGAAAAAACGCCACCCCGTTTTTTACGCGGGATAAATCAAGGTATTACTTTTGACCAAACAAATATAATAACAATATTAATTAACTGCAATAGCTAACATATAAAAAAAATACATATTTCAGATAGTAATATAATCGCTGTTTTTATGTAAAATGTGTGTTTTATGGAATGTTTATCATTACTTCGTCGGAATATTCTGCACCCCCGGAAGTCCAGTTTAGCTTGATTTTCCAGAATCCTTTTGCGAGCTTATCTGTCGAAATGCCCTGAAAACAAAGGGAATCGGCGGATACTGGCAACTTTATGTCCTTCGCCGGGTCTGACGGCCGGTATAATAAAATGTAGTCTTTCGGGTTATTTTTATCGGGTAAATTAGGGAACTTTAATTTTATGCTGTTTTCGATTATCCCGATTTCGGTTTTTTCCTTTAATGCCCTGGTTCTGCTGTTTCTGTCAATCTGGTCCTGAAACTTCAATTCCTTATCATAGTAATTTTCCGTTACAAGGTCAACGCTCTGAGTCATTGCAAAAAACACGCTCGCAAGTACGATCATCACAAACCCGCCGTATAAAAACGCTATTTTATATCCCCAATTCATTTCTTGTTTATTCAGTTATTTGGTTATTGAGTTAATTTGTTAAAAATGTAAGTATCAAATTGTAAAAGTAAAAATCAGCGAAATCATTTAATCAGTGATTATTGTTTGTTCGGTCCCAGAAAATTCGTCTTTATTTCGTTCAAAACTTTTCCGTCTGCGATTACCTGAAGTGTTAATGGAATCAACGTTGTCTTTATTTTATCCTTCGGAATTAAAATCAGGAATTCTGTTTCGGTTACGCTAAGCTCGGGCAAAGAAATATCTTTTCCGATTATCTTCAGCTCTGCATCGGGATTATTGATTTTTATCTGAATCGGCACATCTTTATAAGTGTTGTTTACCAGCTTAACCATATAAAGATTGCTGATTTTATTATCAGCCTGTTCCTGGTATAGCTTGCCGGGTGCACGGAAAATAGTAGAGTCAATTTCGGTTCTCATTGACCCGAGTGTAATCAAAACGGTCAGCAGTAATGTAAGTATTACAGAATATCCGATTATTCTCGGCGTAATTTTAAATTTCGATTTATCCTTAATGCTGTTCATCGAAGCATACCTGATTAAACCCCTTGGAAATTTTACTTTATCCATAATCGAGTCGCAGGCATCGATGCATGATGTGCAGTTAACGCATTCGAGCTGTGTGCCGTTTCTGATGTCTATTCCCGTCGGGCAGACTGCAACGCATAAATGACAGTCAATGCAGTCACCTGTTGTCTTCGGCGTTTCAAGCTTTCCTCTCGGCTCTCCGCGCACATTGTCGTACGCTACGACGACAGTATTCGGGTCGAGCAATACACCCTGAAGTCTTCCGTAAGGACACACAATCACGCAAGCCTGCTCGCGGAATTTCGAAAACACGAAGTAAAAAAGTCCCGAAAAAACAAACACTGCTATAAATGCGTTTAAATGTTCGGTCGGAGGCTGATTGATAACACTGAAAAGCCTGTCGGTTCCGACTATGTATGCTATAAAAGTATTTCCGATTAAAAATGCAATCAGGAAAAATATTAATTCCTGTGAAAACTTTTTAAAAATTTTATTACCGTTCCACGGAGCTTTATCGAGTGCTCTTTGCTGTGCCGCATCGCCCTCTATCCAGTATTCAATTTTCCTGAAAACCATTTCCATAAATACGGTCTGCGGACAAACCCAGCCACAGAAGAGCCTTCCGTAAATTGCCGTGAAAAGTACAATGAACACAAGCACGGAAATAGTCGCAAGAACGAGCAGGTAAAATTCCTGCGGTCCGAATACAAAACCGAACAATATAAATTTTCTTTCAAGAAAATTTATAAGTATAAACGGATGCCCGTTCATTTTTATGAATGGCGCCCCGAAAAGAAATGCGAGCAGAAAAACACTAAGTATTGTTCTTGCCCTGTAATATCTTCCTTTTTGTTTTTTCGGATATACCCAGACGCGCTTTCCCTTGTCGTTAACCGTGGAAATATGGTCACGGAAACTTTCTTGCTCGTTCATTTGTGTTGCTTATTTAGATTATTCTATAATTTGATATTACTATTTTTTTTATTTACTCTTTGTCGAATCTTTTTTAATAACCTTAGTAGAATCTTTCGAATCCACTTTTGTCGAATCCTTTACCGGCTCTTCTTTATAAATCAAACCTTCCGGCGCTTTTCCGTTCGGCGGATTTGTTCCATGCAGGGATAAAACATAACTCGCGACAAGCTGAATCTGTTTCGGATTCATCTGTGCTTTCCAGGTTATCATTCCCTTAGCGGGAACGCCGTTCGATATTGTTGCAAATACATTTTTAATTCCCCCGTCGTGAATCCAGAAATCATCCGTGAGGTTCGGACCGACTGTGCCTTCACCGCCGTTACCGTGGCAGGCAATGCAGTTTGCCGTAAAAATATCCCTGCCCGCTTTCAAATCTTCGGGAGACGTTAATTGCGTTACATTGGTTTCGTTAATATAGCTTCCGCTTTTCATTATCAAATCTTTTTCCTGCTGCGCGGCGGTCATTTCCTGTGTATATTCATCAATCATAAGGTTATCTTTTTTTAGTACGTGGAAGTTCACCATGTATATCACGGCAAAAACTATCGTAACATAAAACAGGAACTGAAACCACGCGGGGGCTTTGTTATCGAGCTCCATTATGCCGTCATAATTATGGTCCTTCATAAGCAGTGCATCTATATTATCTTTTACTTTTACGACTGCCGCTTTCTTTGCTTTTCTTTCCCGGGCTTCAAATATCATAAAAGACGCAAACAAAATTGCTAGCGTATATAATAATCCCGCAAGGAAAAGGTATGCATATGTTTCGGTTGCCATCCCTTCTTTTCCTGTTGTCTGCGCTTCTGCTGAAACTGCCGAAAAGACTGTTATTGCCGCGGCTGTTATAAATACTTTTGCCGTTGTTGAATATAATTTTTTAATTTTATTTTTCATATAAGATAAAAATTGTTATTTATCAAAAGGGAGATTTTCCATTTTGTTTATATATTTTTTATCAAGCCGGAATATCCATATAACGATTGCTGCGAAAAGAGCAACAAAAATAAACGTTGCTGCGATAGCAAAAAATTCTATATTCTCAATTGATTCTAAATAATGCTGTAACATAATTTTTCTTATTTAGCTTTTATGTCAGTTCCGAGTCTCTGCAGGTACGCGATGAGTGCAATTATTTCTTTATCGCTTGTTACATCGATTCCCTGTTTTTGTAAATCCTGTGCGATTAATTCTGCCTGCTTCTGCAGTTCGGCATTCGCAATTTTATCAAAACCAACTTCATACGGAACCCCGATACTTCTCAAAGCATTTATCTTTGCTTCCGTTGTCGAGATATCCAGAGTCTGCGTGTGCAGCCACGAATACTTTGGCATTATCGAGCCGGGTGAAACGCTTGTCGGGTCCTGCATGTGAAGGTAATGCCACAGGTTCGGATATTTCATTCCCTCTCTCATTAAATCGGGACCCGTTCTTTTCGAACCCCACGTGAACGGATGGTCATAAACATATTCACCTGCTTTTGAATAATCTCCGTATCTTTCGGTCTCAGACCTGAACGGTCTTATCAACTGCGAGTGACAGCCGAGGCATCCTTCTCTTATATATAAATCTCTTCCCTGAACTTCGAGCGGAGTGTAAGGTTTCACGCTCGAAATTGTCGGTATGTTGGATTTTATTGCAAACGTCGGAATGATTTCTATCAGCCCGCCGACTAATACCATTACCACGGCAACTAGTGTAAACTGGAACGGACGGCTTTCAAGCAGTCTGTGCTTTCCGAGGAAAGACGTGGCTTTATCCGTGCGCAATGTTTTTATCATCGGAGGCGCTTCTGCATCTTCATTATCAGCAAAGCTGCCCTGCTTCATTGTTTTAACAAGATTGAAAACCATCATCAGAAATCCCGAGAAGTAAAACAGGCCGCCTATACCCCGAATCAGATACATCGGTTTTATCTGCAAAGTAGTTTCGAGGAAGTTCGGATATTGAAGAATTCCGTCGGGAGTGAATTGCTTCCACATTAATGACTGCGCTATGCCCGCCCAGTACATCGGGATAATGTAGAATAAGATTCCGAGGAAACCAATCCAGAAGTGATAGTTTGCAAGTTTCTTGGAATATAATTCCGTTCTGAATAATCTCGGAACTAGCCAGTAAAGAATACCAAATGTCAAAAATCCGTTCCATCCGAGTGCGCCTGTATGCACGTGCGAAATAATCCAGTCAGTAAAGTGTGCAAGAGCATTTACATTTTTTAAAGAAAGCATCGGTCCCTCGAACGTTGCCATTCCGTATGCCGTAACAGCAACAACCATAAATTTCAATACTGCATCTTCCCTTACTTTATCCCACGCACCTCTTAATGTAAGAAGTCCGTTTATCATCCCTCCCCAGGAAGGAGCAATCAGCATAATTGAAAATACAGTGCCGAGAGATTGTGCCCAGTCAGGAAGAGAACTATATAACAGGTGATGTGGTCCTGCCCAAATGTATATAAAAATCAAAGTCCAGAAATGTATTATAGACAGCCTGTATGAATACACGGGTCTGTTTGCAGCTTTTGGCAGGAAGTAATACATTAAGCCCAGGTACGGAGTAGTAAGAAAGAATGCAACTGCATTATGCCCGTACCACCATTGTACAAGAGCATCCTGAACACCCGCGTAAACAGAATAACTTTTGAAAAGTGTAACAGGAATTTCAATTGAGTTAACAATGTGCAGTACTGCGATTGTAACCACGGTAGCAATATAAAACCAGATTGCGACGTAAAGATGTTTTTCTCTTCTTTTTACAATCGTACCGAAAAAGTTAATTGCAAAGATTACCCAGACAAGAGCAATTAAAATATCTACGGGCCATTCAAGCTCTGCATATTCTTTTGCTGTTGTGATTCCGAGTAAAAGAGTTAAAGCGGCCAGTACAATTATCAGTTGCCAGCCCCAGAAATGAAGCTTGCTGAATAAATCGCTGAACATTCTTGCCTTGCACAATCTCTGCAGGGAATAATATACCCCCATAAAAATTGCATTTCCTACAAATGCGAATATAATCGCATTTGTATGCACGGGGCGGATTCTCCCGAAAGTAGTGTATTGAAGGTTAAGGCTCAATACCGGAAAATACAACTGGAACGCAAGCAATAACCCGACGATTAACCCGACTGTTCCCCATACCAAAGTAGCTATAGTAAAATACTTGACAATTTTATTGTCATAGCTGAATTTTTCTATAGTCAAATTTTCAGTAAAAGTGTTTGACATAAGCTTTTGTGAAAATTAATAAAAATTTAATTTGTATTATTAAAAAATCTAACTTCTAATATCAATTATCAAAAAAATTCTAAATTCTAAAAACTTAACCCCAAACAAATCCTAAATACGAAATCCCAACAAAAGGACACTCTTACCCGATGGACTTTATACACTCCCGGAATTATATAATAGATAATTTCTTAAGACATTTTTCCACCCTGCCGAAACTTTCTTCTATATTATTGTCGAGTCCTACAGAAAACCTCACCAAACCCTTACCCAGTCCTATTTTCGCCTGCTGTTCTTCGGGAATTTCCGATGATGTGCTGTGGCTGGGCGAACTGAATAACGTTTTGAAATAACCCAGGCTGACCGCAAGATATCCTACTCTTTCATCCTGCATCATCATCATAAATTTATTTGCCTTATCTTCATCTTTAATATCCACCGCTACCATACCGCCGAATCCAAACCCTTCATTCATAATGCTCTTCAGCAATTTATGCTGTTTGTGTTCCGCGAATCCCGGATAATAAGTAGGCAGACCAAGCTTTTTAAACTGTTCTGCGAAGTAAGCCGCGTTTTTGCTGTGCTTCTGCATTCTCAAATGAAGCGAATGAAGATTTTTCAGAATACTCGCCGCGCGGAAACTATCGAGCACTGCACCCAGAAGCATGCTTGCACCAGAATTCACATCATTGATTGAAGCGATGAAATCATTATCAGAGCATATGCATCCGGCAACACAGTCGCTTGTACCGTTTATGTATTTAGTCATGCTGTGTATCACCACATCTGCGCCGAGCCTTTTCGGAGAGACAATCATCGGAGCAAAAGTATTATCTATAACAAGTTTGACATTATTTTCTTTTGCAATTTTGGATATTGCATGTATATCAGCAATCTCCAGCAACGGATTGCTTATCGTTTCGCAGTAAATCATCTTTGTCTTTTTTGTTACGGCTTTCTTCAGTGCGCCGAGGTCGGTCATATCTATGAATTTAACATTAATACCGAATCTCGGAAGAAAATTTTTAAACAAAGCATAGGTTCCTCCGTATATTGTGTGGCTCGAAATAATTTCATCACCCGTACTGCAAATCTGCATCACGACGCAGTTGATTGCACCCATTCCCGAAGCTGCTACCTGGGCCGATTCTGTATCTTCAAACCTTGCGAGGGCGCCGGACAGATATTTATTTATGGGGTTCCAGTGCCTTGAATATAGAAAGCATCCTTCAATTTCGTGTTCGAACATTTCCTTCATTTTATCCGTGCTAAGAAATGTGAATGTGGACGAATCCGTGATGGAAGGATTCACGTCGCCGAATTCACCAAAAACCAAATAGTCATGTATTTTTACACTTGGGTCAAATTTCATAATTTTTTCTCCTCTTATTTTAAAAAACGGTATTACTTTTTATTATTACTCTTTTCTGATTTTTTCTCTTCATCAAAAAGAACCCTTACCGACGGCGTGTACCTGTCCTCGAATTGTCCCGATTTTACCGCCCATAAAAACGCAATTAAAAAACTCAACGCAACTAAAATACTAATAAAAATCAGAATAATAATTATATACATTTTATTAAATGTTCTTTTTTGTACATCATTTTAATTTATTCTTTTCAGCCTGTATTTCGCAAATAAATTCGAAGCAAGAACACAATAAAGCACTACAGAAACAGAACTCACAGGCATTAATATCGCCGCAAAAACAGGGGTCAGTGAACCGCTAATCGCAAAATAAAGACCCGTAATATTATATAATGTCGAAAAAACAAAACCCATATAAATAATTTTCATACCTGTTTTTGAGTATGAAATCAGTTCCGGTAATTGTGAAAAATTTTCCGAATCAAGGATTCCGTCGCAGGCAGGCGAAAATCCGGATATATCTTCCGAGATAGAAATTCCCACATCGCTTTGCTTTATCGCACCCGCATCGTTCAGCCCGTCGCCGATCATTAAAACTTTTTTCCCTTTTTTTTGCAAATCCAATATATAATTTAATTTATCTTCGGGAGATTGTTTAAAATGCAATTTGGAGATATTCCTGAATACCTTTGCAAGGTGCGGTTTTTCATTTTCGTTATCCCCCGACAGCATATGCAGTTCATATTTTTTCTTCAATTCCGAAATAACTTTTTCAATCCCTTCCCTGTAAGAGTTATTGATTAAAAACACTCCCCTTAAAACGTCATTAATTCCGAAATATACTTTCGATGATTTTTCGTCTTTGGGATTTTTTTCGCCCTCCGCGCTTCCCGTTACAAACGCGTATGAACCAAGCGCAACTTTTGACGTAAGTATGTTTCCCGAAATCCCTTTTCCTGCATACTCTTTCAGGTTTGATATTCCGAAATGCTCGCAGTCCTGAAACTCCAAATAAACCCGCCTGCTAAGCGGATGTGTGGAATGCCGTGCAATTGACTTTACAAGTGATTTATCTATTTCATCAAGCGCGTCACCGATAAATCTTACTTCGGAATTCCCGCTCTGTGTTATCGTACCTGTTTTATCGAAGACAATCGTATCGATTTTTGCAATACGCTCGATTGTGTTTGTATTCTTCAGATAAAACTTTTCCCTGCCGAAATTCCGTAAAATATTTCCGAGCGTAAATGGAATCGCCAGCGCCAGTGCACAAGGACAGGCAACAATCAGTGTTGCGGTAAATACATTCAATGCCATTTCCGGTTTTATGTTCAGCCATATTATTGTGGAAATATTCGCAATCAGCAGAACAGCAATCGTGAAATATTTCCCAACCATATTTGAAAACCACGAAACATTCTGCCCTTCATTTTTTGTAAAAGTATCGTTATTCCACAGTTGTGTCAGGTAACTTTGCGATACATCTTTCAGTACTTCAAGCTCAACGGCTTCGCCGACCTGCTTTCCGCCCGCATAAACAATCTCACCCAGAACTTTATTTACCGGCATGGACTCACCCGTCACAAAACTGTAATCTATATTCCCGTCACCCTTGAATAAAATCGAATCAGCCGGAATCAGTTCTCCGTTCCTTACAATTATCCTGTCACCCTTTTTTAAATTTGACAAAGGAATTGTTGTCTCCACTCCCGATTTTATTATTGCGACCGAAAGCGGAAAATATGATTTATATGTACGCTCGAAATTCAGCGCTTCGTATGTCTTATTCTGGAAAATCTTTCCAATTAAAAGTAAAAATACAAGCATCGTTAACGAATCTGCATATCCCGCTCCGGTATGAGTCAGAATTTCATATGCAGTCCTGAAAAACAAAACAAAAATTCCAAGCGAAATAGGAAAATCAATGTTTATTGTTTTTTTTCTTAATGCTTTTATCGCGGGGATGTAATACACGCTTGCGCTGTATAGCAGCACCGGTATTGAAATCAGCAGGTTCAGGTATCCGAACAGGTTTCCGAAAACACTGTCAAGGTTCCTGTTAAGCCCGAGATATTCGGGAAAGCTGAAGAGCATAATATTGCCTGCGGCAAATCCCGCAACACCGATTTTATAATATAATTTCTTGTTGTAACCGCTTTTCTTTTTCTTTTCTACCGATTCGAGATTAATCAGCGGTTCATAACCTATTGAATCAAGAAGCTCGACAATATCTTTGAGTGTGGTTTTACCGCTTAAAAATTTTAATGACAATTTTTTCTGAAGGAAATTCACGCGCGAAGTAATGATTCCCGCATTCAGCCGGTTAATGTTTTCAAGCAGCCAGATGCACGAACTGCAGTGCATCTGCGGAATCTGAAAAGTGACCGTGCTTATTTTCCCGTCTGAAAAATCGAGTATCTGTTTTTGAGTCTGCTCGTCTTCCAGGTATGAATATTTTGTCTCGTTTCTGACAGCGGGAGAAATTCCGGGATTGTTTTCGAAATCGTAATACCTGCAAAGCTTGTTTTCTTCTAAAATTTCAAAAACAATTTTGCAGCCGCTGCAGCAGAAAAATTTGTCTTCTTTGCTTATGGTTTTATCACTGCAGATATCCCCGCAATGATAACAGATTACTTCTTCGTTTATGTATGCTTTTTCACCCGACATTATAACAAATTAATATAATAAATTTTACCGACTTCTCAACAATGTTGTCTATGAATTAATGCAGAATCCCGGGAAAAACAGAAGAGGTTAAGTAAATGTAAGTTTAAACCACAGGTTATCACAAAAGTACAAAATCTTTCCTGCATTATAAAACAACGCCGATTTTGTTCTCCTAATATCCTTAATTATAATAAAATTATGCAAAAAATCGGCAAATGAAAAGATAGAAAAACCGGATTTTTCGAAATGTGTTTTTAGATATTTATATTTAATGCTTAAGAAGTCCCGTTAGTAGTCTTTATATATTTATCTATAATATTGTAAAACTCTTCTTTTATAAATGGTTTTGCAAGGTAGTCATCCATTCCCGCGCTCAGGCATTTTTCCTTATCGGCTTTTACGGCATAAGCGGTAATTCCTATAATCGGAATATGTTTTCCCGTTCCTTTTTCAATCTCGCGGATTATGGCCGTCGCTTCGAGTCCGTCCATCACGGGCATCTGTATATCCATAAGTATTATATCGTAATTCGACTGCTCCAGAATATCAAAAATCTTCAGCCCGTTTTCTACAATCGTTACACTGTAATTTTTTCTTAAAAGCAGTTCTTTTACAAGCCTCTGGTTTACAATATTATCTTCCGCAACAAGTATATTTGCTTTTTTCGTGGCTCCGGCTGCCGAAGATGCATCTTCGGTTTTTGCAGGTTTTACAATTTGCTCTGTGGTTGTCTCAAACGGAATTGAAACCGTAAATACAGAGCCTTCATTCTCCGTGCTCTCTACGTGCAGCCTGCCTTTCATCAGCGTTATCAGGTGTTTCACAATTGCCGTACCCAGTCCTGTTCCCCGGTATTCAAAATTAGGATTTTCATCTGTCGGCTCTTTCCCGTTTATATCTCCGAATATTGTTCCGAGCTTTTCCTTCGACATACCGCATCCGGTATCTGTAATTTTAAATTCCAGCCATACCTTGTTCTGCTCTCTGCTCTGCTCCTTAAGCTCCAGCTCTATGTGTCCTTTTTCGGTTGAATTAAGTGAATTCTTCAGCAGGTTAATTAAAATCTGGTTTACCCTCAGCGGGTCGCCAAGTACATTATAATCTATCTTTTCATCGACACCTATATTCAGAGAAAGTTTTTTCCTCTTTGCATCGAAATCCAGAATCTGAGTGGTCTTGTGTATAAGCTCTTTCAGGTTGAACTCAATTTTTTCGAGTTTCAGTTTTCCCGTTTCTATTCTCGAAAAGTCAAGTATATCGTTAATAATGGCAAGCAGCGTGCTGGATGAAAAATTTATAATGTCTAAATATTCTTTTTGCTCTTTCGAAAGGTTCGTGAGCAGCATAAGCTCCGTCATGCCGATAATCCCGCTCATCGGAGTCCTGATTTCCTGACTCATGTTCGAAAGAAAGAGTGTCTTTGCTTCGTTTAAAACCTCAATTTTTTCTTTTTCAGTTACGAGTTTGTTGTACTTTTCTTTAATCTCAGAAATCTCGGTACTGTCCGGGGTTTTATACTCAGTCTTTTCGGCGATTTTAGACTCGACTTTAGTTTCGTCTTTGATCTCAGGCGCGTCGGTTTTATCGCCGCCTATGTCTTTCTTCAAAATAGTGTAAGTCACGAAGCCGAAAATTCCGGCTGTCAGTATGAGGAATAAAAGTGAAAGCAATAGCGTCTCGGGAGGGAGCTTGAATGTAGCGGTGAAAAATAGTATTACTAAAAGCCCGAAAGCGAAATAAAATATGCTTACTTTAAGCGAAGTTTTAAACTGTAGATTCATATTCAATTAATTTGATTACACTGAAAATTATTAATTCTCCCCAATATAATATAAATCAAAATTACCTTTAAACAACCACCCTTAAAATGCCCCAAAATATATATAATCAATAACAATTATTCAATTTAAATAGTACCACGGTCAAAAAGAAATTTTTCACATACCCCTATTTGTACCATTCAAAAGCTGAAAAGCGAGTCCGGAAAATCATTTTACTGTAACTATGCAGGGGCATTATAACAGGATAAGAACACACAATATTCTTTATACATTTAGAACACTCTATGAACTCAACACACTCTACACACTTTTTCAATTTCTAACACTAAAACTAAACACGCAGAATCAAATGGAACGAATAAATCAAATAAAAGGTTATATATGTACATACATATAATGTATAAACATTAAATACAAAAGCATGAAACTTGAAGACGAAATAAAACAGAAGAAATTTAAAGATGAATACGAAAAACTCGTGGTGAATATACTCTTTACAGGCAACTGGATGAACCTGCTGAACGCAAAAAACCTGAAACCGCTCGGACTTACTCTGCCGCAGTATAATGTGCTCAGGATTTTAAGGGGCCAGCACCCCAAACCCGCAACAGTAAACCTTCTTATAGACAGAATGCTCGATAAATCTTCAAACGCTTCGAGGATAGTCGATAAATTATTAAAGAAAAATCTCGTAGTCAGGAAAATCTGCAAAAATGACAGAAGGTCCGTAGATGTGCTGATTACAGATAAAGGTCTCGAGCTTCTAAAACAGATTGACGGCGAAAGTAAAAAATGGAACCAGGAATATAAAACACTGAACCCGGATGAAGCAAAAAAATTAAATTTCTTATTGGATAAAATAAGAGGATGATTAAGTAGCAGTTGCAGTGAAAAATTAAAAATTTAAAAATAAAAAAAATAAAATATATAAATCACATGAAAACCAAAAACATCATTTACTTAGCGTTCGTAATGCTCGTAACACTTTCTTTCGTACCCGGCTGCAGCAGGTCGGATAAGGAAGTAAAAATGCTTTCGGGCGGAATATCAGGTGAAACAAAAAAAGTATCAAAAGTTATTAATATTGATACAACTGCAAGCACAATGAACTGGCTCGGAAAAAAAGTAACCGGACAGCATAACGGCACGATAAAAATAGCTGGAGGTGAAGTCGGACTTGATAACAGCGGCTCTGTAGTCGGCGGAAACTTTGAAATGGATATGAGAACCATAACAGATATCGATTTGACCGATGCGGAATGGAACAATAAATTAATCACGCACCTGAAATCGGAAGATTTCTTTTCGGCTGAAAAATTTCCGAAATCGAAATTCGAAATCACAAAGGTAGAACTGTTGAGCGACCCGGCAAAACCGAATTTCAACAGCACGGTAAGCGGAAATCTTTCCATTAAAGGAATTACAAAGAGCATTTCTTTTCCTGCTTCGATTAAAATGGAAAACGGTACGCTTACTTCATTTGCGGATTTTGAAATCGACAGGACACAATGGGATATTAAATACGGCTCGGGAAAATTCTTTGAAAATCTCGGCGATAAAATGATTAACGATAATTTTAATATCAGCTTTAAAATCTCGGCAAGATAAATTAGTTATTGAGTTATTATGTTATATAGTTAAGGAGTTAGGAGCTAGAAAATTTTTTTTAAAAGATTTAATAAAAGTAATATGAAAGAAATAAAATCAAATAATTCAGCCCGCCACGGCGGGTCAGTGATACATAGGGCAGACTCACGCGGTTATTTTAACCACGGCTGGTTGAAAACTTATCACACGTTCAGCTTTGCAGGATACTACGATAAAGCCCGTGTGCATTTTGGAATGCTTAGGGTGCTGAACGATGACATAGTCGAAGGCGGTGAGGGTTTCGGCACTCACCCGCACGACAATATGGAAATTGTAACTATTCCGCTTTACGGCTCACTTGCGCACAAGGACAGCATGGGACACGAAGAAATAATTGCCCCTAATGAAATTCAGGTAATGTCTGCGGGCACGGGAATTACACATTCCGAATACAATGCCTCGGATAAAGACCCTGTGAACCTTTTACAAATCTGGGTTTTCCCGAAAGAGCATAATGTAACTCCGAGATATGACCAGAGGATATTCGACCTGTTCTTAATGAAAAATACAATCTTTACGGTTGTATCGCCTGACAAAAAAGATGATTCATTATGGCTTAACCAGGATGCATATTTCTCTTTATCGGAATTAAGCGAAGGCAAAGAAGTCGAATACAAAATCAACACAAAAGGAAACGGTGTATATGTGTTTGTGATTGAGGGAAAAATTCAGACTGAAGATGAAACACTCGGCAAGCGTGACGGAATGGGTATTGAAGATGCAGAATCAATAAATGTAAAAGCATTAACAGGCTCGAAAGTACTGTTTATAGAAATCCCGATGACTTAATAAAGAGTAATTAGTAGCGAATAGCGAATAGCGAATAGCGAATAGCGAATAGCGAATAGCGAATAGCGAATAGCGAATAGCGAATAATGAATAATAAAAATTAAAACAAGAAATAATGTCTAATAAACTGAAAGTACTTGCATTCTCGGGAAGTTTGAGAAAAAATTCTTTTAACAGCGGATTAGTCAGGACTGTAAAAGAATTAAAACCGGGAAATATGGAAATTGAGATTTTCGATATAAGCGATATTCCCATGTACAGTGACGATTTGAAGGATGGGGGTTTTCCGGATATAGTAAAACTATTCGCAGAAAAGATAACATCTGCAGACGGAATTTTAATTGCTACGCCTGAATATAACTACTCGATTCCGGGTGTTTTAAAAAATGCAATCGACTGGGTATCCCGCATTTCGCCCCAGCCGTTTAACGAAAAACCAACGGCAGTAATGGGTGCTTCTCCCGGCATGCTTGGAACCGTCAGGGCGCAGATGCACCTGAGGCAGATAGCAATTTTTGTGAATATCAGGTGAGTAATCCTCTTGTAAATTTGATAGTACCTAAATAAAGAAAAAAATACCGCTTTAAAAGAATAAAATATTAAAGAGAAAAGTTTCCTTATTCCAAATGGAAGATAAGGTAATAAATTTCTCCGGATATTCTGTTCAAAAAAGAGCGGTATTTTTTATATGATTAAGCAGTATTTATTATGGATTTACTCATTTTTAATAACCCGCCAAATTAGTATTTTTAAAAAATAAAATTGAATTTAATTTTTTAATAATGAAAAAAATAATAATTCTAATTGCAATCCTGATGTTTACTTTTTCAGGATTTGCAGCAGATAAAAACACGGATAAAATACTTCCCTATCCGATTTACCAGTACAAAATGGCAAATGACCTGAATGTTGTAACGGTACCCTATAACAGCCCGGGTATTGCAGCGTTTTATATAATAGTACGGGCAGGTTCCAGAAACGAGGTGGAGCCTGGAGTTACCGGTTTTGCGCACTTTTTCGAGCATATGATGTTCAGGGGAACCGATAAATACCCTAAAGATAAATATGAAGAAGTATTGAAATCAATCGGAGCATCGGCAAATGCAAATACCTCGCTTGACAGGACAATTTTCCATATGCTTGGTGATGCAAGCAAGCTTGAGTTAATGTTTGAGCTTGAATCCGACAGGTTTCAGAACCTGCATTATTCCGAGCACGATTTCAAAGTTGAAGCAGGGGCAGTTAAAGGTGAGTACACGAAAAACTTTGCCGACCCCCAGCAGCAGCTCGATGAAAAAATCAGGGAAGTTGCATATGATAAACATACATACAAACATACAACGATGGGGTTTTTCAAGGATATTGTCGACATGCCTAACCAGTATGAATATTCGCAGAAATTTTACAAACGTTTTTATAGACCCGAGTACTGCACAATAGTTGTTGTCGGTGATGTAACTCCCGAACAGGTGAAAGCCCTGTCCGAAAAATATTTCGGAAAATGGGTAAGAGGAAATTATAATCCCGAAATTCCAACCGAACCCGAGCAGAAAGAAACAAGATATTGCAATATCAAAAACACGGAGACGCTTCCGTTTCTATCTTTAAATTACAAAGGCGCTGCGTTTAACGATAACGCCATAGATATCCCTGCAATGAATATAATTTCGAGCGTTTATTTTTCACAGAAATCCGATATATATAAAAAGCTCGTATTAACAGAAAAAAAGGTCAGAAGTATTTATTGCGGTCCGTCTTTCAACAGGGACGCGGATTTGATTGACATAGGCTCGACGGTCAGAAAAAATGAAGACATGCAATATGTAAAAGACGAAATAATAAAAACACTGGAAATTATAAAAACAACAAAAATAGATGACGCAACACTGAATGCGGCAAAATCAAACATTAAATACAGTTTTGCAATGCGGATTGATAATCCGGGTGCGATTGCAAACACGATTACCGCTTTTATTTCTGTCGGAGGCAATCCGGAAGCTGTAAATAATTATTATGCAATGTTCGATAAGATAACAGCAGATGATTTAATTACTGTTGCCAAAAAATATTTTGTTGAAACAGGTTTAACAATAGGAACGATTTCCCCGGACGAAAGCTGCCCGGTAAAATAACAAATAAATTTTAAAAAATTTGAAATGAAAACACTATTATTAATATTATTCTCGGTCTTCGTATTTACCCTTACCGGTTATTCACAGGATGTAATAGAATTAAAGCAGCCGGAATCCAACAAGGTTGTAATTAAACTGATGTTCCGTAACGGTTCAATCTGCGACCCGGTCGGGAAAGAAGGATTGACAAGGCTCACGGCAAGTTTAATCACCTCTGGCGGAAGCTCTCAATATACATACAGCCAGATTCAGGATATGCTTTATCCCATGGCGGCGGGATACTATGCTTCTGTTGATAAAGAAGTTACGATATTTACATTGCAGGTTCCTTCGGATTTTCTTAATGAGTTTTATTCAATTGTAAAGGGAGTACTTCTGGAACCGTCATTTACAGAGCAGGATTTCGAAAGAGTGAAATCCAACCAGCAGAATTATGTCGACCAGGTAATAAGAGCTTCGTCGGATGAAGAATACAGCAAGAAAGCGCTGGAAGATTTTCTTTTCCGGGGAACACGATATCAGCACATGATTGACGGGAAATCCGAAAGTGTGAAATCAATAACACTCGATGATGTAAAAGGGCATTATAAAAACTTTTTCACTAAAGACAATCTGCTTATTGGAATTGCCGGAAATTATACCGATGAATTCTTAGGTACATTAAAAAGCGACCTGCAGAAATTACCGGGTATATCAGCACCGGTAAGCAATCAAAAAACAGTTCCTGCAAATCCTGACGGAGTGAACGTTGAAATTATTTCAAAAGAAGGAGCATTCGGCTCTGCTGTTTTTATGGGATTCCCTATGGATATTACAAGAAGCAATGATGAATTTGCCGCACTGATGGTTGCAAATTCTTATCTTGGCGAGCACAGGAAATCATACGGAGTTTTGTATAACAAAATACGCGAAACACGTTCGATGAATTACGGGGATTACTCTTATATAGAATGGTATGATAACGGCGGGAGATACATGCTTCCTCCTCCGGGCACACCGAGACAAACAAATTATTTCTCAATGTGGATAAGGCCTGTTCAGATTGCCAAGCAATTGAAAGAACAATACTCCGAGCTTTCGGGAATAACAATCGGGCATGCGCATTTTGCAATAAGGATGGCAATAAGAGAGCTTGATAAACTTGTTACGGACGGCATAAGCAAGAAAGATTTTGAATTGACAAGACAGTTTTTAAGAAGCTATATAAAGTTATATACTCAAAGCCCGGCTGACCAGCTCGGATACCTGATGGATTCGAAGTTTTACGGAAGAAAAGATTTTATTGCTGAAACAGACCCGCTTCTTGCGAAACTTACAGTAGACGATGTAAACAAAGCGATAAAAAAATACTGGCAGGTGAAAAATATGTGCATTACAATAGTTACTGATGCAAGCGAAGCAGACGCACTTGCGAAAAGTATTATGGAAAACACAGATTCTCCGATGAGTTATTCAAACCTTGTAAAAAGCGGTCAGCCGAAAGATGTTTTGCAGGAAGACGATTTAGTAGCAAAATATAAATTAAATGTTAAATCGGTTAAAATTGTTAAGAGTGAAGATACGTTTAAGTGACTTGTGGTTAGTGATTAGTGATTGGTGTTTAAAAGATAAAGATCGACAAATAAGAAAATTCAAAAGGAAGACAATAGGATAAGAATTATGCTTCAAATATTAATAGGCAGTTTGATACTAAGCGTTACACATGCATTGATACCGAACCACTGGTTTCCGCTGGTTGCGGTCAGCAGAAGCGAAAAATGGTCACGCACTGAATCTCTAAAAGTAACAGCAATAACAGGGGGAATGCACACGGTAAGCACGATTGCGATAGGGATACTTATTGGTTTTATTGGATTTAAATTAAGCAGTACAATCGAAATGATAACAAATATTATTGCTCCGTTGCTGTTAATAGTTCTTGGAATAATTTTTATAATTATGTTTTTTGTTAATCCTCATCACTCTCACGAGCACCACGGCGAAATTGAAGTTTTGGAAAAAAGTAAAAAGAAATCCAAATTTGCTATAATAGCTACATTAGGAACACTGATGTTTTTTTCACCGTGCATTGAAATTGAAGTATACTATTTTACTGTCGGGAAGTACGGCTGGGCAGGAATATTAACACTATCGATTGTTTATCTTTTTGTAACGGTTGTAGAATTGGTCATATTAGTAGATATAGGAAGAAAGAGTCTTGAAAAACTCAACACGAAACTGCATTTCATAGACCATTACGAAAGAATTATAATGGGCTCGGTTTTAATTGTGCTCGGATTATTTATTCACTTTGTAAATTTGTAATAAATTTATTTAGATGTACCACGATCACTCAATAGAGAATAAGAATTTAGAAAATATTAAATTTGCCATAATTGTAAATCTTCTTTTGTCCTTTATAGAACTCGCAGGAGGTATATTCTCCAACAGCGTTTCTATAATATCAAATGCAATACACGACATGGGTGATTCGATAGCTTTTTCCTTTTCATTCTTCAGTGAAAAATACGCAAACACAAGAAATGTAAGCAAGAACTACACTTACCGCTTAAATCGTTTACCATTGCTGAGTGCATTGATAAGTTCTTTTATCATATTAACGGGCTCTGTGATAGTGCTTTACCAGGCGCTGCCAAGATTATTCGCACCGGAATCGCCAAAAGCAGATATAATGTTTTTAATCTCGGTAATCGGTATTGTTGCAAACGGTGTTGCTTTAATCAGGTTAAAGAAAAATACAGGTATAAATTCAAAAGTATTGAGTCTTCACACGCTCGAGGATTTTCTCGGCTGGGTTTCAATATTAATAGGTTCTGTGCTGATAAAATTTTTCAATTTATATATAATTGACCCGCTGCTTTCGGTATTAATTACTGTGTACATTTTGTTTGGTGTTTTAAAAAATGTGAGAGAAATCTACAACCTTTTTATGCAAAAGTCACCGGTTGCAATAAAGACAACCGATGTGATGGAGTTTTTAAATAGTTTCAGCGAGATAAAAAGCATACACGATTTGCATATCTGGTCGCTCGAAGGAACACACCATATTTTGACAGCGCATATACAGGTTAGTGACGATATAGAAACCGATAAATTGAAAAAATTAAAAACCGATATTCGTGAAGGTATCAGGAAATTCGGGTACATTCACAGCACACTTGAAATAGAAAGAGAATCCGAAAGCTGCGATGACCACTGCTAACCGGATTGTAAGATTAATAGATTTGAAGATTAAAAAAAGAAGGTTATTCTCCAATTATAGTAACAACAAGTTTTCTTCTTCCCCCGTGGTTGCGGTGCTCGCAGAGGTATATTCCCTGCCAGGTGCCGAGATTAAACTTACCGTTTTTAACCGGTATTGAAACGCTACTCCCGAGAACAGAACCTTTTATGTGCGATGTCATATCGTCGGGTCCTTCCAAAGTATGCCTGTAATAATTTGCATCTTCGGGCACTATTTGGTTAAAATAATTTTCCATATCTTCTCTTACTGTCGGGTCTGCATTTTCGTTGATTGTCAGCGAAGCGGAAGTGTGCTGAATAAATATGTGAGCGATTCCGGTTTTATAATTTTTTAATTCAGGAATATTTTCAAGGACTTCATTTGTGATTAAATGAAAACCTCTTTTCTTTGACTGAAGATTAAACTCTTTTTGAATACAAGACATTTTTGTTTTTAATTTAATTTAATCGCAAGAAGCGTCATATCATCTGCCTGGGGTTTTCCGTTTGAATAACCTTCCACGCTTTCAATAATTTTATCACAGATATTTTTCGGGGATGCCGGATAATTTTCTTCGATTATTTTTTTCAATCTTTCTTCTCCGTATTGTTCATTTTCAGAGTTGAATGTTTCTGTAATGCCGTCGGTATAGTACAGCAGCAAATCATTTCCGTCGAGATTTAAAGAAGCATCTTTATAATTGAAGTCGGTCAGACCCCCGATTATAAAACCGTCTGTTTTTAATTCTTCAAATGATTTTGTTTTTGACCTGTACAGAAGAGGAGGGTTATGACCCGCATTAACGAATCTTAATGTTTTTGTTTCAGAATTATATACGGAATAAAAGAATGTAGCAAATTTACTTCCATCAGTCGAATCACACATTAATTTATTGACTTTATCCATAAATATTTTCAAGTCATCATTATACATAATTGCATTACTGCGAACAAACCCTACAAGTCCTGCCATCAGCAGCGCAGAGGACAATCCGTGCCCCGAAATATCACCGATTGCAAAGGCCGTTTCATGCGGACTGATACGGAAGTAATCGTAGTAGTCACCCCCTACTGCATCGGCGGGTTTGCATAATCCATAGTAGTTTACGTTTTTAATTTCGGGAGCGGATTGCGGAAAAAGTTTTTGCTGGACTTCTTTAGCAATAGAGAGCTCACGTGCAATTTTATTTCGTTCGGTTTCTTCCTGTTTAGCGATTGCATTTTTCATTGCAGACACAGAAAATATCACGAGTGTGAAGAAAGATAATTCGACAAGTATATTCCAGAAAAGCAACATATAATTTAAATCAGTACCCCTGTTATAAAACGTATCCAGGTACCAGGACACAAAGCAAAACAAACAAAGAATAAATCCGTATTGTTTTCCTGCAAACCAGACGATAAATAAAACAGGCAAAATATAAAAAACATAGAATGACAATTCCGTTCCTGAGATATAATCCAAAACCCCAAGAATCAGAACAGAAAACAAGGAAAAAATAAAAAGGACATATTTGGGCAATTTTTCAATCCACAGAACAGTGTACATCTTTATACTTTATTTTTAATAATAAAATTATGAATTTACGGAAAATACTTCTAATTATTGAAACTTAATCAATAATATACCGTCTTAAAATAGTAAATATAAAACTTAAAATTAATTCCTATGAAAAACCGTTTATTAAACATTTTATTAATAATTGTTTTTGTTTTTTCCGTAAATGCATTTGCCCAGGAAGACTTGAATCTCAACGGGTACGAGCAATATGTTGAAAACACTATGAAAGACTGGAAAGTACAGGGATGTGCAGTTGCCATAGTTAAGAACGGGAAAATTGTTTATACAAAAGGTTTCGGGTTGCGCGATGTAAAAAATAATCTGCCTGTTACACCGAACACACTGTTTGCAATCGGTTCATGTTCTAAAGCATTTACAGCGGCATCGGTTTGCCTGCTTGTCGACGATGGTAAAATGGATTTTGATAAACCTGTAATTACATATTACCCGAATTTCCGACTTCAGGATGATTATGTTACTACACACATAACCGTTAGGGACCTGCTTTGCCACCGTTCCGGGCTTCCGAGGCACGACTTTGTCTGGTATGGTGCAGATAATTTGACAAGAAAAGACATTGTTGATGCATTAAGGTATCTTGAACCAAGCAAGGGATTCAGGGAAACCTGGCAGTATCAGAATGGAATGTTCGGGGTTGCGGGTTATCTTGTGGATTTGGTATCGGGTGACAGCTGGGAAAAATTTGTTGCCAAAAGATTATTCGAGCCGCTGGGAATGAAAGCTTCAAATTTTTCGGTTACAGAATCACAAAAATCTTCAGACTTTGCGAAACCATATGCCGAAAGGAAAGATGATGTAAAGGAAATACCATTCAGAAATATTGATGCAATGGGACCTGCGGGTTCGATTAATTCTAATGTAGTAGATATGGCAAACTGGGTTATAATGCAAATTAACGGAGGAAAATTTGAAGGCAGGCAAATTGTCGGCGATGGAACATTAAGGCAAACCCAGACTCCTCAAATGGTGATTCCCAGCCCCATAACCGATGAAGTATTTTACAGTACATACGGACTTGGATGGATGATTACATCTTACCGCGGACACCTAAGAGTAGAGCATGGTGGAAATATAGACGGATTCTCGGCTTCGGTCTGTTTCCTTCCCAGGGACAGTATTGGAATTGTTGTATTGACCAACATGAATGCTACAACTTTTCCATCGGTTGCAAGAAATTATGCAATAGACAAAATTCTCGGGTTAAGCGAGATTGACTGGAATACAAGATTAATAGGCGACATGAAGAAAGCCAAAGAAATGGCGAAAGAGCAGGAAGGTAAAAAAGACCCGAACAGGGTAGAGGGAACAGAGCCTTCGCACGAATTAAAAGCATATGTTGGAAAATATGAACACCCTGCATACGGAACAGTTGAAATTACGCTTGTTGATGATAAATTAACAGCCGATTTACATTCAATGAAAGCAGATTTAAAACATTATCATTACGACATATTCGAGACCGTAGATAACGATGTCATACCGAAAATAAAAATATCATTTTACACAAACCTTAAAGGAGACATAGATAAAATATCTATACCTTTGCAGGACGGAGTAAAAGATATTGAATTTAAAAAAGCTGTCGAAATAAAGAACGTTGATAAATCAAGCCTGGAAAAATATGTCGGCGATTATGAAGTAACGGGAATAGTAACGAAAATCAGCATACGCGGCGGGAACACAATGATATTGACCGTTCCCGGACAGCCTGATTACGAACTTATACCTACAGGAGAAAATGAATTCAACATAAAAAACCTCGAGGGATTCAGCGTGAAATTTACGGAAGTATCTGGAAAGATAACCGAAATGATTTTCAATCAGCCGAACGGAGTGTTTACGGCGAAGAGAAAGTAGTTTGAAAGGTTTTTAAAGTTATAAGCTGAAAATATTATAGAGCACTCTAAATAATAAAGAGTGCTCTAAAAAAATATTTACGCTGCTGCGGGCGGTGTAAATACACGGGTGGCGAGTTCGGCATCAAGCATAAGCATTCCGTGTCCTTCACCGTTAATAAGCTTTAACTTACTCAAAAGTTTGCTATCTGTCGCTTCCTCTTCAACCTGTTCATCGACAAACCATTTCAATAAACTTGCTGAAGCGTGGTCACTCTCTTTAACTGCCAAATCCATCAATTCGTTTATGGATTTTGTGATGAACTGCTCGTGAGCCAGAGTCTTTTCAAAAACTTCTATGATGGATTTGAAATCGACCTCGGGTCCTGCAATGGGTTTTAAAATTACTTTACCGTTGCAATCCGTTACAAAGTTGAACATTTTCATAGCATGGAAATGCTCTTCCTGAGTTTGTACGATAAAGAAATTTGCGAATCCGTCCAAATCAAGATTGTAGCAATATGCCGCCATCGAAAGGTAAAGATATTCCGAATACAGCTCTTTATTGATTTGAGTGTTAAATGCGTCCTGAAGCTTTTGTGATAACATAATTTTTACCCTCTATAATAATTTTAATTTCCTGAAAAATATCAATTTGAAAAAGTGCATTTGATACTATTGTAACAAATTATTATTATTATAAGTTTTTAAATTTGAAATTAATTTTCTGAAAATGTTATGCTTTCAATAAAATCATAAGGCATTATATGGTCAACGACATCCTGACCTTCTTTAACATATCCGAAGAGAGTATATTTTCCGTCAAGATGAAAATGCGGTGAATGCATAATAAAGAACTGGCTGCCCTCTGTATCTTTTCCGTCGGAAGCCATTCCGACTGCGCCTTCCCTGAACCAGAATCCCTGGAATTCCGAACGTATAGAAAATTCGGGTCCTCCATAGCCATTGTTTAAAGGGTCGCCGCCCTGAATTACGAAATTCGGAACAATGCGGTGGAATATTGTATTGTCATAGAATTTTTTCTCTGCGAGTTTAACGAAATTTTGCACTGTGAAAGGGGCAAAATTCGTAATCATTTCTATTTTTATTGTCCCGCGGTTAGTTATAATAGAAGCAAATCTTTTTGACGGGAGTGTTTTTATGAATTCCCAATCGAAATCTTTTTTTGGTTTTGCATTAAAAGTAAATTCTTTTCCTGTAATTTTTTTTAGTGCAGAGGCAGACGCTTTACAAATATCATAATTTACCGAATTGAGATTTGATTTCAGAATATTTTCGGATTCTTTCATATTCAGTTCACCGAATTCATTTATGAAAGCAATTATTGCATCCCTGTCTTTCGGGTAAGAGAGTTCTTTATAGTCCAGCATTAAAAACATTTGAATTTCTTTCCTGTCCTTCTCATATATTTTATCGTTTAATCCCGTGAAGCAGATATCGAGTATCGACGGGTCTTTTGAGCCCGTGAATTCAGAAAGTATGAGAAAAATATATCTTTGGTTTTCAGCGTCAACCTTGTTTTTAAGAGCGGAAAGCGTTTCAACATAAGCCCTATAGATATTTGCCAGAGTTGCATCCTGAACCATTTCGCCCGATTCCTGATTTTTTGATTTATTGTATCTTTGCACTATTGTCCTTACGGAATCCGTCAGCTTCCTGCAAATCGTTCCTTCTTTAAAAAACTGAAAACTTTTTATTATATACGGAGCAAGGTCTTCATTCTCAGTTTCGGACATTTTTCTGAACAGTTCATCTTTAACATCATCTTTAAAGATTGTTCCGTAAGCCAGCAATGCTTCTCCTTTTGTCTGCCACTCAACGGCTTTATCGGGAGGAAAGAACCATTCCAGCCTGTCTTTTATTGTTTGAAGATTGTTATTCGGCTGCTGTAAATCCGAAAATAGGAGCGCTGTTGTTCTTAAAGCCGTATGTGCAACATTAGGATTTTCATCATCGTAAAGCGACGTAATTACATCTACAAGTTTTTCATCGAGAATATTTTCGCTTGTTTTTTTATAAAGAGGCAGCGAGTTTAGGATATTGACCTTCACATGCCAGTCTTTTTCTTTTTCAAGAGAAGAAATTATATATTCAAAATCGTATGAGTCTGCAATATAACCGAGAGCGGAAAATGACCACTCACGGGTTTTCCAGCGGTCGGATTTCGTCATCCCTAAAATAGTTTCGTGTGCAGGCAGAAGCAAATCTTTATTCCGCATTCTCGCAAAAGCATAAGCAATAATAGCTTCATCAACCGGAGGTGTTTTATCTGCCATAAGTCCGCACAGGTATTGAACAGCTTTTTCGCTTTTTATATTTCTTATAGCAAACTTTGCAATTGCAAATGCAAGTGCGCTTTTGGAAAAAGCATTTTCGGGTATATGATTTAATAAAAAATCAAGAGTTTCCGCACTGCCTGTTTTTCCGATTGCATATAAAACCGCCGATGTAACGAATGTGTCCAAATCAGATGTGTAAGCTTTTAAAAGATATTCTGTGCTTTTCCGGCAGGGAATTTGCCCGAGCGCAAAACAAGAAAAGGACTTGTTCATTTTGGCATTACTACTTAATAATACATTACCGATTTCATCGACAGTGGTTGAATCCTGTATATTGGCAAGTGCAAGCATTGTTTGAGAAACCATTATACCATCAGGAGATTTAAGGTAATTCAGCAGTTCCCTGTTTGGTCCGAGCGAACGTGTATCCTGATATATGAGGATTTTCTTTTCGTCTTCAGAAAAATCCTGAGAATACAGGTTTACTGTTATAAAAAGTAAAAAAAACAATATTGTGTTTTTTGTCATAAAATTAAGTATTAATTAAAACTTTCAACTTTTTACTTTTCCTGTTTTCCGAGCAGTGCAAACATATTTTTCTTATACGCTTCCACGCCCGGCTGGTCGAACGGATTCACTCCAAGCACGTACCCGCTGATACCACAGGCTCTTTCGAAGAAATAAATCAATTGTCCGAGATAATATTCGTTCAGTTTCGGGACCGAGATAAATATATTCGGTACTCCCCCGTCAACGTGAGCCATCGCAGTACCCAACATTGCCTTTTGATTAATTTCGTTCAGTCTTTTCCCGGCAATGTAATTCAAATCATCGAGATTGTTTTCGTCAGACGGTACGGTAAGTTTATTCGAGGAATTCTCAACCCAGAGTACTGTTTCGAAAATATTTCTTGTGCCATCCTGAATCCACTGTCCCATGGAATGCAGGTCAGTCGTGAAGTTTACTCCGGCAGGAAATATTCCTTTACCGTTTTTTCCTTCACTTTCACCGTAAAGTTGTTTCCACCATTCAATAAAACGGTTAAGTGACGGGGAATAGCTTGCAAGAATCTCGATTGCTTTCCCTTTTCTGTGGAGCGCATTTCTTACTGCCGCATAAAGCATAGCGGGATTATTCACGATAGAATTTTCGGTATCGATAAATTCCTGCATATCTTTTGCGCCGCGGATTAATTCTTTTATATCTAATCCAGCCGTAGCAACCGGCAAAAGTCCGACAGGAGTAAGAACGGAATATCTACCGCCCACATCATCGGGAATTACAAATGTTTTATATCCTTCCGAATCGGAAAGTTTTTTAAGCGCACCTCTGGATTCATCCGTGATTGCAATGATTCTTTTCTTCGATTCTTTCTTTCCGTATTTTTTCTCGAGATGATTTTTTAATATGCGGAAAGCAACTGCGGGTTCGGTTGTAGTACCTGATTTAGATATTACTATAACGGAATAATCATTCTTGTTCAGTACATCGAGAAGGTTTGAATGATAATCTTCTCCGAGATTTTGTCCGGCATATATTACGAGAGGATATTTTTTCTTTTTACCGAGCAAGGTTTTAAAGCTGTGTGAAAGCGCATCAATTACTGCACGGGCACCGAGATACGAGCCGCCTATTCCCACAACCACTATCAAGTCGGATTTTTTACGCAATAATTCTGCGGTATTATTTATTTTTTTAATACTCTTTTTTATAATATCCGAAGGGAGGCTCATCCATCCGAGAAATTCCCTTCCCTTCCCATTTTTATTCATTAAAAACTCATTTGCTTTTTGCACTTCTGTTTTCCAGGCAAGAATTTCTTCTGGTGATACAAATTTCAAGGTATCATTTACATTAAGTTGAAAACCATTATGACTGAATTCCATAATACTTTATTTTTTCGTTATATTATTTATATATAATGATTAAAAAAAGGGAAAATCGAGTTCGTACAGTTTTTAGAGTCCCTTGAGTCTTTTGAGAAGAGCAGATTTAATTTTATGGAATATAAAAAAAGCTGGATTGCACCGGCTTTTTCTTTCTTACTTTATGAAAACAACAACAAAAATTTATTATTTAATCATCGACATTTTTTTAGTGTCAGTAAAATTGTTAGCAATAATTCTGTATACATATATACCGCTCGAGAGGTTTGCACCGTTTAAGTCAACGGTATAGAAACCCGGAGCTTTCACTTCATTTACGAGAACTTTTACTTCTTTGCCTGTCATATCGTAAATTTTTAATGTGACCTGACCTGCGACCGCTATTGTATAATTGATTTTGGTAACAGGATTGAACGGGTTAGGATAATTTTGTGAAAGACTGAATTTTGCCGGGGCGCTGACTTCGATTGTATTGCTTAATTCAAAGTATTCGAAGTTTCCGTTGTTATCGATTTGTTTCAGCCTATAGGAATATTTTCCTGTCGGGAGAGCTTTATCTTCGAACGAATAAGTTGAGTTTGAATTAGTGTTATTATTCCCTTTTGCAAACCCGATTTTTTTATAATCGGAGTTATTATCTTTTCTCTGTATATCGAATCCGGAATTGTTCATTTCGTGGGCAGTGACCCAGTTTAATCTGACGTCTCTTCCGTTTGAAACGTTTGATATGAAGGAAGTCAGTTTAACAGGAAGCGTACCATCTAAAGGATTTTCGACCGAATTTCCGCCTATTGCAAATTGTGACAAAGCGGAGAAGGTCATTCCGGTTCTGTTTGCTTTTATCGGACTGCCTGAACCATTAGAGTGTGTACCGCTAAGGCTCCAGGCTGACGAACTGTTGGTTCTTGATATTATTCTTAATGAAGACGGAGTATTTGCTCCCGCAATTCCATCAGCAATTAAATTTAAGTTGAATACAGGATTGGACGGACCCGAATATGTAAACTGCCATGCGCCATCCTGACTATAAGTATCAATTGTATAATTTCCTGCGTCTGTCAAAGAACTTAAAGTACCGCCCTGGTTTCCCGGAAGATACTGGGTAGTCAATGTCCCTGCAGATGAAGTCTGGGTTGTGAATGTAATTGTTGCGGTTCTGTTCTGCGAAGAGTTACCGAGCGGGAAAGTATAGCTTGCATTTCCGTTTGCAATTGATCTTGCGAATTTTCCGTTTATTAATCCTTCTGTATAAACCAGTGAACCTGATTTTGCATTTGATAATGTTAAAGTGTAATTTCCGGTTGATATATTTCCGGTTGTCATAAAGAGAGAATCTGTTACTGTTGCATTACTGCTTAAAGTTACACCGGATGCATTTGAAGTAACGAGGTCAGAAAAACTTGCCGGTAATCCGTTCCCGGTTACCTGAGCGGATGTTCCGTTATATGCATACTTTGCACCTGTATTATATATTCTTGTTCCGTTAACCTGTATATTGCCTGTTGTTCCGGAAGTTGTGATTCCGTCGGGTGAACCTATATAAACAACACCACCGCTTGAGATTTCAAAACTATTATGTGTTGTATCTATTGACGCTATTGAACCTGTTCCTGTCACAAGCGTGCCTGTATTAGAAACATTAAAATAAAAATTATTATTTATATCAAAATTAGCTAAATTCAGATAACCATAAACATAGAACAGGTTTGATAAATTACTTCCCGTAAAATTCATATCGCTTGTAAGCTGCAAGGAACTATATCTTGCGACTTCGATATTTACTTTACTTGAAAACGGGTTAGGATTTGTAGAAGCAAAATATTGTAATGCAGTCCCGCTGAAACTTATTTTTGCTGTTCCCGAAACATTTGTAACCGAGCCGCCTGAGGCAGTAAAGTTGCCTTTAACGTATAAGCCGTTTGTACCGTTTCCAATATTAAACGTTCCTCCTGATTGTGCATAGTTACCTGTAATAGTAATGCTCGAAGTAATTGAAGAGCTGCTCATGTTTGCATTACTTGTTCCGGAGAAATTCATATTGCCGCCGACATTAAGCGAGCCGTTTGCATTGAAAAATGTTATATATTTACTGTTTGTATTTAAAATATTCAAATCTCCGCTAACTGTTGTGAGATAATTGTTCAAAACTATATCCGAATTTTGCGATGCGCAATTCCATGTAAAGTTATAAAATGTATTTCCCGAGAAATTTGGTAATGAACTTGTCACGCCTGTTATTTCGCAAGTCGAGCCCGCGTACCAGGTAATATTAGTGCCGGACGGGAAGTTTGAGCTGCTGGTTGCGTGTCTGTATGTTCCATACATCTTAATTGTAGCGTTTGCATTAACTGATCCGGAATTGATTATGGTTCCGCTGAAAGTTGATGTTCCATTAAGCGTTAATGTACCATTATTATTAACAGTTCCGCCTGATGCAACAATAAAACCATTAGCACTGATAGTTAGTGTTTTTCCGCTGTTTATTGTTAAGGCAGCCGATTGATTAACCGTTAGATTATTAAGTATTATATTTGCGGATACAGTTGCTGTATGATTTGCATTTATTGTAATCTGAGCACTGGTATTACTTGAAGGGGCAGATGAAGCATTTACCCATGTTGAGCCATTATAATATTGCCAGTTGGTCTGTGAGGAAAATGTTACATTTCCGCTGGTCTGATAATCGCCCGAATTTGTCGCGTAAGTCAAAGCAGGAATTAAAAGTAGAACGGTCATTACGAGGTTTATTACTGCTTTCATTATTTAATTTTATTTTTAATTTATTTTTCATGTGATTTTAATTCCTGATATACTAATTTGCAATTAACGTGCCGAAAAAAATGTTTGATTTTTAGCAGAATACAAATGTATACAGAGATAACAGGTAGTACGAATACTGTTTTATTGTTTTTAAACCATTGAAAATCAAATTCTGTATTAACAATAGTTTATGTAAAAAAACGAAATATGCGCATTAACTTACTATGTTTTGCGCTTCTTTACCGTAAATTAAGCAAATTTTGGTGTTTTTATATAATCTGAAATATAAATTAAACATAGTCGGGTTATGAAGTGAAAGATTAATGTTTTAACAATGAGTTATTTTTTAATTTATTTTTTATTAGAATTTCATACATCTGTAATATTTGATTTAAATAAAAATTGTACATCAAATTTGATAAACATAAATAAAAAATATTGCTCTAATTGTGAAATTTTATTACATAAGTCATTGTTAATATTTTTACTTCTTGACGAGAGATGTATTTTTTTCTGTGATATTTTTTAGATAATTCATTTTATAGTAATTTTTTATATTTTACAGATATTACTTTTCTATGAAAAAACACTTACTTGATTACAATTTAAAAGTACGTTTACCGATAATTGTCTTTACAGCGCTGCTGGCGTTTACAGTAACTTATTATGCTTCCTATGCAGAGCGTAATGGTATCGGTTACTCACCCGAACAGCCGATTAAATATTCCCACAAGCTTCATGCAGGAGACATGCGGATAGACTGCAAGTATTGCCATATTGGCGTAGAGAAATCAAGGGTTGCAAGCGTACCTTCCGCGGATATATGCATGAATTGTCATACAGTTGCCAGGGCTGACAGACCTGAAATTGTAAAACTTATAAAATATTATAACGAAGGTAAACCGATAGAATGGAAGCGGATTCACCGCGTTCCCGATTTTGTATATTTTAACCACAGTGTTCACGTGAATAAAAATATTGATTGTGTAAATTGCCACGGCGACGTAAAACAGATGGAGCAGGTTGCGCAGGTAAATTCTTTTACTATGGGAGCGTGTTTAACTTGTCACAGAAATCCCGAACAGAAAATTTTTAATTATGAGCAGATTAAAGGTAACCTGAAAAAAGGCCCTGAAAATTGTGCGGCGTGCCATAGATAATAATTAATAATGAGTAATAAAGAGCAGAAAACAGAAAGAGGTAATTAAGTATTAAACAATTTAATATGAGAATTTTAGAGAACATAAAACCGAAGAAAGTCAGCAGGAAAAATTTTATTTTTTATTCGGGAATTGCGTTAGCAGGAGTATTTCTACTTTTTAAGATGCCATTTAAATTTCTAAGAAAAAAAGAAGCAGGTTTATCCGGTGGCGATTCAAAAAAAATAAGTTTTGAAGTTAATCCTGAGTCTGTGAAGAGATGTTAAAATTTATCCCGATTCAGTTCGTTTCCCGATAAATCGGGATGCAAAGAACGCACAAGGTTATAAAGTTATTAGCTTAAAAGTAATTTAGTTATACTTACATATTAATCCGGATTATTCTATTGTAAATAAGGAAAATTTTTTGGAAAAAGAAAAAAACAAATTGGAGTCAGGTTACTGGAGAGGGTTTAACGAATTATATAAAGACCCTGAATTCGAAAAGGCAAAAGAAAATGAATTTGCGGAAGAAGTCGCGGAATCATCAGGTTTAGCGGGGCTTTCGGGGATATCAAGAAGAAAGTTTCTTGCTTTATTCACTGCGTCAGCGGCTTTTGCTGCGGCTGGATGTTCCGATTACAGGGATAAAGGGGCGATTGTTCCGTACAACAAAAAGCCCGAAGAAATAACGCCGGGTATTCCTAACTGGTACGCCTCAACCTGTACACTTTGTCCGAATGCATGTGGAGTTCTGATAAAAACCCGCGAAGGCAGGCCGATTAAAGTTGACGGCAATTCTGACCACCCGGTAAGCAAAGGAAAAATTTGCACGAGGGGACAGGCTGGGATTTTGAATTTATATGACCCTGAGAGATTAAAAGAACCGATGTTCGCAGCGGGCAACGGGAATATGACATCTACAAGCTGGCAAGCAGTCGATGAAAAAATTATTGGTGAATTTAAATCGCTATCATCGTCCGGAAAAGAAATTGCAATAATAACTCACAGCGTTTTATCACCTTCGCAGAAAAAAGTATTTGATGATTTTATTACTGCATATCCAACAGCTAAAATTTATTCATACGAGCTTACAAGTGACTTAAATTACAGTAATGCATTTAAAAAATCTTACGGTACGGATTTTATTCCTATTGTAAAATTAGACGAGGCAAAAATTATATTATCTCTTGAGTCCGATTTTCTTGGTAACGAAGGAAATGTAGTTGAGCAGACAAGATTATATTCACAGGGCAGGGATGTATTTTCGAAGAAGGAGTTCAACAGATTATATGCAGTGGAAGGCGCAATGAGTCTGACGGGTGTAAACTCCGATTACAGGATTCGCTTGCGCACAGATGCAATAGAGGAATTTGTTTTATGCCTGCTGAATGAATTAATCTTAAAAAAGAAAATTTCTTCTTATGCAAATAACAGTACAATAGAAAATAAAATAAAGGAATTTTCTTTAGAAGAATTTATTAAGAAAAATAAAATAGACAAGAAGATAATTAAGACCCTTACTGTAGATTTTGTGAAAAACCAGGGTGAATCGTATGTTTCGGCGGGGTTAAAGCTTCCTGAATCAACACACATAGCAGTAAATTTATTAAATGAAGTACTTGGTGCCTCGAAATTGTATTCGAAGGAATCGGCCAGGCGGTCTGTATTACCTTTAAGTCAAAAGAGTGAATTAGAAGGTTTGATTTCTAAAATGCAGTCAGGCGGAGTAGGAATGGCAATTCATTTCGGTGCTAATCCGGTTTTCCATTTTTCAAATGATTACAATTATGCGGAGGCCCTTAAGAAAGTACCAACTGTAATCACGTTTGCAGAAAACATAAATGAAACAACTTCTGTAAGTAATTATGTTCTTGCTTCAAATCATAATTTCGAGAGCTGGGGGGATTATAAAACACGAACGGGTTTTTACAGTTTGCAGCAGCCGGTTATAGCACCGCTTTACAAAACCAGGCAGATGGAAGCGGAATTGCTGTACTGGATTGGCGGAGGAAAAGATGCGTTCACTGAAAATATTTATTTAAATTATATAAAGAGCAACTGGGAAAAGTCAATTTACCCCGCAGTAAATGCAAAGGTAGATTTTATAACATTCTGGACATTAGCATTGCACGACGGAGTAGTTAAGTCAAATGAAAAAGCCGGCGATACCTGGTCTTTCAAAGCCGATTCGTTCACATATATTCCCGGTTTTACCACAGCAAGTAAAAGTATCGTTGTATTACTTCGTGACTCATATTTTCTAGGAGATGGCAGGCTGGCAAACAACGGATGGTTGCAGGAATTACCGCATCCGGTCTCGAAGATGGTTTGGGACAATTGTGCGGCAATATCTCCGGCAACTGCCAAAGGATTAAATTTGAATTCGAATGATTTAATTGAATTATCGGCGGGCGGGAAAACCCTTAAGATACCTGCGTTCATTCAGCCGGGTATGGCAGATGATGTCGTGGCAATTGAACTTGGATTCGGAAGGACGAAAGTCGGAACGGTAGGACAGAATGGAGGGTTCAATGCAATCCAATTAATTTCAAAAAACGCACTTCTTTCCGAGTGGTTATATAACGACGGAAAGATTACCAAATCAGGCGGAACATATGAATTAATTTCGACACAGGAACATTACCCAATAGATGAAAAGAGGTACAACGATATTCACCTGAAAAGGGAAATTATACAGGAGGGGACTTATGAAGAATATAAAAAGAATCCGAAGTTTTTAATTGAAGAAAAAAAACATACCGCACTTTTTAATATTAACGAAGGACATGAATACAACGGTGTAAAGTGGGCAATGTCGATTGATTTAAATAAATGCACGGGTTGTAATGCCTGCACTGCGGCATGCAATGTTGAAAATAACATTCCTGTTGTGGGGAAAGAGCAGGTTGGGAAGAACAGGGAAATGCATTGGATAAGACTCGACAGGTATTACGGCGGACACTCGGATAATCCGAATGTGAGCTTCCAGCCGATGCTGTGCCAGCATTGTGATAACGCTCCCTGTGAAAACGTTTGCCCGGTAGCGGCAACGAATCACAGTCCTGACGGTTTAAACCAGATGGCATACAACAGATGTGTAGGAACGAGATACTGTTCGAACAACTGTCCGTTCAAGGTAAGAAGATTTAATTTCTTTAATTTCAGGGACCACTTTGCAGATGCTTATCAGTTGCAGCAGCCGATAAGTTTACTTTACAATCCCGAGGTAACGGTTCGTTCGAGAGGCGTGATGGAAAAATGCACTTTCTGCATTCAGAGAATAATGGATGAAAGGCAAAAGGCAATTCAGGAAAAACGCGACATAGACGGTGATAAGGTTATCACGGCTTGCCAGGAAGCATGTCCTGCAAGTGCAATTGTGTTCGGGGATTCGAACAAAAAAGATTCCGAAATAACAAAATACAGAAATCACGAATTGGGTTATCACATTCTTGAAGAAATAAACATAAGACCAAACGTAACATATATAGCTAAACTCAGAAACATAAAAGCGGAGAAAGAATAGTGACGGCAATCGATTACACACAGGAAATACCGGTAGTAGAGGGCAGGCCAACTGCATCGCAGATAGAGGAAATTGTTTCTATCCCCATGGACACCAGGCCCGGGAAGATCTGGAAAATTCTAATTACCATTACATCACTTATGCTGCTGGCAGGTACGGTAGCACTGGGTTATACTTTTTATTACGGAATAGGTATGTGGGGAAACAACAATCCTGTCGGCTGGGGATTTGATATTGTAAACTTTGTTTTTTGGGTCGGTATCGGTCACGCCGGAACGCTAATCTCTGCAATTCTTTTCCTTCTGCGCCAGCGTTGGCGTACAGGTATAGCAAGGTTTGCGGAAGCTATGACGATTTTTGCGGTAATGTGCGCGGGATTGTTTCCGGCATTGCATACGGGCAGATTCTGGCTGGACGGATATTTATTTCCTTATCCAAATCAAAATCATTTATGGGTGAATTTCACATCGCCATTGCTCTGGGATGTGTTCGCAGTATCGACTTATTTTACAGTATCATTAATTTTCTGGTATGTTGGATTAATACCTGACCTTGCATCGCTCAGGGACAGAACTGCAAATAAATTAAAAAAATCTCTGTATTCAATTTTTTCACTCGGCTGGAGACACTCGACAAGGCATTGGCAGCATTACGAAAAAGTTTACGTAATACTTGCTGGCTTTGCCACACCGCTCGTGCTTTCAGTTCATACAATAGTAAGTTTTGATTTTGCTGTTTCAGTTATTCCGGGATGGCATACGACAATATTTCCTCCGTACTTTGTTGCCGGTGCTGTGTTCTCGGGATTTGCCATGGTACAGAATGTTTTGATATTTGTAAGGCAGGCATTTAATTTAAAGCATATAATAACGCTGAACCATCTTGAAAAAATGAACCAGGTCATGATTGTCGTGGGCATGATTGTAGGATATGCGTATGCGATGGAATTCTTTACCGCGTGGTACAGCGGAAATGATTTTGAGATGTTTACATTTATTAACAGGGCACTCGGGCCATATGCGTGGGCATACTGGATTATGATAAGCTGTAACGTGCTTTCGCCGCAGTTCTTCTGGTTTAAGAAGCTCAGACGCTCGATTGTGTTCATGTTTATAATCGGAGTGTTTGTGAATATAGGAATGTGGTTTGAAAGATTCGTAATAATAGTTACCTCGCTTTCGAGGGACTTCCTGCCGTCGAGCTGGGGAATGTACACACCGACTATTTATGATTTTGGAGTCCTGATATTTTCATTCGGATTATTTTTTACGCTGATATTATTATTTGTAAAGACACTTCCCGTAGTTTCAATCGCAGAAGTCAAAGCATCTATTCCCGGTGCCCAGCCTTCGCATAAAGGAGGTCACTAATGGAAGAGAAAAAAATATTTTCAGTAGCGGCATTATTCGATACGGCAGATGAAATAACCCGCGCAGCAAAGGAAACAACAGCTGCGGGTTACACCAAATACGATGTTAACACCCCATACCCGGTTCACGGAATGGAAAAGGCAATGAACCTGAAACCATCTCTGCTTGGAATAATTGCTTTTGTAATAGGTATTGGCGGAGTAACGTTTGCGGTTTTATTTATGTCGTGGGCATCGATCATTGATTACCCGCTTGTAATAGGAGGCAAGCCGTTCTTTTCGTGGCCAGCATTTGTGCCTGTTGCATTTGAGGTTACGGTTCTTTCCGCTTCGGTGGGAACTGTTGTTGCAATGATTGCTCTGTTCTTCAAGTTTCCCCATAACAGTCATGCACTGCATGAAACGAATTACATGAAAAAAGTTTCTGCCGATAAATTCGGAATTAACATTTCCGTAATAGACCCGTTGTTCGATGAGACAAAGATAAAAGAATTTTTTACAAAACTTGGCGGAAAAGATATCGAAATGATTTATGAAGAACCGTTCCCGAAAGACATAAAGATGTTCGATAAAAGGTTTATCGGCGTACTTGTTGTGACCGCATTGGTAACATCAGGGGCGACATATTTAACATTAAATAAACTTTTATATATGCAGCCTTTTTCCTGGATGTCGGAGCAGAACAAGGGTTTGCCGCAATCGAAGAGCGAAGTTTTTCCTGACGGTTTTACCATGCGTCCTCCGGTAGAAGGAACGGTAGCACGGGGATTTATTCCGTATGAATACAAAGGAATGAAAGATTCCGCAGTGATTAATTTGTCAAATCCTTTGCCTTATTCAAAAGAGATAATTGCAGTAGGGAAAACAAGATTTGATACATATTGCAGTCCGTGCCACGGTTATTTCGGAAAAGGTGATTCACGTTTGCACGACCAGTTCCCGAAACCGCCGACTCTTCACAGCGATAAAGTGCGCAACTGGGCTGACGGTAATATTTATCACGTAATTACAAACGGACAGAATATTATGCCCTCGTACGAAAAGCAGATTTTACGCGATGACAGATGGGCAATTGTGCATTATATAAGGGTTTTACAGCGCTCGCAGAATGCAAAAGACTCAGATTTTGAAAACAGTAAATAACAAAAGAAAATTTTAGTAATCATATAAAAGATGGATTATCAGAAAAAAGAGTTACCAAAAAAATTCAGTATGACAGGCTGGGCACTTGTTGCATCAGGCATAGTAATAGTTGTGGTTTCGTATCTCGTGAACCCGATGAGAGCTTCATTCAATAATGTTATTGCTTTAATGTTTATGACGGGTATTTCGGTCGGCGCTCTGGTTTTGGTTGCGCTGGAACATTTATCGGGAGCGGTATGGAGCACACCGATGAGAAGGGTGAGCGAATTTCTTGCTGCTTCGATTCCGTTTGTAGCGGTGCTGGCAATCCCATTACTGTTCAATCTTCAGGGGCTCTTTCAGTGGACACATTTAGATGTTGTAAAAAGTGACGTAAATCTCCAAGGTAAAACTCCTTATTTGAATACGGGATTTTTTATAATCAGATATGTTGTATTCTTTGCGGTGTTATTTCTTTTTTATTTAATTTTTACAAGGAATTCATACAAACAGGACGATACAAAAGACCAGAGTTATACAAGCAGGAACGTAAAATTCTCGGCGGGTTTTATGCCGGTTGTTGCAATCGTACTGTCGTTTCTGGCGATTGACTGGATGATGAGTCTTTCCCCGCACTGGTATTCGACAATTTTTGGTATTTATTATATAACAGCGACATTGCTTGCGGGGCTTGCAGCTACTACATTTGCTGCCGTGAGTCTTAGCGAAAAAGGGTATCTGCATTCTTCGATTGGTCCCGACCATTATTATTCGTTTGGTGCACTGCTTTTCGGAATGACTAACTTCTGGGCATACATTGCTTTCAGCCAGTTTATGCTGATTTGGTATGCCAATATTCCCGAAGAAACAACTTGGTTTATTATGCGCTGGACAGGCGGATGGAAATATGTTTCAATTGCAATGATTGTGATACGTTTTGCAATTCCTTATTTCGGATTGCTGACTGCGCGGGCGAAGACAGACCCCAAGAGACTGAAAATTGTTTCCATAATAATTTTAGCCGCGCATTTATTTGATATGTACTGGCTTGTAATGCCGACATACAGTGATACCGCGTTATTCAGCTTTTTTGAAATCGGTTTTCCGGTTCTGATTACAGGTATATTGATAGTTGTGTTTTCGTTCCAGGCAAAGAAACACAATTTGATTCCAATTGGCGACCCGAAATTACAGAGAGGGTTGGATTTTCATTTATGATAAATAAAAATAAATTTTTTAATTAAAAAATGATTGGCGAAAAAGACGATATTAATCTTGAAGTTGTAGAGAAGAAGAAAGTCATTCTCGGCTTTTACGGATTGTTTTACATTGTATTACTAACACTTATTGTTGCACTTGGGTGGTTTTATTTGAATAATTTAGAGGCGTTCACGAGAGAAAAAGTCACTCCGCTTGCTAAGTTAAAAGATACGTTGAAAGCAGAAGAAGATGTTGCAATGATGAAAGGTTCTATTTCTCCGCCTGTTGATATTTTTAGAGAAAGCATAATAAGTCCTGATAAGATTGCAAAAGGCAAAACATTATTTGAATCAAACTGTTCAAGCTGTCATGGTTTGGAAGGCAAAGGCGATGGTATTGCGGGCAAAACGTTAAATCCTCCGCCGAGAAATTTCCACGAACTAACGGGCTGGACGAACGGACCTGCTTTTCCGAAGATGTTTAAAACATTGCAGGAAGGAATTATTGCGAGGGGCATGGCTTCATACAGCACAATTCTGCCTGAAGACAGGATTGCAATAATACATTATATAAGAACTTTCAGAAATGATTTTCCGGCTATAGACCAAAACGAACTTAAAGAACTCGATAAAACGTACAGTTTATCTGTTGGGGTAAAAATGCCTTCGCAGATTCCTGTCAGCCTGGCAGAAGATAAAATATTAAATGAAGATTCTGTTTTTTCAGCGAAAGTGATTAGCATAATCAGCAAAATTAATGCAGATAAAACAAACAAGTCAGCAGAACAATTCAGGAACATAAGCACAAATTTAAACAGGTCTGTATTTTCTCTGGCTTCGTACACGAAGTGGAATGAAAATGAAACACAGTTTGTTAAGTTTGTTACAACAGACCCCAAAAGTAAAGGATTCAATACATCGGCAATAGTATTGAGCAGTGAAGAATGGGCATCGATGTTTCAATTTATTAAATCTTTATTTTAATTTTAGAAAATGAAAAAAGTAATTTTATTATTATCAATATTATTTTTAATAAACACGGTACGCGCAGACGATGAAAAAAAATCACCTGTAGGTATCGATGAAAAGCTCGGACAAAAGGTTCCCGGAGACATAACTTTATTTGATGAAACGGGAAAGCCTGTTAAATTCTCTGATGTTACTAACGGAAAACCTGTAATTTTAACACTTGTATATTACAGATGCCCGGGTATATGCAGTCCTCTCTTAACCGAACTTACTCACGTGGTCGATAAGCTTGACCTCATAATCGGGAAAGATTATAATATTGTAACGGTCAGTTTTAATACAGCCGAAGATTATACCATGGCCGCGGAGAAAAAGAAAAACTATTTTAATCTACTGAAAGTAAAAAAAGCAGGTGAGAACGACTGGAGATTCTTAACAGCGGACAGTTTAAACGTAGCAAGAATAACGGATGCTGTAGGATTCAGATATATAAAACAGGGAAATGATTTTGTTCATGCTGCGGCTTTGACAATGCTGAGTCCCGATTTAAAAATAACGAGATATCTATATGGTGCGGAATACCTGACATTTGACGTAAAAATGGCACTGATAGAAGCATCGGAAGGGAGAATAGGTTCACCGATTTCAAAGATTACAAGTTTGTGTTACAGCTATGATGCCGAAGGAAAAAAATACGTGCTCAATTTCACGAGAATCGCGGGAAGCGGAATTCTGTTTTTAATACTGGTCTTTGCTGTGATTCTGGTTGTATCAAAGAAAAAGAAAACCGACTTACCAATTAACAAAGAAGTTTAAAACGATTAATATAAATTAATGAACGAAGTATCATATTTAAAATACGAAGGAAAGCATAATGGTCTTGCGGGATGGCTGCTATCGACTGACCACAAGAGAATTGGCGTAATGTATCTTGCCGCTATGATTGTATTTTTTTTAACGGCAGTCGTGTTTGGTTTATTAATGAAGTTTGAAATGCTTACACCCGGCAGAACCATAATGGGTCCGCAAACATATAACACTCTTTTCACTCTGCACGGAGTAATGATGATTTTCCTGTTTATCATACCGGGATTACCTGCAATTTTCGGAAATTTCTTTCTTCCGATTATGCTTGGGGCGAAAGATGTTGCATTCCCGAGAATAAATTTATTATCATGGTATTTTTATATAATTGGCGCATTGATGATTCTTGCATCACTGCTTTTCGGCGGCGGACCCATAGATACGGGATGGACATTTTATGTCCCGTATAGTTTACGAACAGGCACAAATGTAACCTTTGCGGTTTTTGCTGCATTCGTACTGGGATTTTCTTCCATACTTACGGGATTAAATTTTATTACAACGATTCACAGGATGAGAGCCCCGGGGATGAACTGGTTCAGGATGCCTTTATTTGCATGGGGATTATATGCAACTGCATGGATTCAATTACTTGCAACACCGATACTCGGAATTACTTTACTCTTAATAATGCTCGAAAGGATTTTCGGAATCGGAATTTTTGACCCTGCACTTGGAGGCGACCCTCTGCTTTACCAACATATGTTCTGGATATATTCGCATCCTGCCGTTTATATTATGATACTCCCTGCCATGGGACTGGTATCCGAAATTATTCCGACATTCTCTAAGAAAAATATTTTTGGCTACGGACCGATTGCGATGTCGAGCCTTGCAATTGCATTTGTAGGTTATCTCGTATGGGGTCACCATATGTTTTCAACAGGCATAAGTGATACATCGAGGGCAATTTTTTCACTGCTTACATTTTTAGTTGCAATACCAAGCGGAGTAAAAGTTTTTAACTGGGTTGCCACACTGTATAAAGGCTCTATTGATTTAAGGCCACCACTATTATTTGTTTTGATTTTTATAATATTATTTTCAATCGGAGGATTGACGGGATTGGTACTCGGTTCACTTAATACAGATATACATTTGACTGATACATATTTTGTTGTTGCGCATTTTCATTATGTAATGTTCGGCGGGATGGGTACTTTATTTTTTGCTGCGCTGCATTACTGGTTTCCGAAAATGTTCGGAAAAATGTATAACGAAAAAATCGCTGCAATCGGCGCATGGACTTTTGCAATCGGGTTTAATGTTCTTTATTTCCCGATGTTCATACTCGGATATCTTGGAATGCCGAGAAGGTATTATGATTATCTTCCCGAGTTCAGGAATTTACACGTGATATCTACAATAGGTTCGTGGATAATGGTTACCGGTATTTTTATTATAGTAATAAATTTGTTAAAGGGATTTTTAAAGAAAGAAATGATAACAGATATTAATCCGTGGGGAGGAACGACGCTTGAGTGGACTGTTCCTACACCTCCACCGGTTGAGAATTTTGATAAAATTCCTGTGATTACAAGGGGGCCTTATGAAAGAGACGAGCACAAATAGCAAATAGCAAATAATAAATAGCAAATAATAAAAGATTATTAAGATATTTTTATGGATAATGAATCAGTAATGGAAAATAAACACACGGAGCACATACACAGGGATGATGTCGGTTCTAAAATGGGTATGTGGCTATTTCTTTTTACAGAGCTTATACTTTTTGGCGGTATGTTTATTTTATATGCAGGTTACAGGTTTATGTACGCAGACAGTTTCAGGGTTGCCGCGATGAGGCTTGATACGGTTGTAGGAACGGTAAACACTATTCTTCTCTTGACAAGCAGTCTGACAGCCGTGCTTTCACTAGCCGCAATTCAGAAAAAGCAAAAACTTTTCAGTATGTATTTACTCGTATTTACGATTGTATGCGGCGGTGCATTTTTGATTAATAAATATTTTGAGTGGAGCACAAAAATCCATCACGGCTTCTATCCGCGCGGACCTGAAATGGCAGACCTTCCTGACGGAGAAGTCGTGTTTTACGGATTGTATTATGTAATGACCGGTTTGCACGCTCTGCACGTAATTGTCGGAATGGTATTCCTGACTTTTATGCTGGTTTTTGTTTACAAGGAAAAAATAACTTTTGATAATTCGCAGAAACTCGAAAATGCCGGATTGTACTGGCACCTTGTCGATATAATCTGGATTTTCCTGTTCCCGCTCTTTTATCTTATACATTAAAATTTATGGAAAAAACACATTCAATAAATTACGGTACTTACGTATTAGTATGGTTAGGGTTGGTTGCGCTCACGACTCTTACTGTTGCGATTGCAGGATTAAATTTATATAGTCTGACAATTATAGTAGCCATGGCAATAGCCACAACTAAATCGTTGCTTGTTGCAAATTATTTTATGCACGTCAAATCGGATTCAAGAGTATTCAAGGTTTTTATTGTTGTGTGCATAGTCATTTTTTTAACAATGATTATTTTAACTTTTTTTGATTTAATTTTTAGATACCCTGCAAAATGAGACCAAACATTGTAGACCAGGTAGATACAACTTTTTTTATTATTGCCGGTATTTCGGTTTTTTTCTTGCTGCTGATAGGGATAATAATGGTTTATTTTGTTATTAAGTATAACAAAAAGAGAAATCCAATTCCCTCTAATGTAACAGGAAATACAAAGCTGGAAATATTGTGGACTGTAATTCCTACATTGCTTGCGCTTGGAATGTTTTTTTCGGGATATGCAGGATTCAAAAACATGAGAAACGCTCCCGAAGATTCATTTACCGTTAAGGTAATCGGGAGGATGTGGTTCTGGAGTTTTGAATATGACAACGGAAAGAAAAGCGATACGCTTTATGTTCCGCTATCGAGACCGATAAAAATGGAAATCACATCGATGGATGTAAACCACAGTTTTTATATTCCGTCTTTCAGGGAAAAAGAAGATGCAATTCCCGGGAGGAAAAATTATCTGTGGTTTCAACCCACGGCATTAGGTTCATATAATATTGAATGCGCGGAATATTGCGGGCTGAATCATTCGGCAATGTACTCAAAAGTCGTTGTAATGCCCGATAAAGATTTTGAAAAATGGTATAATACTCCGAACCCAGTGGATTCATTGAACACACAGAAAAAGGATTCTACGTTAATTAACAAATGATGAAATTATCAAACGAAAATATTACCGTAATATCACCTTTTCACATTTTCGTTGCTTATGTGTCAGGAAAACTAACTCTGCTTGGCGAAATTGTAAAAATCAGAATAACTGTTCTGGTTTCACTGACTACGGCACTTGGGTATTTTATCGGGACCAATAAATTAACATTTGATTTTATATATCCTGTTATAGGAATCTTTTTACTTGCATGCGGATCTGCTGCTTTAAATCAATACCAGGAGCGGGATATAGATGTATTAATGGACAGAACTAAGAACAGGCCGATACCATCGGGTAAAATCAGAAGCGCTAATGTTTTATTAATTTCTTTAATATTTCTTTTAACCGGTTCCGCATTACTTGCTGTCAGGACAAATTTATATTCGTTGTTAATCGGACTGCTTACATTCTACTGGTACAACGGAGTATATACTCCGCTCAAGAAAAAAACCGCACTTGCAATTATTCCCGGTTCAATCGTTGGTGCACTTCCTCCGCTTGCAGGATGGGCTGCCGCTAATACAAATATTTTTGATTCAAAAATTATATATATCGCTTTATACTTTTTTGTTTGGCAGATTCCGCATTTCTGGCTTTTATTACTTGTTCACGGAGAGGATTTTGCAAAAGGCGGTTTTCCTGTGTTAACAAATAAAATCAGCAGAAAAAGTGTTACCTTAATTACGTTTTCAATGCTAATTGTAACCGTTTTGATTTCCTCTATGATTCCATATTTTAATATTTTAAATTTCAGCTCTACATATGCTTTGCTTTTGGTATTATCGGCATTAATGATATATAGAGCGTTCAGATTTCTAAATTCCGATTTATCCAAAAATGAAATTTTAAAAGCTTTTATCGGAATAAATATTTACACTTTATGTTTTATCACATTACTTATAGTTGATAAAATTATTTTTTTAATGTTCAAATGATAATTTTATAATAGAAAAAATATATGATTTTTCTTGATAATTTTGTAATACCATCCGGCACGGAACACGCGGCACTGCTGAATATTTTGCAGGTACTGACCCTGCTAATATTCCTTCCGTTCACGGGAATGGTTCTGGGCGGGTCGATTCTTTCGGTTTACTTCAACGGCAAAGGGATAAAAGAAAGCAAACCTCTATATACACGTTTTGCAAAAGACATTATGGACAGGATATTGGTGAAGAGAAGTGCAGGCCTTGCATTCGGAGTATTGCCTGTTGCTACGCTTACGATTATTTACGCACAGTTCCTTATGAATGCAAAAATTATCACGGTAAACTTTCTTGCATTTTCAACATTGTATTATTTTGCTGCAATAATATTTTTACTCAGATATAAAAATTCTTTTTTAAAAGTTATTCCACACAGTAAATTTTTGGTAACCCTTCGACTGGCAAGAAAAGAAGAAGGCGAGGAAGAAAACGAAGAAAGCATTATTCCTTCGCTTTCTGGTTATGCATATTTCGGTCTTGTTGCTTTACTGGTAGGATTATTCCTTTTTGTTTGCGGTGCGACTATTGTTGCAGAACCTTCAAGGTGGAATACTTCAGGCATATTGAAATCGGTTTTTTCTTTGCCTGTCTGGATGAATTACATTTATTTAATTCTTGCTTCCTGCGCAATAGCAGGAAGTGCAATACTTTATTTCTTCTTTGTGTGGCAGGGAGGAATTAAAGATATGAGCGAAGATTATTCGAGGCTTGTAAAAAAGACAGTTGTTCCGTTTACGCTGGTATCCTCGGTTCTTCTTCCGGTATTTCTATTCGGCGGCATAATTCTGATGCCTGCGTCATCAATGTCTTCATCTGTTTATCTCTATGTAGTGTTTGCTTTTATAAGTATTCTGCTTGCCAGCAATTTGTTATATGGAATCCTGAAAAATTCCGAGATGCAATTTGCGGGAGCAGTATTTTTTATAATGTTTTTAATTTTTACTTTTACAATTGTAAAAGACCAGCTGGTGCTCGGCAATTCCGTCAGGGAACATCTGTATGCAATAAACCAGAAAGCCGAAGAATACGACAGACAAAAGGAAGCACTTGTTATAACCAGTACAGGAGTGAGTGCGGAACAGATTTATAATCAGAAGTGTATTGCCTGTCATAAATTCGACGTTAAGCTTGTGGGACCGCCTTATAAAGAAACCGTTCCCAAATATAACGGCGACGTAAAGAAACTTTCCGAATTTATTTTCAATCCTGTAAAAATTAATCCCGATTACCCTTCAATGCCAAATCAGGGATTAAAGAAAAAGGAAGCGGAAGCAATGGCGCAGTGGCTGATGGAAAAAGTGAATCACTGATTACTTTGATTTCACTGATTGCGCGGATATAACATATAACACCTTTGATATTATTCATTACTTTTTATAAAAAACCTGAATTTTTTAATTTTAATTTCCGGGTCTCTTAAATTGAAGATTTATGGTAAATTTAAGTGGTTTTCGGGTTTAAAATAATTAACAACAATATATTGCAATAGCTAGTTATATTGTTTATAATTATCTTGAATTGGAATGAATGAAAATATTTTAATAAAAAGAAAGAAAGTTGCGCGTGTAATTTTAGTTATTTCGACGATAATTTTTATGTTCGCATTGCTCCCCGGTATTTGGGCTGCTATAAAGTCTGTAACGCTTTACGGGCCGGGGGCGGGTATTAAGATTATACTGCTTTTTTCATTCATAACAACATTCCCGTTTATCTGCATATTATCCCTTTCTTCCTGGATATTTTATTCATATAAAAAATTCGGAATGGCAATATTTGTTAGCCTTTTGCCGTTTCTTAATATATTTTGTGCGGGAATAATCTATCTTATTTTTCTTATATTCTTCGGTGGAAAATTAAGTTAGATTCGTAAAATTCTTAAAACATTTCAGTTTTTCTTTTTCTGTATTACCTGTTTCAGTTATCCATCTTTGTAAATACAAATTCTCTATTGTCCGGATCCGTCATATTCATATTCTTCCCGTCTATCCTTATTTTAAATTCGCCTTTCGCTCCTGAGACAGGATGTATAACATCAAGCACCAGAAGATTTCCTTCTTCCGATTTCAAAGTATATGGTAATTCGACTTTATCGAGAGGTTCGCCGTGTACCGTTCCCGTTGCTATTATATTTTCCTTGGTGAACTCATAATAAACCTCTGTTTCGAGTCCCCTTGGCATTCCTGCAATGCTGTCTGCTTTCCATTTGCCGATTAGATTTTTTGACGGACTTTTTGAACAATTCATAAACGACAGTGAAAGAAGTATCAATGCCGCAATTACAAAATAGATGTTTTTCATAAAAATTGTTATAATAAATTAATTAATCTTCGGGTTCATTTCTTTATTTTAATATGTCCTTGAGTTTTTTTACAAAATTATCTTTATCAGGGCATTTATATGTTTTCTCAATAAGGTCATATCCTTTCTTCTCTTCGTCTATTGATTTATAACAGGCTGTAATAGCCGCCAGTATGGTTTTTACGGAGCCTGCATCGGTATTAAAAGTATCATCGTCTCTACCGAGACACTCGAAACCGGTTTTTGTGAATTCCCGCAAGTCGGTTTTCAGTTCATCAATATAACCGTTTACAATATCGGGGTAATTTTTTGTGACATCTTTGAATTTATTGTTTTTAATCTTGTAAACCCTGGGAGGGAAGCGTGTTTCGGAAAAATTTGTAAAAGCATAAGAGAGCATATCGCTCGAAGTGTTGATTTCAAGTTTTCCGTCCTTATCTATGTCTTCAATAACATACCATGCATTTCCAAGGAAAAGTGTATCGGGGATTTTGAATTTTCCGTCTTCCATAACTCCTATATAAACCATTACGCAGCAATGTGCACCGCCCGTGTAAGATTCTATGAAAATATTTTTCTTTCCGTCTCCGTTAAAATCAAATGCATTAATCGTGTCAATCCAACCGTCAAACTCCACATCATTTACGATAGTCTTGTTTTTGTATTTAACATTCAGCACAGAACTCCATATGCTTGTATCAAAGCGGGTCTGAAATTTATAATCACCGCATAAAAAATTTATGTTTTTAACGGGAATATTATTTGAAATATCATATTCGTTATCCTGGGTAAAACTAAAACAGGGAAATAAAAAGAGAATTGCCAAAAACGCAGATATAAAAAGAGGGTAAAACCGTTTATTTAAATCTTTAATGTTATTCATTTTATATATTTTGATTTTTCTTTTAATTGTACATTGAACACCCGAAATTAAAGACTGTACGTGTTATTCCATTTCCTGAATAGCCTTTAATAATTCTATTCTTTTCAGTTTATCTTCTTTATTGTACAGGTAAAGTTTCTTCATATCAATATACACAAGCAAGGCGTCAATTTTCCTGTTTTCTTTAACGGCAATCATGCCGAGAAGGTAATACAAATCAACGTTTCCCGTTCCGTAGTCATACATCATCTCATTTCTTATCATAGCTTCCATGAGGTACCTCTTTGACTTGTTGTAATCTTTAAATTGTTTATAGTAAATATCTCCAAGTCGCACATACGCATTTATAAAGTTCGAGTCGCGTTTAATAATATTGTTGTACGCAAAAATTGCTTTCTTATAATCTTTCATTGATTCATTCAGAAAAGCAATCTGATATCTTATAAAATTATCTGCAGTATCGATCTTTGACATTTTTTCGTAAAATGACAGGGCTTTTTTATAATCTTTTGATGTGGAATATGCTTCAGCCAGAGAAGAGGATAAAGTATTTAACAGACTGTCGGAATCAAACCTTTCCCTGATTCTTTTATAAAGGTCTTCTGCCTTTTGAAATTTATCGGTATAAACATATAAATCCATTAAATTCTGATACACATAAAATGTATCCGGTCTCAGGTCCATGCATATATTATAGAAAGATTCCGCTTTCCCGAGATAAATTTTATTTAACGAATCCTGTTTTACATAAAACGTATCGATCTTTTTCATCGTATCGATTTGCTTTGAATAAAACCATGTTGCATAAAGCTTAGATTTGTAAGTATCCGCTAGTTTTAAATTTGTATTAAATAAATTCTGCTCGCGTTTTTTCTGATATTCTTCATTATTATCTAAATCCGAAAAATTAATATTTTTTATTACGCTGTTGAAACTGTTTATGGCAATCGCAAAATTCAGATTCCCGTAAAATCCGTAGGAATAGGTTGTTATACCAACCACTTCTCCTTTCCCGCTGAAAAGCGCGCCACCGCTGTTTCCCGGGGAAATTGCGGCGGTAATCTGTATTACTTTATCGAAGGTTTTTTCAATTAGCGTATATGTATCGGGGTCGGTAAAGCTGACCTTTTCATTATTCCTTAAAGCCGCGACTATTCCTTCCGAAATAGAATATTCAAAACCGAGAGGACTGCCTATTGCATAAATATTCTGTCCGACTTTAACATCATTTGAATTTCCCAGTTTAACAAAAGGATAAGTGTTTTTTGCGGTATCTATAATTTTTAAAATCGCAATGTCATTTTTTTCTTCAACATAAACAATTTCGGCATTGTAAAAAGTACCGTCGCTTGTTTTTACAAACAGGCTGTCGAATCCTGCAATAACGTGATTATTTGTTCCGACCAGTCCTTCTTTTGTAAATATAAAACCGCTGCCGCTTAAAAGCACGGTATCTTTATAAGTATATGAATAAGCTGAATACGAATAATAATCATTCGTGTGATACCATATCGAGACAAGAGCAGGTTTATTTTGCTCAATAATTTCTTCCGCTGTTAAATCTCCGTTTTTCTTTTCCTGTTCTGCCGTAGGTAGGGTCAGGTTTTTATCTTGTGCATTAACAACACGCGATAACAGTAAAACGGAAAACAGGAAATAAAATATTATTTTAATGTTCTTCAAATAAATATTAATTATATTTTTATAATAATCATTTCGTTTTTATACTCTGAAGACTTCGTTAACCCTAAGGACTCTATAAGCTCTATTTATGTTTCCAGACAGGTTTTCTTTTTTCAATAAAAGCATTCATGCCCTCAACCTTATCTTCGCTGGCAAAAAGGAGATAAAAGTTCTTTCTTTCGAATTCAATTCCGCCCTCAATTGTTGTATCGAATGATTTTAAAATGCACTCTTTCGCAAGCCGTACAGCAATAGCGGGTTTATTGGCAACTTCTTTTGCAAGAGCGACTGCATCATCGAGGTACGTATCATTGCTTACAACTTTTGTTATTAATCCAAGTTCATACATTTCCTTTGCCGTATAAATTTTTCCCGTAAGTATAGCTTCCATGGATTTTGCTTTGCCTATTGCGCGTGTCAGTCTCTGCGTGCCGCCTGCCCCCGGGATAATACCGAGGTTGATTTCAGGCTGACCGAATTTTGAATTTTCCGCAGCAACTATCATGTCGCAGTTCATAACAAGTTCGTTCCCGCCGCCCAGTGCATAACCGCTTACCGCAGCTATTATGGGCTTTTTAATTCTTCTGATTCTGTCCCAGACTGCAAACTTATCCCGGAAATACATTTCCACTGTGGATATTTCTGCCATTTCTTTTATGTCCGCACCGGCGGCAAAAGCTTTCTGACTTCCTGTTATTACGATGCACCCTATGTCATTATCTTCATCAAATGCTTCGTAAGCATACATTACTTCATAAAGTAGGGGAATGTTCAGCGCATTCAGTGCATCGGGACGGTTAAGCTGAATTAATCCGACTTTTAATCCTCCGGGGTTCTCAATTTCGGAAACTATAATGAACCTGTTTTCTTTATATGTTTTTTTGCCCATATTATTAATTATAAATGATTTGGGAAATTATAAACATTGTAATTCAATAACAATGAAAATGAATTAAAGATTACAATTTTTAACGTTGCTAAACAATTTAATAATAAATAATTTGAATGCATAATGTCAAACTAAAGCGGGTTTTCTTGTATTTAATATATGGAAAATAAACACTCCTTTAAGAGGGAACTTGGTTTGTTCGATTCCACGATGCTTGTAGTTGGAAGCATGATTGGTTCCGGTATTTTTATTGTAAGCGCAGATATTGCGCGCACGATCAGTTCGCCCGGTTGGCTCATCGTCGCCTGGCTTGTAACAGGAGTAATTACACTTGCCGCGGCTCTTTGCTACGGCGAACTTGCGGCGATGATGCCTCACGCGGGCGGGCAGTATGTATATTTGCGAGAATCTTGGAATCCATTAACCGGATTTTTGTACGGATGGACATTTTATTTTGTCATACAAACAGGCACGATTGCAGCAGTTGCAGTAGCTTTTGCAAAATATACAGGTGTGTTGATTCCGTGGTTTTCGGAACATCATCTTTTAATGCAGATTGGAAGCTTTAAAATTTCAGCGGCACAAATACTTGCAATTGCAAGCATTGCGGTTCTGACATTTATAAACGCAAAGGGAGTAAAGCTCGGGAAGATTGTCCAGAATAGTTTCACGTTCACAAAATCTACTGCATTGATTCTGCTTATCATCCTTGGATTGTCGCTTGGAGCGGGTTCCGTGGCAATGAAAATTAATTTTTCCGATTTTTGGTCTGCGTCCTGGGTGCACGTAAAAGATAACACCATAACTTCAATTGAACCCCTTGCAGGATTCGGAATTATTATTGCGCTTGTGGTTGCAATGGTCGGCTCTATATTTTCGAGTGATGCGTGGAACAATGTTACTTTTACCGCGGGGGAAGTGAAAGAACCGAAAAGAGTTATTCCTCTCAGCCTTGTTTACGGAACTGGTATTGTTACTTTATTATATATCGCAGCTAATTTAAGTTATCTTTTTATATTACCTCTGAAAGGCAGTCCGCAGGGAGTAACGGCTTTCGAAAGGGGGATACAGTTCGCAACCAGCGACAGGGTGGCAACAGGAGCGATTTCGGTTTTCCTCGGCGATAATGCAGCGGTGATTATGGCAGCACTGATTATGATTTCTACTTTCGGATGCAATAACGGATTGATTCTTGCAGGTGCGCGCGTTACTTATGCAATGGCAAGGGATAAACTGTTTTTTAAAAGAAACGGCGAGCTTAATAAACACGGAGTTCCGGGAATTGCTCTTCTTTTCCAGGCAATTTGGGCGAGCCTCTTGTGTCTTTCGGGTACATATTCCGATTTACTTGATTATGTTGTTTTTGCCGTGCTCGTATTTTATATTTTAACAATTGCGGGATTATTTAAACTTAGAAAAACAAGACCCGATGCGGAAAGACCTTATAAGACTTTCGGCTATCCAATCCTACCGGCATTTTATATTATACTTGCTGCAGTGATTTGCATAATTCTTTTAATTTACAAACCGCAGTATACATGGCCGGGAGTGGGAATTGTTTTGCTTGGAATACCTGTGTATTTTATATGGAAAAAATTTACCGGAAAAAATTTTGAGGAATATAAAAACGAATAATAAATAGTACTTGGATACACAAACACTAATTAAGATTATTCAGTTGATGCTGGCGCCTGCCGTTATGATAAATGCATGCGGACTGCTTCTTCTCGGCATCAGCAACAAATACTCTTCGATGATGAACCGTATCAGATTGTTAAATGAAGAGAAAAGAAGATATTATCATAAGGTAAAGGAAGATAAAGAAATGGATTACCTGGAGCTTTCAAGGTTCCAGAGCATTCACAAGCAAATTCGTGAATTACAATACAGGCTCAAACTTGTCAGGAATGTAATTATTTCATATGCAGTTGCATTATTTCTTTTTATATTTACTTCTTTATTAATAGGTGTGGAAGCATTTGCCGGTGCAAACATTACAAAATATATTTTTATTTCTACATTTGCACTTGGAATGGTTTCCATTGCCGTAGGTTTGATATATCTATTAACTGATACATTGAGAGGATATAATATAATCAATGTTGAAGTGAAAGCCGATGAATAACAATAAATTTTTCAAGGGGGTTCTTCTATGAGCTTATCAAATATAGGTTTTGGCTGTTACAGGATTGACGACAGGGTCGAGGAGCATTATAATGCCCTTCGCAAAGCGATTACAAACGGAATCACTCTGGTAGATACATCTGCAAATTATTCGGACGGCAGGAGTGAACTGCTCGTTGGTAATGTTATTACAGATTTGATTGCGGAAAAAATAATCAGAAGGGAAGATGTTACGATTGTTACAAAGGGCGGTTATATGCAGGGACAGAATTATAAGTTTGCTTTGAAAAGAAAACAGCAGGGAAATCCTTTTAATGATGTCGTAGAAATAGAAGAAGGGCTCTGGCATTGCATCAGTCCTGATTTTCTGGAGGACCAGATAAACAGGCAGCTGTTCCGGCTCAACCAGAACGATGATTACGGGTACATAGACGTATACCTTCTTCATAATCCCGAATATTTTTTAAAGTGGGCGGAAATTAACGGTCTTGAAAGCGCAAATACCCTGGAAGAATATTATTCCAGGATTAAAAAAGCTTTTGAATTTCTTGAAGAAAAAGTTACAGAGGGAAAAATAAAATCATACGGAGTTTCTTCAAATTCATTTCCGAGAAATATCAGCAAATTTGATTTTACATCTCTTGAAAAGATTTTCGAGTGTGCAAATCTTGTGAAAGCCGATAATAATTTCAGGTATGTGGAATTTCCTTTTAACCTGATTGAATCCAACGCCCTGCTTGAAATGAATAATTCGGGCAGGTCAGTTATAGAGTGTGCGGAAGCCCACGGGATAAGGGTTCTGGTTAACCGCCCCCTGAACGCAATCACGTCAAAAGGCCTGATACGTCTTGCGGATTTCGAGTTTAATGATGTATCCGAAAACGAATTGCTAAGGCAGGTCAAATTTGTATGCATTATGGAAGATGATTTGCTTAAAGAAAAATTTCCGAAATTCAGGATTCCGCCTGAAGATACGAAGGTGATAAAATCACTTCTTACATTCGGTGAAAACATAAGGGACAATGCTTTGACGTTCGGAACATATGAACATCTGACCGATGTAATAGAAAATTATTTTTCACCGCGAATAAATTATCTTATCGATTATTTCGAAGCAAAAATATCCGATGATTTCACGCTGGAAAGTTTCAATAAATATATTAAAGAAGTTTACCGGCTTTTCAATTATCTCAGCAATTATTACAGGATATATGCGGATAAAAGAGCAAAGTACATACATTCGCTCGTGAATGATATATGCGACGAGAGGTTTCACGGGTTAACACTTTCCCAGAAAGCAATACTGCTGCTGAACTCCGTTAAGGGAGTCGACTGCGTTCTGGTCGGTGCAAGGAGCGAAAAATACGTAGATGATATTTTGAAAATAAAGGACCACGAGAAGATTGAATGTGCAGAGGAAATTTTTGTGAAAATAAGAAATGAAATAAAAAGCATTATTAAGTAAAGAACCTTAAATGTTAATTGCCACTTAAATAATTTTATGCAAAAATCTGAAAAGATAAAAATTCTTTTAATTGTTTCTCTTCTCATATTTGCTTCCATACTTGTATTTGTAAGAGGGTGCTCCAATAAGGAAGCCGAAAAAATTATAAAGGAAAAAGAAGAGAAAGCAGAAACAAAACAACTGCCCGCAGAAGAACTGAAAAAAATAATTCCCCCGCAAATTGACTCGATACTTTACCAGTACGGAATTAACCCGGAATGGATAAAAAACGTCAGTGATAATCCTTCGCAGGAAAAACCTAAAAAAGAAAAAACAAAGAAACCGGAGAAGCAGCCGCCGAAGCCGGTTGTCAAGCCGTCGATGAAAACAGATAATCTATGGTTTATGAAAGAGATAACGATTCCGAAAGATATTCCTTTTGCTGAATTAAATCTGGAAATCGTAAATCTTATGAATGGCTACAAATTATCTTCGACATCTTTCGAAGACCCGAAGACATATAACCAGCTCTTTAATATTTATTACACTGCCGATACATCCAAAAAAGTCGTTGCGAAAATTAATTTCGTTTATTCGGATAAAATAAAACGAGAGACTGCGGATATCTGCATTGTGCTCGATAAAGTTGAAAGTTATTCTCCGTCTTTCCTGGAAAAAGTTTTGGCATCCGGAGAAAAGTATTCTGTGATGCTTCCCGACGATATAAACAAACTTGATTTGCAGACACTTGTGCTTGAATCTAAAAAAGATTATCTCGTTAAAGCGGATATTGGCACGCAGGATGATATAGAAGCCGAGTTCAGAAGCGATATGAAAGAAAAAGACTGGCGTACAAAAGTCCGCACTATCTGTTATGAATTCGATAAAGCAGGGGGTGTGATTCTGAGAAATCCGAGATTTCAGCATAAGATGGAAATGGAACTGCTCGATGAATTTTCCAAATTCCCCTTAAAAGCATACAGGGATACGATTCTTACGAAGTACAATTCTTCGGAAAAATCAAAAAAGAAAATATCCGATTTATTCAGCCTGATTTTATCGCGTGCAAAAAACGGAATCACAAGCCAGATATATGTCGTTAATTTTACGGAAGAGGATTATCAGAACTACATGGCGGGACTGCATATAGTAAAAAAACGCGGATATAAGTTTTTCACGTTCAGCGATATTATGAAAAGACGCATAAAGGGAGACACGAAAGAAATACAACCGTGAATCGTGAAAAAATCTTTAAATCTTTTGATCTTTTAATTTTGCAATTTTACGAATCATATGAACTTAAACGAAAACTGGATGAAGCCGGCTTTCCGTGAGGCGGAGAAAGCATATGAAGAAGGTGAGATGCCGGTCGGGTGTGTAATTGTTTTTGAAAATAAAATAATTGCAAAATCCCATAACCAGATTGAAAAGCTGAAAGACCCGACTGCACACGCGGAAATAATTGCAATCACTTCTGCTTCGATACATCTCGATTCAAAAGTATTAAAGGGCTGCTCGATGTATGTAACGCTCGAGCCGTGCGCAATGTGCGCGGGGGCAATAGTGCTTTCCAAGATTGATAAATTGTTTTTCGGAGCGTTCGACCCGAAATCGGGCGCCTGCGGAAGCGTGATAAACATTACTAACAATAAATCACTGAACCATAAAGTAAATGTCCTCGGCGGAGTACTCGACAAAGAATGCGGAGATATATTGAAAAGTTTTTTTAAGGGGAAACGTACTTAACTTCGAATTTTATCAGATTCTTTTGATACAAATACATTCCATTTTTGACAACTCTCGCGCAGTAGATTCCGTTCGGCAGGAAATCTGTTCTTATATATATATTGTGATTTCCTTTTTCGAATACTCCTGCCGTTATTTCTGCAGATTTTTTTCCGAGGGGAGTCCGGAATTCAATTTTTATTAAATCAAGATTTTCGGTACTGAAATTTATTTCCAATCCATCTTTGAATTTTTCTGTATAAAGATTTTCTGCATATGGTTTTAATATGTTATAATTCGGTGTAACTTTGCGGTTTAAAGAATCGGACAGGGTGGAAATGTTATCGTTTTTATGTAACAGCCAGAGAATATCATCCTGAAGGTGTATGTGGTGATTACCCCTTCCACCGTGCTCGAGAAAACGAATACCGAGACCTTTATTATATCTCTGTATAATATCCCTGTCGAAGCGGGTAAAGTAACTCAAATCAGCGGCAAGCCCCATCAGGTGCGGGGAATCCTCGACGTTCGACCATCCGCGCCGTTTATATTTTAATTGATTTTCTACCGTACGCATTGCATCGGATACGCGGGGATAGTTTTTGATTTTATTTAATATAAAAAGAAATTTAATTGCATAGTCAGGATGAAGGTAAGGTATAACATTATACTTCAGAGTTAAAAATGCAAAATGAAAATTCACGAGAAAATAATCCTGAGATTGCAAGCTCACAAAGTTTTCACCTGATGCGGAAAAGCATTTGTTTTTTTCTGTTGCGATATAGAAATAAAAATCCGACGATTCATTATTTAATACCCTTAAATATGCGCAGTGGAAATTTGTGTCCGGAAAAGATATAAAACTATTTTCAGGAACGGGGTATGGGAATGAAGTTTTTTGTGCGAATGAATTTGTAAAACAAAGAATGATAAAAAGAGCTAAGAGCGATCCCTGCCAGGAGCGCGCAGGGATGACAAACGCGCGCTTTTTACAATTCATCAAAACCCCTTTCGAAGAAATTTATCATTTCTATTGAAAGCGGCTCTTCGTCGGGTCCGTCGAATTTCAGTAAAAGGGTCGAACCCTGCTCGGCGGCAAGAGTCATCACGCCGATAATACTTTTACCATTGACCTCGAAATCATCTTTCGAGAGATAAAAATCAGCTTTATATTTAGCCGCGATTTTAACTATCGTAGATGCAGGTCTGGTATGCATTCCCGCTTTATTTATTATGGTTACTTCTTTTTCAATCATATCACATATTCCTGTTTAAAAGCATATAAGAAAACCACATGAGCATTAAACGGGATTTGTCTTTTTTAATTTTTCTGAGATATTCGTTTGCCCTGGCAGTGTATTTTTCTATTTCTCTTGCTGCCGAATCTATTATTCCGTATTTCTCATAAATGTTTTTAATTGCGGAGATATCGCTTTCTTTTTTTACTCCTTTATTTTTAATTACCGATTCAAGCAGTGCTTTTTCTTTTTTGTTTTTAATTGTTTCTAGTGCTTTAAGAAGCAGGTACGTTTTTTTCCCTTCCCGCAAATCACCGCCGATATTCTTCCCGAATTTCTTCTCGTCTGCAAAAATATCCAGCAGGTCATCCTGTATCTGAAACGCAAGCCCGATATTCAGCGCATAATTCTCCATAGCATTGAGCAAAGATTTTTTCCCGTTACCTATCAATACTCCTATTTTTGCACAGCACACAAGAAGCTGCGATGTTTTCTTGTTTATCATCATAATATATTCTTTCAGGGAAACAGTGGTCTTCAGTTCGAATTCCTTATCGAAGCTCTGTCCTTCGCACACTTCTATTATGCCGTTGTTAAATACCTTTGCGATTTCACCTATTTTCAACGATTTTGTTTTCAGCAGGGATTCATAGGCAAGTCCGAGCAGTGCATCGCCTGAAAGTATTGCAGTATCCCTGTCCCATTTCCTGTGTATGGTTTCTTTTCCCCTTCTTGTATTTGCATTATCCATAATATCATCGTGAATCAGGGTAAAGTTATGCAGGGTTTCAACTGCGAGTGCCGCGTGTAAAGCATCTGCCGGCTTTCCTTCCGCAGCTTCACAGCAAAGCATGAGAAGCACAGGTCTTATTCTTTTGCCTCCGCCTGCAAGTATATATTTCAGCGGGTCATATATCCCCGAAGGGCTTTTCTTCTCAATAAAACTCTCAAGTCTTGTGTTTACTAGGTCTTTATACCTTTCGTATCTCCGCTCGAATTTGTTCATTAATAAACTTTTTTTATTTGTTAAAAATAATTAATTTAAAACTCTTAAGTAATTCAAATAATTTAAGTTTTTTGTGAATTTTAGCGGACTAAGCAAAATGAAAAAAATCTGTTTTTTAATAATTCTTGGATTTGGAATACTGCTCTCAAAAGAATTAAATTCGTATGGTAACCCTGCACCTTTTGAACAGTTAGTCAATAAACAATCATATAGTTTATATTTAAAGTATAAAGATATAATTTCCACATATGTACACCCGGAGGATTTACCAGACTGGGCGCAGATGAATCCCGGTAAAGACGGCTACGAGGGGACAAGCACATTATTGCTTTACGAATACATCAACTCCCTTAATCCTGTCCCGCAGCCCGAATCCGTTATTGTTGCCATTATGGATACCGGCTTCGATACTGACCATCCCGAATTAAAAAATAAAATTTGGAGAAACGAGAAAGAAATAAACGGACAGCCCGGTGTGGATGACGACGGAAACGGATTCGTTGATGATTTTTACGGATGGAATTTTCTCGGGAAAGCAGTAAACCTTAATCTTGAAGTAACCAGGGAATTACAACGTCTGAAAAAAGAAAACGTTCCTGCAACGGATGAATATTACAAAAAAGTAAAAGAGGAATATGACAGTAAAAAAAAGGAAACAACCGAAATATTTGCTTTTGCAAGCGAAACGATGAAGGATTATCTGAAAGCGGAAAATAAATTAAAAGAAAGAAATTATCCGGTTGAACCGGTAAAGCTTAAGGAAATTATATCGACATTAAGCGGTGAATATAAAGAAGCAGCAAATACAATTTTATTTTTAAAAATGTATTATGAAATGGAAAGGGATGAACTGGCTGAACTTGAAAAAGACTATTCGGTAAAAATGCAATGCTTATTTGATACAACAAGTGTTTATGCATTAATCGGCGACAATCCCAAAGTATTCGATGAGAAAAATTACGGTGACAATGACGTTAAAACAAAAGGCGAAACACACTCCACCCACGTATCGGGAATCATTGCCGCAGATAAAAAGGGAATAGGCCAGGCACCATTCGCAAAAATAATGTGTCTGAGGGTAGTTCCCGATGAAGGTGACGAAAGGGACAAAGATGTTGCGAACGGAATAAGGTATGCCGTAGACAATGGTGCAAATATTATAAATATGTCTGCAGGAAAATATTTTTCTCCGAATTCAGAATATGTAACAGACGCAATAAGATATGCCGAAAAAAAAGGAGTGCTTTTTGTTGTCGCGGCAGGTAACGAAGGAACCGATATTGAGTTGAAAAGAAATTTTCCTCCGAAATATTATATTGAAAACGGGGAAATGAAGTATTTCTCTAACATGATTGTTGCCGGCGCTAATACCTGGATGAAAAGCTGGAATTCGGAAAAAGACCCCGACAATCTTGCCGGAGGATTTGATCTTGTTGCTTCTTTTTCGAATTTTTCTGCAAAGGTCGTGGATTTATTTGCTCCCGGTCTTGAAATAAATTCGACAGTCCCCGGCGGAAATTACAAGAGAGAAAGCGGGACAAGCATGGCTGCGCCTGAAGTTACAGGGTGTGCCGCAATTTTGAAAGGTTATTTTCCCGATGCGGATGCCCGGGAATTAAAAATTCTGCTTACGGGTTCGGTAAGAAAATACGAAGGACTTAGTGTCAAAATAAAAGACAGCAAATCAAAAGTTCTTTTTTCATCGCTTTCAAAAACAGGCGGAGTTATCGATGTATACGAAGCTTTTTTAATGGCCAAGGCAAGATATAAAATGTATTAATAAAATCAGATAAAAATTATATGTACTGGAAAACATTATTTTCCGAGCGAAGACTCGGGGATACAAAAAAAGGAAATGCATTCTCCCCGGACAGAAGTAATTTTGAAAAAGATTACGACAGGGTAATATTCTCTTCGGCATTCAGAAGGATGCAGGATAAGACGCAGGTGATTCCTTTGCCTGAAAGCGATTTCGTCCACACCAGGCTTACGCACAGCCTGGAGGTATCCTGTGTCGGAAGGTCGCTTGGAAAAATAGTCGGGAAAGAAATTATTGACAGGAACAGGTTAAAGAAGATTCTTTCCGTGCCTGATTTCGGGGCAATAGTTGCAACATCGTGCCTGTCGCATGACATAGGCAATCCGCCTTTCGGACACTCAGGTGAGTCGGCAATAAGCAATTACTTTAAAAACGGGAACGGGAAAAAATACGAAGAGTTAATTAACGATAAAGAAAAATGGTCGGACTTAATTAACTTCGAAGGAAACGCAAACGGTTTTAAGCTCATCACAAAATCAGGCAAGAGTGTGGGAGGAGGAATTAAACTGACCTATACCGCACTTGCGAGTTTCGTGAAATATCCTACAAAATCATACAAGGAAAAATCCGAAAGGGAAAATTACAAAGATAATATCAGTTTTAAAAAATACGGTTACTTTCAGTCCGACAAGGATATCTTTTACGAAATATTCGATGTGCTGGAAATAAATAAAATAGAAAAATATTATTATTCAAGGCACCCCATAGCTTTTTTGGTCGAAGCATCCGATGACATCTGTTACAGGATAATGGATTTCGAAGACGGCATCAGAATCGGGCTTATCCCGTTTTCAAAAGGTGAAGACCTGCTCAGGGAAATTGTCGGAAAAGATTTTGATTCGAGGAAATACAGCGCCATAAAGGATAAGCGCGAACGAATAGGCTACCTGAGGGCAAAGGCAATCAACAGGCTGCTAAAAGAATGCTCCGATATTTTTCTCGACAACGAGAAGGATATATTAAAGGGAAAATTCGACGAACAGCTTATAGATAACATTGAATTAAAGAACACGCTTTACGAAATCGAAAAAATTTCAATCGAAAAAGTTTACAAATCAAAAAATGTAATTCAGATTGAAGTTGCCGGATTCAAAGTCGTCGGCGGACTGCTCGATATGTTTATAGAAGCTGTGAATGATTTGTATGAATTTAAAAACAGAAAAACACTCAGAAAGGAAAAGCCTCTAAGCGACAACCTGATTGATTTGCTTCCCGAACAATTTCTTTCGGAAGGAAAACCAAGCGAAGATTTATACGAAAGAATTCTGCAGGTCTGCGAATTCGTTGCCGGCATGACAGACACATATGCCGTAATGCTTTTCAAAAGGCTTCAGGGAATAGAGCTGGCAAAATAATAAATTTATTAGTTAACAGCTGTTGTATCCAGTTTAACGTTGTTATCAATGCTTCTCAGGTATTCGAGCACCATTCTGGCATCCTGCTCATTCACATCTTTTACAACCATTTTAACAACATGGTCTTTAAATAATATTTTAGCCTGCGGGTCTTTCTTTATCATTTCTTCCGTGTTTAAAATCATATTCATTATCCATTCGGCTTTCCTTTTTTTAGTTACATCTCTCAGCGAAGGACCCTTAAGCTTTATATCGATATTGTGGCATTCCATGCATTTTTTTGAAAAAATCACCTTACCTTTAACCGCAAGTTCTTCGTTAATAGCACCAAGTTCTAATTTTTTAATAGGTCCTATACCTTTATCACCATTGTTATTTTCCGAGCACGAGCTGAAAAGGACAGTAAAAAAAACCAAGATTAAACACGCCTGTATAAAACCGATTTTTGTGTTTTTCATTTTTTTATAATTTAATGGTTAAAAACAATATTGCAACCTATTTAAATTAACAACTGCTTTAAAATGAAAATAATTTCAGGAAAAAAAATAAGCCCGTTAAATACGGACTTATTTTTAAAGGTAGGTATCCGGATAAATACTTTTAAACGTATTTATTAAAACCGTGTTATTTTATTACTGTCATTTTTTTAAATTCAGAGAAACCACCCGAAACTAATTTATAATAATAAATCCCGCTCGATAAATTTGAAGCATTAAACTCGACGATATATTTGCCTGCAGGTTTATATTCATTAACTAAAGAGGCAACCTGCCTTCCGAGCAAATCATAAACATTAAGCGAAACCATCCCTGCTTTCAGGATTGAATAGTTAATCCTTGTTTCGGGATTGAACGGGTTCGGGTAATTCTGTGAAAGCGAATATTTATCGGGTGCATTACTGTGAATATTGATTCCGGTTAATGGTGTAAGGGACAGGCAGATATTCGGACGCCTTTGCTGCAGTGAGCCTGTCGTAAAATCGGTACAGCCGTCACCGGTGGGCAAATCATTAAACATGCCGTATGTCTTACCTGTTTTAACAGTTGACCTCACTGTTGAAAACCAGGTCCACCTGTTATTGTTGTAGCAGATTTCAATAATGATATTATCGTTTCCGTTCCAGCCGAATGTCTGGGAGAAATAAATAGTCTGCCATCCCGTTGCAAGCACTTTATAGTTTCCGCTGTAAACAACATCCCAGCCGTCGTGGAATCCCGAAAGGGAAGTATCTATAGTATTCAGTATTTTCACATTCAGACCGCTCATTGTAATTGTATCTGCGTGATTAACATAAAAAGAAATTCCGGTGAAATAGCCGGGTATGCCTCCGCCAGATGTTAATTCGCTTGCAAGGTAAAGCATATCGGTTCTGCCGTCCATCCAGTAAGTTGTGAACGGGTAATTCGATGACAAAGTATCAGTTCCGATGCAGACATTTACCGGTTGAGCTTGTAGGTTTGCAAACCCTGCTATTAAAAAAATACTAAGAATTAAAAATAGTAAATGCTTTTTCATAATGTTTGGGTTATTTCTTTAAATTTAATACTATTTCTTAAAAATTCAAAGGATTAAATTAAATAATAATATATGAAAAAGGGAGATATTGATAAAATTTGAGCATATAAATAAAAGGAATACAAATGACGCGGATGGTACTGATAATCACTGATTTTTTACAGAGCAACACAGGAAACATTAGATTTGAGGTAAGTTATTGAATTTGTAATGTTAAGAATTTTTGATGTGTTGTCGTGTGGCATTTTGTTGTTATTTGTTGTCCAGTCGTTTTATTATCTAATTTATCAGTATTTTATTTTTTGTTTCGGGGGCAACAGGTGTTGTTATCAATTCGCCGAGGCATACTTACAAGAAAAAATTTTGAAAATGAGACCGCCTATGTCAAAGAACGATAGCCATAACAATATATGGTGCATTAATTTAATTGTCAATAGTAAAATAAGAGCATTTGCCGCAGAGAAAAAAAATAAATCACAGGAAACGGTGTAGCCGTGATATTTTTTTGTGTCGGGGAGTCTCTTCCTGTCGCGGTAGGTTCTTAATCTAAGGACTCCCGATACGAAAAAACCTGATAAGGAGAGGTAAAGTAAATTGATTAGTCTTCAAGAATAATTGATGGTCCGATTTTAAAGCTAAATGTTCCGGGGGCTTTTTCGAAATTGAACATATTGTTAAATTCAACTTGTGGAGAAATAAATAATACATCAGAAATTCTTATATCAGCGCTCCAGATTAATTTCAAGTTAAAATATGAATTTTTAGAAGATTCAAATGAACCACTTTCCCGATTTACAAAGTACATTCCTATACCAATACCCAGATTAATGGAATAGTTTTCACCCCTGAATCTTCTTGTTAAATTAAAATTAATATTTGTTCCGGTATATGTTTTAGGTAAAAGAATACCGTCAAAAGTTTTAAACTCATCATCAGTATGATGCCAGAAATCAAAACTCAAGCCAACATTGGTTTCCTCCATTAAAGAGCCGTCAACATTTAAGCTATAAATCATTCCACCATTAAAACCATCACTACTATTCTTATCGTATCCGGTATGATAACCCACTTTTGCAGAGATAAGTAAGTTATTTTCTTTGGATTGTTTTTTTAAAATGGAAGCTGAGTTCAAAGAATTATCAAGTGACTGTGAATAAGCCGAAATATATGATACAACAAAAATAAAAGAGAGAATAAGTTTTTTCATATCTAAAATATTATTTAACCAGTATCATCTTTTTTGTATCGGTAAAATTATTTATTATCAACTTATAAAAATATATTCCGCTTGGCAAATCACTTCCATCAAAACTAACTTCGTATAATCCCGGAGACTTTCTTTCATTTAATATAGTTGTTATTTCCCGGCCGCAAATATCATAAATTTTCAATGTAACAAGACCACTTTTTATTATCTTTAAACTAATTTTAGTTGATGGATTAAAGGGGTTTGGATAATTTTGGAATAGTTTATAATCAGCTGGTACATTTTGATTTAATTCCCTTATTCCGATAGTATTGCTATATTTTATCGTCAAAATATCAGTAAGTAATGAAGAGCTATAACTTGAACCAGTTATATAGATATTCCCGCTATTATCTAATGTAATAAATTTTGATTGGTCTGCTTGATTTCCAGGCACACCATATCTGTCACTCCAAAACGCATAACCCGTTGTATCATAGGCAATTGTAAAATAATCTAGATTTGTTCCGCTTCCATAGCTTTCACCTGTTACAAATACATTACATCGGTTATCTATTGCGAGTGAATTAGCAACATCATAATTATCTCCCGGTCCGTTATATACTCTCACCCAGGAAGTATCACCATTTGGTTTATACTTTATCGTAACATAATTAACATTATTAAAACCACTTTCTGAAATATAACCAGCAACATAAATATTATTTCTTTTATCAATTCCAATGCATTGCGGATTATCATCACACGTAGAAGAATTCCTGTGTATAACCTTACTCCATTTTAATATTCCTGAGCTGTCATATTTAACTGTCATTATATCAGTGTAATAGTTGAATCTATTTATGGTATGTCCGGTAATACAAATATTATCTAAACTATCAATCGCAATTGAAGTGGGTCCATCGGAATTACCATTATTGTTATCAAATCTTGTTTCCCAAATAATATTTCCATCCGGATTATATTTAACAATACCGAAATCAAAGCCATAACCCATTGTGAAGCTTGTTCCGGTAATATAAATATTTCCAAACCTATCAAGTACCATATTCTGTGGGTCATCATCAATATCAAAATATCTTTTAGTCCATAACTGGTTTCCGGCTGTATCATATTTAATAAGTAAAAAATTGTTCTTATCATTTGCATTTATGCTTAATGCACAAACATAGACAAAATTATTAAAACATTTTATTACTCTTCCATATTCATTTTTATTTACACCGTAATCATAACTTTTAAGCCAGATTAAATTTCCGCTTGTATCATATTTAATTGTAACGCAATCTAAAGCTGTTCCCGAACCTGTGCTTGACCCCGTAATATATACATTGTTTAAATTATCTAATGCAAGAGAGTAAACTATATCATAACTGTTACCGGTTCCATTATATGTCCTAGCCCAAATCTGCTGACCGGATGAAGTATATTTAACCAGAGCATAATCATTTGTGTTAGTTTCTCCATTTACAAATCCTGCAACATATATATTACCATTATTATCAATTGCAATTTTATTTCCACAGGCGCCAAATACCTGATTACCACTATTAAATCTTTTTAGCCATTCCTGATGATATTGGCAATAAGAAGTGGAGGATAATAAAATTATATGGGCAAGTAAAAAACCTGCCCGTATATAAATTTTTATATTAAATAAATTTTTCATTATATTTAAACAAATATTCTGATATTGAATTATTTAATCAAGACCATTTGTAGCATAGATATTTAAAAAATCGAAAACGCTACAAGCCCCACGCCGAGTGATATATCCGAATTATTTGACTGCGTTTTATCGAGCATAAATGTGTGCCTTAATTTAATGTAAGGGTTGACTGCAAATTTATCGCTTGTGGGTATGAACATGCTTAAAGAAAACTGCGGGAAAATTCCGTTCTTTTTAAAGTCGGTAAAATATCCTCCTCCGACGCTAAACATAACGGCTGAGAATTCATTTGTTTCTATGGGAATATCAACGTTCAAAGAACTTCTTAAATGATGATTTCTTTCATTCCTGAAGATATAAGAATATTCAAGCTCGAGTCTGCTGAGCGCAAAGAAATCATTTGTTCCCATAAGAGGGAATGCAAGAGATATATCTTTTGTGAGTCCGAAATTTACTTTTTCATTTTCATAAATTAATTCGGGATTGATAAGTAAAATAAATATATATATAGCAGTGTTTAAATCCGCATCTTCTTTGTTCAGGGGAGAGGTAACCGAAGATTTTGTGAAACTCAAATTTGAATTGAGGGGGACTTTATATTTACTTTGGGGCTGTAAATTGCTGTTTGTGCTAAATATAACCTGAGAATAAGAGAATTGAATGAAAACCAACGATAGTATTAAATACAGGGATAACTTTTTCATCTTAATAATTATGAGTTTTAATAGACTACAATTTGTTTATAATTAGGTTGAATATGCAATACAAAAAAAAATTCTTTAAAAAGAAAAATTGTTCCTTTACACTTTGTTTTTTTCTCATTAACTTGAATTACTTCTTTAAAAACTTCATAAAATTGTAGCGGCGAATTGAAAGAATTTATACATTTACATAACCACACGCATTACTCTCTGCTGGATGCGATTTGTACCGTTGACGGGCTTGTGAATGCGGCGATTGAAAATAAAATGCCCGCAGTTGCACTGACCGACCACGGAGTTATGTACGGGGCGATGGAGTTTTACAAGAAATGCATAAAGAAAGGAATAAAACCCATTATCGGATTCGAGACTTATGTTGCGCAGTCGGGTTCGAGGTTCGACCGCGGAAACAAAATAAATACAAAAGCTGCAACGGCGGAAATCATAGATGCAGAGACAGATGAAAGGCTTTCCACGGCAAATATAAATTATGCACACCTTATACTTCTTGCAAAAAATGAAATTGGATACAGGAATCTTATTAAGATAAATTCAATAGGGCATACGGAAGGATATTATTACAAGCCAAGAGTAGATTTGGAAGTTCTGGAAAAATACAGGGAAGGAGTTGTTGCGCTTTCTGCGTGTGCACACGGAGTAATCTCGTGTCACATAGTAAGGGATGATGTAAGGACGGCGCACAAAATGGCGGGGGTTTACAAGGATATTTACGGAGAGGATTTTTATCTCGAACTGCAAAACCACCTGACGCTCGATTCGGAGAAAAAAGTTTTGAAAGAAATACCGAAGATTGCGAAGGAACTGGGAATAAAGTTGATTGCAACGAACGATGTACATTACATAAAGCGCGAGCACGCAATTGCGCATAATATTTATCTGCATCTCAGCGCCAAGCAAAACAAAAGCGCCGAACCAGTTGACCTGACTGCAAATCTCAGGTACGGTACAGACCAGATTTATTTTAAGTCAACGAAAGAGATGTGCGAGCTCTTCAAAGATTATCCCGAAGCAATTGAATCGACGCTTGAGGTTGCGGAGAAATGCAATCTCGAGCTTGACCTTAGCATAAAGCACATGCCTGCTTTCCGCATTCCCGAAGGAGATGTATCAAAAACTTTAGATGAATATCTCGAAAAAATTTCGTGGGAGGGATTAAAGAAAAGATTTAAAGAAGTCACGCCCGAAGCGGAAGAGAGATTAAAATATGAGTTGGAAATAATTAAGAAGATGAATTTTCCGGGATATTTTTTAATCGTGCAGGATTTTATAAATACCGCCAAATCACGCGGAATACTTGTAGGACCGGGGCGCGGGAGCGCTGCAGGAAGCCTGGTTTGCTATTGCATCGGGATTACAAATGTTGACCCTCTGGAATACAATTTACTCTTTGAAAGATTTCTGAATCCCGAAAGAATTTCGATGCCTGATATAGATATAGATTTTCAGGATGACAGGAGAGACGAAGTTATTCAGTATGCAAAAGAAACGTACGGCGAAAAATCCGTAGCACAGATAGTGACATTTAACAGGCTTGCTCCGCGTGGAGTATTAAAGGATGTCGGCAGGGTTTTGAATTTTCCGTACCAGGAAATTAACGAACTTACAAAAATGATACCGATTTTATTCGGCAAGGTAAAATCTCTTAAAGACTGCATGACGGAAGTTCCCGATTTTAAAAAATATTTTGAAGACAAAACAGCAAAACAGGACAGGAAAGTTTTATTTAATAATGCTTCAACGCTCGAGAACCTGAACAAGAATTCCTCGATTCACGCATCAGGAGTGGTTATTGCGCCGTCGGATGTAATTGATTACGTGCCGCTTTCAAAAGTAACCGGTGAAGACAATGTATATTGCACGCAGTACGATATGAACCAGCTCGAAGATGCGGGGCTGATTAAAATCGATTTTCTGGGACTGAAGGAATTAAAGGTTATAAGCAAAACACTGAACCTTGTAAATAAAAAATACGATAAGCATTTAACGATAGACAATATTCCGCTTGACGATGAAAAGACTTTCAAACTATTCGCACAGGGTGCGACGACAGGCATTTTCCAGTTTTCAAAAGATAAAATGAAAGAATATCTATCGAAAATGAAGCCGAAAAACATCAACGACCTCGCAATAATGAATGCGCTCAACAGGCCGGGACCGATGAAGCTTATTCCCGATTTGATTGATAAAAGGTTCGGCAGAAAGCCCACTACATACATGCATCCGAAAATGGAGAATGCATTAAAAGAAACGTACGGAATTATTATTTACCAGGAACAGGTAATGCAGATTGCGCGGGAGGTTGCAGGGTTTACTATGGCGCAGGCAGATAATATGAGAAAAGCAATGGGCAAGAAGATTAAGGAAAAGATGAAACAGGTGAAAGAAGATTTCATTAAAGGTTCGATAAAAAACGGTTTACAGAAAAAACTTGCAGAAGATATTTTTGCGTTAATACTGGATTTTGCGGATTACGGATTTAACAAATCGCACGCAGTAGCTTATTCTTTCGTGTCGTTTTACACTGCGTATCTGAAGGCAAATTTCCCTGTTGAGTTTCTCGCGGTTTCGATGGAATGCAGAAAAGACGATGAAACGGAACTGCAGTATCTTGCGGAAGAATGCCAGAGAATGAAAATAAAAGTCAAGCAGCCCGATATAAATCTCAGCGAGCTTGATTTCAGGGTTTATTACAACGGAGGCGAAGATGAAACGGGTGAAATAATTTACGGGTTGAGCGCGATTAAAAACGTAGGTGAAAAAGCAGCGGAAAATATTATTAAAGAAAGAGATTTAAACGGTGAATATAAAAGTCTTGTAGATTTTCTGATAAGGGTTGATTTAAGGCTTGTCAATAAAAAAACGCTCGAAGGATTAATTTATGCAGGCGCATTCGACTGCGTTGAGATGAACAGGAAAAAACTTTTTTATAATCTGGAAACCGCTACAATATACGCTCAGAGATTCAAAGAGAGACCCGAATCCTGGGGGCAGGAGGGGCTTTCCTTCGAATCAAACAAAACGGCAACAGCCGGTCACGGTGATTTAAGGTTAAGGGAATATGAAGAGTTTCCAATAATAGAAAAATTAAATCTCGAAAGAGCGGCAATAGGATTTTATGTAACCGGGCATCCACTCGATGAATACAGAAAAGATATAAAGAGCCATATTAATTTGAGCTTCGGCAGTGATTTAAGCGAAGATGAAATCGACAGGATGGGTACCGCGAAAATGTGCGGTGTTATAAGCGACATGCAAATCAGGTTATCGAAGCGGGGAAGTAAGTTCGTGGTATTTAATCTTCTCGATTTATACGGAACGGGCGAGTGCATTGCATTCAGCAACCTTTTCGAACAAAAGGTAAATTTATTCAAAAACGATAATCTTGTATTTGTAGAGGGAAAAGCGGAGAAAAACGGGGAGAAGATAAAGCTGGTCGTGGATAATATATTCCCAATTGAACGAATCCACGAGCATCTCGGTCAAAACCTTACTATTAACGTACAGGAAGGCAAAATAAGTTACGATGTACTTAACAAGATAAAGGAGCTGATAGAAGCCAATCGGGGGAACTGTTATTTGTTTTTTAACATTACAGGGAATGGTACAAAAAAAATATATAAATCAAAAGAGTTCAAAATTAATCCGACTTCGGAATTAATTTCGAACTTGAAAAAATTGGTTGGAGAACATAACTTGAATATAAACTAAGAAGATTGCCATTTTAAAATAAATAAAATCACTGAAAGGATACACAATGCATCCATTAGAAATCACAGATGCTAATTTTGCGCAAGAGGTTGAACAGTCAAACGTTCCGGTATTATTGGATTTTTGGGCTGTATGGTGCGGACCATGCAGAATGATAGCCCCGATTGTAGAAGAGCTTGCCGGCGAATACGAGGGAAAAGCTAAAATCGGAAAACTCGATGTAGACAACAATCCGGGAGTAGCAACAAAATTCGGAATCAGGAGCATTCCGACTCTTTTAATTTTCAAAGGCGGACAGCTTGTTGACCAGATAGTTGGTGCAGTGCCAAAAGGAACCATCGTTGAAAAATTAAATGCACAAATGAACTAATCTTTTATTCTGCCGCTCCCGGTTTTTCCGGGAGTGACAGATAATTCTTTATTCACCAATAATTTTTATCAAAACTCTTTTCGCGCGTTTGCCGTCGAACTCGCCGTAGAATACCTGTTCCCAGGGACCGAAATCGGGCTTGCCGTCTGAAATTGCAACTACAACCTCTCTGCCCATCACAGTACGTTTTAAATGCGCATCGGCATTATCTTCGAAGCCGTTGTGTTTATATTGCGAATAAGGTTTCTCGGGTGCGAGTTTCTCGAGCCATTTTTCAAAATCGCTGTGCAAACCCGATTCATCATCGTTAATAAATACGCTTGCCGTGATGTGCATTGCATTGCAGAGCAGAAGACCCTCGCGGATTTCGCTTTCGGCGAGGCATTTTTCTATTTCGGGAGTGATATTGATAAACTCGCGGCGGTTTTTGGTGTTAAAGAGAACTTCTTTCCTGTATGATTTCATTAACTTTGAAAATGTTTTTTTTGTTTATATAATTGAAACCAATTAAGATAAAAATGTAACTATATAAGAAAGAAAATCATATGAAAAAAAAAGTAGTCATACCGGGTACAGGTTTTTCTGCATTCTCTTTTGCAAAAAAAATCGATAAGAAAAAATACGACATTATAATCATCAGCCCGAGAAATCATTTTCTTTTCACTCCGCTTCTGCCGAGCACAACGGTCGGAACAATTGAATTCAGAAGCATTATAGAGCCAATCAGGAATCTTGATAATATTGTTTACCATCAGGCGTATTGCAAAAATATTGACATTAAAAGTAAAAAGATTGTTTGTGAAGACAATGATACAAAAAAAATATTCGAAATTAATTATGATTATCTGGTAATTGCCGTTGGAGAAGTGACAAATACATTTAAAATCGAAGGTGTAAAAGAATATTCGTTTTTCCTGAAAGAGCTCGCAGATGCAAGGATAATAAGAACGAAGGTTATCGATTGCTTTGAAAATGCATCATTGCCGGGATTATCGGAAGAAGAAAAAAGGAATATGTTAAGATTTGTCGTGTGCGGCGGCGGTCCGACGGGAGTTGAGTTTGCAGCAGAGATGCACGACTTTATAGAGGACGATGTAAAGAAAAAATATAAAGAACTGGAGAAGTATGTCGAAGTAGTATTGATTGAAGCAAGAGCAGGGATACTGGCTACATTCGATAAAAAGCTCAGAGAGTATACAATGAAGATTTTCAAAAGGCAGAAGATAAAAATGATGATGAAATCATTTGTGTTTAAAGTGAGCGATAAAAAAATATTTCTGATGGACGGAAGTGAACTGAGCTACGGCTTGCTTGTATGGGTAACGGGAAACACTTCGACAGATTTCATAAAAAATTCCGGTTTGATGTTAAACAAACAGGGAAAATTATTTACAGATAATTATTTTCACGTGAAGAAAGAAGAAGAGAGTTATTACGAAGATATATTTGCCGTTGGTGATTGCACTGTATTGATATCAGGTGAAATACCTGCAACGGCGCAGGTTGCACAGCAGGAGGGATTTTATCTTGCAAGATTTTTCAATGCGGGCCTGAAAAATTACAAGCCGTTTAAATTCAGGAATTTAGGAATGCTTGCATATATAGGCGACCATAAGGCACTTGCCGATTTGCCGAAGTTCAAAGGTACGGGATTCAAGACATTTGTTTTCTGGAGGAGTGCTTATCTTACCAAACTCGTAAGTTTGAAAAACAAAATACTCGTTGTATTCGACTGGACAAAGACATTTCTTTTTGGAAGAGATGTTAGTAATTTCTGAAAAATAATTATCAAATTAAAAAATATATATGGATAAATGTATTTACTGCCAGAGCAGTAATCTTGATAAGGGTATAAAAATTAGGGGCTCAAAAGACACAGGGCATCTTCATTTTGAATGTACAGAGAGTACCGGCGGACTTGCAATGTTTGCGAAGCCGGAAGAAGTATTAGCGGATTTATGCAAGGATTGTGGAAGCATAACGAGGTTGTACGTGAAAAATGCGAATCACACGTTTTTAAAAGACAAGTAATTTTTTAATTCGTAAGTGCATACACGATTATATTCGTTCCCATTTTAAACGCTTCTTCGCGTTTTTCGGGAGGGTCCTGATGTTCCTGAGTATCAGCCCAGCCGTCCGAGATGTTTGTTTCGTATGTATAGTAAACGCAAAGTCTTCCTTCGTAAAAAATTCCGAATCCCTGCGGCGGTTTACCGTCATGCTCGTGGATTTTAGGAAGTCCGTTTGGAAATAAGTAGTGGCAATTATATATTTTGTGATTGAATGGAAGTTCCTGCATCGGATTTTCGGGAAAAACTTTTTTTATCTCCCGCCTGAAAGCGGTATCCATTCCGTAGTCATCATCAGCATAAAGGAATCCGCCCGACTCGCAGTATTTCTTTAATCTTGCAGATTCGCTTTGTGAGAATTCAATATTACCGTGCCCCGTTATTAAAATGAAAGGGTAGTCGAAAATATCATCCGATGCAATATCGACGGTATAAAATTTCGGCACATCCACATCAATCGTTGTATTTTTTTTCAGGTAATCCATCATATTAACTTCAGCGGAAGGGTCATTATACCAGTCCCCGCCGCCCGAATATTTCAAACGCGCTATGCGGAATTTTGAACCGGGTTTGTCATTATCCTTTGGTTGTGAAAAGAGAAATAGCGGTATGAATAAAAAAAAGAATAGTATTTGAAATATTTTTTTATGCAAAATTATTTTTTCACTTTAGGGAGTTCGAGAGTGGTATCGGCTTTTTCCAGGTCCCGCCAGATTGCCTGGCACGGGAATTTGTTCTCATACAGCGAACGGGAAATCATAACCGAGTCGATGTTCGGATTACTCAATTCTACAAGAGCTTTTAAATGCGAATAATTCCCGATTCCCCCTGCGGCAGTTATCTTCAGTTTTGTATTGTTTGCAAGTTCAAGAAGTCTTTCAAGATAAGGTCCCGTAAAATTTCCGACACGGGTTACATCCTGATAAATAATTCTCTTAACATTAAACGATTCCAGCTGCTTTGCAAATTCAAGTGGTGTTATATCAGCATAGTTAATCCATCCGTCGGTAACGACGTTGTTAAGTTTTTCATCTATACAAACCACGAGTTTTGAAGGAGAAAATTCATTTGTAATTCTTTCGACCATTTCGGGATTATTAATTGCGGCAGTTCCAAGTACAATCCTATAAACACCCAGCTCATTTATCATTTTTTTTGCCGTATCGAAATCACGTATTCCGCCGCCAAGCTGTATTGGTATATCGACTGCACGTGTAATTTCTTTAATAACGGGATAGTTGCGCATTTCACCGTATATTGCGCCGTCGAGGTCGGTAATATGAATTGCCTTAAAATTTTCTCTTCTGAAAAGTTTTGCGACGTTTACGGGGCTGTCGCAATAAAAGTGCGTTTCTTTATCCAGTCCGTGTAAAACCCTTACACATTTTCCGTCTTTAATGTCTATTACTGGTATTACAAGCATAATCTTACTTCCTGATAACTGCTAATTTTCCGGTTCCTACTTTGCTTCCGTCTTTATTGTATGCCACGACTATATATATTCCTGTTGGTACAAGATTTCCCTTTTTATCTGTTCCGTTCCACTGATTATCGATTTTCCCCTGTCTGGCAGTATATTCGGCAACAACCTCTCCGTTCAGAGTAATAATTTTTATAATAGAACTTTCAACCAGGCCGTCTATTGTCAATGTCGGATTCTTTACCGAAGGAATAATATACGGATTTGGTTTGCAGACTATCTTATCAAATTTATCAAGCGGTTGAACAGCATTTGTTTGAACTGAAGATAAACCATTTAAAGTACCAAAGTATGCTCTTCCTGTTTTACTGCTGACCACTATTGAAGATATTGAATTCGATAAAATCGGACTGTTGGCAACATTAAATTGTTCAATTAATGTAGAGCCATCATCCGATAAATGGAATACCCCGTTATTATCCGTACCAATCCATTTTTCATTTAAAACATCAACTGCTATGCATTTACTGCTTTCAGTAAAAGGAACCTTGAGGTTTCCGGAAATAATCCCTACTTTTTGAGGAGCAGGCGGATTTGCAGGGTTTTGAATTGCTGCAAGCGGATTATCTATTGTAAATACGCCGTTATTAGTAGCAATCCAGACAACATTATTTTTATCAACTATAGTATAATAAATATTTTGTACCTGAAAGGCACCTACATCATATCGTCCCGAAACATCATCCGTGGAATCAAACGGAGTGTTGTTATCATTAAAGAAATAAACGCCTTTTATTAAGGAGAATTGGCTTAATGTAGCCCATACTGTGTTAAAATTATCAATTGCAATATTTTCAAACCACGCTCCTAAAACTGAAGACGGATTTGCAAAACCTTTCCAGTTGACTTCGTTTGTTCTTGCATATATGCTTCTGCTGGAGTTTGTCCTGTAAAACGCAGTCCAGAATAAACCATTATTATCATACGCTCCGCCACTTGGTACACAAAAGTATTGTGAACCATCTATTGCAGGAAGATTTGTATTATAACTATTGTATAAAGTAATTCCTGTATCTGTAATTGAAACCATGCCATTCCCAAAATTCAAAGCCCATACACTGTTAGGTCCCGGTATCATAATCCTGAAATTATCAGAAGAGCCTAATGCCGGAAAATACTGGTGCGTGTATGTTGTCCAGGTTTTTCCGTCAAACTTATAAAAGCCTCCGTCGTTAAGTCCGCTTGCGCCCCAAATATTTCCCCTGAAATCTTCAATCACGGAATTGAAAGAATTCCTGTTCGGGCAATTCGGAGCAACATATATTCCCGAAGTATACAATCCTTTTTCAAAAACACCTACAAGCGGGTTTTGATTATTATCTGAGAAAACCACAGTACAGCTGTCAGTTGTATAATATGGCAGTACAATTGGAAGAGAATCTATATTAGCAGAAAACACATTTTTACCCGAAATAAAGTAAATTCTGTTTCCTACAGGAAATATATTTCTCGTAGGTGAACTCGAAAAACTTACATTTGGATAAGAAATCCAGCCGTTGCCATCGAAATAAGCAAAGCCTGAATCGGAACCCGTGAAAACTTTTCCGCTAAAGGCTTTAATAGTTTTTACATTTGTACTTAACGGGGAGACACTATAGTTAGTCCACGATGAAGGATTATTAAGGTTCGAATTCAGAATATTTGCATATGCCACACCCGAAGCTGTTGCCGAATAAATGACATTATTCTGAATTGTTAAATCATAAACTTTTGTTTTAATCACAAAATTGCCCAGCTGGTAATAGGGTGCATCTACAAAATTGTATGTTATTGTTGAAATTTTTATTATTCCGAAACCGGTTGCCACAAAAATATTGTTTCCGTAAAATACGAAACTGTAAATTTCCTTGTCGTTTTCGGAAGAATTCTTTATATCAAAAATATACCTGAAAGTTGAGTTCGCAATATCGTAAATGCATATGGAACCGTCGGAAGACCCTATCCATAATTTATTCAGATTATCTACCGCAAGCGCTGTTACGGTATTATTTATCAGACCTTCTACATTTGTAAACTTATTTAGGACCAAATGATTATTTAAATCTACCGTATAAAAACCACCGGTTGTTCCGCAATATGCAACCTGTGCAACCCTGTCCATAGCAATACAGGTTACGTTTTGCATATCTGTATAATTAATCCATTTACTTCCCGCAAAGGAAGAGTTAAAACTAAAAACAGAACTTACAAAAATGATTATAGTTAAAACATTTTTTAGTTTTGTCATAGTATATTTTTTATAATTTCCGAAAAAATGTAAAAATAATCGATAATTCACATATTTATTTGAACAATATGAAGTATTTATTTTATAAAATCAATTACTTTGTAAAGTGTTGATTCCGGTATAATTCGGTATTAAATTATCTTAATTTGTACAATATAATGCAAACTGAATGTAATTGAGGTAAATTATTCCTTATTTATCCGGATTTTAATGATTTTTGAAAAAACATAAAGTATAATTGCGAAAAAAAGCGGATAAACCAGGGCAGTATATCTTGCTACAGCAGCAGCAAGTGAAATTCCGCCGAGATATACAAACGAAAACAGTATTATGAATGAAAATTCATACGGAAACTTTTTCCTGTATTTAATCAAGACACCGATAGAGATAAAAAGGAAAGAAAATAAAAACATATTCGGAAGAATGAAGAAATAAGTATCCGGTTTTTGAAGCGAATATGAAAAAGGATAATTGAACATTAACCGTCCAAGACCTACAAACCAGTTACTAACAAACTTTCCCGGATGATTTTTAAAATGCTCGATTCCAAGTTCCTTGAATTTTTCATCTTTATCGAGCGCTTTCATATTTGCGGTTTCACTTAATACATCTTTATGATTCTGCATTGCCTGCGGATTGTCTTCATAAATATTATTCCCGAACCAGTCACCGTATTCGCCTGCAAATGGAGTTGTCGAATGATATATGTTTACCCCGCCCCTGTTTGACCAGAAAAACATTTTACCGGTCAGGTTATATGTATATAACAGGTAAGGCAGACAAAAAACAAACGCAAGCACAAAAGCAATAAGGGATATTTTAACACGGATTTTATCTTTTGGAAATACATAAAACAAAATTAAAATAATTATGCACGCTACAATAGCATAACCGAAAATAGCCTTTGTGAGTGCAAGATACGCCAGTGCAAATGCAAGTGCAATTATTTTTTTGTAATTAATTTCTTTGTTTTTTAAAAGGAAGTATGAGTAATAAAAAATAATAGCAATCATCATACATGAAAGCGGTTCGCTGTTCGCATAAAAAAGCTGCCTGATATATGGCGGCCAGAGACCAAGCAAAAAGGCAAATAGTAATGCACGCTTCTCTTCGGCAAACGTTATTGAAATTTTGAAAAACAAAATTACAGCGATGAAATAAAATGCAGCATTAAATAATTTTATCAATATAACAGGGAAATGCAGGATACTGAACAGGGCTAAAATCACGGGGTAACCGGGTTCCCACCAGATATTAATATCGCTTTTATCGGTATAAAATCCATGCGTGATATTATCCGCATATATTGCATAGCCTGCTTCATCACCGATTAAATTACGATTTGCAAATAATAATATAATTAATATGTATATTGCCAATAATATAAATAATACGGCAGGAATTCCCCTGAATTTTTTATTTGTTATCATACCTGATTTTAAGCCTGAACCAGATGTTTCCTAATATTTATAAAAGTAGATTAATTCATCTAATATCAAACAATTAATTTAAAAAATCAATTATATTTTATACACTTTAAATGTAATATAAGTTAGTTAATGAAATTATTATATTATTTGCATTATCCCGGAAAAACAGCGGAAAAGACAAAAATTTAAATAATGCTTAACAAAGAAGAGAATAACAAAAAATTTAAACGCAGGTTTTTTAACAAGAAAAGAATGCAAAACAGGGAGGGATTCAGAGACAGGCAAAATCCCAACGGAACCGAGCAGGAAAATCAGGAATTAAGAAAGCTGATTTCTGCGGAACAAATGCTTTCCGTGGTAATTCCGCTTTACAACGAAGAAGATTCCCTGATGGAGCTTTCATTATCTTTAAAAAGGGTTTTTGATTTGTTAAGATGCAATTACGAAGTGATTTTTATAGATGACGGCAGTACGGACAGTTCTTTTGAAAAAATAAAAGAGATAAACAAAAGAAACAGCCGTTACCATTGCATTAAGCTAAGAAGGAACTACGGCAAGTCAGCGGCGCTTTCGGCTGGATTCAGGGAAGCAAAAGGCGATATTGTAATTACAATGGATGCCGACCTTCAGGATGACCCGAATGAAATTCCCGAACTGATAAAAGCAATTAACTCGGGATATGACCTTGTATCGGGCTGGAAGAAAGTTAGATATGACCCGTTCATAAAAAGACACACATCGAAGATATTCAATTATTTCACATCGAAAGTCTCGGGTGTAAGACTGCACGATTTCAACTGCGGATTAAAAGCTTACAGAAAAGATGTTGTAAAATCGGTTAAGGTGTACGGCGAAATGCACAGGTACATTCCCGCGCTCGCTCACTTAATGGGATTCAAGGTTACGGAAAAAGTTGTAAAGCATCACGCTCGTAAATTCGGAGTTACAAAATTCGGAGCAAACAGGTTCCTCAACGGATTTTTCGATTTGCTTACAGTCGCATTTACGAATAAGTTTATAAAGAAACCACTGCATTTATTCGGTACGATGGGAATTATTTTTTCACTGGCAGGATTTTTGATTACACTTTATCTTACTATTCTGAAATTTTTCGGAAATGAATCAATAAGCAACAGGCCATTATTCCTGGTAGGGATATTATTAATCATAGTAGGCTTTCAGTCTTTTTCACTCGGTTTGATAGCCGAAATGATTACCAAATCGAGCCACCGTGATGATGACGTATTTATAGAAACCACCTTATAAAAATAAGAATTAAATAATCAGAGTTTGAATACAGTAAGTAAAAAAGCACAGATTGGAAATAATGTTACAATCGGAGAATACACAGTTATTAAAGATGATGTTATAATCGGAGATAACGTGGAAATTGCTTCCAATGTAATAATAGATAACGGGGCAAGAATTTCCGCGAATGTTAAAATTCATCACGGAGCAGTTATCTCGACCATTCCGCAGGATTTAAAATTCAAAGGCGAAATTACGACTCTGGAAATCGGCGAGGGAACTATTGTGCGTGAGTATGCAACCCTGAACAGGGGAACAAAGGTCACCAATAAAACAGTAATCGGAAAAAACTGTCTTTTCATGGCATACTCGCACGTTGCACACGATTGTGTTATAGGGGATAATGTAATACTTGCAAACAGCGTGAATCTGGGAGGACACGTAAAGATTGACGACTGGGCGATAGTCGGCGGTATTACAGGCGTGCACCAGTTTACAAGAATAGGCAAGCACGTTATAATAGCTTCAAATTCCAGAGTTTCTAAAGATGTACCTCCCTATATAACAGCAGGTAACCTGCCTTTAAAGTTTGAAGGATTGAATTTAATCGGTTTGAGAAGAAGAGGTTTTTCCAATAACCAGATAAATAAAATTGATGCCGCTTATAATACTATTTACAAGTCGGGACTAAATGTAAGCATGGCAGTAGAGGAATTAAAAAAAGAGAAAAATTTAATTCCTGAGGTAAAAGAAATAATAGACTTTATCGGGTCAAGCGAGAGAGGAATAATTCAGGATTAGAATATGCGGAAAAACTATGAACTGAAAGTCATACTGAATAATTACGATGTGGCTAAATGGAAAGCCGAAAGCTATATACACAGGTTTAAGGACAAGCATCATTTTCTGGAAAAGCAAAAAGATATATATTACTATAAAGTAGGCGGAAAGAGATTAAAGCTCAGGATTATAAACGGTGGAACAGGACATCTTGTTTATTATGACAGAAAAGATACAACGAATAAGAGGGTTTCGAAATATTTATTATCGGATACGGGAAATCCTTTTGAGCTGGATAAAATTTTAAGGAAGTTTTTTAAGGTACAACTTGTTGTAAATAAGACGAGAGAGATTTATACCGTAAAAAATCTGAGAATCCATCTCGACAGGATTCAGGGAGTGGGGATATTCATGGAATTTGAAATTATTTATAATTCCCTGGACGAGGCAAAAATATTGATGAAAGAGCTGATGAAACATTTTAATATCAAAAGAGGTGATTTTATAAAAAATTCTTATTCGGATTTAATTTTAAAGAAAAAAAACAAAAAAAATGCCATCAACAGTAAGACAGGATGAATTCCGCCACATAACCACCAAGGTGCTTTACATGATGAAGCAGACGGGTGAAAAAATCACGATGCTGACAGCCTACGATTTTCTTACGGGGAAATTTCTGGATGCGGCAGGAATAGAGATGATTTTGGTCGGGGATTCGCTAAGCAACGTGATACAGGGAAACGAAACAACACTGCCCGTAACACTGGAACAGATGATTTACCACACCAAGATTGTAAAGAAAGCCGTTGAAAGGGCAATGGTAATTGCAGATATGACTTTCATGAGTTACCAGGTAGGCGTTAACGATGCAATACAGAATTGCGGAAGAGTGATGAAAGAAACGGGATGCGATGCAATAAAAATGGAAGGCGGGGCTTATCTGTCCGAAACAGTCAGAAGGCTTGTAGAAATCGGCATTCCGGTGATGGGACATCTCGGATTGACGCCGCAGTCAATAAATAAATTCGGAAGCTACAAAACGCGCGGAACGGATAAAGACGAAGCACAGCAAATATACGAAGATGCAATTGCGCTGGAAAAAGCAGGATGTTTTTCAATCGTGCTTGAAAAAATTCCTTCATCGCTCGGGAAAAAAATATCGAAGGCACTCAAGATTCCGACAATCGGAATAGGTGCAGGAGAATTCTGCGACGGGCAGGTACTTGTAACGCACGATATGCTCGGAATGATAGAAGAGTTCAAACCGCGTTTCGTAAGGAAATATATGAACCTTGCTTCGGACATGAAAGATGCATTCAGAAGATATATTAAAGATGTGAAGGATGATAAGTTTCCGACGAAGGATGAAAGCTACTAATATCACTGATTACGCTGATTACATTGATTGCACTGAAAGAAGTTAAGAAGTTATGAAAAAGTAGTTAGTAGATAATAGGTGTTATTTAGAAAAAATGCAGGAAAATGGACAAAAGAATTTCTGTTATAATTGGTGATATAACGAAGCAAACCACAGATGCGATTGTAAATGCCGCAAACACGAGCCTGCTCGGCGGCGGCGGAGTTGACGGTGCGATTCACCGCGGGGCAGGTCCGCCGCTTCTCGAAGAATGCAGAACTCTCAACGGCTGCGCGACAGGAGAAGCAAAAATCACAAAAGGATATAATTTAAAAGCAAAATATGTTATTCATACCGTTGGTCCAATCTGGAACAGCGGAAAAAACAACGAAGAAGAAATACTTGCGGACTGTTATAAAAACTCTTTATCTCTTGCGATAAAAAATAAAATTACATCAATCTCTTTTCCGTCAATAAGCACGGGCATTTACAGGTTTCCAACCGATAAGGCTTCTAAAATTGCACTCAAAGAAATCAACAGTTTTCTAAAGAAAGACAAAACTCTGCAAAGTATTGTTATCGTTTGCTTCGATAAAAACACTTACGATATATATTTATCTCATTTCGACTGAAATATTCTAAACTTGCAATAAAAATTTTTTTGTGTTAAATTTTGTGTAATGATAAGTAAAGATTACATCGGGGTAATCGGGGACATACACGGTTGCATAAAAACACTTCAGGCAGTTCACAAAAAACTATCGGCATACGCGGATGAAATATATACAGTCGGAGATTTAATAGACCGCGGTCCTTCTTCAAAAGATGTTGTGCAGTACTGCATAGATAATGAAATCAAGCTTACAAAGGGAAACCACGAGGATATGCTGATAAATGCAATCGAGCATCCAAGCGAATTTAATATTTATATGCATTACCGCAACGGCGGAATAAAGACTGCAAAATCGTATATCGGCAGTTTCGAAATAGATGATTTCATAAAATATTTCGACGAAATGAAATCTTTGGGGCATCACGAATTTATGATACACCTCCCGCTCTCTTATGAATTTCCGAAAGTAGTAATCTCACACGCCGGGATTATCGAAGGAGGTGACAGAGAAACAATTCTCTGGAATAAAACCACACCGCTCCAGAATCTCGATAAACTGCAAATCATAGGTCATACGCCAATAAGAAGCTACAAGTATTATGAAGATTATTATATTAATATAGACACAGGATGTGTGTATGACAATAAATTAACGGGAATAGTTGTGGATATTCACACGGGAAAACTAATTAATTCCGTCGAAGAATATTGCAAAGACCGTATTTAATATTTAACGTAAATTGAAAAACGTTTTTCAATGTAGCCCACGGTTTCAACCGTGGGAAAATGTATCCAAAAAATAAAAAAACCGTTTCAACGGTTTATTCTATGATTATATAATTTAAACCGTTAAAACGGTTAATGTTTTATTTTACTTTATCCCACGGATAAATCCGTGGGCTGAACTTAAGAGCATTAATGTTGAGTTTTTATTTCATCAGTACAAATTTTTTCGTGTCGATTCTGTTTCCGTCCACATAAAGCGAATAAAAATATATTCCTGACGAGTAATTGCTGCCATCGAAGCTGACTTCGTATGTCCCAGGCTGTATTTTTGTGTTTACGAGTGTCGAGATTTCTTTGCCAAGTATGTCGAATATTTTAATTTCGATAAAAGCCGTTTTTAATATTTCATATCTGATATTAGAAAATGGATTAAACGGATTTGGGTAGTTTTGAAAAAGTTTATAACTATTTACAATTTGATTTTGATTATTAACTCCCACGGTTTGGGAATATTTTACTGTAAGAAAATCTTGACTTTGAGTTAAAGAGGAATATCCATTCCCAAAAATATAAATATTTTTAAAGCCATCGAGTTTTATAACCTTCCCGGAATTATTATATTCATTAGTCCATGTTGTATTATTTACTAACCATAAAAGACTTCCATTAGAATTATACTTCATACTAACTGTGCTACCTGTTACATAAGAGTTACATAAAGTATCAACATATATGCAAGAAGGTATATCCTCGTTTAAAATATTATTGCCAGTATATCTTCTTTCCCAATTGTAATTTCCTGATGAATCATATTTTAAAATGCTATATTCATAACCACCATATGTATTTGATCCAGATTGAATAAGTAAATATACGTTACTATTTTTATCTGGGGCAATATCTACAAAATCATCAATGTTTGTCGGTCCAGAGTAATATCTACTCCAGATCAACTTTCCGTAATTTGAATATTTTAAGAATACCGTGTGGTAATTTAATAGAGTATCTTTTACATTTGCACCAACCACTAAATTATTTTGTCTATCACATATCAGTTTTACACACTGATTTGAATTGTATATTGAAGTATCATAAATTGCAGACCACAATTGCTCACCTGAGTAGCTATATTTAATTATTAATGTATTACATATCGTTATTGGACTTACATTTAAATATCCACCGATATAAATATTTTTGTAACTATCCATAATAATTGACGTTCCTGCATTCATATCTCCTCCATATGTGTAATTATAGTTTTTTGCCCACATCAATGTTCCGCTACTATCATATTTTACGAAACCGACTTTTTTATAACCACTATCCAATATTGCTCCTGTCATATAGCAATTTTCATTATCATCTAATAAAAAAGAAGTAGGTTCATTTACAGAACCTACGCCGTTTGTAAATTCTTTTGACCAAATAAAATTTCCTGAACTATCATATTTAATTAATACCCATCCTCCCCAATCAACAATACATGATACATATATTTTTCCTGAATTTGAAAGTGCTATATTTCGAGAATATAAATATAATTCATTAATAAATTTATGCCAGACAAGTTGCCCGTCTTTATTATACTTTAATATTGTAACTCCTGCCGACCAACCTGTAGAATAAACATTTCCAGAAGAATCAATAACGATATCTGACGCAAAATCATCAGTATTATTGTAAGAATTGTATCTCTGTACCCAAATCGGATTAATTTGTGCAAAAGAATTTAGAACAAAAAATATAAAGAAAAGCAAAACGATTAAATGCTTTTTCATAAATAATTTAATTTATATACAAATGCCTTTACTGTACCACCACCTCTCTTTTATATTCTCCCTCGGAAATATTTAGTGCTGTTATGTATGCAAGCCGTACGATTTTTTCGAATAAATTCTGATTCAGCGTTTCGGGCAAATCCGAAGGCAGATGCAGGTGCTTGTAGCTGTTAGTGGTTACGAAGTACAGGCACGGAATTCCTTTTTGGTGGAAAGGTGTTGCGTCAGCTCCGCCGCCGTTCCAGGTATTGGTTACCATTTGTTTCGTATAGAGGGAATCCAGTCCGCGCGTAATTTTCCAGAGTTCGGGAGCGCTCAGTCCGTTGCCGATATGTATGCTGTCGCCGAAAGCAATGCAATCGAGATTTATCATTGCAGAAACTTTTTCAAGCGGAACCAATGGATGCTCTGCGAAATATGTAGAGCCGAATAAACCTGTCTCTTCGTTTGAAAATAATATAAATATAATCGAGCGTTTTGGTTTTATTTTTGAGTGAACAAAATCCCTTGCCATTTCCAGCACAGCCGAAGAGCCCGATGCATTATCATTTGCGCCGGGAAAATATATTTCATCTGCCTGCGAGCCGACATGGTCGAGATGAGCACCTATTATAACGTAATCATCTGATTCACCTTCGAGCATTCCGACTACATTCATCGTGTTCCTGTCTTTTTCGAATTTTGCATTTATGTCGAGTTCGGCATCGGTTTTTATATCAAATGATTTCGGCGTTTTAAGAGAATCAATTTCGGTCTGCAGTTCTTTTAAAGTAAAAGGAGAATTTTTCAGTAATTCTGTTGCAGCATCTATGTCGATCTGAAGCATCGGGAAAGTGCTTATATATTTTCCTTCACCGTCCAATGTGCTGCCGATGGGCTTTTGAGGGTTTGCATCATTTGGTTTCGATACAAATAAAATTGCAAGGGCGCCTTTTTCGAATGCGATATTTTCCCTGAATCTAAGCGATGCATTCCAGTTCTTCTCGTCAATTTTCCACGAAGGCACCTGCTTAAACATCAGGACGATTTTTCCTTTCACGTCTATATTTGCATAATCATCATAGTCCGCCTCTGAATACCCGTATCCGCAGAAAACGACATGGGCTATGAAATGTCCGGAGCCCGTGAATCCGCGGCAGACAAAGTCTTTTCCGAGTTTGAACTGTTTAATTTCTTTACCGTTTTCAATCTGGCTGAACTTGCAGGGAGCAATTATATCATTATACTCGATTTTAAAATTCTGGAAGTAACTTTTATTCCCGAGCGGTTTCAGTCCGAGCTTTGAAAATTCTCCTGCCATATATTCGGCGGCTTTGTAGAATCCCTTGCTTCCGCTGAGTCTTCCCTTAAGTTCTTTGGATGCAAGGAAAGAATCGGTTTTCATTAAATTTGTTTTCGAAATAAAAGAAAAGCCTATTGTATCCTGAGAAAATGCGGTTTGGAAGAACAGGAAGATTATAAGACAAAGTATAGTGTTTTTCATAATTATATATTTAAAGAAAATTAATTTATTTATATTTTATCATCAATAATATGCAAAATAATCCCGATAAAATATATTCTCTTTCGGCGGTAGAAGTCCTGAACGGATATGCGAACGGATTTTTCCCGATGGGTGATTCGAAAAACACCATAGACTGGTACGAGGCAGACCCGCGCGCAATTGTGAATATAGGCGAGGAATCCGACGAGCTGAAAATTTCCCGCTCATTAAAACAGGTAATAAGAAAAAATGTATTTGAAATAAAGGTCGATACGGTATTTGAAGAAGTGATTAACAGTTGTTCCAAAAGGCCCGAGACCTGGATAAATAAAGTTATAATTGAAGTGTATACCGAACTTTACAAATTCGGATATGCCCACAGCGTAGAAGCGTGGAGGAGCGGAAAGCTTGCGGGAGGATTGTACGGAGTTGCATTGCGAGGTGCATTTTTCGGGGAATCGATGTTCCATTCCGAGCCGAATGCATCGAAAGTCTGTGTTGTTAAACTTTTTGATATATTGAAAAAAAACAGGTACAGGCTGTTCGATATACAGATGATAACTCCCGTATTCAGTTCGTTCGGGGCAGTGCACATATCAAAGAAGGATTACCACGAAGAACTTGCAGAGGCTATGAGGGTCTCGAGGAAGTTTAAATATTGATGAAAACGAATGTACTTAAAAATTAAAAATAGAAAAGCTATTATTGTATCAAATAAAATAAATTAATGAACATAAAAGGAAAATTGTACGAAATCTTCCCTACCAAGCAGGTAACGGGAACATTTCAAAAAAGGGAATTCATAGTAGAATATTCCGATAATCCCAAGTATCCGCAGTATTTAAAGTTCGACCTTGCGCAGGATAACTGCGTTTTGATTGACCAGTTTAAGAAAGGCGATATACTGGATATATCATTCGATTTAACGGGAAGGCCGTGGACAAATCCGAAAGGCGAAACGACTTATTTTAATTCACTGCGCGTGTGGAAGATTGAAAGAGCCGAAGATTCGAATCACGGGAAAGAAGTAGGGGATTTTATTCCGCCTGAAGTGGATGATTTCCAGACACCGTTCTAAGAGCAGTTTAAAGTATAAAGTTATAAAGTAGAAGGTAAAAAACTATTCTTTACTTTATAACTTTATAACTTTTAAACTTTAAACTTAAAGTAGTCGTCGCTGCGAGGAAAGTTCAGAATCATAAAAACAACTGCAATAAGGAATCCCGCGGTAGCATAAATTAAATTCTGATTTACGAATAGATTTGTAGCTATGCAAAACAGCCCGCCCAGGTCACACATTGCAAAGGGAAGCATGTGGGAATTAAAATACCTGCTCATGAAATTTTTCTCGTTCAGTTTTTTCAGCATAGATTTTTTCAGGAAGAAAGAAGGGATACAAAAAGCACAGCAAAAGACAAAAGATACGATATTGAAAGCGGACAGGTCATCATTTATATAACTTCCTAAAACAGTTAACCCCATTCCGTACACCAGTATTATTCCGAGCAAAATGGCGATGCCGAGAATCCTGATTCTCCTTGCCAAAAATATAATATCAACTTCCTTAACCAGACTGCTTTTATTTTCCATAAAAATCTTTTTATCAAATTTAGGTATTTGAAATAAATGTATCAATTGAGTATTGTGGCAAAGGAAATTTTCTTGAAAGTGCTGTATATCTCTTCCGGAAGTTCAATTAATATTGGACTCCTACGGAGTCTCTTTATTTTTGTTTTGATGATGTTACTAATATTAGACTCCTACGGAGTCTTTTTCTAAATAAGAAAAGAGAATTAACTCCGTAAGGAGTTAAATATTAGTAACACAGACCGCAACTATAATCCGACTCCTTTAGGGGTCGAATATTTTTTTGAAACCAGGATATTTTCATATGACTGTAAAAACTTTCCGTCAGGAGTTAACTACTGACGGGCACAATTAATATTACCCTCCATATTTCTTTTTAACTTTTTACCGCAAAAATATTTTTATATCTTAGATAAATTATGAAAACCCGGAAAAGTATAAGTACGCCCGATGCTCTGCCAGAAGACGAAAAGGATTTCACGTCTTTAATCCGTCCGAAGGATTTTAAGGAGTTTGTAGGACAGGAGAAGGTGAAAGAAAACCTGAAAGTCTTTATACAAAGTTCAAAGAAGCTGAAAGAATCTCTCGACCACGTTTTATTTACGGGCCCACCGGGACTCGGCAAAACCACGCTGGCTCATATTATTGCGAATGAACTCGGTGCTGATATTATTACAACTTCGGGACCTATCATAGAAAAGCCCGGTGACCTTGCGGGGATGCTAACGAAATTAAAAAACGGGCAGATACTTTTCATAGATGAAATTCACAGGATACCGAAAGTTGTTGAAGAGTTTTTGTATTCGGCAATGGAAGAATACAAGCTCGATATAATGATTGACCAGGGACCCGCGGCAAGAAGCATTCCGATTAAGCTCGATAAGTTTACTTTGATTGGCGCGACAACAAGGCAGGGATTGAT
>Ga0224522_1000021_pt1 | contig 117109 bp, 99 predicted proteins | sample CFST25metaG_FD_182733 | JGI IMG/M metagenome (GOLD analysis project Ga0224522, IMG submission 182733) | Peat soil microbial communities from Stordalen Mire, Sweden - C.F.S.T25 | ecosystem: Environmental > Terrestrial > Soil > Wetlands > Peat | place: Sweden: Norrbotten County, Stordalen Mire...
CCCCTTTTTCGGCTGTACGCGGAGCCTGGTTTCTTGATGTCGCAAAATGCTGGTTTCCCAACCCACCGCGCCCACCCTTACACACGGTCAACTTCTGGTGCGGTAACACCATATCGCCCAACAATTCACCAGAGATGTCGTCAAAGATTAATGTGCCAGGCGGCACAGGGATAACCAAATTTGGCGCGGATTTCCCGCTTCGGTTACTTTTACTGCCATTTTCGCCTTCGATGGCTACATATTTGTGCTTATAGCGGAAACTTTGTAATGTGTTCAATGTGGGGATGACCTCAAAGATCACATCCCCACCTCGGCCGCCATCGCCGCCATCAGGGCCGCCGCGCGGGACAAATTTCTCACGGTGAAAATGGACGACACCCGCTCCACCGCGGCCAGATTTCACAAATATTTTTGCATCATCGATAAACATGAGTAACTCTTTCGAAAAAAATCAGGAATTGAGTGGATCTGTTAACCAACAGTTTACACCCAATTCCTGATGAGACGACAAATGACTATTTCTTGCCGAATTTAGCTTTCAAAATTTCTTCAAGGGTTGGTTGCCCAATTTCCTGTAATTCATAACGCACACGCATCATTGGTTTGTTGACCTTGATAATGCGAGTCAAATCAATTGGCGTGGCTGAGATGACTAAATCCACATCCGCGTTATTGATGGTTTGCTCGAGGTCTTTCACCATCTGATCTCCATATCCCATAGCTGGCAGAATCGGGCCAGTTTTTGGATACTTCACATATGTATCGTGAATGCTTCCCACAGCAAACGGACGGGGGTCGACGATTTCGGCAGCGCCGAAGCGGCGTGCAGCCACCCAACCAGCACCGTAAGCCATTTCGCCATGAGTCAGTGTTGGGCCGTCTTCGATAACCAAGACCCGTTTTCCTCGAATCGCGTCTGCATCATCCACGAATAACGGGGAAGCACCTTCGATAATGACCGCGTTCGGATTCAGCTCATGCAACGTATTACGGACAGCAATTACCTTTTCGGGGTCGGCAGTGTCGACTTTGTTAATGACGAATACATCAGCCAGGCGTACATTAGTCTCACCCGGATGATAGGATTTTTCATTGCCGGCACGGTGCGGGTCAGCCACTACGATACTCAAATCGGATTTATAGAAGGAGAAGTCGTTATTGCCGCCATCCCAAAGGACAATATCTACTTCTTTCTCAGCCTGGCGCAAGATCGCTTCATAATCAACTCCAGCGTAAACGATAACGCCGTTATCGAGATGGGGTTCATATTCTTCACGTTCCTCAATTGTACATTCATGCTTGTCTAGGTCAGCATAAGTGGCAAAGCGCTGCACTTTTTGTTTCACCAGATCACCGTAAGGCATGGGGTGCCGGATGGCAGCAACCTTGTACCCTAAATCAGTCAAGATTTTAGCCACGCGGCGCGTTGTTTGGCTCTTTCCAGCTCCGGTACGCACAGCAGTGATGGAAACCACTGGTTTAGTCGATTTTACCTGGGTCGAATTGATACCCATCATGCGGAAATCCGCACCGGCAGCCAAAACCGTTGACGCTTTGTGCATGACCACTTCGTGTGGTACATCACTATAAGCAAAAATGACCTGTTCTACCTTCAGGTCTTTAATCAGGTGAACCAGTTCACTCTCCGGAAAGATATCAATCCCATTGGGGTACAGTGAACCTGCCAGAGCAGCAGGATATTTGCGTCCATCGATATTCGGAATCTGCGTTGCGGTAAAAGCAACTACTTCATAATCCTTATTGTCGCGAAAGAACACGTTAAAATTGTGAAAATCGCGGCCGGCAGCTCCCATGATCAAAGTTCGAATTCGGGTCATATTTCGTTATCTCCTTTTACATAATTTGGTTTACAAGACAATTTTCACATCGCTTGTGGGGCTGTGATGCCCAGTAAAGCCAAACTATTGGCAATGGCCTGACGGGCTGCGGCAACCAGACGTAAACGGCTGCTGCGAATCGGTTCTTCAACCTGTAAAACGGGGCATTGTCCATAGAAATCATTGAACGCCTGCGCCAGTTCAAATGCCAGCGAGGTGATGACTAGCGGCTTTAAGTCGCGAGCCGCTTTTTGCACTTCATCCGGAATACGGCTGATCAAATCAACCAGGGTAATTTCAGCATTACTTAAGGGATACTCGGGACGGATCGAATCGGGAACTTCTCCCCCGGCTTTTCGTAAGATACTATTGGCTCGCACATAGGCATATTGAATATAAGGAGCCGCTTGCCCATTGAAATCGAGGGCTGAATCCCAGTCAAATGTAACTACCTTAGTGCTCTCGCGCGACAGCATCGGATATTTGATCGCGCCAATTCCAACCGCGCGTGATACGCTCAATTTTTGCTCTTCAGAAAGATCAGGGTTCTTTTCACGGACTACCTCTAAAGCGCGTTGTGTGGCCTCATTAATCAAATCTTCGAGCAGAACAACCGTCCCGTCGCGTGAAGCCATCACCACATTGCCGGGTAAATTGACTAGTTCATAAGCCACATGCTGGCATCGATTTGCCCATGCGTAACCAGCCAGTTCCAAAGTTTTGAACAACTGTTGGAAATGCAAAGATTGGCGCACATCCACCACGTATAAAGACCGGTCCAGATTCGGATAATCAGTGAATTTCTGGCGTGCTAAACCCAGGTCTTCGGTTGCATATAACGCAGTGCTGTCAGAGCGCAGCACAACAAATACGTGATATTTTTCGTTTTTTAAGCCCAGCTTCTCGTCGATTTTTACCACTACCGCGCCGCCGTTGGCACGGTCATCTTCAGCAATGCCAGCTTTGATGAGGTCTTCGACGATCTCACGGCCGGAATCTTCGAACATCGAATTGAAATAATAGCGGTCAAAGTGAATATCAAGCAGATCATAGATCTGCTCGAAGCCTTCTATGGACCATTTCTTCGTTTCTTCCCAGAGGCGGACAACTTCGGGGTCGCGTTTATCCCAACGTGCATACAAAGCGCGGACTTCACTTTCCAATTCAGGGTTCACTTCCAACCGGCGGGAAGCCTCTGCGTAAAGAGCCCCCATCCATTTGGTAAAATCCTTTTGAGGCCGCTCCCCCATATGATAATTCATAAAATTCCACAGCCATTTGATGACGTGTAGACCCATGTCCCCTGGATAGTTCGCCCGGATGACATCATAACCGGCAAAATCCAGGATGCGGGATAACACATCGCCCAGGATGGCGCTGCGTAAATGACCTACGTGAAAGGCCTTATGTGTGTTCGGCTGCGAGAATTCCACCATCCATTGCAAGTGGTTTCGCTCACCGCGGCCATAATCTTCCCCTTGAGAAAGCACAGAATCAACCACGCGCTGCATGTAATCTTCGCGCGAAAATGTCAGGTTCAAGTAGCCGTTGACCGCGTCAATTTTGGAAAATCCATCCACAGAGCCGATATACTGAGCCAGCTCGGCAGCAATTGTTTTTGCCCGTGCCGGTACATTTCCCTTTTCGGTTCCAAAAGAACTGGCCGCCAGTTGAAAAAAAGAGGTGGAAATTCCCCATTGCCCGCTGAAAGGGATCCACGTCCAATGAATTTCAGGAAGGGGATAATGCATTTCCAGGCAATAGGCTTGAATTTTTGTTTCCACCACTCTTTGTTCAACTTCAAACATTTCCGACCTCAGTGTTCAGGGTAATCACTGCGAGGATTATAACACCTCCCGACTGATTAAAAGCAAAAGCGGGAGTTAGAGAGGCTCCCGCTTGCTTTGCAGATCGAACTTTACTGGCTACTTGAGAGTAGCCAATTGTTTTGCCAGACGACTCTTGCGGCGAGCGGCATTATTCTTATGAATAACACCTTTCTGGGCGGCCTTATCCAGGGCGCTGATCGCGACGAGGGTCGCGGCTTTCGCAGCTTCGACATCTTTTTGGATAATCGCTGTCCGTGCACGAGCAACAAAGGTACGCGCGGTTCCGCGATAGATGCGATTGCGAACACGTTTCTTTTCATTTTGCTTATTGCGTTTGATTGCAGACTTAATATTAGCCAACTGAATTCCTCCAACAAAAGTAAACCATTACGAGGGTCAAGGGTAAGACCGTTCTAGCAGCTCAAGTATTTTACTTCACGGCACCTTTTTTGTCCAGATTCCGATCTCTCTAACCAGCCTACTTGGCTGAATTTTGAAGACCTTGAGCTAATTGTGCCCGGGTAGCTGCAGTTAACCCGGCTTTCGGGTGGATCCATACATAATAAAATTGTGGCATCTTTCCGCGTGAAACTGCCTCAGCCGCAGAACTAAAAAGCAGCTGGCTGCCTAATGAGCTGGAAGGCCAATCACTGAAATTCATATTCTGTCGACCTTCCTCTACATCTCTATAAACCAACCAGGAAACCGGAGCAATGTTGCTGTACCACGGCCAGGTAGTTTCATTAGAATGGCAGTCATAACACGAATTTTGCACAAGCGTTTTAGTCGAAGCGCTATCGAATGTCGCTTCTGCTACTACGGCAGGGTTTTGATGATTTTTTCCAAATGGGATCAATTGAAGCAATCCGAAAAGTACCACCAAAATTACTAATGTTTTTATCCACCAAGGCCATTTTTTCATATCAGCTCCTAGAATCCGCTCAAGATAATCTCTACAAATCTGAATTAAAGCTTATTTATCTAACAAAGCTGCCACACCTGGTAGTTCAAGCCCTTCGAGCATTTCCAGAGAAGCTCCACCACCTGTCGAGATATGGGTGATCTTATCAGCCAAACCGGATTCCTGAATCGCTGCAACCGAATCGCCGCCGCCGATAATGCTGACCGCTTTACTGGCAGCAATCGCTTTGGCAATACCAAAGGTACCTGTTGCAAACTTAGAAAATTCGAAAACACCCATTGGGCCATTCCACACCACTGTGCCGGCTGCTTCGATGACTTTGCTGTAAGCTTTTACAGTTTCAGGTCCAATATCAAGAATTCTCCAACCATCCGGGATCGGCCCAACAGACATTGTCTTCATTGCAGCTTCAGCATCGAACTTGTCGCCTAAAACTACATCAACCGGCAAGCGTAATTTCTGTCCGCCTGATTTAATTAATTCTTTGGCAGTTTCAAGGGCTTCATCTTCTACAAGGGAGTCCGCAACGGGGTATCCCTGCGCTTTGAAAAAAGTATTTGCCATACCGCCGCCGATTAAAATGAAATCAGCTTTGGTCAGGAGATTTTTGATTACACCAATCTTGTCGCTGACCTTGGCTCCTCCCAAAATAGCCACAAATGGGCGTTTCGGGTTGGCGATGGCTTGCCCCAGATACTGGATTTCTTTTTCCATTAAGAATCCGGCGACTGAGGGTAAGAAATGCGTAACACCTTCTGTGGAGGCATGGGCGCGGTGAGCTGATCCAAATGCGTCATTTACAAAGATATCGGCAAGCGAAGCCAACTGTTTGGCCATGCCCATATCATTCTTTTCTTCTTCAGGATGGAAACGGGTGTTCTCCAATACCAAGACTTCACCTGGCTTTAATGCTTTTGCAGCCGCTTCCGCGACCGGGCCAATGCAATCGGCAGCAAACGCAACTGGTTTCTTCAATAAACCAGCCAGATAATCGGCTACAGGTTTCATAGAGTATTTAGGATCTGGTCCGCCCTTTGGCCGGCCCAGGTGTGAGCACAGAATGACTGCAGCGCCCTGTTTCAAAAGATATTCAATTGTGGGTAGAGCTGCGCGGATTCGTGTATCATCCCCTACGCCATTGTCTTTTAGAGGAACATTGAAATCAACACGGACAAGAACTTTCTTGCCTTTTACATCAATATCTTTTACAGTCTTTTTGCTGAACATGAATTCCTCCTGAATATGCTACATGATGCGCAACCGACTCAATCATGGATTGGCGATTACGCATCATGTAAATTGATAGGTCAAAGAACGAAATTAGAGTTTCTTCGCAATCAACGCGGCTAAATCAGCAGTGCGGCAGGAATAGCCCCACTCATTGTCATACCAGGTGAGGACTTTAATCAAAGTACCATCCATCACCATATTATTCGGTAAGTCGACAATGGATGAGCGAGGATCACCCTTGAAATCCATGGAGACCAATGGATCATTGTACTCACCATGAGTGACACCAAGGATACCTTTCAAAGCGCCTTTTGAAGCTTCCACGAAGGTATTGTTTAATTCTTCCTTGGTCGTGGGTTTTTCGATGTTGGCTACCAAATCAACAATCGAGACTGTGGGGGTTGGTACACGCAATGAGATACCATCGAATTTACCCTTTAATTCAGGAATCACGAGGGCAACTGCTTTAGCTGCACCGGTGGTTGTCGGGATAATATTCTGGCCGGCTGCACGGGAGCGCCGTAATTCCTTCTTATGCCCCTGATCCAGGATAACCTGATCATTGGTATAAGAGTGGATGGTAGTCATCACTGCATGAACGATACCAAATTTATCATTCAATACCTTGGCTGCAGGAGCCAGGCAGTTCGTGGTGCAGGAAGCATTCGAGATCACATTGTGTTTCCCGGGGTCATATTTGCCCTCGTTGACACCAATAACAATCGTGATATCCTCGTTTTTCGCCGGAGCAGAGATAATGACTTTCTTAGCGCCGCCTTTTTCGATGTGAACACGAGCGCCAGGTTTACCTTTGGCAGGATCACCATTCGCATCTGTAAATAGACCGGTAGATTCGATCACGATATCTACGCCCAGGTCTTTCCAGGGTAAAGCACCGGGATCTTTTTCTGCAAAAACCTTAATACTTTTGCCGTTGACGATCAAACTATTATCGGTAGCTTCCACTGTACCAGGGAAGATGCCGTAGTTTGAATCGTATTTAAATAAATGTGCATTGGTTTTGGTATCAAAAAGATCATTGATCGCCACAACTTCCAATTCATCACCATGGTGTTCAATAATTGCTTTTAAAACCTGTCTTCCAATACGGCCGAACCCATTAATTCCAACTTTCACTGTCATAATAAACCTCCTTAATGATCTTACCGAATTTTACCATGTCTAAACATGGTTTGTTATTTTTATAAGGTCGAACTGTCCTCTTTGTTGCTCAAAGGACCGGTCCTCTCATAGTACAAATCCATCACAGCCTTGGCTAATTTTGAAGAATCATGTTTGAGCGGATTCCCTTCGTCAATTAGATCGGCTTGATAAATCGGATAGCTACTTTCATGCAAAAGATCCACTGATACCCATTGTACTCCATTTGGGGGTTGCCTTTGTAGTCTCTGATTACATATTACTAGATCAAAAATGTGTGCCCCAATATGCCGATCCAGCACTTCAACATGGTCCTCGCAAGTGAAATCATCGGTTTCACCTGGCTGCGTAGCAATATTGCATATATAGAATTTATATGCCCTGCTGGCTCGCAACGCTTCAACCAAATCAGGAACCAGCAAATTCGCCACAAGGCTGGTGTATAAACTTCCAGGACCAATGATGATCAACTCGGCGCTCAATAGCGCTTGAATCGTCGGAGGAAATGCAGCCGGGTTGCCTGGTTCGATCCACAGCCGCCGTATTTTGCCGCCAATTTTTGGGATCTCGCTTTCACCTTTAATTCGGACTTCCACGTCCTTGTCCGGTAGCCGCACATCTGCGACCAGACTTACATTATGGAGCGTAGAGGGTAACACCTGGCCTTGAACTGCGAGCACGCGTCCAGTCTCGGCAATCGCCTCTTCAAAACTCCCGGTTAAACCCGTTAATGCTGAAATAAGTAAATTTCCGAGGGAATGACCATTTAATCCAGCATTTTCACCAAACCGATATTGGAAAAGCTGAGTAAGCATCTCCTCATCATTGGATAACGCAGTCAAGCAGTTGCGAATATCTCCAGGAGGCAGAATTCCAATGTTCTTTCTGAGTTCACCTGACGAACCGCCATCATCAGCTACTGTGACGATCGCCGTAATATTACGTGAATATTCCTTCAACCCTCTTAACAAAGCGGATAATCCGGTTCCCCCGCCGATTACAACAATCCGTGGTCCGCGCTCACGGCGGCGATAATCCGAGACGGTATCGATTAAATCCTGACCGGGAACAAGAAAAGGACGTAATAATGACCTATTTAATTTTATGATTCCAAAAATAACCAGGGCAATGCCAATTCCGCCAAAAATAATTCCCCGTAATGTTCGATCAATGAAACGAAGTGAAATTAGCGATAAAACGGGCAGCCACCATGTATCTGGGCTGGTGCGATAAACATCAAGAATCAGAACCGCCCCTCCCACAGCCAGGAATAGGGTCCCTAAAAAAATGACCACTATCCAACGCTTCACCCCAATACCGGGGATTAACCAGCGCAGTGATTTGTTGATGAACTGGAAACTTCGTTGAAGCCAACGACGGCGTGAACGGCGCATATAGAAAGAATGATAGCAGTGTTTTCTGGAAGCGTCAATTATTTTTAAAGTCATGCTATAATAACCGCGATGAAAAAATACATTGCGGTCGATGTGGGTGGAACTCAAATCCGTGTAGCGGTATTTTCAGAGACCAGCATTATTCCCCTTGATCAAAGAAAAATTAAGACCCAGGGGGATGGGAAAACTCCCGTCGAACGGTTAATTGGTGTGCTTACTGAGATCTGGCCTAAAGAAGGTCAGGTCGTTTCCATTGCCATTGCAGCTCCCGGTTATTTAGATCCTAAAAGAGGCATTGTAATTTCTGCGCCAAATATCCCTGGTTGGAAAGATTTACACCTTTCTGATATTTTGACTGAAAAGTTTAATGTTCCAGTTTATTTGGGAAATGATGCTAATCTAGCCGCTCTGGGAGAATGGAAATATGGGGCAGGTAGAGGCCATAGAGATTTACTTTTTATCACTGTAAGTACCGGCATTGGCGGCGGTATCATTATGGAAAACCAATTGATTAACGGCGCAAATGGTCTGGCCGGAGAAATTGGGCATGTGATTGCTGTTCCTGATGGGCCAATGTGCAATTGTGGAAAACGCGGCCACATTGAAGCAGTCGCCTCCGGAACCGGTATCTCGCGCTTTGTCAAAGAGAAACTTGCTAACGGTTATCCCTCTGTATTTCCAAAAGACGCATCCCCTTCCGCGAAAGAAATCGCTGAAGCAGCGCGCAACGGGGATGAACTTTCCAATGTGGCATTTGAAACTGCCGGTTTTTATTTGGGCCGAACAATTGCTGATTTTCTCCTCATTCTTAACCCATCCATCCTCATTTTTGGGGGCGGAGTTTCACAAAGCGGAGATTTGATTTTCAAACCATTGAAAGCCTCCCTTGAAAAACACATCGTCTCTCCAGAATATATCAAGGATTTGGAAATTGTCACTGCTGAACTGGGAGACGATGCCGGCTTACTAGGAGCTCTGGCTCTCTCACAAAGCATGTAAATTAATTCCGTCACCTGGAATCATGAATGCCTCAATTGATGATGTGAGGCATTTTTTCTTTTTCCACATGGTAAAATTTGATCTGCTGAATTACAATAATAATGAAAGGAAAAATGAATACTGAAGTAAGTCAATGGCTCCCACCGATTCAAAAAGGAGGTACTTTATGAAGGTGCTAAACTTACCTGGGCCGATTGCAAAAAGTCTCATCAATCGTGATCAAACCGTGATTTCCCCCTCATACCCTAGAGGGTATCCATTTGTGATGGATCACGGACGCGGTGTAGAAGTATGGGATGTTGACGGAAACCGGTTTTTAGATTTTGCAGCAGGTATCGCCGTTACATCAACGGGTCACAGCCACCCCAGGGTTGTCGCAGCAATCCAAGAACAGGCTGAGAAATTCATTCACATTTCTTCCGATTTTTACCACACCAAATGGATTGAACTGGCTGAAACTCTCGACCGAATAGCGCCTTTTAAAGAAGACGCTGTTTCCTTTATGACCAATTCTGGGACTGAAAGTGTCGAATCAGCCCTTAAATTAGCCCGATACACAACGGGTAGACAACAATTCATCGGTTTTACCGGTGGTTTTCATGGCCGCACGATGGGGTCACTTTCCCTGACAGCCAGCAAACCGCAGTATAAACGTGGCTTCTTCCCAACCATGGGAGGAGTTACCCACGCTCCATTTCCTGACCCTTACCGGCCTGTGATTCTGAATCGCAACGACGAAGATTCGGGAACAGCCGTTATTCGCTACCTAGAAGAAGAAATTTTCGAAAAAATAGTTCCTGCCGAAGAAGTTGCCGCATTCTTGATTGAACCGATTCAGGGTGAAGGTGGCTATATCGTTCCACCGGCATCCTTCTTCCCCCGGCTGCGTGAACTTTGCGACAAGTATGGTATCTTATTAATCACTGACGAGGTTCAAGCTGGTGTAGGGCGCACCGGAAAATGGTGGTCCATTCAAAACTTCGGGGTCGAACCTGATATCATCACAATCGCCAAAGGGATTGCTTCGGGAGTTCCCATGGGCGCAATGGTGGCACGTAAGAGCCTGGTCACCTGGCCAAAGGGGTCGCATGGAAATACTTTTGGAGGAAACCCTCTCGCATGCGCTGCAGCTTTGGTCACTCTCGATCTAATTCAGAATGGGTTTATGCAAAATGCCAGCAAAGTTGGCAACTATATACTGGGCCGTTTGCAAGAAATTCAAGCAGACCACCCATCCATAGGTTGTGTACGCGGCATTGGCTTGATGATTGGGGTGGAATTTGTAAAAGATCCATTAACCAAAGAACCGGCTGTCGATTTACGCAATCACATCGAAGAGTTAGCCTTTGAACGCGGTCTGTTGACTTTAGGTTGCGGGCGCAGTACGATTCGCATTTCTCCGGCTTTGAATATCACCCAGGCTGAAGCTGAAGAAGGTCTTGAAATCTTCGAAGAAGCGATTAGCCTTGCAGAAGAAACGATGGACGAGCTGAATGAAGCAGAAGAGGTCACCATTACCAAAGGATAATATCCATGCTGCCTGATTTTCGTGTCCGCCAAAGGGATTATTTACTTGAAATTTCCCGCGCATTGACCCAGGAGCTTAACCTCGATAAACTCCTCGAGCGCATCCTCAATATCTCTATCGAAATGCTGGCAGGGCAGGCAGGCATAATTGCTTTACGCTCTGAAACGCAGGGTTGGCAAATCCGTGTCTCAACAGGCCTGCCCCCTGCGTTTCTTCAATATCTTGAAGCTCAATTCGCTCAATCTTCTGAATTAGGGAATCCCAATGAGAACGAAATTCTGACGATTAACCGCATTCTGAGTGCTTTCACTCAGGCAGTAACGATGGGACGCTTAAGTAGCGTTGGCCTTCCCCTCAGTACGGGAGGACATTCAGTCGGTGTCATTTTCGTCTTCAGACAATTTGCTGCATTCAGCACAAACGACCGGGTTTTACTCTCAAGTTTCGCCGATCAGGCAGCCATTGCTGTTTATAACGCTCAATTGTACCGGCAGGTGGAGAATGATCGCCAGCGAGTAAATGCGCTGCTCGATTCTGCCGCAGATGGAATTCTAATTCTGTCACCCGAACTCAATGTGGAAAGATGTAACCCTGCTTTCTGCCACATGGTCGGCCAAAAACTGGAAGTTTTGCAGAACCGTCCTCATGAAGAAGTAATCAAATGGAAAAAGAAGCCGCAACAAATGACTCTGGAACAGGCAGTCGCAGGCGGATGGCCCTTAACTTCGCACGCAACCCTTTATGTCGAAGGAGATTTGGAACGTCCCCTAGGCTTACCAGCTCTGCCAGTTGGTATCACTTACGCCCCATTGATTTCAGACGAAGGTAATCTGATCAATATCATTACTTCAGTCCGCGACATTACCCGGTTCCGGCAGGCTGAAGAAATGAAATCGACTTTCATTTCTGTGGTCAGCCATGAATTAAAAACCCCGGTAGCTCTAATCAAAGGGTACGTAGGCACACTGCGCCGTGAAGATATTACCTGGGATAGTGCCATTGTCCAGGAAAGCCTGCAAGTCATCGAAGAAGAGGCCGATCGCTTGAGTGGGTACATTGAAAACCTGCTGGACGCTACCCGCCTACAAGCCAGCGGTTTCACTGTAAAACAGTCTGATTTGCAAATCTCCGATCTCATCGAGCATGTTGCAGCGCGTTTTCGGACGCAAACCAGCAAACACACCATAACGGTGAAAATCCCGAACAAACTTCCGGTGATTTTAGCGGATGAGACCCGGTTAAATCAAGTTTTCTCCAACCTTGTCTCCAATGCAATAAAATATTCACCGGGGGGAGAAATATGTATTTCGGCAGAAGTTAACGGAGACAACCTCGTTTGCTGTGTCAGTGATGATGGACCTGGCATCGATCCCAACGATTTACCCTTCGTCTTCGACCGCTTCTACCGCTCACCTGATGCCATTCGTCAAACCAAGGGCGCCGGGCTGGGTCTCTATCTTGCAAAAGCGATTATCGAGGCTCATGGAGGTCGAATGTGGGTGGATCCTGAACATGGGAAAGGTGCACGCATCTGTTTCAGTCTCCCCATCCAGAAGAATTAATTCATTTTTCTGCAGAATAGCCGATGGTATAATCGGTGAGTGTTCATTCTATAAGAAGGGTTAGAAAATGCCACGAATTCAAACTAATTGTCCCCGTTGTCATCAACCAATCGTTGCCGATGTTCAGCAACTTTTCGACATTACTACTGATCCAACCGCCAAACAACGGTTGTTGAGCCGCTCGACCAATGTGTCTCACTGCCAGGCCTGTGGTTACGAAGGCATGATCAGCGTGCCCATCATTTACCATGATCCCGAAAAAGAATTGTTATTGACCTTCTTCCCGCCCGAAATGGGGATGGCTGTCAATGACCAGGAAAAACAGTTGGGGCCGCTCATCAATCAAGTGGTGAATGCTCTGCCTGCCGAAAAGCGCAAAGGATATCTTTTCCAGCCTCAAACAATGCTTACCTATCAGACCCTGATCGATCGTATTCTTGAGGCGGATGGAATCACCAAAGAAATGATCGATGCTCAACAGAAACGCATTAATTTCATTCAGAAATTAATCGCCACGCCCACGGCTGAAGCTCGTAAGACCATCATTGAAGAAAATACCGCTCTCGCAGATGGCAACCTGTTTGCGATTTTCTCCACCCTTATCGAATCTGCCATGATGCAAGGGGACGAGAAAAGCAGCCAGATGCTTTCTGCTCTCAATAAAGAACTCATGGAACAAACTGAAATTGGGCGGGAACTTTTAGCTCAAAATCAGGAAGCGCAAAAAGCCATTAAGACCCTTCAAGATGCGAGCAAAGAGGGCCTGACCCGTGAGCGTCTTTTAGATGTTCTCATGGAATTGAAATCAGAAAGCGCGCTGACTACGGTAGTCAGCCTGACCCGTAATGGACTGGATTATCAATTCTTCCAAAGTCTGACTGAGCGCATTGATAAAGAAACGGGTGAAAATAAACAAAAATTCATCGATTTACGCGAAAAACTGCTTAAGCTCACTCGCGAGTATGATTTGGAAGTGAACAAGCATATCGCAAATGCTGAGAACTTACTTGATTCCATCCTTGCGGATTCGAATTTAGAAGAAGCTGTCAAGAAACATTTGGAAGAGGTGGACGAGTTCTTCACTAGCGCAATCCGCAATGCCTTCGATAAAGCCAATCAGGCAGGTGATTCGGCTCGGTTGGAGAAAATTCAAAAGGTGACTTCCATTATCGAAAAGGAAAGTGCTCCTCCCCCTGAGTTGGAATTAATCCAAAAACTAGTGGATACACAGGATTCCTCTGCACGGCGCAAGATTCTTGAAGAAAACAGCGCTCTGATTACAGATGAATTATTGCAAGCTCTTAATTCCATCATTGCTGAAGGCCAAACTCGAGAAGAATCTCCCGAATTGCTCCAATCGCTCGAAAGTATTTATAAAGAGACGTTACGTTTCAGCATGGAAAAGAAACTAAAAGGTTAATATATAAAACCCGGAAGGAATTCTCCTTCCGGGTTTTAGTAAGCAGATTATTCTTCTGGACGATTCTGAAAACGTATCCCATGGCCGCGGACAGTAATAATGTATTCAAAATCAGGATCCAACATTTTGAGCCGGCCGCGTAATCGCCTGATCAATGCGTCCAATGCTTGATCCGAGACGCCTTCTGATTGCTCATTTGCCCATATCAATGAAATCAATTCATCCCTGGAGACAACCAGACCCGGGTTCTCATAGACTACTTCCAAAAGCTTAAACTGCGGGACTGAAAGTGGGGGGATCAGTTCTGTGCTCCCCACCCAAACAGAGCGGGATTTCTTATCCAGAAAGATGCCGTTACGCTTTTTGCTCGCCAGGTAAGGAATGTCCTCGAGCGGCATGGTTGCATCCGAAACGCAATATAAAAATTTTTGTATCACTGCAATTTGGAAAATCGTACCATCGGTCAGATTTGTCTTCCCTTGTAATAACTTTCCATCGATAAACGTGCCATTCTTACTACCCGCATCTTCTAATTCAGCTCTATTTTTTTCCACCAAAATCCTGGCGTGTAATCGTGAGACCTGCCGATCAGGAATCTGAATATCACAATCTGGAGCACGACCAATAGACAGCGGTTCTATAATATTCCACCTCTGACCATCAAGTGGGCCTTGTTGGGCGATCAACACTGAATAGTGATCATTTCCGCTGCTATTCATTTTTTCAGATGTTGAATCAATCTTTTTCATCCCGCTTGGTTTCTCCTAATGTATAATATATCAGAAATTAGAATTCTTTGCTTCAGATTTTCTCATTAGAATTCAGGAAAATTCTATCGTGCCTATTCCATTGAAAACCGGAGAAACGCTTCGCGGCCGCTACCGTGTCCGCCGTATTATTGGTCAGGGCGGCATGGGTTGTATCTATCTTGCTGACGACCAACGCCTTGAAGGCCGCCAATGTGCTTTGAAAGAGGTTGAACACGATAAAACCCTTCCGGTAAAAATGATCCAGGAAGCACGCGATCAATTTATGCGTGAAGCGACTGTCCTGGCTCGCCTCGATCATCCCAACTTGCCCAAAGTATCCGATTTCTTTACAAATGGCTCCCGCGATTATCTGGTGATGGATTTTGTTCCTGGCAAAGATCTCCGTGCACTGATGACCGAAGCGATTGAGATGAAATCGTTCATTCAAGAAATGGACGCTCTAAACTGGTCAAACCAATTGGCTGATGCTCTTTCTTATCTTCATCAGCAGAATCCACCAATTTTACATCGGGATATAAAACCAAGCAATCTTAAGCTGACACCTTCAGGTGTTTTGAAGCTCGTGGATTTTGGACTCGTAAAATTGCTTGCACCTGGTGAAGTCACCATTACAATTCTACAGGGTCAAGGGACTGCCTTATACACTCCCTTCGAACAGTATGGAGGGGATATTGGCCACACAGATGTACGCAGCGATATTTTTTCTTTTGGGTCAACTTTATATCACCTGTTGACAAATCATCCCCCTGCTGACGCCCGAGAGAGATTTTTGGATCCTTCCTCCCTGATAGAACCACGAGCGTTGAATGCCAGTATCAGTCTGCGCACTCAAAAAGCCGTATTTTGGGCAATGGAATTGCACCCTGATGATCGCCCGGACAATGTTGAATCTTTCCGTGACGCGTTGATCGGGAGCCGCCCCATTCTCATTAATCCAGGCCGGCGGTTTCAACCACGTTATAACATATGGCGCGATAAAGTAGATCGCATTCTGGTAGCTGCAGCGGGCATCCTCCTAACTGCAACCCTTTTACTTACTTTGTTACATTAGTTTTTTTAGATTCTTTAAAATAACCAGTAAACCACCAAATTCCACCGGCACCCCAACCCAGAATAACGCCAAGAACGCTGATAAGAGAAATTACGACAGACCCGTTTGCCTGGACCAAAATGGTGCTCCCAGGTAAGCCTAAAATAATATAAAGGTAGCCGAGATAACCACCTGTGCAAGAGAGAATTGCCCATCTTACCCCCCACTGAACCGAAGTCCGCAGCTTGCCTACCCAATACAGGCAAAGCGACAATCCTATTATAAGCAATGTGGAAAGTACCCAATCGCCGGGTGAAGGTAATCCATCGGCATGATAATCTCGGGTGAGAGCGGTAGGTGGTACAGGCGTAGCTGTAATTACATCAGTTGGAGTCGATTCAGTGGGTATCGTTGTGGGTTCAATAGCCGTTAAAACACCGCCAGTGTCAGTAATATCCAATCGTAAAGTTTGCGAGACGGTCGCTGGATCGGCCTGAACTGTGATTCCCAATATCCCTTTGCTCGGAATTCGATAAGCTGTTTTTGCAATTCCATCAGTAGTTGTTGTTTCGACAGTTTCCACAGAACCGCTGGTCGATCCTGTATCGATCATAAACCTAACTACCGTACCATCTGGTACCTGATGTCCATTGTGGTCAACGATGATACCTGTCCGAATTGCAAGAGAATCACCAATTTTGTAAATTGTTGCTGGTGTCGGGCTTAATTGATTCACAGTCGCGGTGGGAGTGCCCTGGTTATTAGAGTCAACCATTAATTGAATCACCTGATTGGGGTCAGGGGTTGTGGCTGTAATAATATCGTAACCGACTCCCTCAACCGAAACTGGCAGGTATCCGGATGGAATCAGCTCTTGAAAAAGGACCCGTGAAGCTACATCCATAAAAGGAGCTGATTTACCATAAATTCCATAATACGCAGAAAATTTGGATATATCTGTCGCATCAAGGTAATAAGGGGCATTGAATGCAAAACCAAGGATCCGTTTATTACGCAGTAAATCTGATTTTTCTGAAAGGAAACGTGTTAAAATGCCCTGACCAATCGCCTGATCGTTTACTCCAGCGAATGAGAATATTATCCAGTCCGCTGAGGACAAGTTATCTTGTAGTTGGGTGACATCTCCGGTTTGGTTCATGAGATTCTGCAAATCATTAAAAGAATATGAACTCAGCCTGTACCCTTGAATTTGCGCACTGGCATTAGGGCCATACAATCGCAAAACGGCATCATTAAAATCATTTGCAGAAAAAACCGTTTGGGTAGAGCAAGTACTGCATTGTTTTGCTGTGATCACATCCGAGATGAAGACAATGCGCTCCGAAATCTGCGGCGCATTGGGTAACACTGAATCCAGTTCGCTTTTATCTGGATTAATGAGTGTCACTGCATCGCTTGCTACCTGAAAGGTAGTCTTTTCAGAAATTCCTACTCTAGATAATTCATAATCGGTTGGTAAAACGGTAGCCGTATCGAAATCTGAATACTCTTTGAATTTCATCGTCAGCAGCCGCAATACTGAATCGTCCACACGCTTACCGAAAGCCTGGTCTTCTCGATATTTCTGCAGAAAAAGATCTATCGTTTTGGTAATCGTAGTGTAATTATCTTCATCGCCTGCAGAAATCAAATTGCCAAGGTAAAGTAAATCATTCCCGGCCAGGAATGCCGTTTTTGCAACCTGACGTGCGTCGAAAGTAGTTCCTGTGGGGTCAAAGAATTTCTGAATCGAGGCAGTCCCCAGGTTATCGCTGACCATGATTCCACCTGCGGAACGCCAATCAGATAATGGAGATAAGGATAATATTTGACCCAGGGCAGTACTATCCAACGAAATAGGCTTTGTGGTCGCGCGAATATTTCCTTGAAACCCCTGGTAGCGGATATGTGAAACAAGTAATCCATCAGTAGTTTCAAGCGGATCAGAAGTTCCCGTCACTGCGAAGAAAGGAGCCAGCTCAATTTGTTTAAGCTGTTCCAGCGATTTTCGAACTGTAGCTACTTCGTCCTCTGCCGGGCGGTCTGCGCTGCCCCTGCCCGGAAAATTCTTGGCAATTACCGCGATTTGACCCGAGCTTCCCTCATGAACTCCTTTGATATACGCCTGCCCCATTTCGCCGACCCAGTAAGGATCACCGCCGAAGGTTCTTACACCCAGATCTTCATTGTCGACCGTTCGGGTTGAATCCAACACATCTAGAGAAGGGCCAAGCAGTAAATTGAAACCAATAGCATTCAATTCCTCTCCGAGAATTTTCCCGGTCACTTCTGCATCAGATGTATTCCATGTAGCTCCAATAGCCATTTCGTCTGCAAGGGGTGTCATTCCATTTAGTAACTGATCGTTTGGAGAACCGTCCCCTTCTTGAGAAATGCCAACGAATAACGGAATATGATTTTCAGTTGAAGGAGGGGAATAAGTCGGGGTTAAAGTCGCGGTTGGAGAAACCGTGGTGTCATTTTGAGTGGAATTTGGGGTACCGGATACGGGAATTTGATTCTCCAGGGCGGCTTTTTGTAAACTGATGATTAAATCCTGAGCCCCTTGAAGCGTTCCTGTAGGGCCTATGAAATTATCATTATTTTGTTCAAGAATAACTCCGCCAACATGTTTATTGGCGACCAAATCGTAAATTTGACTCGATGTAGAAACATCAGTACCTTTGAATGAAACCAAAAAGAGCTGCCCTACTTTTTCTTCCGGGGTCATTTTAGCTAATAATTGGCTTGCTTTTTGTTCCGCAGTTATGGACGTAATATCAGGCATCGCCCTCGCGGAAAACGAAGGTACGACCAGGCTGATAATAAAAACCATAATGAAGAGCGAATAAACAAATCGTTTCACTTGATTCTCTTACTCTCTTTAGTACAGATTTCGCTTTAAATAAAAAATTTTTCTTCTGTTTGTTTTCGGCGTAGTCACAGAAATTGTAGAAAAATATTTAGATGATTGAATCCGTAAATTTCCAGAATACTAAATAATTTTAGCCTCTGAAAATTAACTTCGAGTGAGAATTTTTTTTGCTTTTAATGGATCATCTGTAAAGATACCATCGACACCAATTTTCACCAGACGTTCGATGTCAGTTTCTTCATTTACCGTCCAAACATGCACACGGCGGCCGCGCTTATGCTCTCGCTTCACCAAACTCTCGCTTGTATCGGTTAGATAGGGGTGAACTGCTCGTGGTGAAATACCCAAGAAGAGGAATGAGCGAGAAAGAAAACCTGCCAAACCGGATAAACACAAGATCGCAGTTGGAGCTTGCGGGATCAGTTTTTGAATTGCTGCCAAATTCTTAGGCAGGAAGGACGAAAAAATCACCCTCTCTTCCATATGATTCGTCTTGACCACTTCAGCGACCAAAGGAATCAGCTCATCATTATTACTGGAGTAATTCGTCAATTCCACATTTACAAAAATCTCTTTGCCAACTGCTTTGAAAACCTCATCCAAAGTCGGGATTTTTTCCCCCGCAAAACGTACACTAAAATGGCTGCCGGCATCCAGCTTTTTTAGTTCAGACAGCGTTAATTCATTCACCTTGCCTTTACCGTTGGTTGTACGATCAACGGTGGGGTCATGAATCACCATTACCTGCTGGTCCTTGGATAATTTCGCATCTAATTCTATAAAATCCGCTCCCTGCTCAACTGCGAGACGAAATGAAGCGATCGTATTTTCAGGAGCGTGGGCACAGGCTCCGCGATGTCCAAATATAATCGGATGGGAAAATTGAGAAAACATTTTATAACTCCACAAAATAAGATTCCGCAGCCTGATCCAGCATCTCTTTACTCATGGTGGGTTCCACACCCAGATACCGCGCGATATCGACAATCTGATCGCATAAATCGCGGGGATGAGAAGCACGCATTTTTCGTTGCGGTTTGATGTACCACTCTTGAAGCAGGTAAGCTAATCCTTCGTCAGAATACTCAACCCCTTTGGCAGTGGCGACTCTCTTGAAAATAGCCCTGTATTCTTCGTAACTCGGATCGCCGATTTCGATTTTGTGGCGCAGACGGCGCAAAAAAGCTTCATCCACCAGGTCTTTTGGCGGTAAATTTGTCGAAAACATGACCAGGACATCGAAAGGAATTTCAATTTTCCTTCCGGTATGCAGCGAAAGATAATCGATTCGGTTTTCCAGAGGGACGATCCAACGATTTAGCAGATCTCGCGGACGTACCTGCTGCCGGCCAAAATCATCAATGAGTAAAATACCTCCATTGGCTTTTACCTGAAAGGGTGCTTCATAATATTTGAGAGTGTCATCAAAAACAAGATCGAGGCCAGACAATGTCAATTCACCCCCGACCATAATGAATGGACGGCGGATATGCACCCAACGTCCATCTTTTCGCATTCCACCTCTTCCCGAAGTTGAAGTGGTTTCCTCTTCAGGTGCCAGCTGGTGATTGACGTTATCAAAAACAGTGATCACTTGCCCATCTACAAAAATGGCAAATGGAATGTACATTGTCTGTGTCAGAATGAGATTCCCGATACACCGCGCGACGCTGGTTTTCCCGTTTCCTGGAGGGCCAAATATAAAAATTGAGGTGCCTGAATTGACTGCGGGTCCTAAACGGTGAAATGTTTTTTCGCTAAAAACAAGCTCATTGAGAACCTGGCGCATATGCCGTTGGGTGACCTGAATCCGTCCGCGGCTCTGGCGGCGAATCGAGTCGTTGTATACTTCGAGCGGTACCGGCGCTGGTCCGGCATATTGACTGCGCTCCAAAGCTTCACGGGCGCGGATAATCCCTGCGCCAGTAATTGCATAAAGATAAGACCCCTCCCCAACACCCATCTGGGAAGAACGGATTTCGATCATTTTTTCACGCTTAAGACCTTCAAGTATCTGGTCTACTGTACCCGAAAATGGTAAAGATAGAACCTCAGCAACTTTCATGCCGGTGAGATAGCCCTGAAAATAGAAAACCTTTAAGGCCAGGTCTTGCAGCCATAACAAACCCAGACCTGTATCCTCCACGCTGTTGATTTGGGGTGGTATAAAACCCATGCCGGGCACAGTGGGAATCAACGGAATATTCATGTTGGGTTGGGAATTTTCGTTTGACACAGGATTCACTCCTATTTAAATGTCGGAGCCGTTAAATGAGTTAATTATAGCACCTGCATTAATCATACTCTGTCTGTGTATATTTAGAAATAAACTGGATTAACAAATCGGTAAGGTTATGATTCTCTGGGATGCCCGGGTACAATATTTAGCTGGACGATCAGCACACCGATGACAGTTAACGCCAGTCCAAAGATTTCCCGCCCGGATAATTGTTCTCCCAGAAAGATCCAGGCCAACAAAGCCACCTGCACCACCATGGTACTGTTGATCAAACTGGATTCCATGGCGGTTAGGGTTTGCTGCACATAATTCCAGGCTGTGAAGGCAAAGGCCGTATTCACAACGGCCAATAGAATTACAATTCCCCAACTTGTAAGAGTGATTTTTGGCAGACCTTGCGTAACCACACCGGTCAATAGCATCAGGGTAGACCCGATACCCATGCTGATGATACTCACGACCATCACACTATAATCACCACTACGGTTAATTTCTCGCCCTTGTAAAGTTCCAATGATATTGGCAACCAGGCTGATCGCTACAAAAAGGAAACCCAGCCAACTGGTGCTAGCAAAACTGGCTGGCAGAAAATAAATAATCACACCAACCAGATTCATTACGACCCCCAACCATTGCAGCCAGGTCGGCTTTTCTTTTAAGACAATCATGCCTGAAAACGCGACAAAAAGTGTGGTCAGGTTTAGCAGCAGGCTTACGGTGACAGTAGGCAGGTAGGCTAAGCCCAGGTACTGGCAGCCCTGCGCCAGGGTATAAATCACCAGCCCAAAAAGAGAGAGACGGATCCAATCGCGGGTTTGAAAATACTTAACCTGCCGAAGATTCTCTTTTTGAAATAAAAAAGGCAGCAGACACAAAAAAGCTAGAAAATAACGCAGTCCAGCAAAAGTTAGCGCCGGGATTTCCTTGAGACCGATCCGGATAAATACCCACGAGGTCGACCAGATGAATGTTACCAAAAGTGCCAATAAGACGGCCTTGAAATGCTTCGTTAGGGGTTTCATTGTTTATTTCAAGCGCTTATGGCTGACGGCCGCATATCCCGAATGTTTAACTGCATGGTCCGGTTGCCCATATAGGAGTTTTCTTCAATTTCATACATGAGATCGAATGTTCCCGGGAGAAAAGGCATCCAGTCCGCCTGCCTCCAGGCAACAGCATCCAGCAAATAGTCCCCTGCCTTACAGGTAAATTTCAGATGCTTTTTCTCGGCCCCCAGCGTTCTGGCATTTCTTATCACCACATTCCGCGAAACAAACACAACATCAGAGTTCCCCATACCGGTCGGTTGAATTCGCTCCAGTGTGGTCATTGAGATTTCGTGAACCTTCTCGATGGGGATTTCGATATCGGCTTTCACGGTCTTAAGTAACTCTTTTCCGCTTAATTCTTTATCCGCGATCATTTGTAAGCGATCCAGAAGCTGCGATAGATTTTCATTGCGCACTGTGAAGCCTGCTGCCATGGCATGTCCGCCGTGGCGTTCGAGTAAATCAGCGCACTGATCGAGCGCTTGGGTGATATGGAACTCAGTGATACTCCGGCAAGAGGCGCGGGTTACTTCACCTTCAATGCTTCCGACAATTGCCGGCCGGTAATAGGTCTCCACCAGGTTTGTCGCGACCAACCCTACAATACCACTGCTGTAGGCGGCGTCAAATGAGGAAATGATGTTTAGATTCGTTACTGGACCAATTTTCTCTTCAGCCAGGGCTCTGGCTTCCTTGGTTAACCGCTGCCGTTCTGAGTTCTGATTATCCAGTTTTTGAGCCAGTGATCCAGCTTCCTCAATTGAATTGGTCATTAATAATTCATATGCCTGCAGCGCAGAGTCGATCCGCCCAGCCGCATTCAACCGCGGTCCAAGCATAAATCCAATATCACCCGCCGAAATCCTTTGTGGGTCGCGTCCGCTGACGCGTATCAAAGCCTGCAGCCCTGGTCGATGCCCCTGGCGGATCAAAGTCAGTCCGCGTCGTACCAGAACCCGATTTTCACCAGTCAGCGGTACAACATCGGCGACAGTCCCCAGAGCTACTAAATCGAGCCAATCATCTGCACTAATACCCTGTAGATTCCTTTTGCTGAATAAGGCTTGAGCAATCTTATAAGCCAAACCCACGCCGGCTAAGTCCTTATCCGGGTAAGGGTCGCCTTCTCGTTTTGGGCAAACTACTGCATACGCAGAACTCAGCTCCCCTTTTGGGTAATGGTGGTCGCTAATGATCATGTCAATACCCAGACTTTTGGCAAATTCTGCTTCATTCGCGGAACGGATACCGCAATCAACGGTTAGAATCACTTTTGCGTCAGAATCTGCCAGAAGTTGCACGGCTTCGCAATTGACTCCATACCCCTCGTCAAACCGATTTGGAATATACCGGCTCACGCGAGCCCCGCAGGTTTTTAAAACCTGCACCATCAACGCGGTTGCGGATACACCATCCACATCATAATCCCCATAAACTATGATTACTTCCTGCCGGTCGACCGCTTGCAGCAAACGCTCTGCAGCTTTTTCCATATCCAGAAGTAAAAATGGATCACCCAGAGGTTGTGAAGCGTTCAAGTATTGAGTCGCAGTGTTCTCTTCCACATAACCGCGATTGTAAAGGACTTGCCGCAAATAATCCGAAAATTGGTTCAACCGTTGGTTGACATCGGTTGGAATTCGTGGGTATACCCACCATTTTTTTTGTTGAGGTCTTTGCAACAATGGGGACTCTTCTCTATTCGTCAAAATAATAGCGCGGTACTCTGGCTGAAAGACCGCAGACAACCTCATAATTGATCGTATTCCAACTGGCTGCCACTTCTTCAGCGCTGATTCTCTCATTCCCTTGCTGCCCGATGAGCACGACTTCATCGCCAACTTTCGCATCCGGAATCTCGTCCAACTGCCACATGGTTTGATCCATGCACACCATTCCAACCTGATTCACCCTGCGGCCGTGTACCAGGGCAATATTTCCCAGCTTGCGCCGTAAACCGTCGGCATAACCTACTGCACAGGTACCGATACGTTCATACCCTTTGGTGATGTAGCTGTGTCCGTAACTTACACCTGAATTTGGCGAAAGAATTTTCACAGAGGTCAAGCGTGACTTCCAGGCCAGCGCGGGTTCAAACCCTTCCGGCAAAGGAGCATCCGCAGATGGATTCAAACCGTAAATTGCATTCCCAGGACGCACGGCATCATACCAGGCGTTGGCATAATACAATGAGCCAGCCGAATTATCTGCATGGATTATCGAAGGACGAATTCCGATTGCTTCCAATTCTTGCAAAACCCGATTGAAACGGATGATTTGATCGTCGGTGGTGGACTGTAAAGGTTCATCAGCTCTGGCAAAATGGGTGAACAGACCTTCCACATTGATATTATCCATTTTGGCAACCTGTGCCACAAAATCCACGGCATGCTCAGGGAAGATTCCCAACCGCCCCATGCCGGTGTCGACCTTAATATGCACTTGCAGGGTTCCAACTGAATGCCGGGCTGCTTCTTCATATTGAGGTGCCAACTCAGCATTGAATAAAGCCAGCGAAATAGAGCGCTGCATCGCTTTGGGTACATCCAAAGGGGACGTGTACCCCAAAACAAGGATCGGTGCCAGGATTCCGGCATCCCGTAGAGCTACCGCTTCTTCAAGACGGGCTACGCACAATCGCGCAATCCCGGCTTTTTCCGCCGCCTTGGCGACCTCGAACAAACCATGCCCGTATGCATTGGCTTTGACCACTGCCATAACTGGTTTATGTGTAATATTGGCTATTCTTCGAATATTTCTGCGGATTGCGCCTAAATTAATTTCTAGCCAGATTGAATTTGCCTCAGTGTTCATATTTCAAGTATAAACGACCCATTTAGCATGGGCAAGGGTTGTTTAAAAATGGATTATCAGTGATCTTTATATTTTTTTTATCAGGCGTTATTTCAAACGCAGTCATTGTGCTCTTTTCATGCTGTGTCTCAATAAAGACAGGATATCCCTACTTACAGGAATCCTTTGAAATATCCAATTCACTCTCTGCGGTATAATCAACTTAAGCATTTTCATTATAAATAAAACATTTGGATCAACAAGAGACTTCACCAGTGGAGTTGTTCTATGACGCAGAAAACAATGCTAATAGAAGATTCTTGGATCTTAAGCACCTTGATGGAAAATACTGCTGATAGTATTTACATTAAGGATCGTCAATGCCGCCTGTGGCGGGTGAGTAAAAAGATGGCAATGGATCTGGGGTATTCCGATCCTTCAGCTATTTATGGCAAAACGGATCTGGAATTATTCGGGTCAGAATTTGGTAAAAAAACCTTTATAGACGATTTAGCGGTAATGGAAACCGGACAGCCTAAAATTGGCTTGATTGAAAAGTATATTAATAAGCATGGCGAAATTAACTGGACATCAACGACAAAATTACCTTTACGAAATAACGATGGGGAAATAATTGGGCTGCTTGGAATCACTCGAGAAATCAATGAATTAAAAGGTTCTGAGATTGAATTCCAGTGGTTGGCCACTCATGATCCGCTCACAACTCTGGCAAATCGTTACCTTCTTTTTGATCATATTGAACAAGCCATTTTTCACGCAAATACAAACAAATGTTATTTAGCCCTTTTATTCATCGACATAAATAAATTTAAGCAAATCAACGATCTGCTGGGTCACGATCAAGGAGATCGCTATTTACAAACCTTGGCAAGCATATTGGTTGAAAATGTTCGTGCATCAGATACAGTGGCTCGAATCGGCGGAGATGAGTTTGTTGTCTTATTCGAAACCTTTAATCGTTCAACTCTGGCAGTAAAGCAGGCAGAAAAAATTGCCGACCTGATCAAATCCGAAGTCGACCCGGTAAACCATTCCGTTACTGTTTCCATCGGAATCAGCCTCTACCCCAAAAATGGACATGACCCTGAAACGTTGCTTAAAGCGGCCGACCAGGCCATGTATGAGGCTAAGAATTCAGATTCGCCCTGTAAGTTAGCATAACAGCAGCCAGAATGAACCGGTGACCGAAACACGAATATCGCCTTTGCACCTTATTGAAATACTTTTTTCTTTATTGAAGAAAGATCTATAAAATGTATCTCTTTTCCACTTGATTATTTCCCGTTGTTTTTCAATTTCAACCAAATCGCCTTATATAACCTTGCTCTCACCAATTCTCTCAAAACGATTCTCTGTGGAATCCATTTCGTTTACGGGCTATAATTGCCCATAATGGATACTTCATCTTTCAAATTCGATCTGGTTGCCAGCGAGAAAAACGCACGGGCTGGTGTATTACATACTCCGCACGGCGACCTGCTGACGCCGGTCTTTGCGCCGGTTGGTACTCAAGCAACAGTCAAAGCTGTTACCCCCGCCCAACTCGAAGAGACAGGCGCTTCCCTGGTACTTTCCAATACTTATCATCTGTATTTGCGCCCCGGCGCGGACCTGGTTTCCGAGATGGGTGGGCTGCATGAGTTTATGCATTGGCCTCATCCGATGCTTACGGATTCTGGAGGGTTTCAAGTTTTTTCATTAGCCAACACGCGGAAAGTGGATGAAGACGGGGTCACCTTCAAAAGTCACATTGACGGCTCGACTCACCGCTTTACCCCTGAAAGTTCGATTCAAATTCAAGAAAAACTTGGCGCCGATATCATCATGGTCTTCGACGAATGCGCCGATCCAAATAATGAAGTCTATATCCGCCAGGCCATGCGCCGTACGCATGCCTGGGCGGAACGCTGCCTGCATGCGCAAACTCGCTCTGATCAGGCACTCTTTGGCATTGTTCAGGGAGGAATTTCTCCAGAACTTCGCCGGCAATCCGCTCAATTTATTTCTTCTCTAGGATTCCCAGGTCACGCCATTGGCGGCCTTTCCGTAGGCGAGACTAAAACAGAAATGAACGCCATGCTCGAAGTGGTCAATGATATCTTGCCGAGTGAGAAGCCGCGTTATCTGATGGGCGTCGGTTCTCCGGAAGACCTGATTAACGGTATTTTCCGTGGAGTGGATATTTTTGACTGCGTCTTACCCACTCGCCTGGCCCGGCATGCGTCCGCTTTCACTCCCACAGGCCGCATCAATTTGATGAACGCAGGCTATGCGCACGATAAAGCCCCGATTGATGAATCCTGCTCATGTTATACTTGCCAGAATTTCACACGCGCTTATCTTCGTCATTTGATCGTGGCCAAAGAAATGCTGGCAGCCACGCTGATTTCCATCCATAACATTCAATTCCTGGTCTCTCTGGTAAAAACATCCAGGCAGGCAATCCAGGAAAATCGTTTTGCAGCCTTTGCGGATACTTTTCTGCAAAGCTACCAACCCCGTCGAAAGCGAGGCGAATGATGACCTTCCTGCAATCAATAATTCTCGGCATCGTCCAGGGGCTGACAGAGTATTTACCTGTATCCAGTTCTGCGCACCTGGTGCTTGTCCCCTATTTGTTAAAATGGACGATCCCGGCAAGCCAAATTTTTCCGTTCGATGTGTTAGTCCAACTTGGCACGCTCATGGCGGTCATTTTGTATTTTTGGAAAGATATCGTCAGCATTTTAAAAAGCTTTTTCAAAGGGCTGATCGATAAAGAACCCTTTAAAGATCCCCAGGCACGTCTTGGATGGTACCTGATCCTGGCGACCATTCCGGCTGGTATCGTCGGAATCTTGATCAAATCTCAGGTGGAATCGGCCTTTTCAAGCCCACGGGCAACTGCTTACTTTCTCTTTATCACGGCAGCTTTACTCATCTTATCCGATGCCATCGGTAAACGCACTCGCCAAACCGAAGACATTAACTGGTGGGATGCCCTGTGGATCGGCCTCTTTCAGGCAATTTCTGTTTTTCCAGGCATTTCCCGCTCTGGAGCCTCAATCACAGGCGGCATGACGCATAATCTGGATCGTTCGTCGTCTGCGCGCTTCAGTTTTCTCATGTCCATACCCGTCATGCTGGGCGCCGGGCTCGTCAGCCTCAAAGATTTGGCTGCCGTTCCCAACCTGATGAATTTTTTGCCGATGATTTTGGTTGGCTTTACTGCTGCTTTTATCGTCGGTTATCTTTCGATCCACTGGTTTCTTTCTTTCATACGCCGCCAAAAATTATGGTATTTTGCGGTTTACTGCGTCGTACTGGCCGGGCTTGTTTTGATTATCAGTGATGTGCGCGCCGCCCCGGTAAAGACTGCTGCTGAAACCCCTGCTCCAATGAGCACGGCTGCTGCGCCGGCCGCATCTCCCCAAAATGGCAGTTTGCAGCTCATCAATTTGCAATATTCGAATTCGCTCGATTGGTTCTCTCCGGCCATGTCCTCATGCGCCAACCTGATCCAGAACACCGGTTTGGTTACTCATTCTTTACCCGCTGAAAGCCTGAATCTGCAAAGGTCTGACCTGATCCTCAGATGGGGTCCGCCCGCTTCATTGACTCAGAGTGCCTACCAAATCGGGACTGAACAATTGGAGATCATTGTCAATTCAGAGAATCCGTTAAAATCCCTCCCGGTGGATTTGATTCGCCAGATTTTTTCAGGTCAAATCAACACCTGGGGAGCCCTCCATACCACTTGCCCGGATTGTTTCACGCAAACCTACGACAGCAGTTTTGATGCCAAAAATATCTCCTTGAATTTCTATCCACCCGAAGAAGATATTCAAGAGATCTTTATCCAGGACCTCATGGGGGGTCAACCTGTCCTCTTCACGGCAGGAGTTCTCGTGCCGGATATCACCGCTATGCACGATGCATTGATCAATTCTACGGACGCGATCGGTTACTTACCCTCGCGTGCGGTCGCTGATAATTTGAAAGAAATATCCATCACCGATTTGGATGCAAAAGTTCTCCAGCAACCCGTGCTGGCAATATATCAGAATCAATTACCGGAGAAGACTTTGGAATGGTTAAGCTGTTTGAAGCGAATCTTGCAACCATAATGGTTTCCGTAAAAAAAAATAGGATTGCCGCTGAAATGGCAATCCTATTTTTTTGTTTCAAGCCAGACTTAGGCCGATTCTAGATAGCGTTCAACTTCCCAATCGGTGACAGTCAGCCGGTAGGCTTCCCATTCAGCGCTCTTGGCACGGACGAAAGCTTCATAAGCAATGGTGCCCAAAGCACCCTTTACAACTTCGTCTTTTTCCAATTCAACCAGTGCTTCGTGTAACGAGCCAGGCAGTTCGGTCACTTTGCTGCGTTTGCGGTCAGCCTGAGTCATTTCAAAAACATTGATATTATTCAATGGAGAAGGCGGCACCATATTCTTGTCGATACCATCCAAGGCACAGGCGAGCATCACCGAATAAGCCAGGTACGGATTACAAGCGGGGTCTGGGCAGCGCAATTCAGCCCGAACCGCTTTGCTGTTCCCTTCCTTATAGCGTGGTAACCGGATGAGTGCAGACCTGTTGGTCTGAGCCCAACCCACATATACAGGAGCTTCATAACCGGGCACAAGACGCTTATACGAGTTGACCGTCGGAGCTGTCACAGCCGAGAAGGAGCGGGCGTGCGCTAATTCTCCGGCGATAAAACCATAAGCAATTTTAGAAAGGTTGAACTGATCAGCGGGATCATAGAAAAGGTTGTTGCCTTTTTTATCGAATAATGACTGGTGGCAATGCATACCGGAACCATTGATGCCAAAAACCGGTTTTGGCATGAATGAAGCGACAAGGCCATTTTGAGCGGCAATCGCTTTGACTGCATATTTCAGGGTCACCACGTTATCAGCTGATTTAAGGGCATCGGCAAAACGAAAATCAATTTCATGCTGTCCCAAAGCCACTTCATGATGGCCGACTTCAATTTCGAGACCCATCATGGTTAAGGCATGCATCAATTCACTGCGCACCCGGGCAGCCTCATCATTGGGGGAAAAATCGAAATACCCGCCGATATCATGCGGTACCGGGTGGACACTGCCATTCTCATTTGGGCGGAAAAGGAAAAATTCTGGTTCCGAGCCGACATTAAATGTCCAGCCTCGTTTTGAAAGCGCCTCCAACTGACGGCGCAAAACGTTGCGGGGATCACCTTCAAAAACCGAACCATCCGGGCGGAAGATGTCGCAAAAGATTCTCCCTCTTCGAAATTCAGCCGGCGTCCAGGGAAGCACCGTGTACGTATCAATGTCTGGGCGCAAGAGCATATCGCTCTCCTGAATCCGTGTGAAACCTTCAATGGAGGATCCATCGAACCACAACCCGTTCTCGACAGCTTCTTCGAGCTGCGGTAATGGAGCGTCCACGCTTTTTACAGCGCCAGTGACATCGGTGAACTGTAATGAAACAAACTCAACCCCATCGGCCTTAATTCGTTCGAACAACTCTTTCTTATCCATAGAAAATCTCCTTAATTTAAAATAACAAAGACATGCCTGGGCATGCCTTGAAGTTTAAAACAATGCAGCCCTTCCAATAATAAAATCTCAGGCAATCTAATTGCCTGACCAATGATCTCGTCCTGTCCCGTTTGTCGCCAGACGGTTTTCGACTCGAACATTTTTGGAAGGGAGAAAGGAGTCTTTGGCTAGACTCCGAAGGCATCCGCTGATCTTTCGATTTTCCCCTGCACTCATCCCCCGCAGGGTTAACTCCTTTTCGAAAAGGAGAACCTTCACCTCGTCATCTCAATTGAGATGCAGCCGCTAAATCTCTCACTATTATTTTGTTAATATTGTATGATATTACAAACGTTTTCTTTTTAAGTCAATAGATTTTCAATATTTTAAGGAAACTTGATCCCGCTTGACGTACTGAACATTTGTACTATAATCAAATTAGCGGATTTTTTATATAATTCAATTAATCAAATTTTGAGGAGAATACCATGGCGAAGAAACCAGCTTCTGCAGGTCAAAGCGAATTAACCCCCTCGGCCAACTCTGGCAGTCCGATGGGTGAAGCCAAACGCGCCGTACTCGATAAAGCTCTCGGCGATATCGTAAAACGCTATGGCGAAGGCTCGATCATGCGGCTGGGAGAAGCTCACCAGTTGGAGGTTGAAGTCATCCCTTCCGGCTCGCTCTCACTAGATATTGCCTTGGGAGTTGGCGGTATTCCCCGCGGTCGTATTACTGAAATCTACGGACCTGAATCGTCCGGCAAGACCACCTTATGCTTGCACATTGTTTCGGAAGCGCAAAAACTGGGCGGTACAGTTGCATTTATCGATATGGAACACGCCCTCGATCCGGCTTACGCATCTCGTGTGGGTGTCGATATTGGCGCCTTGCTGGTTTCACAGCCGGACACGGGCGAACAGGCGCTTGAAATTTGCGAAACGCTCGTTCGCTCAGGTGCTATTGACGTGGTTGTTGTCGATTCGGTTGCGGCGCTGGTTCCACGGGCTGAAATCGAAGGCGATATGGGCGATGCCAGTATGGGTATGCAAGCCCGTTTGATGTCCCAGGCATTGCGCAAGCTCTCCGGAGCCATCAATCAGACAAAAACTGCGGTGATTTTCACCAACCAGCTGCGCCAAAAAATTGGTGTCATGTTTGGCAACCCTGAGACCACCCCTGGAGGTCTGGCGCTGAAATTCTACGCTTCCGTGCGCCTGGATACTCGCCGCATTCAATCTATCAAGATCGGCGCCGAGATCGTTGGCAACCGCACACGGGTAAGAGTCGTCAAAAACAAAGTGGCTCCCCCCTTCCGCACCGCTGAATTTGATATCATGTACAACGAAGGAATCTCCAAGGAAGGCGATATCATCGACCTGGCTACAGCTCTCGAGATCATCACCAAACGCGGCGCTTTCTTTTCTTATGGGGATGTCCGTCTCGGCCAGGGTCGTGAAAATTCAAAAGAATTCTTGCGGCAAAATCCGGAGCTGGCTAAAGAGATCGAGACCGCTGTACGCCAGCGCGCCATGGGTGGTGAAATCCCCCTCACAGTGGACCTTTCTTCGGATGATGAATCTTCAGGTGAGTAGAACCTAATCTCCTTCAATTCCGGGTGGAACGGATGCAAAGAAAATTATCTATCCGAATTATCGTAATCACTGCCGCCCTCTCACTTTGTGTGGGAGGGTGCAGTGCCTTCCGGCCTGTCCGATCTGCGGCTTCTGCTGATTCTTCCCCCTTATTCATCGCTCCGACCAGTGCTGTCAGAGCTACACCCAGACCAACCCTCCGCCCCACAAATGCTGCTGATTCGCAGCCGGCGAACTGTACAGACATTCTTTCTTTTGAACAAGACCTTTCTATCCCGGATGGATCAATTGTGAAACCAGGAAGTGCCCTGGATAAGCAATGGCAGGTGAAAAATTCAGGCACCTGTAACTGGAATGATACCTATACAGTTCAGAAAATTGACGGGGATTCGTTAGGGACAGCCAGCCCTCAATCTATTGTCCCCGCACGCGGTGGTACCGAGGCGACCATTCGCATCCTTTTCACAGCTCCCGATGTACCGGGCAAATATGCCTCTACTTGGAAAGCTTTTGATCCAAACGGGAATGCCTTCGGTGATCCTTTTACCATTGTGATCAATGTCTCCAACCAGTGATCCGGTTCAAACAGTCCAATCTTCGCACTTCTGGCGTAAATTTATCGTCAGAAGTTTGGTCGTTATCCTCTTGATCATTCTTTTATATCTCGGCTCTTCATTCGGTCTTTTCCAGGCGCCTTTTACCTTTGAGGAACCCTTTCATACTGCTACAATTGTTGGAATTGCCGCAATTTCATTAACTCCCCTCACCCCTACTCCTTTTCAGCCACTGCCAACAAATACGCCGACGCCAACCGCCACGCTCACCCCCACGCCAACGCGGACTGCTACCCCTACTCCAACACGTACGCCTCGGCCCACGAAGACCCCATTACCCACTGAAGACCCCACTCAAATACCTTCGGATGGAATTCCATCGAGTTTCAGCGTGGGGTATGTTCAAGGTCATGCACAAAGTCATTTGCTCTCCTGTGAGTCCAGGTCCGCAGCCGATTGGGCCGGTTTCTTTGGGATTTCTGTCAGTGAAAATACATTTCAATCACAGCTTCCAAAATCTGATGACCCGGATGCCGGGTTTGTCGGAGATCCTGACGCCGCTGAAGGTCAGCTTCCACCGAACTCCTATGGGGTGCATGCCGACCCTGTTGCCTCTCAGCTCAATCAATACGGCTTAAATGCTTCAGCCAGGCATGGTTTGAGTTACAACGATTTACGCAAACAGATTGCCGCTGACCATCCAGTCATCGTCTGGGTATACGGCAACGTCTGGTACGGAATCTCACCAACCAGTTACACTGCTTCAGACGGTCATACCATGAATGTCATTCCTTTTGAGCATACAGTGATCGTTACCGGGTATGACCCTAACTATGTTACCGTTTTGGATGGAAACCTGTCCTATCTGCGGACAGTAGGCCAATTTCTGAGTTCATGGGCGCCTCTGGGTAACATGGCAGTCATATTAAACTAAAAAGGACCTTGATTTCTCAAAGTCCTTTTCACTCACTACATTAGAGTTCTAAGTCCCTTCTTGCCAGGAACCAAGATATTTCACCTGCTCATTACTGAGGGTATCGATGGAAATATTCATCGCATCCAGCTTAAGCTTGGCAATATTGTCATCAATCACAGTAGGCACACTGTAAACTTTCTTTTCGAGTTTAGCGGCATTTTTCACTAAGTACTCAAGTGAAAGCGCCTGATTGGCAAAGGACATGTCCATTACCGAGGCGGGGTGGCCTTCAGCGGCGGCCAGGTTGATCAATCTGCCTTCACCCAGAATGTGGATACGGCGGCCGTCTTTGGTCGTGTATTCTTCAACAAAAGGACGAACCAGCCGTTTTGAAACTGCCATTTTTTCAAGTGCCGGGATATTGATTTCGACATTGAAATGTCCTGAATTGGCGATGAGCGTGCCATCTTTCATCACTTCGAAATGGTGTTTGTCAATCACATTGATATCCCCTGTGAGGGTAACAAAGATATCGCCAATTTTAGCAGCTTCTTCCATAGGCATTACCCGGAAGCCATCCATGACCGCTTCCAGAGCCTTCAGGGGGTCTACTTCAGTCACTATGACATTTGAGCCCATGCCACGAGCCCGGTTGGCCAGGCCGCGTCCACACCAGCCATATCCAGCCACAACGAATACTTTCCCGGCTAACAGCACATTGGTAGCGCGGATGATGCCATCCAGGGTCGATTGACCGGTACCGTAGCGGTTATCAAAGAAGTGCTTGGTCAAAGCATCATTGATGGCAATGATCGGGTATTCCAATGCTCCATCAGCAGCCATTGCATGCAGGCGGATCACTCCCGTAGTGGTTTCTTCAGTCCCGGCAATGACACCACTCAACAATTCGCGGCGGTCCTTATGCAGCACACTGACAAGGTCAGCGCCGTCGTCCATGGTGAATTGAGGTTTGTGATCCAAAACCGCATGAATGTGTTTGTAATAGGTCACATTTTCTTCACCCTTGATGGCAAACACAGGGATTTCTTCATGTGTGACCAGGGAAGCGGCGACGTCATCCTGAGTGGATAGCGGATTGGATGCAGTTAACATCACATCCGCACCGCCAGCCTGCAGCGTTTTCATCAAGTTAGCCGTTTCAGTTGTCACATGCAAACAGGCTGAAATTCTCATCCCTTTCAAAGGGCGCTCTTTAAGGAAACGTTCTTTGATCAAACGTAAAACTGGCATTTCGCGTTCAGCCCAATCGATGCGCAATCGTCCGCCTTCGGCCAGTTTCATATCTTTTACATCATAATTTGACATCTGTTCCTCCAAAAAAGAATGACTTTCACTTACTTAAAATATCCAAAACTCCGCGATCATCGAAATGTTCACGATAGCGTTTAACATACTCAGGGATGGTGTAGTGGTGATTCTGTGTTCCCTTTTGTTCCAGCACATAAGTGGCCGCCAGAGCGCCCATTTGCCCGCAGGTTTGCAGATCCAAACCTAAATGGTAGCCGCGCAAAAACCCGCCGCGAAATGCATCCCCCACCCCTGTAGGGTCGGCAATCTTCTCAGGCGGAACCACTGGAATCTGATAAGTTTCTCCTCCGGATTTAACCACAGCCCCCTTATCACCGAGCGTAACCACCAGAAGTTTCACAGTGGTTTCAATGGTTTTTGCATCAAGACCGGTATGTTTCTGCAGCAACTCATATTCATAATCGTTACAGAAAACAGCTTGGGCGCCTTCGACACCGCGTCTCAGTTCAGAATGGTCATTGCGGGCGATTTGCTGGGAGGGATCATATAAATAGGGGATTCCCAGCTCGCCGCATTCCCGCACATATTGATCCATCGCACTTGGGTCATTCGGAGAAATGACTACATAGTCAGCTTCACCTGGTTTCATATCAAGGAGAGAGACCTGGCCTGCGTCTGCCATAGCCCCTGTATAAAAGCTGGCAATCTGATTATTGGCCAGGTCCGTATTTTCAAAGAAAGAAGCTGTAAATTTATCAGCGATTGCTTTAATGTAGGTGGTATCGACACCCTTCGACTCCAGCCAGGCACGGTACTCATCGAAATCCTGACCAACCGTAGCTGCCACTTTCGGTTTATCCCCTAACAATGCCAGCGTATAAGCGATGTTTGGAGCAATTCCACCGCGTTGGCGAGTTAACGAATCCACAAGAAAGGAAAGCGAAATACAGTCCAATTTTTCCGGTAGTATTTGCTCTCGAAAATACCCGGGGAAAGTCATTAAATAATCAAATGCCACTGAACCAGTTAATACTATTGCCATTCCTCACCTACTTGAAGCGTTTATATGATAGCACTGTGTTAGGTTTTGTGAAAATGGTGGATAAATGATCCCTCTGTCAGTTACCCAGGCAGTGATTAATTCATTGGGGGTAATATCGAACGCCGGGTTGCGAACCGCTGCTCCAGCCGGGTAAACGGCTTCCCCCTGAAAACTGATTGCGGTGACTTCCTCAGCTGGTCGTTCCTCGATCGGAATTTGTTCACCGCTTGGGATACTCACATCCAGGGTAGTGAATGGAAATACCGGATAAACCGGGATATTGTCAGCGTGAGCCGCCAGACTGAGCATATAAGTACCCACTTTATTGACCACATCCCCGTTCGCGGCAACACGGTCAGAGCCGAACATTACTTTTTGAACATCCCCGCGGTGAATAAAATACCCTGCAGCATTATCTGGAATCACCTCGAAAGGAATGCCGTATTGTTGACACTCCCAGGCGGTCAAACGAGCTCCCTGAAAACGCGGACGAGTTTCATCTATCAATAAATGCACCTTCTTGCCATGCTCGAAAGCAAATCGAATCGCCCCCAGAGCGGTTCCCCAATCCACAGCTGCCAACGACCCAGTGTTGCAATGGTGAATGATTGTATCACCGTCACAGATCAGGCTGGCGCCAAATTCTGCCATGCGCAGGTTGGTGGCAATATCTTCTTCAGCCATCTTTTCAGATTCAAGCCGCATTGCTGGCTCAAGTTGATCCTCTGGAATCGAGAGGTCATCCACAACTTTCAGTATGCGGTTCACTCCCCAGCTCAAATTGACTGCGGTCGGGCGCGCAGAGATCAACAAGTCGCCGGCTTTACGCAGATACCCGCGCAGTTCGCTGCTATGCTGAGTTTTCAATTCTTGAACTTCCAAAACCAGACCGAAGGCTCCCGCTACACCTATTGCAGGCGCTCCGCGGATTGCCATGCTTTGAATGGCGTCTGCCATCTCAACTGCGTTATGGATAACCAAATACTCCAACCGATTGGGCAGTTTGCGTTGGTCAATCAGCCGGACAAAACCGGAGTGGGAAATCCATTCAATCGTTCTCATAGAACACCAAAAAACGCTCTCTGTAGAGGGCGTTACTTCGTCCCAAGTTTAACATGTATATATTCTCTTGGCAATGCTTATCCGAATTAATAAATTTTGAACATTGCCCTGTTAATTATCGTTATGCGAAATTGACCGCAAAATCACCCGCGTTCTGCCAACTCTTTGTTTTGTCGTCTTGAATATTGACGGGGCGAACCCTTTGGAATTTAATCAAATAAGGTACACTAATATTGAATTGCGGCATTTCTCCAGCCAGCTCTCGATGAACCATTAACCCGCTTGGACTTGTATTTCGTATGAAATTATGACTGCACTTTCAATACTTCAAAGGATACTTATGGAAAAAATTATCCGCGCAATGCAAGAACTAACCACCAGGAGAGAATCCTTCGCTTTAGCCACAGTTATCTCGCGCAACGGTTCTGCTCCCCGTTCAGCAGGCGCCAAAATGCTGATCCGTGCGGATAGCTCGATTGTTGGCACAGTCGGCGGCGGCAGTCTGGAAGCTAACGTGCAAAGATTGGCTCACGAGGTCATCGAAAACCATCTTGCCGTTATCCGTGAATTCAGCTTTTCCGGAAAGGATGCCTCCACAATGGATTCCATCTGCGGCGGCCAGGTCGAGATTCTGGTGGAATGGGTCGACGGAACAGAACCACTCACCCAATCAATCGTTGCCGATCTGGATCAAGTCTTGACCCAACATCAAAAAGCCTGGTTGGTCACTGTTTGCCCCACTGAAAAAGCTACCACAACACATGTATTGGTACTTAATGACAGCAAGGTCATTGGTGCCCTGCCTGCCAATTTACCACAGGAAACTATTCATTCGGTACGTTCTCTCGAAAAAATCACACTGGACCAGCAGACGGTGATTGTTGAGCCGGTCAATATATCTGGAACAGCTTACATTTTTGGCGCCGGTCATGTTTCGCGCAGCCTGGCTGCATTCATCAAAGCAGTTGGTTTTTGGACAGTCGTCATCGATGATCGCCCCGAATATGCCAACCGTGAGCGTTTCCCTGAGGTGGATGATATTCTGGTTCCCAATTCGCTGAAAGACATCATGGGGTCACTTAAAGTGGATCCCTACAGCTTTATCATCATCGTGACACGTGGTCACCTGGATGACCAATTGATTCTGGAACTAGCCTTAAAAACAGATGCCGGCTATATTGGCATGATTGGCAGCCGCCGCAAATGTGAGTTGATCTTTCAAGATCTTTACAAGAAAGGCTATCAAGAAAAGGATATTATGCGCGTGCATGCACCGATAGGTTTGCCAATTTCAGCCGAAACCCCGGAAGAGATTGGCATCAGTATCACTGCTGAAATGATACAGGAGCGTGCCCGGTTATTTGCAGCCAAATAAACTTGTGATTGATTTATCTTCGATCTTTTTTGCCGCACAAAAGCAATGATGAATCAGGTTACAATTACTTACCATCCAAGAGAATTGCGCTCTTCGATGATTTAGGAATTAATCATGAAAACAAAAATTGTACCCTTTCTATTAATCATCACGATAATACTCAGTAGTTGTACAACTCCTACACTCACAAATCCCGTGAGCACTTCCGCGCAGGCTACTGAAATTCAATCTACGGCTTCAGCATATCCCTCCCCCACAGCGACTTCTCTACCTCCAACAATTCTTCCAGGCGAGTCTGATTTTTATTCCGGCGACCTGGATTCCGCATTGGTCAAACTTGAAGGGGTAAAAGATATCAATGACACCAATCTCATGGCCAAAGCAATGTTATTGATTGGCAGAATTTACCTGCAAAAACAAAACTATCAAACTGCTGTCGAAAAATTTGGTAATTTAGTCAACACGCAACCTGCCGGCGACTCCCGCAATACTGGTTTTTTTTATCTGGCACAAAGTTATGATGGGCTCAAAGAATATCAATTAGCTGCCGATGCTTATCAGAATTATCTTGCGCTCAACCCTGCCTCTCCATTGAAAAGTGATATTCTGGTCATGCAAGGGGATGACCTCACCTCTGCCGGTAATGACACTGCCGCGCTGGCAGCCTATCAGGCAGCCTTACCACTCGCCCAACCAGAATATCAGGATGATGTCGCGATTAAAGTTGCTGAAGCGACCGCTGCCACTGGGGATAACGAAGCAGCGATTACTCAATATCTGGCCCTTTACAGCTCCTCAAGTAATAACTTCACAAAATCATCGGCCAACTTTCTGCTGGGACAATTATATTTAAAGCAGGGAGATGCCACTGATGCCTATGCCCGTTTTCAAGATTCGGTAGCTCAGTTTCCCAGCACGTACGATACCTACAATGGTCTGGTCGCCCTCGTAAATGCCAATCAGCCCGTCGATGATCTCCTGCGCGGTATCGTAGATTATTATGCGGGTCAATATGGCATGGCGATCTCTGCATTTGATCGGTATATGACAGCGAACCCCCAACACGATGCAACACCGCTCCACTATAAAGCATTGAGTTATTACAATATGGGGGATTACCAAAATGAAGTGGCTGAATGGGATACACTAATCCAAAATTATCCCAAGGATACTTATTATGCAGACGCGTTTATCGAAAAAGCCACCACCCAATGGAATAAATTACAGGAATATGATACTGCCGCGCAAACACTGCTGACATACGTAGCGCAGGCGCCTACATCCACTGAAGCCCCACAATATCTCTACTCAGCCGGCCGCATTTATGAACAAGGGAACCTTCTAGCTGCGGCTGCCAGGACCTGGGAGCGTGTCACTGCTGAATACCCCGCTTATGAAAATTCGATTCTGGCGCAATTCAACGCCGGCATTTGCTACTACCGGTTAACTAATTATGCACAAGCGCTGGTTACTTTTCAACGAAACGCATTGCTCACTTCCAATGCATCAGATAAAGCTCGAGCACAACTTTGGATTGGAAAGACGCAGCAAAAGCTCAACCAGAAGGATGCGGCTGCTGGCGCATTTCAGCAGGCGGCCAATGATGACCCAACCGGTTATTATTCCATCCGCGCCAATGAGTTGCTGAAAGGTCAGGCACCTTTTTCATCCGCCGCTTCGATTGATTTGGGGGTGAACTTGGCCAATGAAATAAATGACGCGGTCGATTGGATGCATTCAAAATTCTCCATCCCTTCGGACGTTGATTTATTCAGCCCAGGGGATCTGGCGAATAACATCTTATATCAACGAGGAGACGCTTTCTGGAAATTGGGGATGGTCGTACAAGCCCAATCCGAGTTCGATTCTTTGCGTCAGAAACTTACTTCCGACCCGGCGAATAGTTTTCGCCTGATGAATCACCTGCTTGACTTGAACATCAATCAAACAGCTATTTTATGCGCCCGCCAGATTTTGGACATTATCGGTTTGGGAGATGCCACAATGATGGATCAGACTCCAGATTATTTCAATCACGTCCGGTTTGGAGTCTACTACCGCGATATTATCGTTCCTGATGCTGCCTTAAATAGTCTGGATCCTCTGGTGATCTTTAGCCTGGTTCGCCAGGAGAGCCTTTTTGAACCCGAAGTTACTTCAAGCCAGGGAGCTTCCGGATTGATGCAAATCATGCCGGCGGTCGGTCAAGAAATAGTCTCCGATTACGGTTGGCCGCCAAATTACATCGATCAAGACCTCACCCGGCCGACCATTAACGTCCAATTAGGAACTCATTATTTAGCTAAATGGTACAGCTATTTCAATAACGATATGATCTCAGCTCTGGCAGCCTATAATGGGGGAATCGGCTATACGATGAACTGGGCATTTTTCGATGAGAATGACCCGGATCTGTTATTGGAGATCATCCCGGATAATTTTGAAACTCAAGATTACATCCGCCAAATCCGGGAAAATTATGAAATCTATAAGACTCTCTATTCACGCCAATAATTTCTATGCCTATATTAATATAGACTGACGATTCTAAGATGTGCCCCTAATGTTGGGAATACCAACCTTAGGGGTGCTATTTTTATGATCAAATTTAGCCAACAAGGTGAAAAATGGATAATATATCCCTTTCTCTTTTTGGCCAAATGATATAATCATTAGTCAATGCAATTCAATTTCGTATGTTCTGAAGAAAGATAAAAAAGAACAAACGGCCCTCTACACCATAATTAAAGGGAAAAAACATTTGAAGTTATTTCTCTTTTACTTTCGATGCCATTGATACGTCATTCAAATATCTTAAGAAATAACAGGGATTGATTATGAAAAAATTTGCAGCAATAACCTTGGTTCTCTTCTTCTTTCTGGCTTCATGCGCTCCGGCAGCTTCTGCATCCACTGAATCCACCCTGAACCAACCGGTAGCAATTACCCCCACTCCAACTCTACTCGTTGCTCCGGACCCAACCACGACTGAAGAACCTATACCTTCAGCATCATTCACAGAAATCGTCTCACCGACTGCCGAATCAACTGCGACTCCCCAGCCCCTGCAAATCATGCTGGTCGACACTTCTTCCAGACATAATCTTTCTTCCAAGTTCGTCCTCAGCTTTTCGACTCCGGGAGGCAGTTACTATGCGTTAGCCAGCTACCAGGGCTCAAAATCAATCACTTACCAATGCGAATTTGATAAGAGTCAACCAAAATATCTGGTCTGCAATGGCGGCGGAGTACCAGCCAATACCAGCGTCTATATCAACTTATTTAAAACTGACACAAATGAAAAAGTTTACAGCAATGTAATGTCATTTTCTGGCATTATCCCTACACCCACTGGAATGTCCTGTGAAGTAGAACCCCAATGGAACGGCCGTATCCCAGCCCACCAGTTACAGCAAAATTGCTTTGCATTAAGCTGCTGGCAAAACGGTACATTCTTTTTCGGGTCTGACAATACCTGCGTTGACCCATGGCCTTACGATTGGGATTTCTACCACCCGCTTTCGACGCCTAATTAATCTTGATCAGAAAAGAAGAGTTGACTATTTTTGGTCAGCTCTTTTTTATTGGTTTATGAACACCAAGAAGATATTGTCCCCAGAAAAAGTCCGAAATCAGCAACTGTAATGATGAACGTAAATTCTGCTTTGTATTTCTAAAACAGAACTGGCGGCCTTATGACCACCAGTTCTGTTTTTTACTACCGTTTAGAAAAGACTTGACCTATTTTTTATAAGCTTTCAAAACTTCTTTGCGTGCTGCAGCTAGTTCAGGTTTCAAAGCGGCCTGACCAGCAGCTAATCTGGCAATAGGCACTCTGAAAGGAGAGCAGCTTACATAATTTAGACCAATACTATAGCAGAAAGCGACAGAGGCGGGATCGCCACCATGCTCGCCGCAAATACCCACTTCCAGGTTCGGGCGGACAGCACGGCCATCGTTGACTGCCATCTTCATCAATTTACCCACACCATCCTGATCCAGAGTCTGGAACGGATTCTTCTGCAGGATGCCTTCTTCGACATAGCGCACCAGGAAGCTGCGTTCAGCATCGTCACGGCTGTAACCAAAGGTCATCTGAGTTAAGTCGTTAGTACCAAATGAGAAGAACTCAGCCAGCGTAGCCATTTCACCGGCAACCAAAGCAGCACGCGGAATTTCAATCATCGTGCCGAATTTGTAAGTGAATTGAATTTTCTTCTCTTCCATGACCGCTTTAGCAATCCGTACAAGGCGAGGTTGGATCCACTTGAGTTCATTGACTGTACCGGTCAATGGAATCATGACTTCAGGATGAACCTTGATGCCGCGTTTGGTGCAATCGGAAGCAGCTTCAAAGATAGCACGAACCTGCATCTCGACGATCTGAGGCATAGCAATTGAGAGCCGCACGCCGCGCAAACCCATCATTGGGTTGCTTTCGTGCATCGTCTTGACAGCTTCGAGCAAGGATTCTTTCTCAGCCAAACCCTTTGTCTCGCCCTTGACACGCATGGTAATAACTTCTTCGAGCAAACTTTCCTCGGAGGGTAAGAACTCATGCAGCGGAGGATCGATAAGGCGGATGATCACCGGATACCCATCCATGGCTTCGAACAAACCGTCGAAATCAGAGCGTTGGAAGGGCAGCAGTTCATCCAAAGCAGCTTTACGAGTCGCATCATCTTTGGCTAAAATCATGCGCTGAACAACTGGTAAACGAGATGGTTCGAAGAACATATGCTCGGTACGGCAAAGACCAATACCCTTGGCACCGTAAGTGCGGGCGCGGCGGGCATCCTTTGGATAATCAGAGTTAGCCCAAACCTGCATGCCGGCGATTTCATCTGCCCAGCTCAACAGAGTAAGCAAATCTGTCTGTTCCTCAATGGAGGGAACGGTTAGGTCAATTTTGCCTAAATAGGCTTCACCAGTAGTACCATCCACTGAAATCCATTCGCCTTCTTTGACCGTCACGCCATTGCAAACCATCACGCGTTTTTCCAGGTCAATGACAACTGAAGAAGCGCCAACGATACAGGGAACGCCAAACTGGCGGGCGACTACTGCAGCGTGCGAGGTAGCACCACCTTCACTGGTGAGGATACCTTTTGCAGCCAACATACCATGCACATCATCCGGTTTGGTGAAAGGACGAACCATGATGGTATCCTGACCCTCTTCCTTGTGCATTTTTTCAGTCAGATCAGCATCGAAATACACCTGCCCTACCGCGGCACCAGGTGAAGCGTTCACACCGGAAGCATAGAAGCGACCATCTTTTTTGGCTTTGGCTTTGGTCTCAGCGGTGAACTGCGGATGTAACAGGGTATCAACATTATCGGTTGTCACACGGCCAACAGCTTCTTCTTTTGAAATCAAGCCTTCAGCGACCATATCCACTGCGATCTTGACCGCAGCGAGAGCCGTGCGTTTACCATTACGGCATTGCAGCATCCAAAGTCGTCCGTGCTCGACCGTGAATTCAACATCCTGCATATCGTGATAATGCAGTTCAAGAGTCTTCACTACATCGAGGAATTGTTTGTTGGCTTCGGGTAAAGGATCGCCTAAAGTGGCAATTTTTTCGGTATTACGTATACCAGCAACCACATCTTCACCCTGTGCATTCAACAGGTAATCGCCATACAGAACACGTTCACCTGTCGAGGGATTACGAGTGAAAGCAACGCCAGTGCCGGAATCCCAGCCCATGTTGCCGAATACCATGGTAACAATGCTCACAGCAGTCCCCAGGTCATCAGGAATATTGGTTGCGCGGCGATAATCTACTGCACGTTTGCCATCCCAAGACCGGAAAACTGCTTCGGTGGCTAACTTTAGTTGGTCGAGAGGTTCTTGTGGGAAATCTTTTCCATAATGTTTCTTAGTCACTGCCTTGAACTTTTCGACCAAAACTTTTAGGTCATCTGCGGTTAAGTCGGTATCCGCTTTGAAGCCCTTGTCTTTTTTGTAGCCGTCGAGGACGACTTCGAAAGCTTCATCGGGAAGACCTAAAACAACCGTGCCAAACATCTGGATTAAGCGGCGGTATGAATCAAAGACGAAACGTTCATTGTTGGTATTTTTAACCATACCTTTTGCCGATGCGTCATTCAAACCAATGTTCAGCACAGTGTCCATCATACCCGGCATCGAGAATTTTGCTCCGGAGCGGCAAGAGACTAGAAGCGGGTTCTCTGAATCTCCGAATTTCTTTCCAGCTTCTTTCTCGACAACTTTCAATGCTGCAAGCATTTGATCCCACATTCCCTCAGGGAATTTTTTCGTTGCAGAATATACATTGCAAGCTTCGGTAGTGACCGTGAAACCAGGGGGAACAGGGAGCTTAATCCGGGCCATTTCGGCGAGGTTTGCGCCTTTGCCGCCTAACAGTCCTCGAACCTTTTCCCAATCCCCTCCGACGTATTTCTCTGCCTTTTCGATTTCTTCAAAAAGGTAAACCCATTTCTTTTCTACCATTCTATCCTCCAAGAGAAAAATGATTGCTTTAATAGTCAAATTTATAGAATAAAAAACTTGCCCTTAAGTAAGAAATTTTACCATAAATAGATAATGATTAATGCCCCTCAACATTAAGTCTTTCTAAGAAGATTCATTATAAATTTTGTAAGTATTTTGCAAGGTAAAATTGCCGGGTTAAGCTTCATAATATATTAGTAAGCTAATTAGTATTTTGGAGTAAAAATGAAAATCCTTGTCATCGATGATGACCCAGCAATGACAGAATTACTAAAGATAATTTTACAACCGACTGAAGCTCATGTTCTTACTTCTAATTCTGGTGTTTCGGGTCTACGCATATTTAAGGAATTCAATCCCGATTTTGTCCTCCTGGATTTGATCATGCCCGAAATGGATGGTTGGCAGGTGTGTCAGGAAATTCGCAAAATCAGTTTAGTACCAATTATGATCATTTCTGTTCTGGATAATCCTGGGCTGGTGGCACGCGCATTGGATATGGGTGCAGATGATTTCCTGGTTAAACCGGTGAAAAGTGCTGTCTTGATTGCTCATATCAACAACCTTTCGCGGCGCAGTCCCGAAATGAATCCAAACACGACTCCTCTAAAAACAGAATGGGTAATGCAAGACAGAAGATAAGCCTGGTTTGTGTTTCTATCTGTCTTTATTCCAATGCCTTTGATCAGCCAAAAGGTTGATCTGCTCCTCCATCCAAGCCATCGCTTGTTCGCGAGTTTGAATAGTTCCAGCTGCTTGTTCTTCCATTAATCCATCCAGTAATTTACCGATTGCAGGTCCTGGGGTTAAATCAAAATTTATCATCAAATCGTTTCCATTCAGCAAGAGCAGCGGCTGGATGATTTGCTGCCGATCAAACCAGCAGGTAAATATTTTTCCGGCAATAGCGAAATATTGATTCAGTTTCTCAGCCATCTCTGATTGTGCAGAATTAAAAAGGCACCGTGCGATGGCGAATAAGCATAAATCCAGGCCGCCGGAATGCACTTGAGTAAAGAACAAATATAATTGGCGGTCCGAGATTTCGTCCCCTTGATTCACAAATTCATCGATCTCACCTGAATGCTCCATGAGCGTGATCAGATATTCAATTTCTTCGTTCGAAAGCATCAGTGTTTGAGCTTTCCGGCGAACTATATCCGAACTGAGTCCGTTAACTAAATAGGCCAGAATTAATAATTGGTGCAGGTTCCGGTCGGATGTGTTTTTCTGAGTTAATATTTTTTTATACTCAGGAACATACTTATTAATAGCCTCGAAGAATCCAGATAACAGCACCTCACTCTTCTCGGCTTGAGTGTCTTCGATATGATCAAACAGCCTCACAAGAGAATCAGTCTGGTGGATATTTTCCATTGATATCTCAGGGATTCCTAATTGAGATAAAATTCCCTCTTTCCATAAAATTTCAAGCGCGGGAACCGGGTTTTTCAAATCGAGGATCTTAAATAACTCATCTCTTTTTCGTTCCCCGGATACCTCTTGTAATGCATGCACAGATGAGCTTAGGAGCCTGGATGTATTTGCTTCGATTTGCAATTGGTAAGTAATTGAATAACGAACCGCCCGAAGCGTACGAATTGGATCTGAGCTAAAACTTGCGGCTGAACAAACTCGTAACAACTTTTGCTCAATATCTTGCACTCCGTGAAGCGGATCGATCAATTTTTCTGGCGCGGCAAAATCGATTGCCATGGCATTGATGGTGAAATCACGCATGGAGAGATCATCTTCTATGGTTTTCCCTTGTTGGAAGGCAAAATCATAGATCAGTTTTTCTTTAGCTTCGTTCGTAATGATTACCCTGTAAGTCTTGCGAGCATCATCCAGGACATAAAATGCGGCGGCTTTTTTCCCTGCCCATTGCAGCGCGACACTCTTAGAATCTTTTTCACACAGAACATCTACATCATTTTTTATGTGCCCCAATACCAGGTCACGAACCGCCCCACCCACAAGATACACTTTTTGATTTTGTGGATTGATTTGTAATAGTTCGGCGTATTGCTCTTTCAATTGGTCGAAAAACGGTTTCACAACTTTTCCTGATATTTTTCCAGATCAACTACCCCAATGAAAGGCAGGTTGCGATAATAATCATCGATATCCAATCCATAACCAAAGACAAATTTATTAGGGATAGAGAAACCCGTATATTTCACCGGTACAGGTACTTCACGCCTGTCTGCTTTATCCAATAAAGTGCATACACATAGACTGGCTGGTTTTCTGGTGGTCAGCAAATCCAAAATTGCGGCAATAGTATGCCCGCTGTCGATAATATCTTCGACAAGGATTACTTCTCGATTTTGAATATCCACATTCAGATCTAAAGAAATGCGGACTTTTCCACTGCTCTCACGACCGCCAACTCCGTAAGATGACACCGCCATGAATTCAATGGCATGCGGAATGGTAATTTTGCGCATCAGGTCGGTTAGAAATAAGACTCCGCCTCTAAGGACACAAACCAATAGTAATTCATTCTTACCTGCATAATCGCGGCTGATTTGGGTGCCCATCTCTGCGATACGTTTTTGTAATTTATCTTCAGGAATTAATATTTCCGCTAAGAATTCTTGGTAATCACGCATAACCTCTCCAATGACTTTTAATCCCTTGGCACGTAATGATGCAGACGGCAGCGGGCCTCATACATTTCTGATGCGCCTACAATGATTTCAGGATCATCATAGCGCGCCGGTTGGCCATTCACCAACCTTTGAGTCCTGCTGGCAGGTTCACCGCAAACCATACAAATCGCTTGCAGCTTATCCACCCTTTCGGCTAAAGCCATAAATGTTGGCATGCACCCGAAAGGTTCACCCTTAAAATTCATATCCAGACCGGCTACGAGCACGCGAATGCCCCGGTCGGCTAATTTCTTGGCGACATCAACAATATTGGTATCAAAGAATTGGGCTTCATCGATCCCTACTACAGTTGTCCCTGAATCCATTTGCTCAAGAATCTCACTCGATTTACTGATCGCGATTGCTTCAAAAGTAGATCCGGCGTGAGAAGCAACTCGTTGTTCGTCGTAGCGGTTATCGATAGCGGGTTTAAAAACCTGGACTTGCTGCTTTGCAATCGTCGCACGGCGCAAACGTCTGATTAACTCATCAGTTTTACCGCAAAACATCGATCCACAAATTACTTCTATGGAACCAGCCCGATGCTCCATCAAGTCCCTCCACAAAGAATTTATTTACATTCTACCTTATTATAGGAGACAAACCAAAATAATAGATCGAACAACCATTATTAACAAAATCAACCTCCGGAATTCCGGAGGTTGATTCATATTCATTTGCAATTAAACAGCGATTTCTTCAGCGGCAGCCGGGAGATCATATCCCATTGCGCGCAAGCTTTTCTTCATATCAATCAAAGATTTTCGGCCAAAGCCTTCAACAGCCAATAGAGCTGCTTCACCTTCGCCAAGTTTGGTGATCACCTGGCCAACTGTAGAGAGGCCAGCTTTTTCAAGAGCTTCAGTGGCGCGGGTAGATAGCCCAATTTCGGTCACCTTGCGGTCCAGTGATGTGCGTGAACTATCACGCGCACTCTTTTGATCCACAAAGTCCTGGCGAGCCTGCAGCTTCTTGTAGAAGCGGTCAACCTGTCCTTCGATATCGATCAAACGTTGTTGTTGACCAGTAAAGAATGGATGGCATTTTGAGCAAACTTCAGTATGAATTTCTTTTTTTGTCGATCCAGTTGTCCAGGTGTTGCCACATGAGCAAACCACCTTGGCATCCGGATAGTACGTTGGGTGAATCCCTTTTTTCATTCTGGTGACCTTCCTATCTCTGTTGTTTTTACAATTGCCTGAGGCGGATATGTAAAAACGAATTATTTGGAAACGGTCTGTTTCACATGGACCCGTTTTTGGCCAGAAGGCAAAGTCTCATATTCAACCACACCTTCAGCAACGGCAAACAATGTATCGTCAGTGCCAACCTTAACGTTCAGTCCGGGTTTGATTTTCGTACCGCGCTGGCGAACTAAAATGTTGCCAGAGAGTACCACTTCACCCGCGAACTTTTTGACACCCAGCCGTTGTGCATTACTATCACGGCCATTACGACTGGAACCACCACCTTTTTTATGTGCCATTAGTTCTACTCCACTTTAATTGATTCGATTTTCAACTGGGTATATTGCTGGCGGTGCCCAGTCTTTACACGGATGCGTTTCTTGGGGGAATACTTGAAGATAATCACTTTAGGCCCCTTGACGTGGTCAACCACTTTCGTGGAAACCAATCCACCTTTAAGCGTCGGAGTGCCGATTGAAATCTTCTCGTCCTCGACCAGCAACAACACTTTATCAAGATCAACAGATGCACCGACCTCGACATCCAACAGGTCCACTTCGATCGTGGCCCCTTCAACGGCTCGATATTGCTTGCCGCCACTTTCAACAATCGCATACTTCATCCTGATTTACCTCTCCAATCTTCACTTCGCCACTTTCTTGCGTCAGTAACGCGCAAGCTCGCGGGGAAGTTGGGGATAACAACACTCACTCCAGCAATTACAGCCGGCGCAAAGCAGACAGTATTATAGTCTCAGCGAACTTCTCTGTCAATGGAAAAGCCCGGCTTCAAAGTCTATTTACTGAAGGTTTGGTCAAAAGACTCAATTAAATCATGAAAAGCTGAATAAAAAACCTTTAATTGCTTTTCAGTTTCTTCATTTATTAAAGTGATCGATTCTTTGGTGTCTTTCAGATCATCTTCAATCGGGGTAATTCGTTCCGCCTGCTTAGCAAATTGCCGCAAATCCTCTTGTTGCTGCTCTTCTTGAGTTAACTGATAATTGGTCCAGCGTTTTTGATCATCACTTTTGAAGGAGATCCATTCTTGCCGGAATCTTTCCTCATTCAATCGATGCATTTCAGTCAACTCATTGATGCGCCGATCAAAGCGTGAATTCACTTGATCCAACTCGCTAAGTGATTGTTTTATCGCCTTATGCGTCGCCTCAAGCGCAAGGATTTTTTGTGAATAATCATCACCGAGACCACTGATTGAATTAACTTGCTCCTGCCAAGCTTTCCATGTATTATCTCGTTCCACCTGAGCCAGGGACGCTTTCTCGATAAATGCAATTTGAGCCTGTTTGCGTTCAGCTTCCTGACTCAATACGGATTTGAGACTGGCTTCAATTTTCTGAAGACCGCCAATATTTATCTCATTATGATTGCGCTCTTCATCCAGCCTTTTTCGTAAAGTGGTGGTCTCTACCTGAATATCCGCGATGCGTTTATTGCTTAACTGGATATCATCTGCTGTTCGCTTGATCTCTTGCGGCAGACCTTTGAAAGAGCTTTTCACTTCTTCAAAATAAGTGCCGAGAGAATCGATTCTTTGCGACAACCGGCTTTCTTCTTCAATCCGATTTTGCAGATTCTTCTTAATATCGCTGACGATGGGGAGAATTGCTTGAATCTCACCGAAGCGTTTACTCAGAGCATTTTGATCGTCCCGCTCCTGCTTTTCAAGCATTCTTATTTGCGGGGGAATTTTCTTATCGTTCTCATTAATCTGTTTAAGTAAATCCGTCTTTACTTGTTCCAACACGCTATCAAATTGCCCGATTCTTCCTGTGGTTTGAGAGACAACCTTCAAATCTTTTTCAAGAGAAGAAATAATTTGTTTTTGATTCCCGATTAATTCTTCAAGGCTTCTGATGCGGTCTGATAGAACGGTGATTGCCTGATTCGCTTTTTGTCTTTCTGTATCTAGCCATTCCAGGCGCTTTTCAAATTCGTCTGTTTCCATAGGCCTTCCTTATCATTATTTCTTTAATCATAACCTAAATTTGTTCAGTACCAAGGGTTAACCCAGAGTAAGCAAGGCAGAAAAGGTGTGCCATATTCCCGCGATAAAAGTTGCGGGTAAAACACCCATTAGGATGAGTACACAGGTTCCTACCGCCAGGTAGAAAAGATCGCCGACTGATTCTGATACAGTCCATTTTTCAGTATTCGTTCCGATAATCGTTACCAATAGTCGTAATGCCGCTGTGGTTAACCCTGCATAACCCACAAATAACCATACCAGAAATACTGGGTTCGCGGCAAATAATTCCATCAATTCAAGATGGAGGGAAAAGCCCGCGAATAAGGGTAAACCAATGATCGAAAACAAAGAGCATAACATCGCGATAAAAGCAACTGGGACGCTCCTGACCAGCCCCTTTAAATTGGAGATATCTGGATCAATTTTTTGTTTCCGGAGTACGCTCAGCGCATATGCGAACACTCCCAGTGTCAGCATATTTGGAATCAACGAAAGGTAAAATATTTCATTGCCGATTTGGGTTTGCAAACTGATACAAATCAAAGAAAATCCACTCTCGACAATTACACAAAACCCAAACAAACGCTTCAAATTCGATTGAACTGCAGCCCACACACCGCCTGTGACAATCATGATGGCACCGACTATGCGTAAAATTGGAGATAATAATGCAAAGTTTTTTAACCAGATCAATCCATTGACATATTTTAGAATAATTAAAAGATAAACCGGGGGTAAAACACTGAGAATAAATCCTGCAATATAGGGGTGATTTTCCTCAGCCAATTCCGGAATCCAAACATGGAACGGAAACACAGCCAACCAGAATGCGAATCCCAGGCCTAACAACAAAGCAGCTACCTGAAGTTGAGTCGCATTGGAAGGGTTCGCCTGCGCTCCCGATAACAACCAGCCTGCCAATAAAATAAATGGCATGCCTAAACATTGATAAATAAAATATCGTAATACGCCTTTGCCGATTGCCTGCCCGTGGTGAATCAACAGCGGCAAACTGATAATTACTGCCAGTTCGATCAATACTGCAGAATAAAAAAATGGCTCAACCGCCAGAGCGGCAGTCAGAAGTGAAATGATAGCAAGGCTCAAGGGAATGAATTTGTTAGGAGCATGGGAATTACGCGACCCAAAAAACCAGAAAACTGCCGCGAAATAAATAAATGATAAAAAGAAGCGATCTTTATTCTCAAGAATAAAGTTTCTTCCCAGAATGATCATTGTCGTCTTAATTTCTATGGAAGTCGGACCAATTTTTAATATTCCGCCGATTGGCTGAAGCAATGCGGTTAATCCCAGGAGAACACAAATTGCCAGGGAAACAATATAGACAGTTTTGACCTTATTTTGATTTACCCAAAGAAAGAATGACACAACCAGAGGAAGGGCAATCCAAATCAATGGAGCGCTCATGAATGACCCTCCTGCTGGTATGATTCGGCAAAAAAAGCACCGATTAAGCCAATCAAAAGATTGATTGCAGAAAGAATTCCATTAATCAATACCGAGGTTTCGATACTGGCGTAAAGTATTTCGAACCCGGCAAAAACAATTAAAATCCCAAAGATGATGGAAAATGGATGAAATTTCATACCCAGATTTAATAACCCTCCGCCAAAAACTGCAATGGCAGCAAAGGCGATCTCCGGTTTGATCTGCAGTGCCGTGCCAATAGTTTTTGAAACGAGAAAGGCGATGACACAGATCAACCCAAACGAGAAGGCTCTAAAAATTCGGTTAGCGGTCATGCCTGTCTGACGGATCAATTCTTTTTTAGGCAATGAAAGAGCCAGAATCAAAGTCGTCATCCACCCTGTTATTAATTTCACCGCCGCAAGGGTCAAAGGCATCACTTGCACAATCAAAATGAATATTCCCAGATATAACACAGCCATCGCTACGATATTGCGCCGCCATTCATCGAATATTAGCAAGGCTAATGTCGCAATCAAAATCATGGTGAGCGGGAATAGATTCCACCAGCTTGTCATTTGCTACCTCCCCCATTGACTAATAGGGAAGCCAATAAGACCAAAAAAACGACAGCCCAAAGAATTCCACCTTCACCTTCAAATATCAAGTTGAATCCGTTGATGATTACTCTTTGTATTTCAAATAGAAAACCCAAAAATCGGTACAGCCAATCAAAATAAAAGAACCTGTTCACACCATTGGCATACGGCGCCAGCAATTTAACTCCCTGCTTAATCTGATTTGATGAAAGTTTCTCGCGGATAAATTTCACCCGATTGGCTCCAAAAACTACAGCAAAAATTACCAATTCAATTACACTGACCCACCAATAATGGGTTTGATTCCAACCTGTAGTTTTAAATAATAGAATGCACCAGGGAGAAAGGATTAACAACCCCATTCCAATTAAATAGAAAAACTTCATCCAGTTTTCATACGGATGGTCGATATCACCACCACTGAGTGAAAACTTAACCATCCCAGCCATCAAAATGGATAGGCTGATCCACAATAAAGGATTGAATGCCTGATATGGTCCGGTACTAATACCGACGATGCCAATTGCGGCAGGGGTAAAGGGAATTCCTGAGAGGGTGATTAGAGCAACTGGCAGAAGAAGATCCATTTTGGATGAATGTGATTCCGAGAGGAAAGACCATCCACCCACAACAACCATAAGCGCTCCCCAGATCAACACGCTCAAGGATTGGCCGTGAAGGTAGGATATCAGGGCAAATCCTGAAAAAGCCAATAACCAGTACGGCTGACCTTCCAATTCATTTTTAGCCCTGAACCAGTTTACGGCTCCAAACAGGCAACTTGCGATTGCCATGAGTAGAATGATAAGAACAATACCCGTTACTGATTGGGGAACCGCCAGTTTTGCCAGAAATGATATGGCGGAAAGCGGCACAAGAATATGCAAAATAGTGCTGGTGCTGCGTTGTTGTAAAAGGTCTGAAGTATATGGTAAATGAATGGGTAAAACTCCCAGGCGCAAACTGGCTCCTACAATCAATAAAACCAGTACATTTCCACTCGCATTTCCGAGCGTGAGCGGTGATTCAGAATTGCCAGCCAAAACAACTGCAAGCATGACCATTCCCAGCCCCAGTAACCGGCTGACAAAAATGGCATAAGTCTGGAAACTTGTGCCCTGACCGCGATGGATGGAAATAAATGTAATTATTTCTACCAAATCAATCAAAGCCCAGCCAAACAAAAAAGCAATCGGGCTATCTGCCAACAATGCCAACATACCGACTACGGTCAAACCTAGGAGGGTGATCCACGTAGAATAGATATTTTTATTTTGAAGGTGAGCCGAACTGGCGAAAAAGGTGCCCGCTAAAAGAGAAGCCAGCGCAAAGAATAATATCCAGGTATCCTGACCAATACTGAAGACAATCGAATCTTGACTTATGGTTAATGGGAACCAATCATTGATTACTAAAGCAGTGGGTAAATGAACCTTTAGAAACAAGAAAATCCCAAAATTCAGTAGGACTAGCGCTGTCAGTATCAGCCAAACTGTTCCCAAAGACAGCCGTGATCGGCGGATCACGACTAATCCAATAATAATCAGGAGGAGGAAGAAAACTGGCAGGAGGTTTAACATATAGAGTTTATATTAAAGGATGTGCTCAAATGGTTGACAAGAAACAAATTTACCGCCGCCAGCCTGACCCAGCCATTTTCCTTGGTTTACAATTGTTTTTCCACGCAAGATCACTCTTACCGGGAAACCTGTCAGATTCCATCCTTCATAAAGGTTATAGTCCGTCCTTTGCTGAGAATAAGCGATGCCATAGGTTACTTCTTTTTTGGGATCCCAGAGCACAATGTCTGCATCCGAGCCTGGAATGAGGCAGCCCTTTTTTGGATATAACCCAAACATTCTGGCTGGATTGGCACAGTTAAGCTCGACAAAGCGATTGACGCTGAAACGCCCTGAGGTCACCATTTCTGTCCACAACACCGGCAAACGGTCCCCTACTCCGGGCAGGCCATTTGGAACCCTGGTAAAATCACCCTTTCCCAGTTCCTTTCCAGGTATTGCCACCTTCTTTCCTTCATATTCGATCTCCGTTGTGCCATCATAGAAAAACGGACAGTGATCGGTAGCAATCGTCTGAATCACCCCATCATGAAGGCCTTCCCACAGTCTGGCTTGATCTTGCTCAGTACGCATTGGAGGAGAGCAAATCCATTTAGAGCCGTCAGGCCTTTTTAATTCCTCCTCAGTGAAAAATAGATATTGCGGGCAGGTTTCACCCATCACTGGAATCCCCAGGCTGCGGGCGTACTCCAGTTGGTCCACTTCACCTGCAGAATTCATATGCACGATATACAACGGAGCTTCGGCAGTGGCCGCCAACGCGGCTCCGCGAGCCACACATTCTTCAGCTCCCCAGGCCGGACGGGTGCGCGCATGCCAAATTGGAGAAAGGTGTTTCGCTTCGACGGCTTCTTTGATCAATAAATCGATCACATCCCCATTTTCAGCATGCATCATCGTCAATAAGCCGTGTTTTTTGGCAGTACGCAGCACCTGTAGTATTTCTCCATCCTGCAAACGCAGGCGGTTGTTATAAGCCGTGAAAACCTTCAGACTGGTAATCCCTTCCTTGACCAATTCGGGGATGGCGCGGTCAACTGCTTCATTGTAATGGGTAATATTCATGTGAAAACTGAAATCGACGGCAGCCTTTGCATCGGCTTTCTTCCGCATCTCAGCTGCTAACGCGAGTAAATCATCCGAATCCTGAGAAATAAAATCAATAACAGTCGTTGTTCCCCCAAACGCGGCCGCCTTGGTGCCTGTGTAATGGTCATCGCTCGAAACAGTACCAGCCATGGGTAAATCTAGATGCACGTGAGCGTCCACGCCTCCTGGTAAAACAAATAGTCCTGCGGCGTCTATGATTTCCGCTTCTGGAACGGAAAGCTCATTGCCTATCTCGACAATCTTTTCGTTCTCGATGCGCAAATCAGCCTGATAAGTTTCCGCAGGAGTAACAATCGATCCGTTTTTAATCAATGTAGACATTTTTACCTCGAGAATGGCGAATATAAACTTTGTTTTCCAATTCTACCAGCGAAAGAGATGGATTAGATTTCTTTGAATTCTTCTTCATAGGATTCTGGATCGATAAAAGCACCTAAAAATCCCAGGATCATCGGGTCAAGAGAAGCCAGTTCAGGTTCCACGCTTTTTCCATAAATCTGGCTCTTCTGAGCGCGCTCGCGGAGACTTTGCCAGAGAATTTCTCGTTCATCAGTCCGCACCACCAGTTCATTGATATTTTCAGCCTGATTAAATAATTTCCCGGTCGTGTAAAAGAAAGTAATTCGTTTCCATTTATCGGCTGGTATGGGTTTGGGTAGAAGCTGCAGGCTGCCAATTTGAATCTTGTAGTATTCCTCGTTCGCTCTTGGGTGATCCGGTTGATCGCGCAGCAATTCGCGCCTGGTGGTTAATTCATTTCCTCTCACTTCGGCAAAAGCTTCGATTTGCCAGCGGTGGTCAGAGCCAAAAGCACTGGTCTGATAGAACGCCAGATAATCCACATCCACGACTTTAGGCGCCATCCGCATGGGGATACGGTACCAACCCAATAGACGGGCAATTTCATAATCTTTTAGCGATGGCATAATACTGACCAAAATCAAAGCATTGTCTGAAGGAGTCTCACTCATGTTTGATTTGTCCCGGCACTCAGTTCTTATATTTATTGTAAGACAAAATAAAAAACCTGGGTCAAGGAATCCCTGATCCAGGTTTTATTATTAAGAGTCTAGCTACAAGAGACCCACTTTACCATTGAAATCAGTGATCAAAGCGTCAATCTCTTCTACCTGACCTTGAATATCGGTCCAGTAATTTGGATCGTACCATTGCTCTTGAATTTCTTTGTACGTCTTCCCTTGCTGCTCTACCCAGGTGTAATACTTGAGATTGTGAATCCGTTTGCGCGATTCATAGGTCGTCTCAAGCATATTGTCAGTGGTGACTCCTAGTAAATAACGGGCAAATGTTTCAGCCGCATCCGTTTCGGTATATTCGCCTAATTCTTTGTTCATATCCTCAACCCGGCTGCCGTAAAGCTCCATGGAATCTGTGAGGACAGTCAAAACGACATCATTTTCGCCTAATTCAGAGTACTTGGCAAATTTGATGGCTGAAAGAACATTCGCAATACCTGAGAATCCCAACAGATCGAGTTTTTTGACGAATTCTTCCGGAACACCTTTTTTGACCAGATACTTGCGGCCAACGGGTTCATTGAAGAGGCGCATGATGGTAACCACAGCGTTATCATCGATGGCAGTCACGAAATCGGTATTCTTCACATTATGAATCCAGGGGACGTGTTTATCGCCAATCCCTTCAATACGGTGAGAACCGAACCCATTCTCCAACAGCGTTGGGCATTGCAAGGCTTCGCTGGCAATGATCTTGCTGGTTGGGAAGACCTGTTTCATATAATCACCTGAAGCGATGGTCCCGGCAGACCCAGTGGTCAATGCCACTCCGCGGTAATTATCTTTTGGTCCCATTACCTTCTTCAAGACCTGTTCCATGGCATGACCCGTAATTTCATAATGCCACATATAGTTGCCAAATTCTTCAAACTGGTTGAAGATCATTAAATCCTGGCCGGATTTACGCAATTCCCAGCATTTATCGAATATTTCTTTTACGTTGGATTCGGTGCCGGGGGTGGCGATTACTTCGCTGGCGATTTTCTTTAGCCAATCGAAACGCTCACGCGACATACCTTCCGGTAGAATTGCGATGGATTCGCAGCCCATCAAAGCTGAGTCATAAGCACCGCCGCGGCAGTAATTGCCGGTGGAGGGCCAGACTGCTTTCTGGGTTGTCGGATCAAACTGGCCGGTTACCAGGCACGGCACCAGGCAGCCGTACGCGGCGCCCACTTTATGCGCTCCGGTCGGGAACCACTTGCCTTCCATAGCGATCACACGAGCTTTCGTCCCGGTCAGGCTGCTGGGGAATTCGATGTAATTCACCCCACCAAATTGGCCGCCTGATGTGACAGGCTGATTGTTCCAACTGATGCGAAACAGGTTGCGCGGATGAACATCCCAAAGCCCGATGGTCCGTAATTCTTCTTTGACTTTAGCAGGAATTAGATCGGGATTCTTCATTTGAGCGAAAGTTGGCAGAATAATATTGCGTTCACGCATACGTTTAATCGTTCGTTCCTGCCGGTCCTTGATTACAGATAAATCAATTTTTGCCATTGTTTTTCTACTCCAAAGTTATTTAGTATCGTCAGAGGGTGTTTCCCGCGTGGTATACAACGGGCGCCCTTTGACTTCATCATAAATTCGGCCAATGTACTCGCCGAGAATTCCCAAGACTAACAATTGAACTCCGCCTATAAAGAGGACAGCAATCAAAGTGGCCGCTTGCCCACCCAGAAAAATGGAGTGGGTCAACCTTAAGATGATCATTACCACCAGCAGCACAAAACTCGCTGCGGTAATGATAGCGCCAAACCAGGTCGCTAATTGTAATGGTAGAAATGAGAAACTGGTAATGGCGGTCAGTGCCAGTTTGATCATTTTCTTCAGCGGATACTTTGTACTGCCAGCGAAGCGAGGCGCGCGCTTATAGGAAACACCAATCTGCCTGAACCCAGTCCAGACGGACATTCCGCGTAGAAAGCGCTGGTGTTCGCGCATGGAATTCATCACGTTGACCACTTTGCGATCCAACAGGCGGAAATCTCCGCTGTTCATTGGAATCTTAATGTCAGTGATTTTATAAATTACTTTGTAGAAGAGAGAGGCTGTAAATAATTTGAACCAGCTCTCCCCTTCCCGTTCTTCGCGCACGGCATAGACCACTTCGTAGCCTTCGCGCCATTTAGCAATCAACTCCGACATCACCTCTGGGGGGTCCTGCAAGTCAGCGTCGATGACGATGACTGCATCCCCGCGGGAATAGTCCATCCCCGCAGTCACTGCCAGTTGATGGCCGTAATTACGCGCAAATATAACCGGACGGACTCGCTCATCCTCTTCGGCATACTTGTGAATGAGATCGCTGGAGCCATCTGTGGAACCATCGTCGACCAGGACTAACTCCCAGGTATCTTTAGTTTGGTCCATCACTTCTTTTACCCGGCGATAAAGCTCATCCAGGCAACCCGTCTCATTGAAAACAGGCACAACGACACTAAACACTGGTTTCATCGTTACCCCTAATCCTTATCTTTTTCAAGGAATTTCTTTAAAGAAGACATGGTAGGTTCTATCACCGGTGCTGCCTTGACAGACATCATGGCGGCGCGGATATCTTTTAGTCCATTCCCGGTATTGATCACTACAACTGGGTCTTCTGCTGAAATCTCTCCGGTTGCCAGTGCCTTTTTTAAACCGACAAAGGCGGTCGAACCGGCCGGTTCAGCAAAGATGCCATATTTTCCTAATTCACCGATGCCAGCGATTATTTCTTCGTCTGCAACGGTGATGTAAGCACCATTCGTTTCTCTCGCTGCCCGGATTGCGCGAACACCATCGCGGGGTAAATCGACGCTGATGGAATCTGCAATCGTAGTAGCGCTGATGGGGATGATCTCTTCTATTCCAGCGAAATAAGCATTCGCCACAGCTGCTGATTGATCAGATTGAATCCCAAAGATACGCGGCATCGATTTAAGCCAACCCAAAGCCATCAGATCCTTGAAGCCTTTATGAAGACCTGAGATAATGTTGCCATCACCCACAGAGACGAAGACACTCAATGGCCGAGAATCACTGGGCAGGTTCAGACAAATTTGCTCCCAAATTTCGAGCGCACCTGTCTTTTTCCCTTCAGCAGTGAACGGATTGTAGCCCGTATTACGGCAATACCAGCCAAATTCCTGGGCAGCTTCAATCGTCAGGTCGAATGCTGAGTCATAATTACCATCCACGAGGATCACTTTAGCCCCATAGACCAGCAATTGAGCTACCTTTGCCTGCGGAGCTGTCTTGGGGGCAAAAATAATGGCTTTCTGCCCAACAGCTGCGGACATCCCGGCCAATGCAGCACCCGCGTTCCCGGTCGATGCTGTGACGATGATCTCAGCACCAATTTCACGCGCTCTGGCCACCACTATGGAACTGGCCCGATCTTTAAAAGAACCGGTTGGGTTACGGCCTTCGTCTTTTATCCAGAAATGTTCCAGACCCAGCTTAGCAGCCAAGGCATGAGGTGTATACAACGGCGTCCATCCCGCCGCACGGAGTGGAGTTCCTACCCCTCCAGGGTCTTCGACCGGCAGTAGAGGAAGATAACGCCAAAGTGAATAATCTGTACGAGAGGTAATGTCTTCGATTTGATATTTTGCCTGGATCGCCTGGTAATTCAACTCCACATCCAGGTTGCCGCCGCAGCTTGGACAGGTATAAAGAATGGATGCAGGTGCATATTCTTTTTTGCAAATCGAACAGCGGTATCCGAGATATTGGCTCATGAAATAACCCTATTCATTTTCAAAAGGGACTCCGAGAGCGGCTGGTGGAGAAGTCCGCATCGCTCTTAGCACTTTAGAAATCGTTCGCCTGACGTTCTCTGGCAGGCCCGCCAGAGTTCGTTCAACCCAATCAGCATTGCCAATATTCACAAAGAGCAAAGCCAGGATCATCAATGGGAAGGGGGCAACCTGGAAAACACGTGAATTGACGTTTGGCATAAGCGGCTGCAAAATGATGCCGACATACTGGAAAACCACAAAAAGGTATGAACCCAATGCGCCTTTAATGGGATGCCAACCTCCAAAGATGGTAATCGCCAATATGATCCAGCCAATGCCATCGAATCCAGAAAGTGTTCCATTCCAGGTTTTGACACTTAATGAATACAAAGCTCCGCCCACACCCACCATAGCGCCGCCAATACCAGTATAGATATAGCGCAATCGGTTGACGTTTGCGCCACGAATATAGGCTGCAGAAGGTCTCTCACCAATGCCAGTCAGGATCAATCCTTGATGAGTTTTGAAAATCCAAATATAACAAACCACAATTGCGACATAACTCAAGTAGGTCAAAATGGTCTGCTTGAATAAGATCGGTCCTATAAATGGTATCTGGGAAAGCAACGGGATAGGAACCGTTGGCAAAAGCATTACGTGAGCACCTACATACGGCGCGCCCAAAAAGTATGCCAAACTCTTGGTAGCCATAGCTAACACATAGCCAACTGCTATCTGTGACTGCTTAAGATCAATGCTCATAAAAGCAATGAGTAGAGCAATCAAAGATCCCACGGCTGCCGCAGCCAGAAAACCAATCAAAAAGCTATTTGTTGTCGTGGCCGCCACAAAGCCCACCATTGCAGACAAGATGAGGCTGCCATTAAGCGACAAATTCATAACGCCAGATCGCTCTGTGATGGTTTCTCCCAAAACTCCAAAAATCACCGGGGCGGCCCATGCGAAGATGGATCCAATACTGCTGATTAAGGAACTATCCAATTCGCGCTCCTTTGTTTTTCTTTACAATGACTTTTCGAATGCCATCCATGACAAGCACAAACATCACCAGCGTACCTTGAATCACACCAGAAAGATTTGAATCTAGTTTTAGGTCGATTCCCAGGCCAGCCGCGCCCTTGCTCAAAGCGATAAAGACAAAAGCGATTGCGGCGGTCACCAGCGGTTGAACATTAGCTAACATTCCTACCAATAATCCAAGGTAACCATAACCACCCGAGATTCCAGTTCGCAAGACATGGTAAAACGCGGTTATCTGTAAGGCACCAGTCAAACCTGCAAAAATGCCGCAGAGCATGAAGGAGATGAGCATGTAACGACTTGTGGGAATTCCCATTAAGAAGGATGATTTGTTATTTTTACCAACCGCTTTTATTTTCAAACCAAAGTAGGTACCTTTTAAAACGATCGCTGTTATAACCACTCCAAGAATAGCTATCCCCAGGGCCCATAAACTCAAGTAAGAACCTGGAATTTGGGGCAGCCATAAAGATCTGGGAAGCATTTTTGTACTGCCATTCGCAACTCCAATGGGTTTCCACGGTCCATATACCAGGTAGAGCATTACAGTATCTGCAATAAAATTGAAACCCAAGCCGCCAAAAATTTCGTTTACACCGCCAAAATTTTTCAACATCCCAACTAATAAGGCCCAGACAGAACCTCCTACTGCACCAGCCAGCATCGTCAAAATAATCACAATCGCAGGAGATGCTGTGCTCGAATCCATGAAAAGGCGAATAACTCCATAGGCGCAAATGGCTCCAATTTCAATTTGTCCTTCCATGCCAATGTTCCATAAGCCAGCCGTAAAAGTGAACATCAGGCCTATAGAAGCCAGCACGAGGGGAACCCATGCCTGCAGTACTTGCGTGACTGCATCTGTTGAGCTGAAAGCGCCAGAGAAAATGACTTCGAAAACTCTGAAAGGATTCGCTTTGATGATTAAAATGACCAGGCAGGTAAATACTAGTGCTAAGACAACCGCAATGAATAACGAACTGACACGGTTTGTCAGAAGATTCAAGAAAAATGAACTGCGGTTGGGTTTTGATTTCTGTTCTTTAGATATCATCGATAATCCTTCATTCTCATTAATCCCAACCTTTACCGCCAATCAACTGTCCCAACTGATCGACGGTCACCTTTGATGCATCCAATGCAGCTGATACTCTTCCGCCAAAGAATACAAGGATACGGTCGCTATATTGCGACACTTCTTCCAAATCTGAAGAAATAAAAATCACACTGGCTCCGTCCTTACAACGCTGCTTCATCTTCTGCCAAATGTACATAGAAGATTCGATATCCAATCCGCGGGTTGGATGATCAAGTAAGAGCAATCGTAGGGGTTGACGCAATAAAGCCAACTCAGCTCGCTGCTGATTTCCCCCAGAAAGAGCTTCGACCTTGGTTTCAGCGGTTCCTTTGATATTGAAATCCTTGATTCGCCGCTCGGTTAAACCCATAGCAGCTTTTTGGTTGATGAAAAAACCATTTTGCTTTTCAGAGAGAATGAAATGTTCTCTTAAATCGAGGCCAGAAATCAGCCCTTCGGTTAATCTGTCAGCGGGGAGAAAAGAAATTCCACCTTCTTTAAAATCAAAATAATGCTTGCCAAGCAGGTCTACTTTAGTAAGATCTTCATTGTAGACCCAGATATGTCCGTTGCTTGGGTGGATGATCCCTGCAAGTGCGCGTAATAAAATTCCTTGTCCAGAACCCTCCATCCCTGCTAAACCAATTACCTCCCCTTTTTGAATACAGAAATTCACATTTTTGATGGGGAGACGAATATCATCGATTTCCAGTTCTTCAACTTCAACATTTATGTTTTCTTTGGCCTCACACTTCTTTTCGCTTTGGCTAAGTGTTTTGCCAAACATCAGTGTGACAAGTTTGTCGGTATCGTACGGGGGAAGTGTTTGACCAACGTTTTTCCCTTGCCGGAAAACGACTATTTGACTGCACAGAGATTCTACTTCTTCGAGTTTGTGAGAAACGAAGATAATAACTTTCCCCTGTTTAGATAATTTTCTTACCATTGCAAAAAGCTGTTGTTTCTGTAATGCAGAAATCCCGGTTGTTGGCTCATCCAAGATTAATACCTCTGCACCTAACCAGAGTAATCGCAAAATTTCAAGTTGTTGACGTTCCCCCACTGTGAGGCTATCAATATAAGCATCCGGAGACACATTAAAATTAAATTGTTTTTGGAGATCAACTAATTGTGATAAAACTCGTTTTCGGCTGGGAAAAGTTCCCTCTTTGCTTCCAGTAATAAAATTATCCAGAACCTTCATTGGAGGGAAGTCCAAAGGGTCCTGATGAAGCATGCCAATTCCCATCTTTACGGAATCAGCAGGCGAAGATATCGTCACCGGTTTGCCGCCTAAAAGAATCGTGCCAGAATCTGCTTGAATAAAACCGGAGAGCACCTTCATTAATGTACTTTTTCCGGCACCATTTTCGCCCAGAATACCTTGTATTTCTCCTGATTTTACGATTAAGGAAATATCGTCATTTGCGTGCACTTTTCCAAACGTTTTTTGTATATTACGCAATTCAACGTCCATGAAACCTCGCTAAGGCAAAAAACAAGGAGAGGGAAGGCAGCAAGTGCCTTCCCTCTTTGAGGTAAAACTATTTGGAAACACTCTCTCCGGTCATACCCATAAGCAGTTGCTCTTCATACCAGATCTGTTGATCGGTAGCGGTTTTGCCGTCAGCCAAGAAGACCGAACCATCCTGGAAACTAAGCGGGCCAGTGTAGAGATTGAGTCCGCCAGCTAACTTGGAAATGAAACCATCCAGTTTTGTACTATTATCGGCGGATAATGCAGCACCCTTCTTGAAACCAACTGCTGAGGTGTCAGCATTGTTGATATTTGTCCAGTCTGGTGCTTGAAAGATAAACTGGCGGGTATAATTGCCATCTTTCACAGATTGGATGACTGGCAGCATCATGACGCCCCAGTTGTAGTAAGGAACACCCAAGCAAGCATCGGGAGCTACGCTGCAGGCATCTTCATAATCGTACTGAACAGCATAGACATCTTGACCTTTATCGCGGAATTTCTTGGCTTCGGTCACAGCTTCAGTTGAATCAATACCAGACATAACCACATCATAACCATTACTGAAGTAGTTATCAGCGATCTGTGAAGGATCCTGAGTAGTACCAGGGATGTTATACCAGAAACCAATCCATTTCACGTCGAAAACCAATGGAGTGGTTTTGCCCAAAACTGTGGTCCAACAATAGTTCGCGCCCAAAAAAGCTGCGTTGGAAAGACGACGAGTTTCGTCATTAGTTAATGCGCCTAAGAAACCAATTTTTCCGGTCTTGGTGGTCAATGCAGCTGCACAGCCAGCAATCATCTTGCCATATTCCATACGACCCATAATATCGCTTTCCTGAGTCATACTCGCCTGATAGCGCTGGCCATCTTTCCACGCAAAATCGCCGGAAAGCCAAATCACAGGAACAGTTGGATGTGCTGCAGCGAATTCGGTCAAACCATCTTTCATATCGTCAGAGTTGAAGACAATCACTTTTGCGCCGCGATTTAACAGCTGTTCAGCATATTGGGCAACCGTTGTGTTCGGATCAGCGAAAACGTTCTCGGCATAGATGAATTTACTGTTAGGCATCTTGGAAACAACATATTGTGCGCCTAAATAGGTAGCTGTTGACCAACCATTATCAGTATGGGGGCCAACCAGAAGCATACCCCAGCAGAAATCGCTGTTTTCGCAAGTGCCAGTATCTGCTGTGGCCGCGGGTGCAACGGTGGTGGCAGCAGTGGTGGCAGCGGGTGCTGTGGTTGGAGTAGCAACGGTACCACAGGCAGACATCGCCATAGCGAGCACGACTAATACACTTACTACGAGCCAAGTACGTTTAGAAAACATAATTCTCCTCCTGAGAAATTCGAACAATAGGTTTCAAATACGAAATAAAGTGGAAGCAAGCTAACAGGGTTAACTCCACCTCCTTTCCTGGTTGAAGTCGTAATTGTCGTTATCTAGTGAGAATCAATCACGCCATACTCCCGGCAGCTCTTTCCTGCGGAAGTAATACCCTCCTATTGTACACGAAGCATCCAATGGTTAATTCTTAAAAAATACAATCTTTTAAGTCTTTTTAACACTGACGCATCCGGCTTTCAGGTTCTGCTTAAAGAACAAGCAGAACCTTAGTAAAAATCGATTATTTTACAATCCAGGTACCAGTTTCGCCTTTCATTGCCCGGCCAATGTTTTCAGGGTTGGTGATGAGGGCTTCCTTACCACCATGTTCTAGATAATTCAAAATCGCCTGAATCTTTGGCAGCATTGAACCTTTGGCAAAATGACCTTCAGCCATATATTGTTTGGCCTCGGCGACGGTCATTTTGTCCAGCCATTTTTGACCTGGTTTATTAAAATTAATCGCTACTTTTTCTACGGCTGTACTGATGACAAATAAGTCAGCATTGATCAGATTCGCGAGTACTGAAGAGCCAAAATCCTTGTCGATGACAGCTTCTACACCGATCAAATGACCTTTCTCATCTTCGACGACCGGAATTCCACCGCCACCTACACCAACGACTGTAAACCCGGCATCGATCAGTTGCTTGATCGCATCCGCTTCGACAATTCGCTGCGGAATCGGGGACGGCACTACTCTGCGCCAACCACGACCGGCGTCTTCAACCACTGTCCAACCGTCTTTAGCTGCATGGTCTTTGGCTGTTTTTTCATCCATGAAGGAGCCGATAGGTTTCGATGGATTCTGAAATGCCTTATCGTTGCGATCGACGATGGTTTGAGTAACCACTGCCGCAGTTTGTTTCTTCATGCCGCGGTCTTTAAACTCATTGTCCAGGGCCATCGCAAACATATAACCAATTGATCCCTGTGAATCTGCGCCGCAAAAGTCCAGCGGCACCGGGTGAAGTTCGTTAATCGATAACTCCGAGCGGCGTAAGATAAATCCGACCTGGGGACCGTTACCGTGAGTAACCACGACTTCCCACCCCTGTTCGATCATATCCACGATATGACGCATCGACTCTTTGCCGGCTTCGTATTGGTCTGGAATCGATCGATGCTTTTCGTCCTTGATCAAAGAGTTACCTCCAACAGCTACAACTGCTACACCTTTTTTCGCCATACGTTAATCTCTCCAATTGGGATTATTTACTTTTAGCCCATTGTTAAGGCCATCACCGCTTCTTGCGCGTGCATACGGTTTTCAGCCTGGTCATAGACCACTGATTGTGGTCCATCCATTACACCATCCGTCACCTCAATATTGCGGTCGGCGGGTAATGGGTGCATGTAGATTGCATCTGGTTTCGCCAGCTTCATGCGGCGTTCATCGGTAATCCAACTTTCATATTTCTTGATGATCTTAGCACCTTCTTCGGGGTCTGGAGTTTGAACCATGGCACCCCATGATTTGGCGTAAACGATATCAGCATCCTTGAATGCTTCATCCATATCATCAACAACTTCGAAATGAGTACCGAATTTACGCGCCTGCTCGCGGGCCTGATCCATGATATCGGGCATCAGCTTGAACTCAGGTGGATGTGCCAGAACAACATCCATACCAAAGCGCGGCATCTGCAATACCAGCGACTGGGGTACAGACATCGGTTTCTGATAAGACGCTGCGTACGCCCATGAAACAACCATTTTCTTGCGGCGCAGGTCTTTGCCCTTTTTCTCAACAATGGTCATCAAATCAGCCAGACATTGGAAAGGATGATAAATGTCGCACTGCATGTTGAATACAGGCACACGGGAGGCTTTCGCGACCTCATTGAGATAGCCATTACCGATACCCCAATCGACATGGCGGATGGCAATACCATCGAAATAGCGGCCAAAAATTTCACCAATTTCTTTGGGTGTGTCGCCGTGTGAAATCTGGGTAGTGCGGGATTCAATGAAAGCAGCATGTCCACCCAGGTGAGCCATCCCTGCTTCAAAGGAACCGCGAGTACGGGTGCTGCTGAAGAAAAAGAGCATCGCCAGTACCTTATCGCGCAAATAGGGGGTTAATTCATTCATTGCGCGTTTACGTTTGAGGTCGAAGGCAACATCCAAAACCGTTTCGACTTCTTCTTTTGAGAAATCGAGGTCGCTGATTAAATCACGACCATGTAAGAAAGTTTGCATAAATCCTCCAATCAATACCTTCTGCCCTTGAAAAAGTCGTCAACGACCTTTTCAAGGGTTTTTTATTAATGCTGCTTATTCCATCTTGCCTAAAACGAGGCCAAGCAATGCCATGCGCATGACAACACCATTGAAAGCTTCTTGCCAGTAACGCGACCAGCGGGTGATATCCACATCCGGAGGAATTTCATCCATACGCGGGAGTGAATGCAGCAAAATGGCGTCGGACTTGGCTTTGGTGCTGAGTAATTCGCGGGTGATCTTGTAATTGGCGGGAGTCAATCCATGTTCGCCGGCTTCCTGACGACTCTTGGTGTAATCGGGTTGCACGACTGGCTCGACGAGGATGACATCTGCTTCAGCAATTGCCTGTTCTACATGCTCGGCTTCTTTAAAGTTCAGGTTGTACTGTTTCAATTCAGCTTTGAATTCCGGGGTCAGGGTCATTTCGGGAGGTGCTACAAAGGTGATCGGGCAATCGAACTGGGTTAAAGCATAACCAAGTGAATGCATTGTACGCATACGCATATCACCTACCGCCAACCACTTTAGACCATCAATCCGGCCTTTTTCAGTCAAAACAGTGTACAAATCGGTCAAAATCTGGGTAGGATGCTCACCCCAGCCATCTCCGCCGTTGATAATGGGAATGGAAGCCCACTTGGCTGCTTCCATTGGTGCACCCTGTTGAAAATGGCGCATAACAATGACATCGCCGTAATATTCGAGCATTTTTACGGTATCTTTAATGGATTCCTGATACCAATCGCCCGCACGGGTCATTTTTGCATCGGAAAATCCGGTTACGTGGCCGCCAAGACGATGCATGGCTGCTTCATGCGCTAAGCGAGTTCGCGTGCTGGGCTGATAGAAAGCCGTGACCATGGTCTTCTCAGCTAATAAATCAGTATTGCGGCGGCTTTTGGCAATGGGAGCCATCTCATCAGCGACTTCGAAGACATGGAAGAACTCTTCACGCTCAAAGTCTTTCAAAGAAAGAATATCTCGACCAGAAAAACTACGCATTTTATACATCTCCTAGAAAATTTTGAAATATGCGATAATCGCGTTGAAAACATCTATACAGAACTTAAGTTACGCTTCCTCCTCTCCTGCCAGGAATCATGAGTCATAGCTCATCATTGATTCGACCCGGCGCACTACGTGGAACCGGAAATATCCGGGCAGGAAATAGCTACTGGAATAATCAACCACTTCGCCATTCTCATCGTACAGGCGAGCTACAAACAATAAAAGGACATCCCCTCTTTGAATTTCAAGCATTCTGGCAATATCAGGTGAGGCAGAAACCGCTTGAATATCAGTAAAGGATTTGGAAAACCGAGGAGAGCCGCGGCTCAACAACAAGTCGAGCACAGAGCCGGTAAAATCGGGAGATAGCTCACTTTCGGACAAGATATGTTTGGGTAGAATATCAGTTAAATAGGCGACCGGTCGTTTCTCCGCATCAATGACACGCGAAACTTTAACTAACTCTGTGCCTTCGGGAACAGATAAGGCATTGCATTCTTCCGAATTCGCCAGAATATCCGTCACTTTCATGGTTCCCATAGAAACTGTCAGGCCAATGCGTTTTGCCAGCGTCTCGATACTTTCCAAAACTTCCAAGCCGCTGTCAATTACTTTGGACTGCCCCACTACAAAAGTACCCACGCCTTGTTTACGCCTGACCAATCCCTGACCTTCGAAAGTTCGCATGGCTTCCCGTAAAGTGGCACGGGAAACGCCTAATTGTCTGGCTAATTCGGGCTCAGCCGGTAAGCGTTCACCGATTTTCGAATTTGTGATCAACTGCGTTAATTCAGTTTGCAGCCGCTGATATGGATGCAAGGTTTCTTTTTTCGTGTGAGATTTCTCCGCTTTTGCCATCCCTAACCTGCTTTCATTTCAAAGGTTCAATCACGTGAATAAAGTCAAACTTGGTTACATCCACCAGCCCAAGATCAGAAATACGCAGCTCGGGAATAACGACCAAGCCCAATAAACTCAACTGCATATTGGGGTTATTTAATTTGCAGCCGCATTTAACAAATCCATCCAAAACACTGCCGGCTTTTTTAGCCACAATTTCAGCACTTTCGTTCGACATCAAACCGCCAATGGGTAATTCTACCAAACCCAAAACTTGCCCTTTGCTGACCACAACTTGCCCGCCGCCGCACTCAGCTAAAACATTGGCGGCCAGTGCCATGTCCGCGTCGTCCGTTCCTGCGACAATCATTTGATGGCTGTCATGTGCCACTGTGGTAGCAACCGCGCAGGGGACGTTGAAACCAAATCCGGAAACCAAACCCCCCTGTATCTTGCCGGTACCGTGGTGGCGTTCGACGAGAGCAATTTTATCAATATCACGCTCAATATCTGAATGAATCTCTCCATTAATGGCAGACATCTTTACCTTCAAGTGGCGGGTTGGAGCTTGATTCTCGATGACGCCGATCACATGAGCCAACACTTCCTCGCTGCCGTTGGCATTCAGACGAAAATCTTCAGCGGTTAATGGCCGTTTGAGGTGGACTGACTGGCATGCCCAATCTGCATATTCTATGCTGGGTAATTCGATGAGCAGCTTGCCATCTTCAGCCACTTCGACACCTTTGGCAAAGACTATTTGTGCCTTGAAATTTTCCAAATCTTCTACGATCAAAATATCCGCATAACGGCCTGGAGCAATCAACCCCATTTCGCGGGAGACCCCAAAGTGTTCGGCTGTATTAATGGTAGCCATCTGCAAGGCAAGCATGGGTTTCAATCCCTGGCTGATGGCATGACGGACGACACGATCCATGTGTCCTTCTTTTACCAGCGTGCCGGAATGGGAATCATCCGTGCAGAGAATGAAACCGCGCGGGTCCAGACCTTTTTCAGTAACTGCTTTCACCTGATTCGCCACATCATGCCAGGCGGAACCATACCGCATCATCACTTTCATCCCCTGGCGTGCCCGCGCAACAGCATCCTCTTCGCGGGTGCCTTCGTGATCATCCTGCGGCCCGCCTGCCAGATATCCATGGAAAGGCAGCCCCAGATCGGGGGAAGCATAGTGCCCGCCAATGACCTTACCCGCGCATCGGGTCGCCGCCATTTCGGCATGAACCTTATCATCACCATTGTATACACCTGGGAAATTCATCATTTCTCCTAACCCGATGATTCCCGGCCAGGTCATGGCTTCAGCTACTTCGTTAGGTCCTAACACCGCGCCTGGCGTTTCAAATCCAGGGGCTGAGGGGACGCAGGAAGGCATCTGTACAAATACGTGAATTGGCTGCTGAGCAGCTTCGTCCACCATCAACCGAACGCCGCGTAATCCAAAGACATTGGCAATTTCATGTGGGTCGACGAACATCCCGGTTGTGCCGTGAGGAACGACTGCCCGCACAAATTCGGTCACTGTGACCATGCCCGATTCGACATGCATGTGACCGTCCAGTAATCCAGGAACAAGGTATTTTCCCTTTGCGTCGATGACTCGTGTTTCTTTACCAATACAATGACTGGCATCCTCGCCAACATAGGCGATTCGGCCGCTGAGAATGGCAATATCGGTATTCGGGACAATTTCTCCGGTTTGAACGCAAACCCATTGACCGTGTCGGATCACCACATTAGCAGGTATGCGTCCCATGGCACAATCCACTAACTCCCTTGCGTTCTGTAACCAGAAAGAATCCATGCCCATTGGTTTCACCTCATCAATGTCAAACTGAAGTAGACCTGTCTGCCCTAACCTTCGACTAACCTTCGGGCCGCCCGATTGTGTTTCTCGATATGGACGGGTAAATCTAGCCCAACCAATTGACCGTGCTTAACCACAACTTTCCCGTGGACAAAGTTCCAATCCACCTTTACGGGTTGGCAAAAAACCAGCGCCGCTAGCGGATCATGCAGTGCGCCGGCAAAATCAAGTTGATTCATATCAAACGCCACAAAGTCGGCGCATTTTCCGTTTTCAAGTGAACCGATATCTTTACGCCCTAATACTGCCGCTCCCCCGCGCGTGGCCAGCTCAAGAGCCTGCCGGGCTGTCAGAATCTCACCCCCCGTAGCGGAAAGAGAAGCTCCCTCCAGACCGGAACGCAGCCGCGCCAATAACATCGCCTGGCGTACTTCCGCCAATAAATGCGAGCTATCGTTGCTGGCCGAACCATCCACGCCAAGCCCAACCTTCACGCCTGCCTGCATGAACTCCCGCAGAGGCGCAATCCCTGAAGCCAACCGCATATTGGAAGACGGGCAGTGAGCTACACCGCAGCCCTCCCTGGCATAGACTTCGATCTCGTCTTTGGACACGTGCACCGAATGGGCAAACCACACATCCTGCCCGACCCAATCCACGGATTGCATATAGGCTACCGGTCGACAGCCGAAAGTATTCAAAGTAAATTGTTCTTCATCCTGGGTTTCCGCCAGGTGGGTATGTAAATGCACACCGTACTTGCGCGCCAGGGCGGCGCTTTGTTTCATCAACGACCCTGTCACGCTGAACGGCGAACAGGGTGCCAGTACAATCTGTACCATGGCACCAGCTTTGGGGTCGTGATATTTTTGGATCAGTCTTTCACTGTCTACAAGAATGTGCTCTTCTGTGTCGACCACACTATCGGGAGGCAGACCGCCTTTGCTCTGCCCAAGGCTCATTGAGCCGCGAGAAGCCTGTAAGCGGATCCCCACCGCTGCCGCAGCTTCGATTTCATCATCCAGTTTGGAACCATTGGGGAATAAATATAAATGATCTGAAGCCGTAGTGCATCCGGAAAGCGCCAGTTCGGCCAGGGCAGTTTGCGTGGAGATGCGAATATCTTCGGGGGTTAAGCGCGCCCAAATTGGATACAAAGTAGTCAACCAGTTGAACAGGTTGGCATTTTGTGCTGCCGGCACCGCGCGGGTGAGCGTTTGATAGAAGTGATGATGCGTATTGATCAGGCCGGGAATGACAACGTGCCCGCTCATATCCACCACTTCATCTGCCGTTACAGGCAGCTCACTGGAATCCCCTACCTGCTCAATAAAGCCATCACGAATAAAAAGACCACCACCCGGAATTTCCCGGCGGTGGTCGTCCATTGTCACTAAAAGCTGCGCGTTCTTAATCAGAAGAGTGGTCATGGGTTTGATTAATTCCTGTGTCTAACCAGAAGCGTAGATTTTCTCAAGAGTACTTGTCTGACAATTGTTATTTTTAGTTTAACACTTTTTGCAGAAAAGTCAATTGTCTGACAATAAGTCTCTTACAATAAGAGCCGTAATTCACTAGTGGTTTTCGTTTTGACCTGCAATACTATAAAAGGGGTGACCACAACGAAATTGTTCCCTTCGATGATACCGAAATCGATTCCCGTTTGAATGAATTGACTCAAATTGCAGAATCGATACACTAAAGCACAATAGGAATGCGAACAGCCTGGAAAACAATTTATCTACGTTTTCCAGGCTGTTTATTTTAACGATTCAAACACTGACTTACTTTACTGATGTTACGCAGCCTTGAGAGCTTGCAGTTCATCAAAGGCCACGCGAATAGCCTTGAGATACAAATGTGTCCGCAGTGCAAAATGCGAGAGATGCTGTTTTATTTTCAAAACCTCCAACTTGAACGTGGCGTATAAAACGGCAAAAACATGATTGTTCTGTGTTGTCACCCGGCGCACAGGCGCTTTTCCCAATCCGGCATTTTGTTTGAGCGATTTATGGAAGACTTCCACCGGCCATCGTTTTTGATAGGTCGTCAGAATCAGCCCACGCGTTACCGTTGTGTCACTGCAGGCCAGATAGAGAATCCCCGTGCTGCCATCCCCATTGGTAAAAACTTGGCGCACGAAGCAAACAGGAAAAGGCACGTCTTTGAGCCAGCCTGTAAATATTGTCTCTTCCAACCAGGGCAGTTCTTCAATCGGAGTGAAGCGTTTGGCTTGATAATCTTCTTTGCTCACAGCAACCAGACGATTGGTTTTGAGTGCACAGATGAAATCCTTTTTGAGCTTTTCTTTGATATGTACCATATTATCTTTGGATGCAAACCAGGTATCGAATAAAACAAAACGAAATAGTAGCTTGTTTTGCACACAGACATCTAGCGTGTCACGCATCAGTTCATTTTTCGTCACTAAACTGGCCCGTTTTCGCTTTCGAGTTTTCAGGTCGCAATACTCAATCGGCTTTTTGATGATTTCAAACGCCACTGGGATGGAAATATCATCCACATGGTATAAACAATTGAGCAAATTGAAACCCTGCACTGCCCGTCCTTTGCTGTGGTCATAATGCCAGCACATTACCTCATTTTCATCAGTGTATGGCTTCTCCTGGATCGTGTCATCAAAGATCAATACACCCTCTTCCCGTTCTACTTTGCGCACTGTCCCTTTGACTTCCATCCATAAGTCTTTGGATGTGTGTTCTTCTCCGGACAGAAATCGGGTTATCTGGTCGTGGCTGATTTGTCCTTCCACCATCCGTGATAATCCTGTGGCTGTGGCATACCCGAAGGTACTGATCAAATAATCTGTGTATAGGTCTAAATATTCTTTGTTCATCCCTATATCTTACTCCGATTTCTTCGCACCTGGCTGCGCTACGTGTCAACAACTCAAAGAAAAGTACCCGGAGGATTTGGCTAAGATAGAAGCTGCACAAGTACCAGTAGATGATATGCCAGAAACAAAGTTATACTGCCCAACTTGTGGCCAAGCGAAGCTTTTCCGGCGTACTATCCAACCTACCGGACGATGCCCAACATGAGTCAATTCAGTTTCTCCCCCCTTTTTTTTGACTGGATGCTGGTTTTCAATCTTGCACCCATGTTTCAATTTGCCCCAACTCAAAAATGATCCGTCCAGACTGCATTTAATACGTTTCTGGCTTGCGTTGGTTGGATTTTTGATTGTACAATTTATGCATATCCACATGCAAGAAAGCGATTTTGCTTTGCCTGTGTGCCTTAATTCCAAATATTAAGGTTTCGTGTCTAAAACGGCTTAGTTGAACTCGGACTGATGTGGCGGCGCTTAAGCTCTTTTTCTAATTTTCATTAATTCCGTCGCATCAATCATTAATTCGTTGGATGGATAGTCTGTACTTGTAAACGGAGGAACATATGGACATCATGAGTGAATTGACGCAGCGACGGTTGACAAATGCGCGGAAGCCCACAGGCGGGCTCGGTAGGTTTCTTATAAGAGCAATGAATATTTCTCATTACCGATTGACCAACTGGGGATTAAGTCATCTCTCAATCAGGAAACGAGATACGATCCTAGATATAGGTTGCGGTGGGGGTGGCACTGTCTATAAGTTAGCCAAGATCGTTACAAATGGAAAGATTTATGGCATCGACTTTTCTGATGAGAGTGTTATGGTATCTCGTATGACAAACAAGCAATTTGTTCAGATGGGCCGCGTTGAAATCCAGCAAAGTTCTGTATCTTGTTTGCCATTCTCCGATAACATGTTTGATCTCGTCACTGCTGTGAATACACATAACTACTGGCCTGATTTGGTCTCTGATATGCAGGAGATCTTACGCGTTTTGAAACCTAGCGGAAAGTTAATAATTATTGGGAGCATGTGTGAAGGCGGAAAATATGATAAACGGAATAAAAAGTATTCGGAGTTGGTAGAAATAGCATTCCCCAGTGTCAATGAACTTCGCGATATTTTCTTGAATGTTGGTTATTCAGAAGTTCAGATGTATGAGAAATATAACCGGAGTTGGATGTGCGGCATTGGCAGAAAACCATTGTAGTTATTTTTATGGAGAGAAAAAACTAACAAGCAGTGAACGAGTTATATGAAAATCCGCCCAACATAGCGTACACAATACAGGTGGATAGAGTACGAATTTTCAAACATTGTCCACGTCCATCCTTGCCAGTAATGTTAATCATTAGGCTGTTTTTTGTTTTCATATCATCACCATTTACCACAGATGCAAACATTTTTCTTTCGCCCTTCTGCGTAACATCAGTTACTTTAATTTAGTGCCCCGTCAAACATGAGAGTATTACTTCAACCATAGTTTTTCGCTTTACCATCAATGCAAGGAATTCATAGAATGAGATTTGACAGGGTACTAGCTAATTTCTGCCGCATGCAGCGTGTTACGTAACAGCATGGCGATGGTCATAGGCCCAATACCGCCTGGAACCGGTGTGATTGCCCCAGCAATCTGGAAAACTTCATCATAGGCAACATCCCCGACCAGCCGGTAACCCCGCGGGCGGCTGGCGTCCTCAACCCGGTTGATGCCTACATCAATGACCACTGCTCCCGGTTTAACCCAATCACCGCGTACCATTTCTGCTTTGCCTACCGCAGCTACCAGAACATCCGCCCGCCGCACCACCTCGGGTAAATTCTTCGTCCGCGAATGGCAGATGGTGACCGTGGCATTGGCGCGCACTAAAAGCAGCGCTACCGGCATCCCCACAATATTGGATCGTCCCAGAACTACGGCATTTGCGCCTTCGAGGGATGGAAATTCCTGATTCAATAAATACATTACTCCCGACGGTGTGCATGGGATGAACAAAGGCTCGCGCCCCTTTTGCGCCAGGCGCCCAATATTGATTGGGTGGAATCCATCCACATCTTTATTGATCGGCACAGCGCTGAGTACCCGTTCTTCGTCTAATCCAGATGGTAAAGGCAGTTGCACCAGAATCCCATTCACCCGTGGATCCGCACTTAATTCAGAGACTAGTGCTTCAAGGTCGCGCTGGCTAGTCGTGGCAGGTAATTCGTGCCCGAACGACTCGATTCCAACCTCTGCGCAGGCTTTTTGCTTGGATTTTACATAAGATTGGCTGGCAGGATTCTCACCGACAAGGACTGTAGCCAATCCCGGACGAGACTTTCCGGAGGCAACCCGGGCGGCAACTCCTCTGGCAACCTCTGCACGAATCTGGTCCGCAACTGCTTTTCCATCGATCACTTTTGCAGGCATATGATGTCCTCTCTATATTTTGAGCGTTATCTTAATTATACATTCTTCATCCCCCAACATCGGCATTGATAATTATCGCGATCAGGGAAGATTGAACAGTGAAGCTGCTCTGGCTCATGGTAAAATTAGCCAGTAACCATTTTTACATCTCTTTGGAGGAAATTCATGAGCAAAATATGTGTTGTAGGCACCGGTTATGTCGGTTTGGTTACCGGTACTTGCTTTGCGGATCTCGGAAACGATGTCATTTGCCTCGACGTCGATCACGAGCGCATTGACAAACTCAATAAAGGGGAAATGCCCATTTATGAACCTGGATTGGAACAACTGGTGATGCAAAATGTCCATTCCGGCCGCCTCCATTTCACCACTGATTATACAGAAGCACTAAAAGGTGTCGAGTATGCATTTATTGCCGTCGGCACGCCTTCAGGAAATGATGGTGAGGCTGATTTGCAATATGTACGGTCAGCCGCTGAAGCCATCGCTGACCATGTAGATTGGCCGATCATCGTCATTAATAAGTCGACGGTACCAGTGGGTACCGGAGATTGGGTAGCTGAAGTCATTAACCAGCGCCGCAACAGTCATCCGCTCGAATTTAGTGTAGTCTCCAATCCTGAATTCTTGCGTGAAGGTTCCGCAATCAGTGATTTTACCAACCCTGATCGGGTGGTATTGGGGTCACTGAAAAAAGAAGCTGCTCAAAAAGTTGCCCTTCTTTATCAGCCTTTACGCTGCACAATCATGATCACTGACTTGCGTACTGCTGAGATGATCAAGTATGCTTCCAATGCCTTTCTGGCAACGCGTATTTCATTTATCAATGAAATTGCCAATATTTGTGAGTCGCTTGGAGCTGATGTCACGGAAGTAGCCCGCGGCATGGGTCTCGACAAACGCATCGGACCCAGCTTTCTGGATGCCGGTCTCGGATGGGGAGGATCCTGTTTCCCCAAAGACGTCAAAGCCCTCGAACACATGGCTGTGCTACACGGCACCCAACCCCAACTGCTCCAGGCCGTCATGGAGATCAACCGCAATCAACGCCGGCGGGCGGTGATGAAATTGCGCAAGCTGCTGGGGAATCTGAACGATAAAACCATCGGCGTTTTGGGACTGGCTTTCAAACCCAATACAGACGATATGCGCGAATCCCCTGCAGTAGAGATTATTCATCTTCTGCAAAACGAAGGTGCACACATAAAAGCCTATGATCCGCAGGCCATGCCAAATGCAGCCAAGATTTTGCATCAGGTGGAGTTATGCGACACACCCTACGCGGTCGCGGAAGGGGCGGATGCGCTTCTCCTCGCTACCCATTGGAATGAGTTCAAGCAGCTTGATTTCACCCGGGTTCACGAAATCATGCGTCAGCCGGTATTATTGGACGGCCGCAATCTTTGGGACGCGGAACCTTTACGAGCCCTTGGGTTCAAATATATCGGAGTAGGTCGCGCCGTCAATGGCACACTTCAAGAAGAAGAATAGTCTAATTTTTACTGAATTCAAAAACCGACTTTGACGAGTCGGTTTTTTTTATTTATTCAAACATCAGAAATGGATATCATACGTTATATTAATACTTTTAAGGTAACATTTATATAAATAAAGCTCTATTGTTTGAAAGAAGGAATAAATGTCAATCTATGATTTTTCTGTGAAAACTGCTCAGGGAACTACAAAATCCCTGGCCGATTATAAAGGCAAAGTGGTTATGATCGTTAACACGGCCAGTAAATGTGGTTTTACCCCACAATATGCTGAATTAGAAACGTTGTATAAAACTTACCACGACAAAGGCTTGGAAATTCTGGCTTTTCCGTGCGATCAATTTGCACATCAGGAACCGGGTACGGACGCAGAGATTCAAACCTTCTGCCAGATGAATTACGGGGTCACTTTCCCTGTCTTTGCGAAGATCAACGTCAATGGCAAAACAGCCAATCCTCTGTATCAATATTTGCGCAATCAGAAAAAAGAGTTTTTAGGAGATTCCATCAAATGGAATTTCACAAAGTTCTTGATCGATCGCCAGGGAAATTTCATTGAAAAATATGCACCATCTCTTCGGCCAGTTGATATTTCCCCGCAGATAGAAAAATTGTTAGCTTCAGCCTGATTAATGGATCTTAAAATAAAAATTCACCGCTGAGAGAATTCTCTCCGGTGAATTTTTATTTATTACGAAGGAGAAAGAGATTAAAAATTCTTGAGGTATTGAACGATGCGCACTTGCATATCATCGCGTACCTGGCGGAAAGCGTCTAGCTTTTCGTCATCCGTTCCCGGAATTTGTGCGGGGTCTATAAACCCTATGTGTTCTTTTTTACCCTGGCCTAACCATACAGGACAATTTTGTTCGGCACCAGAACACAATGTAATCACTCGGTCAAATTTTTCACCGATGAACTGCTCGACCCACTTACTCGTGCCATGATGATCGATTCCCAATTCAGCCAATACCTGTAAAGCCATCGGATGAACAAAACCGGACGGAGCGATCCCGGCACTCTGCGCATACCATTGATCGGGCAAATAATAATTGACCATCGCTTCCGCCATTTGCGACCGGCAGGAATTCCCGGTGCAAAGAAATAATATTTTGTTAATTTTCGGTTGATTTATCATGATATTTTCCCATTTTCAAAATGATTATACGAAAATCAGGTTAACAATAAACTAACAAATGATTAGTATTTAGTAAATTCATCTGTAAAGAAAGTCATTCTTGTTGGTGCTCCTGGTTTGATATAATCATAAGCAATTCAAGTGATGAAAGCATATATTTTTAGCACATTTCTGTCCTCTTTGATTTTTTCCATTCCATTTATTTTGGTCTGTGGAATTATTGTGTGGTTGTTTACCCGTAATCGAAGAAAACCATTCCCCTGGTTGTGGATGATCGCCCTGATTGGGTTGATCGTTACTTTGGTAAATATCTTTTCGAACACGGTTTCCTTGACTCCTTTTTGGAGCGGGTTTCAGTTTTATGGAAATATCAACCTGGTACCCTTCATCAGCATTGTCAAAATGGTAAAAGATATCCTGTCAGCGGACCCATCCCGGTATTCCTTCGTCAACTTTTTTGGGAATATTGGTTTCTTTATCCCCCTCGGTTTTTTTCTGCCTCTGGTAAATAGAAAACTTGATGCTGGTTGGAAAGTAATCCTTTTCGGCTGCCTCGTGTCGATTTTAATCGAAGTATGGCAGTTATTCATCCCTGCACGCGGGACGGATATCGATGATGTGATTTTGAATACGCTTGGCACAGCGATTGGTTATTTTTGTTTTTGGTTGTTCATAAAAATATTTCCGAAGATTTACCACCATTTGTATAAGTGATCCTAAGCTACGATCCGATGCGGGCTGTCTTGTTTTTCAAGACAGCCCCTTCAAAGATTAATTCAGGTCATTTTCTTCTACATCAACCTTTATAGTCTCGATTGTGAGTTCAGGTTTGAATTCATCGAGAATCGATTGCCAACCGAACAATTGGCTGAAGACCAATGTCAGATCGGCTGCCGCTAATGGATGAATTCCCTGAGCTGCCAGTTCCAGCATATGCTCGTTTGATAGCTCCTCCGCCTGCTGATATAGGGTAATCAGTGCGCCTGTGGAATCGTCCGAGGCAATGCGGTTAATGGATACCTTACCGCATCCAGTACAGCGGTGAATCAACATCAGTTCACCCTGGTTATTTTCAGCATATTTCTTGCGAACCTTTTTAACCGTCAAGCCAACCGGCTGCATTCGCGCGGCGCAAGTCGCTTTTCGATCACCTGGTTTATATTCATCCACATGCCTGGACCACAAACAGTTAGGACAATGATTGCGATTGTTTACTCCTGCCAATTCCCGGTTTGTACTGACCAGTGTTCCGCAATTAACACAGCGGAATTGCTTTTCTGGCTTTTTTGAGTTTTTTTGTTCTTTCTCTTCATATCTTCGATCGTTTTTCCTGTAGATCTTTTCAAAAGAGGAATAAGTCTCCTTATTCAGGAGGTAATGTTTTGATGAATTCTTGTGCATTGGTTCCTTAAAATAAAATCAGCCAGCCACGGGAATCCCATGGTTGGCTGCAATAAAGTGCTATTGATCAGCGTAGACAAAGCGTCGGTCTGTTAACGTAAAGCGGTCAGAAACCGGTACTGTCTTAAATAAAACCACGGGGCTGAAGAATGCACCCGTGGTCGATTAAGAATACCAAAAACTGGCTGCTAAACCGCTACGGGTGCACCCTGCGAACCTTTCTGACTACAACAACCGAAGCTAAATGATTGATAAAACGCACTCCATTAGAAATTATTAAACCAAATTTATCATACGCTGGCAAAAATTGTCAAGATTGAGCGCCTATATTGACACTGAATTCACAAGAAAGAGATAAATCATTATTGTCTCGGTCATTGTCATTAATTTTTCCATAGGCTGAGATCGCCACACTTTGGGAAGAACACCCAGAGTTCGCGAGGACAGTCATTTTGACACCTGCCAAGCCTTTTTTTAAATACAGTGATTAATTTAGCACAGCTTGCATTGAGTTCTCTATCAAACCTGGCAAAGCACATTTTGTTCGAGGATATGTACCCGTTTATTCGGTAAACAGTCACCAAATAAATATGTTAATTCTTTGCCCACTTCTCTTTCTGCAAGGTTTAGTTAAAAAGTGTTACGCGGATCAAACCTTTTGGTGGTGAAGAATAAGATAGTCCTTTAGAAACTGCCCGGTGTAAGAAGCTGAATTGTCGCAGATTTCCCGCGGAGTTCCTGTAGCGATCAGTTCGCCGCCCATGTCACCGCCTTCCGGACCAAGATCGATCACATAATCTGCCACTTTGATGATATCCAAATTGTGCTCGATAATGAGAACAGAGTTACCGGTATCTACCAGGCGCTGCAATACTTCGATCAGCATATGCACATCCGCTGCATGCAGCCCGACGGAAGGCTCATCCAAAACATACAGGGTGCGGCCTGTAGCACGGCGGGAAAGTTCCTTGGCCAGCTTGACGCGCTGCGCCTCACCCCCAGAAAGGGTCGTAGCCGGTTGGCCAATGCGGATATAGCCCAGTCCTACATCTTGCAATGTCTTAAGCTTGCTGTAAATCCCTGGAATGCTGGTGAAAAGCTCCATTCCAGCTTCAACAGTCAAATCCAGAACATCAGCGATGGAAAGACCTTTAAACTTCACCTGCAGCGTCTCGCGGTTGAAGCGTGCTCCGTGGCACACATCACAGGGGACATAAACATCTGGCAGAAATTGCATTTCAATACGCAACTGACCCTGTCCCTGGCAGGCTTCACAGCGGCCACCATGCACGTTGAACGAAAAACGCCCGGACTTATATCCGCGCATCTTGCTTTCAGCCATACTGGCAAACAGGGTGCGGATTTCGTCGAACATACCCGTATAAGTTCCCGGGTTGGAGCGCGGCGTCCGCCCGATGGGAGACTGGTCGATATTGATCACCTTATCCAGATATTCGAGACCTTCAATGCTGTCTACCAATCCTGGCTGCGTGTGCGCTCTATTGAGATCGCGAGCCAGATAGTTGTACAAAATATCATTCATTAAGGTGGATTTTCCTGAACCCGAGACTCCGGTAATACACACAAATTGTCCCAAGGGAACATCCACAGTTAAGTTCTTGAGGTTATTTTCACGCGCCCCAATGATCTTTAACATTTTGCCATTGCACGGATGGAGTTTTTTCGGGATCGGCACCTGTTTGCGTCCGGATAGATAAGCTCCAGTCAAACTCTTGGGATTCGCCAAAATGTCCTCAACAGTGCCTTCGGCCACGACTTCGCCGCCGTGCTCGCCTGCCCCAGGACCCAGGTCCAGAATCCAGTCAGCCGAACGGATGGTTTCTTCGTCATGTTCCACAACCAGCACACTGTTCCCTTGGTCGCGTAAATGCTTCAGCGTCGTCAGCAGCCGGTCATTGTCGCGCGGATGCAACCCAATCGATGGTTCATCCAACACGTAGAGCACACCCATCAAATGAGAGCCAATCTGCGTTGCCAGCCGGATGCGCTGAGCCTCACCACCGGAAAGAGATCCGGCGGAACGACTGAGGGTCAGGTAATTCAAACCCACATCCACCAGGAAACCCAGGCGCGCCTGAATCTCTTTGAGAACGCGTTCGACAATTGATGCCTGGCGTGTGTTTAATTGACCGCCTTCTTTACCAAGGTCACAGGCAAATTGCAGCGTGCGGTTGACCGGCCAGGAAGTCACTTCAACGATATTAAATCCGGCTACAGTTACAGCCAGAGCTTCAGGTCGTAAACGCAGTCCTTTGCAGGTCGGGCAAGGACGGTCGCTCATGAATTCACCGATTTTGTTGCGAATATACTCGGAACTCGTCTCCCGGTAGCGCCGTTCCAGGTTAGGAATCACTCCCTCGAACGCTGCCTGGAAGCTGGTCTGCCTGTCGTTGCGGCCTTCTACTTTGACCGAGATCGCTTCATTGCCGGTTCCGTAAAGGATTTTATGCATCAAATCTGGGGCAATCGTGCTCACCGAGGCATCCAGATTAATGTGGTATTGATGGGCCACGGATTCAACCATCTGCCAGTAATACCCCCCTTGATCGCGCGGACCGTTCCACTCCAAAGCCACAATGGCTCCATCGTTGAGCGAGCGTTCGGGATCGGGAATTAACAATTCGGGATCGATTTCAAGTTTGCTGCCCAGACCCTGGCAGTCGGGACAAGCGCCGTGCGGAGTATTGAAGGAAAACGTGCGCGGTTCGATTTCGGGCAAACTGATCCCATGTTCCGGGCAAGCCAAATGTTCAGAAAAGAAAATATCCTGAGCTGGTTCTTTGGTCACGTCCTGCACGGTCAGGTAACCCTCGCCTACTTTAAGCGCGGTTTCGACAGAGTCGGTCAACCGCGAACGGAAAGTCCGCGTTTCTTCATTATCCTCGGAGTGTGAAATGACCAGGCGATCCACTACCGCTTCGATAGTGTGAATCTTGTAGCGGTCCAGTTCCACTTCTTCGTCCAGGTTATACACTTTTCCATCTACGCGCACTCTGATAAAACCGGCTTTGCGCACTTCCTCGAACACCGCCTGGTAAGTTCCCTTGCGGGCGCGGACGACCGGTGCCAAGAGCAATAGCTTGCTGCCCTCCGGCATGGCTTCGATGCGGTCGACGATCTCCTGCGCGGATTGTTTGACGACTTCACGTCCGCAGATCGGACAGTGCGGAATGCCGACCCGGGCGAACAATAGACGCAGGTAATCGTATATTTCGGTGACGGTTCCCACCGTCGAGCGCGGGTTGTGAGAGGTTGCTTTCTGATCAATGGAAACAGCCGGCGAAAGTCCGTCGATCGAATCCACGTCCGGTTTTTCCATCTGTCCCAGAAACTGGCGGGCGTAAGAAGACAAGCTTTCTACATAACGCCGCTGGCCTTCGGCAAAAATGGTATCGAAGGCAAGAGAAGACTTGCCTGAACCGGACAGCCCGGTGATCACCACCAGTTTGTCGCGTGGAATTTCCACAGTAATATTCTTCAGATTATGCGAGCGTGCGCCCACTACACGAATACAATTTTGAGTCATCATCTACCCATCCGAACATATTTTCTATACCGATATTTTATCACAAATGCAATCGATTATTATAACATTCCTGATTTTTCCTATTATTTTTTATTCACCTTCTACAAACGATAGCAACGATGATTTTTTCAACACAGGTAAATAGAATTGTGCTTTCAGAAATTCAAAGGCGCATTCATTCGATGGTAAAAGTAGATTAATTATTGTCTCGGCTCAAACACAATAATTGGAATATGCCTTGAGGTCATCTCTTTGTAGTGGTTGTAATCGGGATGATAGGCAATCGCATTTGCCCATAAGCGCTGGTATTCTTCCCCCTGTGCTTCGCGTGCTGTCACCTCAATCGTTTTCCCGCTTACTTCGATCGTCATATCCGGCTGCTTTTTCAGGTTGTAATACCAGGCAGCATTCTTTTCCTGCCCCCAGTTGGACGCAATCACATAATAGCCGCTGCCCACTGGAAAATAAGCAATTGGGGTGGTGTAATGTTTTCCGGTCTTTCGCCCGGTGGTATGCATCAGAAGGATAGTCTGTTTGCCCAGGTGAGAGCCAATTTTGCCGCGGCTGGCGTGAATTAGAAAAGTATTGGTGCTCATAAAAAGTTGTAAAAATGTTTTATTCATTCAAGTTGCCTTTTATTTTTAGTTTAACATGCAATTGATAGAATTGGATAAGAACACTCTAATTATCATTTTTATTGAATTATTTCTCCTATTTAGATAATTATTGTATAATAAATCATAAATATAGAGGAAAATATGGAAAAATCATCGAACCATTCAGTAAAAATCGCCATCGTTGGTGCTGGTAATGTAGGTGCCACTTTTGCATACGCTCTTTTGGGCAGCGGCCTGGCCTCCCAAATTGTTTTGATCGACGCCAACCACGAACGGGCTGAAGGCGAAGCCATGGACTTGAACCATGCGGTTCCGCTCACCCATTCAACCCGTATTTGGGCTGGTGATTACTCAGATTGCGCGGGGGCAGCCATAACATTTGTCACTGCCGGGACTGCCCAGAAACCCGGCGAAACCCGCTTGGATCTGGCACAGCGCAATTTTGCTATTTTTCAATCCATCATCCCGCAGATCGTGCAGCAAAACCCCGATGGAATTCTACTGATTGCCTCGAACCCACTGGATATTCTCAGTTATGCGGCTTTAAAGCTCTCCGGTCTGCCCGCCAACCGCGTCATCGGTTCAGGGACTATTCTGGATACGGCACGCTTCCGCTATCTGCTCAGTCAGCACGCCGGTGTGGATCCGCGCAGTGTTCATGCTTTCATCATTGGCGAGCACGGTGACAGCGAAGTCCCGGTCTGGTCATTAGCCAATATCGCCGGTATGGCGCTAACCGATTATTGCAAGATGAACTGCGAACAATATGACGAAGAAGCTTACGCGAAAATCTTTGAAGAGACCCGCGACGCCGCTTATCAAATCATTGAACGTAAAGGGGCCACATTTTATGGAATTGGCATGGGGTTGGTGCGCATTGTTGAGGCTATCCTGCGCGGTCAGCATACTGTGCTTTCCGTTTCAACCCTGATCCACGATTATTACGATATCGATGATGTTTACCTGAGTCTGCCCTGCATTATCAACCGCGAGGGTGTGGATAAATTCTTGCGCCTGCCGCTCAATGAAATTGAGGTCGCGGGTCTACAGAAATCGGCCAAAGTGCTGAAAGAAATGATCCGCACATTAGGGCTTTAACCAGCAACCCCCGGGTTCCATGTCTTGAAATCGGGGGTTTATTTTTGATTGGAAGCTATTTACTTTGTGATTTCGTATAATTCCACCAGCACTCCGCCTGTGCTCTTGGGATGGACAAAAGCCATCCTGCGTCCGGGCAATTCAACTGGTTCCTCGTTGATCAACCGTACACCCTTGCCTTTGAGCTGCGCCAGCATCCCCACCAGGTCGTCCACTTCAAAGCACAGATGGTGCATACCGCCGCCGCGCTCGGCCAGGAATTTGCCTGCGCCCGTATCCGGAGAGGTTGGTTTTACCAGCTCCACTTCGCTTTCGCCGACCGGTAAAAAGGCTACCTGAGATTTTTGGCTGGGGACGTCCTCGATATGGTCCACTTTGATGCCCATTGCATCGCGCCAGAATTTCAACGCTTCATCGATATCGGCCACAACGACAGCTATGTGATTGATTTTCGTGAGTTTTGCCATGAGATTTTCCTTTTTTTGATTAACCCCAGACCGGTGGTTGATATTCGCCCCAGACCTTGCGCAGAACGCCGCAAATTTCACCCAGGGTCAGGTCGGCCTCGACACAGGTGATAAGCAGCGGCATCAAATTCTCTTTTGTCCTTGCTGCCGCACTCAAGGTGCCCATCAATTCAGCAGCTTTCCCCTGATCACGCCTTGAGCGAATATCTGCCAAGGCTGCCCTTTGATTGGCTTCAATGGCAGGATCCTGCTTCACCCGTTCCAATTCAATTTTTTCATCCGACTGGAAGGCATTGACGCCAACGACGATCTGTTCTTTCTTCTCAATGGCCATTTGCGCCTGGTATGCCGAATCCGAGATTTCATTCTGCATGAAACCTTTTTCGATGGCTGCCAGTGCACCGCCCATGTCGTCAATCTTATGGATATACTCCATAGCGCGGGTGGCAATTTCATCGGTCAGATACTCAATGACGAACGACCCGGCTAGCGGATCGACGGTATCGGCTACGCCTGATTCGTACGCAATCACTTGCTGTGTGCGCAGCGCTGTGCGTACCGATTTCTCGGTTGGCAGCCATAAGGCCTCGTCCATTGAGTTGGTATGCAGTGACTGGGTCCCGCCCATGACAGCAGCCAGCGCCTGCAAAGTGACCCGCACAATGTTATTTTCGGGCTGCTGAGCCGTAAGGGTTGAACCGCCTGTCTGTGTGTGGAATCGCAGCATCCACGACTTGGGGTCTTTGGCGCCAAAACGCTCACGCATGATCTGCGCCCATAACCGCCTGGCCGCCCTGAATTTGGCAACTTCTTCGAGAAAATCATTGTGCGCAGCAAAGAAGAAGGAGAGTTGCGAGGCAAAGGCGTCCACCTCAAGCCCAGCATCAATGGCTGCTTTCACATATTCGATGGCATCCGCCAGCGTAAAGGCAACTTCCTGAACCGCGGTCGAACCTGCTTCGCGGATGTGATAGCCCGAAATGCTGATCGTATTCCAGTTAGGTACTTCCTTCTCGCAAAATTGAAAGCTGTCCGTGATCAGCCGCAGCGAAGGTTTCGGCGGAAAGATATATGTCCCGCGTGCTACATATTCCTTTAAGATATCATTCTGAATCGTGCCGCGCAGTTGCTTCATTTCCACGCCCTGGCGTTTCCCCACGGCGATATACATCGCCAGAAGCACCGCTGCCGGTGCGTTGATGGTCATGCTGGTCGAGACTTTATCCAGCGGAATCTGATTGAACAAAATCTGCATATCTTTCAGAGATGAAATGGAAACACCCACTTTGCCTACTTCACCCAGCGACATAGGGTCATCGGCATCGTAGCCAATTTGGGTGGGGAGATCGAAAGCCACCGAAAGGCCGGTCTGCCCCTGATCCAGCAGATAGCGGTAGCGCTTGTTGGATTCTTCGGCGCTGGCAAAACCAGCGTACTGGCGCATCGTCCAGAAACGGCTGCGGTACATAGTCGGCTGCACGCCGCGGGTGAAGGGATACTCGCCCGGAAAACCCAGAGATTTCATATAGTCAAAATCGGTTGGGGTAGCTGCCCTGGGGAGCGGAATGCCAGATGGAGTTGTAAACTTCTCTTTGCGCTCCTTAAACTTCTTGATCACCGGCGCGACAGTCTTTTCCTCCCATTGCGCTTTTTCGTCTTCAAGGGTCATCGGAAACCTCTTTATATGAGAATGATCACGCATTGACAGTATACCTTAACTAAATAAAGGGAGTGCAGCCAATCATCAGTCTATTTATCTGGCCGCCCTGTCTTTACAATGGTAATTTATCGCCAAAAACGAGTATGAAAGAGAAAAACTCTACTCCATCACAAAAGCTATATTGCAGGTAATGTAAATTTCCACCTGCAAAGAAATTTTTTAAATAATTGAAGGGGGATTTAAATAACCGGTAAAACATAAACTCAATAATTACTAATTTATTGGGTTTTTATTTTTCTTGTACTGGGTCTTCTATTTTCGAGTGGCACAACCGTCACGCAACACCTTAATCCCATTCGTGGCCTCTGGGGAGACTACCACGGTAATATGCATATGAGCCTCCAAACGAGTGTTTGCCTTCGGCACCCATTCACGTTTTCCGTCAAAACAGCGGACTAAGATGCACCCCGGAGGTAACCCAAGACCGCTAACCGATCTCCCTGCAAAATAAGAATCCGGTTGCACGATGAATTCGAGCACGGCTGGATCTTTCAAGGGAGGGATTTCGCTTCCATTTCTCAAATCCCGCTCAAGCAATGCCTCATAGACGGGTAAATCCTTAAGGAATTCTGCGATTGCATAAGCGCAAAAGCAGCTAACCAACAAAGGCAGCATCAGGGCATAATCCCCCGTCATCTCAGTAATGAGCATGATACCGGTTAAAGGGGCTCTGACGATTGCCGTGAAATAAGCCGCCATTCCCACAACAGCAAAAACTGCAGGGATAGGCACTACTGCGGGCTCGAAAAAGTGAAAAATCTGACCAATTGCCAGACCAATTAATGAACCCATAACGAGAAGCGGAGCAAAAATTCCACCGGGTGCGCCAGTGCCATAACTCGATATGGACAGAATAAAACGAAGACCAAAATAAATGGGAACAATAGTCAGCAATAGATTCCCCTGCAAGGTTACCTCTGCCAAAGAGTTTCCGCTGCCCAATAATTGAGGATAAAACCAACCGACAAGACCAATTGCCCCGCCGACTAACGCTGCTGCCGGTACAACCCGTTGGGCGGGAATACGTCCAAAGAAATTGACTGTAGCCAATAAACTTTTGTTATATGCCACACCTAACAAGCCTGCAATAATTCCCAGCACAGCAAAAACAGGTAGGGCACCCAACGGCGGTACCGGATAGTTGGGGACATTAAATACAAGAAATTGCCCCGAACCAACCCGTGTAATGACATCAGCAATAATAGCAGCTACAAAGGTGGCTCCGAACATGATCGGTTGAAAATCGCTGCGTACTTCTTCCAGAACAAAGATGAGCCCGGATAAGGGGGCATTGAACGCCGCTGCCAGTCCTGCCCCTGCACCAGCGGAAATCAATGTCAATCGTTCGTGTTCTGATACTTTTAGCAGGCGCGAAATTCCTTCGCCAAGAGCTCCACCCATTTGAACCGTTGGGCCTTCGCGCCCTAACGCCAATCCACTGCCAATGGCGATAATCCCTGCGAAAAACTTTACCGGAAGGATTTTTTTTCAGTCTAATTTGCGATAGCGATGTAACACTGCTTCCAAGTGAGGAATTCCACTTCCGCTGGCTTCTGGCGCGAAACGGCGTGTAATTGCAACTGAAATTCCTGCTCCAAGAAATGTCAACACAACTGGAAACAACCAGCCCAGAAAAGGCAGCGTATGTGCCCAGGTGATTAAATTGTTGCGCAGAAGATCAGATTCCGTAAGAACAACCCGGAACCCTAATGCCACTGCCCCTGCGCATCCCCCAACGAGAGCCGCACGTGGAAAAATCCATCGCCGTTGCTGCCTTTCGTCCAGGTAATCCTGAATTTCAGAACGAACAGCAGACTCTTTTTTTCCCTCGATAGGTTCTTCTTCTTTAGTTTGTCTTTTCATCATTATGGGTTAAAACATTAAATTTTGAGCTGCCGCCCAAGGTCTTAGTTAGTAATTATTCTAAAGTATATCACCAGCAATTCTTTAAAGGAACACGCACAACTTGTGAATTCAATATTATTTACTTGATGACAAGCCCGCTGAAAATAATATTTTACTTAAATAGATTTATGATAAACTGATAAACTGATAATTGATAAATCGAGATAACATGAGCGAATTCCTACAACTTTCCGTTCTCATTATCATTTTGCTGGTAGCTGCGAAACTTTTTGGTTATCTGAGTACTCTGATTCACCAACCTGCTGTATTTGGTGAACTGCTCGTAGGAATACTATTAGGTCCTTCCCTGGTAAATATTATTCATCTTTCTTTTGTTACCAGTTTAAACATGTCTGGCATTGTCTCAGACCTGGGACAAATGGGAGTCTTATTATTAATGTTTCTGGCTGGTCTGGAATTGCAATTCAAAGACCTCGCCAAGAATGCGCGTATCGCAGCTTTTTCCAGCGTTCTCGGTGTTACCTTATCAGTAATTCTGGGCTATTTTCTCGGTAAGTTATCTGGAATGGATACCACCCCCAGCCTCTTTCTGGGGTTGACCCTGGGAGCTACCTCCGTCTCGATTTCCGCGCAGGTGCTGATCGAGCTAAAAATGATCAAAAGCAAAGTGGGATTGGCATTGATGAGCACGGCGATTCTCGATGATGTACTTGTCCTGCTGCTTTTTTCTGCCTTCCTGGCCGTGCTCTCCGGGAGCGGTGGTTTCGTACAAATCCTCTTTGTTTTTGGTAAAATGCTGCTCTTTTTAGCATGTTCTGCGGCTTTTGGAATCTGGATATTACCCCTGCTGACACGTTGGTCAAGCCGTCTGCCGGTCAGCCAAAGTGTTCCAACCCTGGCGATCGTCATTTTATTGATCTATGGGTTGGCTGCTGAATTACTCGGCGGTATGGCAGCCATCACAGGTACATTTATCGCCGGATTAATGTTTGCCAGAACTCCTGAAAAAGGGATCATTGAAACCAATTTACATTCCCTGGCGTATGCTTTCTTCGTACCTATTTTCTTCGTAGGAATTGGCTTGAGTGTGGATTTACACTCGATGAGTTTGAATACAGTCTGGTTGATCTTAGGCATCTCGCTCATCGCGATTGTTGGTAAAGTAATGGGTGTGGGCAGCGGTGCCATGATGACACGCTTTTCCTGGCGTGAGGCGCTGCAACTGGGCATTGGCATGGTCTCTCGCGGCGAAGTAAGCCTCATCATCGCCAAACTTGGTTTGGATTCGGGCTATATCTCCAGTGAAATATTTTCTGCGGTTATCGCCATGATCCTGATTACTTCGTTGGTCACGCCTCCGCTGCTGCGCGCTTCATTTCGTTCAGAAACCCGTCCCCCTTCACCGAAAAAAGTCCCGCAAGTTGGTCTCGATTCAGAAAAGGAGAAATCCTGATGTACATGATTTGGTTTGTTCTGCATGATCCATCCAGATTGAAAGAAGTGCTGAATGTCTGGCAGGACGCGGGTGTAAGTGGGATCACCATCTTCCCCAGCACCGGCTTGAAAAGATTGCAAAAAACCTATGCCTTTCGTGACGATATTCCGCTTATTCCCAATCTGGATGACCTCATCGAATCGAAGGAAAGATTGAATCGCACTCTCTTCACAATTGTTCCTTCTGATGAAATGGTGGATAAAGTGATTCAAGTCACTCAAGAGTTAATTGGTGATCTTAATCTTCCTAATACAGGAATCCTGGCCGTAATTCCGATTGCCAGAGTCTATGGTTTGGATCGTAAAGATATCGAAAATGAAGATCCTCGCAGTTGATATTGGCACAGGCACCCAGGATATTCTTCTTTTTGACTCTCAGCTCGATGTCGAGAATAGCTATAAACTGATTCTGCCTTCCCCGACGCTGATTGTACGCCGCCAATTAAATCAAGCCGCAAGGGAGCAGCGCGATGTCCTCCTCGAGGGGGTCATCATGGGAGGTGGGCCGTCGGGTTGGGGAGTCTCTGACCACATCGATAAGGGATTGAAAGTCTATTCAACCCCCGAAGCAGCTCTCTCTTTTGATGACGATTTGAGCTCCATTCAAGAAAAAGGTGTCATTCTCGTCAGCCCGGATGAAGCAGCTGCGTTGTCGGAATCCATTCAGCGCATCAAAATGTGTGATTTTGATTTCGCCGCCATCCGAGATGCTTTCGCTCTCTTCGATGTCCCTCTGAACGATCTATCTGCCGTTGCCATTGCCGCTTTCGATCACGGCTACGCTCCCTTGGATGAATCTGACCGCAAATTTCGCTTTGACTATCTGGACGCTCGCATTCGCAAACAGAATCGGTTGAGCGCTTTTGCTTATGCAGCCGAAAACGTTCCATCTAGTATGACCCGACTTCAGGCTGTGGTTGCCAGCAGCCGGGATATTCCGGCGCAGGTCGTCGTCATGGACTCGGCTCCTGCAGCAGTATTGGGCGCTACGCTCGATCCGCTCAGCCAGCGCCATCCGCGCAACCTGTTCTTAAATATTGGCAATATGCACACGTCAGGTTTCCGCCTTGGCCCCACCGGCATCGAGGGTGTCTTCGAGCACCACACGCACATGCTGGATGCTGCCCACCTGGAAGAGATGCTCTTGCAGTTTGCTGACGGCAGCCTCACCAACACAGATGTCTTTACACATCAAGGCCACGGCGTCCTGCTCTACGACCCCTCCCCCCTGCCCATGGATCACGAGGATTACAACCTCGTCGTTACTGGTCCCTGCCGCAGCCTGCTCGCCGGTTCGCCGCTGCTGCCTTATTTTGCAGCTCCCTACGGCGACATGATGATCGCCGGCTGCATCGGCCTCCTGAGCGCTACCGCTGATGTACTGCCCGACTTCGCCGAACCCATCCTGGCTGCTCTGGCGGGCAAGAATACCCCTTTAGCTCCCTGGGAAATTGAATAGATGAAACAAACAGAACATGAAGATTTCTTTGACCGTTGGGCCAAAGAGTATGACACCTCCGTCATGGATGGCAAGTTCCCATTTTCTGGTTATGAAATTATCCTGAATGAAGTCCTCGATCTGGCTGAGGTCAGTCCTTCCATGCGCGTGCTCGATCTCGGGGTCGGCACCGGAAACCTGGCCGGCCGCTTTATCCAAAAGGGCTGCCAGGTTTGGGGACTCGATTTATCCACCCACATGTTGGAAAAAACCCACTCCAAATGGCCGCAGGTTAATCTCGTTCAGGCCGACTTACTGGATACATGGTCGGCAACTTTACAGCCGCCCTTTGAACGAATCGTTTCGGCCTACGTCTTCCACGAGTTCAACCTCGCCGATAAAATATCCTTGCTGAAACGGGCATCCACTCAATATCTCGCTCCCGGCGGATTCATTCTGATCGCGGATGCCGCTTTCCCGACCGCCGCGGCTCGCGCTGAAGCGTATGCGCTTTTACAGATTGCCCGGGAGGACGACGAATATTATTGGGCCGCCGATGAAGCCATCACCGCTTGTGAATCTGCCGGATTGCACGTCACCTACCAGCAAGTTTCCAGCTGCGGGGGAATCTTCAAAATCATGCCGAAGTGAGAATTTGACCGATTTACCCAATTTTCTTGACCATTTGGTCAGGGTCTGGTAGAATTTCGCACGTTGATGCCCCCATCGTCTAGGGGACCAGGACGTAGCCCTTTCAAGGCTCAAACCAGAGTTCGAATCTCTGTGGGGGCACCTGGATCGTAAAAAAGAGTCGCCTTACGGCGATTCTTTGATTTAACCAGGGTACTCCTCTTACTGGGATCTTCGTTGCGCTCGAAAATCTCTGTGGGGGCACTTGAATCGCAGTAAAGAGTCACCTTACTGCGATTTTAGGATAGAGCCACTCCTTCGAACATGCATTGGGTGAACTCCTCAGCCATGATACCCCCCAGAAACAAAGGTAAGTCCAGTTTCTGCAGCACCTGCAGCACGTGAGCAGTATCGAATTTCACCCCGACCAGAGCGGTTTCCAGCTCTTCCAGAGAAACCAGTCCTAAAAAGTCTCCGTAGACCTTGCATTTTTGAATCAAGCCGTCGTCGACATTCACATGAATCTCCAACTTCCCGCCTGGGAAACGCTTGCCGTTGTTGTATTCAAAAGCCGGAGCCTTACCAAAGTTCCATTCCCAGGTCTGATATTTAGTTTCCTGTAAAGTTTTAATTTCAGCCAGCATCTGATCGGTAAGCTGATACGGAGTAATCTCATCTTCCTCTGCGAAAGCATTCACCAGAGCCTTCCAGAAAGCCTGAATGTCAGCGAATTTTCCTTCAGGGAGATGCTCCTTGATGTTTGTCACTCTGCTCCTCACCGAAGAAATCCCTTTTGAGGCAATTTTCGAGGGATCAACGTTAAGAACATTTTGAAGCACTTCCAGATTCGAGTCAAACAGTAACGTACCGTGATGCAGCAGTCTCCCGCCATAAATGCGCTGAGCGGTTCCGGATATTTTTTTGCCGTCAATGACAATGTCATTCCTGCCTTGAAGCTTCGCGGGAACGCCTATCTTATTTAACGCATCCACCATCGGTTGTGAATAGAAGGAAAAATCGATCCTTCCACGATTTTCTGCTGAGTAAATAAAAGAGTAATTCAAATTGCCCAAATCATGATAGACAGTACCCCCTCCGGTCGAGCGTCTGACTACCTTTGCGCCGATTTGGTTGACGGCAGCGACATTGATCTCTTTCTCAGCGTTTTGATTGCGCCCGACGATAATGGCGTTGTCATTTTGCCAGAGCAGCATGATTTTCGAAAACTGGGTCAGTTCCCGTAAGCAGTATTCTTCAAATGCCAGGTTCCAGGTAGGATCCAGAGAGTTCGTTTCTGAGTAAATCATAGCTAAATTATCCTTTCCAATGCTATTTTATACTTAAATGTCATAAAAAATCATTCCAAAATTAGAAATAACAGATCTTTCTCCAATTTTATTGTTCCGTTGGCGCCAGGTAGCCTCATGAGACCTCCCATGATTAATCTCGGGCCAGGTCATATGCTTCCCTTCCAGGGTCAATCGGAGAAAATTTAGTCTGACAAACTTTTGGAACTGAATCATGTAATATAAATTCTCTCCCGGAGAGGAGATCCTCCAGGAGAGAATTATAACGTCTACAAGTTGTAGATCAATGATTAATTGGTCGAGATTTTGTAACCGAGGCGGCCGATATTGTTGATGAAATCTGGCTCCGTATCACTTTCTAAAAATACCTGTCTGAGCAGATACACGAGATATTTGAGCCGGTTACGAATAGCCAGAGAATCTTCTCCCCAGATGGACATGGTTAATTCTTGATAAGTTACCAGTCTGGGAGCATTCTGCATCAGAATATACAAAACATCAAACATCTTCCCAGTAAGTTGAAAACATTTATTTTGGTAAAAAGCTTCGCGAGTATCCAGATCGAGAACCAGGCCAATACCTTCAATGCCGATTCGGCTAATCTTTGAGTTCCCGTTGGAACGGCGTAAAACAGATTCGATCCGTGCGATGACTTCCGTTCGATCAAAGGGTTTGGTGATGTAATCATCAGCACCCAATTCGAGTGCCCGCACAATACTCTCTGTCTGATTAAGCACAGAGAGAATAATGATGGGAATATCCGATATTTCATGCAATTTTTGGATCGTCTGCCAACCATCCATTTGCGGCATCATCATGTCAGTGATCACCAGAGCCGGTTGGATGAACTTTAGGCGAGAAATTGCATCGATTCCATTTGAGGCGCCAAAAACTTCGTAACCTTCTCGTTCAAGAATATTCTTTAGTAAAAATACCGTATCCGGTTCATCATCAACGACAAGAAGCTTGGGGAGAGCAACTTTATGATTACTTTCAGCCGTCTTTAATTTGCCTATGGCAAGCGCTGTATAGTTTGCTGAAGTCGATAAAGACATATAACTTTATCCTTCCGATTAAAAATAAAACCAGCCAAATAATTGGCCGGTTTCGCTCTTCGCTCTCTGAACACCCTCCCCACCAACGGAGAAAGCGACCAATTCAGGTGTTCAGGTCATTGCTTCCAGTAACATTATTGTATACTAAAAAAATGAAAATGGAAAAATCTTTATTCTTTATTAACGGCAAGTTTATACCCCAGGCGGTCGATGTTTTGAATCATGTCGACATTCTCATCCACCTGAATGAACTCTTTGCGCAAGAGATATACCAGGTATTTCAGGCGATTTCTGACTGACGTGTTATTTTCCCCCCAGACACTTTCAGTGAGTTCCTGATAATTTACTACCTTTGGGGCATTTTTAGCCAAAATAGTAAGAACTTCGAACATTTTCCCGGTGAGTTGAATTTTCTTGCCGGCATAGACGACTTCGTAAGTTTTCAAATCGATCGATAAATTAACATCCGGAAAATTGATCACCGAAATCGCCACAGTCTTTTCTGCACGACGGAGTACACTGTGTACTCTAGCTACCAGCTCATCATTATTGAAGGGCTTGGTGATGTAATCATCAGTACCCGCATGTAAAGTTTTGACAATATTTTCTTTTTGGTCGACGGCAGACAGGATGATGACAGGGACGTTGCTTACCTTGTGAATCTCCTGCAGTGTCTCCATTCCATCCATTTCAGGCATAAGGAAATCCAGGATAATTATCGAGGGATTAACAAAGGGTAATTTACGCAACGCTTCTTTCCCACTCAAAGCTCCTGAAACATTAAAACCATTTCTGATGAAGATTTGCTTCAACAATGTGATCGTATCCGGCTCATCATCAATTACCATCACAGTTTTTCTGCCAACTTCCTGTAATGTATCCAGATCGATGCCGCTATTCTTTATCGGATTCGTAGCGCTGGTGCCAATGTCTTTACCCATTCTTTATTCTCCATAGCGTAAACTACTCAAGTGAGCAGGAGCGGATTGCGGCTAAAAGTTATCCGGTTGTAACCTTTATGTCAATTAAGGAATATCTAATTGTAAATGAATTATATCAATTCTCTTAAGGAAATCAAGCCGCAGATACTGAGTTGGCCGTATATTATGTGAGATTAATAGGACCGCTTCGCAAAATATTGATTTAAAGAGCTTATTCCAGTGATCATTCCTTTATTCGTATTGGAAAATTTCAAAATTCATGTATACTTCTTCGCAGACGGTAATTGGTTTATGCACTATACTTGAATTGATTCATTCGATAATAGGTTAAAAAAACAGGTAATTTTATGAATTCACCCAAGAACTCTGTATATCATCAACTTATTCCTGGTATCATCCTGGGTGTCGGTGTTTTGATCGGATTGATGATTCTGGGGAATGCCAACCGTGTCAGTCTTGAATTCTTGCAATTCCACTGGGCTTACTTCGCAGAAGCAATCTTTTTTTCTGTGATCAACTTCTTTTTTCGTTTTTTGAAAAGACACTTCTGTCTGAATTTAGGCGGAAGTAAACAACTTACTTTGGGGCAGAGTTTTCAACTTTTCATTGCAGGTTTCCCTCTGGCGCTGACACCGATGAAAGTAGGTGAGGCTTACAAAGGGATTTGGTTGAACAGGGTCTCCGGATTACCCGTAGAAAAAGGGGTGACGGTTTTTTTAGTGGACCACCTCTCGGATGGATTGAGCATTTTTCTGGTCACGGTTTTTGGTACCCTGGCTTATCCTGAGTTATGGCTTTTCTTTCTACTTATCTTCGTCTTGTTCCTGGCTGCCATATTCTTCCTGCAAGTCAAACCGATGGTGCAGGGAATATTCAACATCAGCGAAAAGTTACCTTTTCTCGAAAAAATGGTTCCACAATTACGTGAATGCATGGACGGCAACCCTGAACTGTTAAGGTTCTGGCCGCTGATTCTTTCGAGCCTTCTTGGGGTCATTTCCTGGCTGGCAGATGGTTCTGCTTTAACTTTGATTTTAATGGGTCTGGGATTTCCGCTGACCTGGAGCCTTGTCGGTACTTCTTTGTTGGTTTTTGCCTTTTCGATGCTGATGGGAATTCTTTCCTCTTTCCCGGCCGGAGTTGGAGTCGTCGAAGTCGCCATGGCGGCGCTGCTGACGGCAATGGTGGGGTTCAAACCGGAAATCGCTGCCGCAGCCACCATCCTCTTCCGTCTGGCAACTTTCTGGTTTGGTTTCCTGGCAGGATTATTAATTTGGTTGATTTCCGGAAAACGCCTGGGAATTCAAAACATTGAAGGGCGCATCATTGAGAGTTGATTTTCACTGCCACACTCATTATTCACCCGACAGCATTGCGCAAATCCGACCTTTATTGAAAGCTGCCCATGCCCACGGACTCGACCGTCTGGTCATTACCGATCACAATTGCCTTGCAGGCGCTCTTGAAGCCTGGAAGATAGAGTCTGAGTTCATCATCATCGGCGAAGAGATCAAAACCATTCATGGGGAATTTTTAGCCGCTTTTGTTCAGGAAGAAATCCCTGCCAATCTGGACCCGTTCAAAGTCATCGAGATATTACGCGGACAGGATGCTTTCATCAGCGTGTCGCATCCTTTCGATGAATTCCGCAGCGGGTGGCCAGTGGAGATGCTCCGCGAGATTGCGCCGCTCGTGGACGCTTTTGAAACGGACAACGCCCGTGTTTTAAATCAACGCATGAATGACGACGCCCGTCAGTTTTGCGCTGAATACCATCTGCCCGGTACAGCCGGGTCGGATGCTCATGCTCCTTATGAAGTGGGACGGTTATCCCTGGAGCTGCCGCCATTCGCAAGCGCGGCTGAATTACGCGGTGTGATCCAGCAAGGGATTGTGATCGGGAAAATTTCCCCCTCCTGGGTACACGGCTTTTCTGTTATCGCCAAACTCTCCAAAAAACTGAGCCGCGCCAAAGAGAATAACTGAACCGGCACCATTTCCTTGACGGTGCCCGTAAATGAGATAAAATAAACGTTGCTGGGGCGATGGCGGAATAGGCAGACGCAACGGACTTAAAATCCGTCGATAGTGATATCGTGAGGGTTCGACCCCCTCTCGCCCCACAGACTACACTCCAAGAAGTGGAGTGTTTTGTTTTAATCTCACAGCTAGAGTCAAACGAGGACGGGCCCCCTCTCGCCCCACAGGAATCACTCCGATTTTCGGAGTATTTTTGATTTAAACTGGGTCGCGAGCAAGCAACGGGGACAGGTAATTCTAGTAAAAAATGACGATTAAGCAAGAGCCCAGCGGTTTTCAAACTGCCAGGCTCTTTATAATTCTCATCATTTCGACTGTGACTTACTGATTACTTTTGAAACTCCAACTGCATCGTCATGCCCCAGCGCAGTTTTGGGTCATTTGAGAGCAGCTTGACTTTGGCTGTGTAAAGGATGTCGCTGTTTTTATCCGTGTAACTTTGTAATATCTTGTCGACTGTGCCGTTGAATTCCTGCCCCGGCAGTGCATCAGCTGTAATGGTTACCGGTTTGCTGGTATCGATCTGGGGTTCCCCAATCTCATCCAGGTCATCGGTCTCGACGATCCATTGCGAGAAGTCAGCCACTAAGGCCGCAGGCGTCCCTGCGGTGACAAACTGACCTTTGGTCAGATCGCACTGCACAAATGTGCCAGCATAAGGCGCTTTGAGCACCAATTGATCATACGTCCATTGCGCGTCATCGGCGCTGGCCTGAGCTGTATCCGCTGCTGTCTGCAACTGGGCAAGGCTTTCCTGGCTCGGTCCGTCCTTGACCCGGTTCAAATCGCGCTGCGCATCCGATAAAGTGGCTTTAGCCAGATCCAGTTTGGCGGAGAGGGTCTGTACATCCAGTGAATCAGGCAGTGCCTGATAGTAGTCACGAATTCTCTTGACGCTATCCAGGTCGATCTTCGCCTGATTCAATTCAGCAATCACTTTCGCCTTCGCCACATCAGCATCGGTGAGCTCTGCCATCCCATCCAGGCGGGTCTGCAAACTATCTACTTTGTCTTGCGCGATGGTTACGTTGGCATCGTAAAGGGCGATTTGCTTGTCGTTTCCCTGTGTGTCCGTTCGATCCCAATAATCACTCAAAGCAGTGTTGTAGTTGGTTTGAGCCAGAGCCACTCTCATTTCGGCATTGGCTTTTAATGAATCCGAGTTCTTCGCATCGTCTAAATTTTGCTGAGCCAGGAATAAATTGGATTGGGCAGCCCGCAAATTCGCTTCAGCCCGGTCAGAGCCTTCCAAACGAATCAACGGTTGATCTTGCTTTACCGTATCTCCTTCATTCACCAGTACAGCATCGACCCGTCCTGAAGCCTGAAAGCTTAACCAGGTTGAGGTTAAGGGCTGCAAATGTCCTTCAGCGATCACAGTGTTTGCAGATACGACTGGCGTTGTGGTAGTGGAAGGAGTACTGGCCGAGACCTGGCTGCACCCACTCAAAGCGAGGATAAGCACACCACCTAGACACAGCCAAAGCCAGCGAACATTCATATGAGAGTTTTTTATTGTATTCATAATCTTTCCTTTAATAAATCGGGAATCATTTTTATTCATAAGCCAGCACCTCCCGAATGGTGAGGCGGGTCGCGTTTCTGGCCGGGATGATACTGGCCAGAATAGATAAGACCGAAACTACTACCAACCAGATAATGAAACCGGAAGCCGAAAATTCCAAAGTGGATGGAGCCCCAAATAGTGCCTCGGTGATGCTGGTCGACATCAAATAACTGATGGGGAAGGAGAGCAGCGCCCCCAGACCCCAGCTAAGCCAGCCAGTGATCAAGCCTTCGATCAAGACCATGCGCGTCAACACTGCGTCCGAAGCCCCAATGGAGCGCATGATGCCTATCTCGCGGGTGCGCTCCATGATATTCATACTCATGGTACCCGCCAGACCGATACTACCCACCAGTGCGATCAAAATCGCCAGCACCAAAAGAAATGTAGTCAATACGCTGAACCCATCAGCAGCAGCTTCATTGATCCGGCTGCCTGTAGTAATGGAGTTGATTTGGAGACCGTTTGCCTCAAGCATAGTTTGCACATTAGCAGCCAGTACTTTCTGCCCGGTTCCATCCAGTTTCCCTTTAGCCACAGCGCGGAAGACTGTCGATTGATTCTGCACCTGACCCGGCAGTGTATTGAAATAATCGAGATTCACATAGGCAGCTAATCCGCTCAGCTTGCCGGCTAACTGGAAAAACCCAATCACGACAAAATTTGTTTTCTTGCCATTCACTTTCAAAGTGATCGTATCCCCCACCTTTGTTTTTGGGAAGGCAGATTGAAATCCGTCGTTTAGCACAATCGCATTTTGATCGCCCGGAACCAGCCAGCGGCCTTTGATCATGATCGGGCTGATTAATTTGGTGTTGTTGGGAGCTGCAATAAAACTGATATTCTCCCCATCACTGCCATCAGGATTGATCACCGAAGTCAGTGCTCCATTCCATGCTTCCACATACTGTATATCAGGGTTGGAGTAGAGCAATTTCTCTATTTTTTGAACCCGCTCGGGAGCAGACAGTGAAATATTAAGGTCAGCCAGAAAATAATGACTCAACTGCGTAATGTAATTGGTGAAGGATACCTGCACATTAAATACTGAAATGAAAACCGCGCCTCCCAACGACAGGGTAATGAGGGTTAAAATCAAGCGGCCCTTATTCCGAAAAACGCTGCGGACAGCAATCAGGTTAGGGCGGCTCAACCTTTTAATCCCGGCTAAAAAATGGTCAAATTTCGATTTCCCAGCGGATGCCTGTTGCTGAATTCCACTCAACGCCTCCTGAACTGAAAGGCTCGTTCCCTTTAAGATCGGGACAGCCGCTGCTGCCTGTGGGACAATCATCGCCAGGAAAATGAGCGTAAACAAGACGATTGGGTTCGTACGCGGCCCGAAATAGATGAAATTTAATTTTTGAGCCAGAAATACCATCAAACGGTTTGAAGCCAGGCTGATAATCGGCTGGGTGATAAAAAATGCCAGCAAACCAAAAATGCTGATTAACGCCATGTAAATAAAAATAATCTGCCGCCGTGTGGCTCCGATGGATTTCATAATACCCACCTGCTGCATCTGCTGAGTGAGCAAGAATTGAAGGGTATTGGTAATGAGGAAACCGCTCAGGAAAATAATTAGGAACGTGAGCACGAACAAAATTCCCACAATTGCATTTATCAGATCGACATTCGGATGGTTGAGCGGGCTTCTGGTCGTATAATTCCCTACAGTCACACTGTCGTCTTTTAAAGCCTGGTATATACTCTGGCCCACCTGGTTCAAATATGCGGGCTGTGTGGCATCTCCGCTGGTCGTGATGTAAAGTTTATTGAAATAATCAGGGTAATCAATGTGTAATTTCTTCAAGGTTGCTTTGTTGATGTATCCCTGCTCATTGGCGGTGAAGAACCCTCCAGCCGCGCTGGCTGTGCCAATCATTTGATCTTGAACTATCCCGACAACCTGGAGACTGAATTGATCTCCGGTCGAATTCTGTAAAGTGATTGAATCCCCTGCCTTGACATTCAAATCGGCGAGTTTCTGATCAGATAAGACGATCTGGTCTTTGGCCGGCGGCCAAACCCCTTCCTCCACCAAGACATGACCCACCTGAGCGGCTTCGTAATCTTTGGATTGCATACTGATAGGGTTCCAGTCACCGGCAGCCGTTTTAATCTGCATACTGAATTCCCGCGCACCCTCCACGATCTTTACGCCGGATATTTTCTCGATATGGGTCACCATATCATGGTTGATCAGGCTGGTCGTGAACTGGATCGTGGCAGGGTTGATCTGTTCAAAACCCTTGCCCATATCCTGGTTAAGCCAAAAATACAGGTTGGCAATCACGCCAAAAGCAAGCAGCCCGACGGAAATCGAAGCAACAATCAACAAAGAGCGTGTCTTGTTTTTCCAGAGATCAGAAAGTACTTTTTGCCAGCGAGGACGTAAAATCATCTATGCCTTAATTAATTCTAGATTCACTCATTCACCACTTTACCGTCACGTAATTTCACAGTTCGGCTCGTGCGTGCCGCCAGAGCCGGGTCATGGGTAACCATAATGATGGTTTTACCTTTTTCCACCAATTGACCAAACAATTCGAAAATGGATTCAGCCGTCCGAGTATCAAGGTTACCGGTTGGTTCATCAGCAATCATAATAGGGGGATCATTTGCCAAAGCGCGTGCAATTGCAGCGCTTTGCTGCTGGCCACCTGAGGTCATAGCTGGGAGTTTGTCCGCCAGATCTCTCAATCCGACCATATCAAGTAATTCCAAGGCCCTTGCCTGCCGTTCTCCATTGCTGTACCGATTGCAAAAATCCATGGGCAAGATCACATTTTCCAGCAGTGAGAGCATTGGCAGTAATTGATAGAACTGAAAGACGATTCCAAGGTTGTTCCCGCGCCAAACCGACATCTTGCTCTCATCCATTTTATTGATATACTGCCCATCGATTTCAATATTTCCGTTGCTGGGATGGTCAATTCCGGTGATCATGTTTGCCAATGTTGACTTTCCGCTGCCCGATTTACCCACGATCCCCACGAATTCCCCGCGGTAAAAATCCAGATTGATATCATCCAGCGCTTTGAACTCGCCGGCGCCGGATTTGAATATCTTCGTGATCCCTTGCATTTGGATGAGCGGTTGTGGAATTGAATTTGCTGTGGGCGGAGTATAAAGATTCATGCAGCACCTGAAATAATTCTACCGTCCGCGATTTCGAGAGTGCGTGATGAGCGTTCAGCAAAATTGGCATCGTGTGAAACCATCAGGATGGTCTTCCCCTGCGCCACCAGTGCTTCGAATATCTTAAAAATAATCTCCGCAGTCGCCGAATCCAGACGCCCTGTGGGTTCATCCGCGACGATTACGGGCGGATCATTCACCAAGGCTCGCGCAATGGCCACGCGCTGCTGCTGCCCGCCCGAAATCTGAGCCGGTAATTTGTTTGCATGTTCTTCAAGCTCGACCATCCGCAATAATTCAAGTGCGCGCGCTTTGGCTGTATCCCGTTGGTAAAGACCAGCAAAATCAAGGGGCAAGGTAATATTGTTGATCAAATTCAATCCCGCCATCAAGTAAAAAGATTGATAGATCATGCCCAGATTTCTACCCCGCCAGGCAGCTAGTTGATTTTCATCCATTTCGTTGATTTTTCTATCGCCAAAGAGAATTTCACCTGAGGTTGAGTGATCGATCCCTGTGATCATATTGATCAAGGTGGTCTTCCCTGCTCCGGATTTACCAATGACTGCCAGTAATTCCCCCGGGTAAACATCCATATTAATCTCATGCAAAGCTGTAAAATCGCCTGCAGCGGTGCGGTAAACCTTCGTCAGATTTCTAACCGAAATGAGCGCTTCTTTTTTACTGGATTCATTCTTACCCAAGCCGGCCATAAATTCTTGAATTACCTCTCCGACCAAAACAAGTAACTGTTGATAAATATCAAACAATGTATTATAATATACATTGTTCATTATTTATAAAACGGATTGGCAAAGCTGTCAATAGGTAAAAAGGAATGTTTTGATAAGCACGCGCGGAAAACATGATTGGATTGGACGAACGATGAAGCATTCAACTGGTGAAGATCGCCGGATTATTCGCACCAAATCTGCATTGAATCGCGCTTTTCTTGAACTGGTGAAAGAAAAAGGCTATGAGTCCGTCACAATAGAAGAAATAACCTCAAGAGCCAATATAGGACGCACTACTTTTTATCTGCATTATCAGGATAAAGAAGATTTACTTTTGGAAGGATTGGAAGAGCAATTAACTACGCTGGTAAACGAAATCATCCAACGCCCGCTAGCCCTCTGGTTTCAAGAAAACAATGGCAAATTGATCAAATGGATTTTTCAGACTCTTTTTGAAGCGGTCAAAGAGAATTCGGATATTTTCAGACTGATCACCCGCGAACAATCCAATAAAGTTTACGATCGTTTTCGCAAAATTATCACCAATGCCACCTTGAAGATATTAAATGAAAACCCCTGGATACAAAAGAAACGGAACAACGTGGCGGTACCTATCAGCTATCTGACGGATTATTTCTCCGGTGCCATGTGGTCGAGTATCGTCTGGTGGGCTGCTAACGATTTCACCCCTTCAGCGGATGAAATGGCCGACTCGTTCCGACTGCTTTTCTTCCCCGGTATGTTAAGAGCTTTGAATGTCAAAGACGTCTCGGGATTGCTGGAACCGCTGGATTCAGCAGCCTTGTAATTAATTATTCTTCGGCTTTCGGAAAAAAGTTCCCTCCGACCAATACTTCGAAGGAGGGGGTCAACCACTTTTTAGAACCTGATTGCCCGGCTGAAAGGCAAACAATCATCTCGTATTGAATCTTTTAGGTAAATATGTTTATTAAGGAAGCGGCAGCGAGAATTGGTCGTAATGGATATGGCCCTTTCTCTTTTTTCTCGATTTAATCCTTGACTGGATTACCCGCTAATATTGGAATAAATCCGGCTGAACTTTCTCAGCCCAGGCGTTTATTCCGCCAACCATATTTCGTACATGGTCAAATCCAGCCTTGCGCATTAATTGCAATGCCCGAGCTGACCGTCTTCCGGTCCTGCAAAACACTACAATTTCCTGATCCTTATCAAAATCACCCAGGCGCTCACTCAACTGCTCCAAAGGAATCGAAATAGCACCTTGAATCCTGGAGACTTGCTGTTCGATAGGCGAGCGTACGTCAATCAAGATTGGAAAAGGAGATACCTTTAGTCGTTCTGCTAATTCGCCGGGCTGTATTTGCTCGGATTTATCAAGAGCAATGATCTCTTCATCCGCACAAAATCGTTTCGAATCGACCAAATGAGTGATTTCAGGTTTATTTCCGCAAACCACACAGCCAGCCTGTTTCGGCAGCTTGATCGATTGGAATGAGGCTTCCAAAGCATCGTAGATCATCAACTGTCCAATTAATGAAGTACCAATTTCCAGAACCAATTTGATCACCTCAACGGCTTGTAGTGAACCGATCACGCCAGGTAATACACCAAAAACACCTGCCTCAGAACAACTCGGCGCAAATTCGGGGGGAGGGGGCTCTGGGAATAAACAACGGTAACAAGGACCAGTCCGTGCGTCGAAGACACTCACCTGCCCTTCGAAACGATAAATTGCCCCATAAACATCAGGACGGTGCGTTAGCACACACAAGTCATTGACCAGATACCGGGTGGCAAAATTATCGGAGCAATCGACCAAAATATCAAACCCTTTGCTGATTTCTTCAGCGGTCTTCTCATTAAAACAATCGCAGATTGCATCGACCTGAATGAACGGATTAAGAGCCAACAAATGATCTCGGCCAGATTCAACCTTTAACCGCCCAATTTGATGGCTGTCATGCAAGATTTGCCGTTGTAGGTTCGACGCTTCAACTACATCATCATCTACCAGACCGATATGACCGACCCCCGCAGCCGCCAGGTAGAGCGCTACTGGGGACCCCAATCCGCCGGCACCGATAATTAAAACAGACGCTGCCTTCAGTTTTTTCTGGCCTTCAAGCCCAACGTTAGGGATCATCAGATGGCGCGAATATCGAAAGATCTCATCCTGTGAAAAGTGAATTTCCATGCAGTAATTATAATCTCTCTATAAACGGGTTTGTTCCAAACTGTGGAACCATTCGCACAGTTTACCAATGTTCAGATCAATGAACTCCAGAATTAAGAGTTGAATCCTTTTTAATCGAAAAGACATCCGTCTATTTATTTCTTGCCGGATGCCTTTTTGCCTTTCGCTGGATTTCTCTTGTTTAATCCATTTCAGTCGATCGCGACCATCACGTTTGACGCCTTGATCACCGCGTAGACTTCCTTGCCCACTTTTAACCCAAGGTTTTCGACCGAATCTTTTGTAATGATAGAAACGATAGTTTCTCCGTTTGCTGTGACAATAATTACCTCAGAGTTTACAGCTCCTGCAACGATTTCGCTAATCTTACCTTTTATAATGTTCCGCGCACTGATCTTCATTTTTTACCTCCTGAGCATTAAATCGAATTACTGTGATTATACTTCTCTAGTATTACATATTTTGACCTTAATTGTTTAATTTATTGGTTTTTACTGCGCGGATGGATTGCTGGATTATCTCTTTCAGACAAGTTACTTGAAAGAGTTGCAATTCCTTCACCTCTTGCCTTCTCTAAGGCATCCGTTTACTAATTCAGAATGGTTAATTGACTGCGATTAAAGTTTGCTCCAGCATCTGAATCGAATCTACCGGGCAGGCAGTCCGGCATATTCCGCAGCCGGTACAGGTTTCTGGTGAGATCAATACCGGGTAGGCTTTCTTCAAAGCATCAATATCAAATCTGTCCAAAGATAGGCAGCTAAACGGGCAGGCCTGGACGCAAATCCCGCAGGCCATGCAGGTTTTATAATCGACTTCAGGTCTCTTGGGGGTCATCATTGCACCTTCTCTGTGCAAAGTTCATTTATCCCCAGCTGCGTAACCGTTTCCTGGGTCGGAATACCAGTTTGCTCATCCCATCCGAAAGCCTTCCAATGCAGATGCATCATGGCTTCAATCGGCACGGTCTTCCCTTTGTTTGGCCCTTCTAGCAGAGGTGGTTCACCTGCCATCCGGGAGCTCATTTTGAAGCTCATCGGGTCGATACCTTGTTTGACATTGAACAGCTGCCTCAAGGTTTGGATGCGTTTGCCGATGACCATGAATTCATCAGGCGTCTTCTGCCAACCAGTCGCTGCGTTCACCCATTCAAAGAGCTTCCAGTGATTGACTCCCGTTACCATAGCGAACATGCAGCCGCCGACACCATCAGTAAGTTCCTTATAACAAGAATTAGCTACAGATTTGAGTGCCACCTTTTCGGAGGGGATGTTTTCATCCGCCTTTACATAGGAACCGGAATTCGGCGCCCATGAGACCTTCTCCCACAGGTGAGTAACGTCATAATATTGCTCCGATCCAATCGTATGCCGGCCTGGAGTGGGATCAGCACTGTAATGAATGCCCAGGACCGGGTCAGGGCGAGAATCGTGCATACCGGGTTCCTGTCCACCGGCATTGACGGCGTACAGGCTTGATTGCGGGCCTAACTTTCTCGAGGCGACCTTTACTCCATCTGCCAACAAATCTCCGATACCTTCACGGGCAATCATTTTCTTTAAAAGAGCAACGATTGCCTGCGCATTTCCCCAATTCAGTTCCAGACCATCTGTCATTTCTTTGGTAATGATTCCGTTTTCATAACACTCGATGGCAAATGCGACAGTTCCTCCCGCTGAAATACTATCCATACCGGCGCGGTTGAGTAATTCATTGATGTAAAAAATTTCATTTAAATCCTTATTCATCACCAACCCGCCAAACGCTGCACAAGTCTCGTATTCAGGTTTGTGGGTTTGGCTGAATTCACCATGAGTTATCTGCGAGACATCAACTACACCACCGCAGCCGATAATACAGGAATAGCAGTGGTATTTTTTTATTTCCACGTTCGTGATCCGGTCTGGATTCAGATTTTTATAATAAGAACGGTTATAGTCAACGACGGAACCTCCCCAGTTCTTAAGCGGAGAGTCGCCGCTCGTGACACCTAGAGTATTATTCATGATAGTGCCCCAACGCTTCAATAATAAAGCGCTGATCAAACCGTCCATCGGGGCAGCCCTTTTCATCCCTCCCATCACTTTGCCCATCAAAGGTAAAAAAGATCCGGAAACGACCGCGGGCAAATTTTGCTTTCGAACTTTGCTGGCGTACTCCTGGCTGATTGCTTTCATAGTCTGGGGATCCTGGCAGCCGATAAGTTTCGATCCTACCAGTACAATCGCTTTCAAACGCTTCGATCCCATTACCGCACCCCCGCCTGAGCGGGCTGCGATTCTGCCGCCGTCATTACAAATGCCAGAAATCAGGGAGACTTTTTCACCTGCGGTACCAATTACAGCGACTGCGGGTTTTTTCTTCTTCAAATTTTCCCGAATCAAATTCTCTTCGGCAGTGACAGCGTCCTGACCCCATACGTGAGCTGCGGAGCGCAGTTCAGCACCTTTATTATCTACATAAAGGTAAACTAGTTCTTTGGATATACCGCTAAAAAAGATTCCGTCGTAGCCGCACTGCTTGATTGCCGGAGAAAGAGTTCCTCCGCAGTTTGAATCTCCCCACCCACCGGTAAGAGGAGATTTGAATACAGCCATCCAACGACCCGTAACGAAACTGGGAGTACCGGTCAATAAGCCGCTGACAAATCCGAGAATGTTATCCGGCCCGAGCGGATCCGCTCCAGCCGGGATGCGGTTATATAAAATATAGGCTCCCAATCCAACTCCAGAGAGAAAGTTCTCATAAATAGAGTCGGGAATGAGCTCATCGTGAATGTCACCACTGGATAAGTTAACTAAAAGTATCTTTCCGGTATATCCCTTCATGGTTTACCTTTCGCGTTAAAGTTGAAAAACTAACTGGTACTCATCCGCCGGAGATTGGAAATAGAAAGGATACCACATCGCCGTCTTTCAGTTTTGTACTTAATTTGGCTCTCTCATAATTGACACTACAGACCAGAATGGGTCTTAGAGGGAGCGGTACTTTAAGCTTTCGATAAAGCACCCCCAGGGAATCACCTTCCTCTAAATTGATGAAGCCATCTGGATCGATGGCGTCATGATTGATGAACCCAGGTGCATAAACTCTTATTTTAATATCCATAGATTCTTAGCTGATTTACGCTTTCCAATCTGCTATACAGCAAAAGAAAAGAGCGAATTTCAAAGGAATACATTATTGATTCACAAACATTGTTTGTGCAAACCGATTTATTTATTTAAACTTTCAGACAAAGTGATTGAATCGAATCAGTTTGACCCTTATAATCAGTATAAATGCATCTACGGAGAAATCAAGGGTGACATCAAATTGAGAAACTCTTGAATCTGCTGGCAAACCGTTCTTGATATTTCTCCTCCCCTTTCAGGGATATGAACAATCACGGTTTATTTTTTCTTCATAAAAGTGGTATAAATACGCCGAACTTATCTCATTCTTATCTGACATAAATGACAATTCTGGGTTTTATCAAGAAATCGACTCAATGGCTCTCCGACCTAACTGTAGGGGGAAGCTGGGGAAGGACTTTAAAAAAATCAATCCAGCGAAACTTGCGCTGGTTTTGGTTTGACGGTTTCTTTGCATCTGCCAGTGACAATATTTCGGTGAACTTCATCAGTCTGTATATTCTCTCGTTGGGGGCTACTGAAGCCCAAATTGGCTTAATGAGTTCGTTCTCGAACATTGCTGCGGCTATCTTGCTCTTACCTGGCGCTCTTCTAGCGGAACGCACCTACCATAAAAAGTTAATCACCCTCATTTGCATGGGCGGTGGTGCCAGATTGGCGCTGTTGATGCTGGTCTTTGTGCCTATTTTATTCAAAGGTCCCAATATAGTCTGGATTGCGATTGCCTTTTCCGTGCTTCGCGATTCATTTAACAATTTCGGATTTCCGGCCTGGATGACGGTCACAAATGAGACTGTTCCCATGGAAGGCCGCGGACGTTACTTTGGGGCACGGAATTTCGTCATGGGCATCACCGGGATGATCACCACCCTTCTGGCAGGCAAGCTGATCACCATGTTTGTCGGTCCGCTGGGTTATCAAGTGGCTCTGGGGCTTGCTTTTGTACTGGGGGTCTCTTCCACATTTAGCTACGCGCATATTCATGAAAAAGCTCCTTCATCCACTGACGATAGTCGATCCAGGTTCTCGCTTCGGCTTCTAAAACAAATGTTTGGCCGCCAGCCGCAATTCGTAGCTCTGATGATCACTGCCGCTGCCTGGAATTTCTCGATGAATATCTCCGGCCCATTCTTCAATGTCTACATGGTAAAGAACCTCCAATTCTCAGCCACTGCGGTTGGCTTTCTGGCAGTTGTGTCCGCTTTCAGCAGCCTGGCAATTCAAAATAAGACTGGAGCCTTGGCAGACCGGGTCGGCGCCAGACGTTTACAATTATTCAGTATGTTCTTGATTCCGTTATTACCTTTCGCCTGGATCTTCGCCACTCAAATCTGGCACATCGTCATTATCAATACCTTCAGTGGTGTGTTCTGGGGAGCGTTCAACCTGGCTTCCTTCAATTTGCTGCTTGAATCGATCCCCCAAAACCAGGTACCTCGTTATTCAGCCATTTACCAGATCGTTGTAACCCTTTCATTGGCAGCCGGGGCTCTTGTCGGCAGCGCTATCATTTCACGCTGGGGATTTTTCGCAGTGTGCCTGGCTTCCGGTATCGGCAGATTCTTGTCCTCAGGGCTGTTTGCAAAAATCGTTCACGATACGCGGAAAATCCCCGAGATGGTAAACTGATTTTTTTTATCTTCACGGGGTCAAAAGAACCGGAAACACGCTTTTACTCTACCACGGGAAGGAATTCGATGGCAAAAACAAAATTCTATGTGGTCTGGAAAGGCCGCAAAACCGGAATCTTTTCCACCTGGCAGGAAGCTTCCGCGCAGGTGACCGGGTATACCGGCGCGGAATATAAATCGTTTGAAAGCCAATCTGCTGCCGAAACTGCTTTTAATGCTGCCTATGCGGATTATATGGGTAAATCTACGCACGCGTTCAACCGGCCGGGGCTCAATCTCGTCGAGCCTCCCATCGCGGAAAGCTACAGCGTGGATGCCTCCTGTATCGGCAATCCAGGTCCAATGGAATACCGCTGCCTGCACACCACCACCCGCCAGCTGGTCTTCGCTGAAGGTCCATTCGCCCGCGGCAGCAACAACATTGGTGAGTTTCTGGCTATCGTGGAAGCCCTGGTGCTGTTCGAGCAAAATGGTTGGACAGAACCGTTGTATACCGATTCGAAAACTGCCCTTACCTGGGTCAGCCATAAAAAATGCAAGACAAAATTACAGCGGGATGAAGCGAACGCATTGATCTTCGAACGCATCGCCCGTGCCGAGGAATGGCTTGCCACGCACACTTGCTCCACCAAAGTGCTGAAATGGGATACGGCTGGTTGGGGTGAAATCCCAGCCGATTACGGTAGAAAGTAAGTCGGATCGCCGCGGCAGTGCCCTGTTGGAACGAACCGGAAGGGAATCCAGACCAATCCTTTTTTATCCATAAAAAACAGGTAAACCTGCCTCTCCCCTTCCCCTTTCTTTGCTATAATCAAACTACTGGCAAGAGGGCCTACCAGATGAGCCGAAAAAACGTAAAATTCGCCATATCGATCATCAGCATCCTCTCTACTCTGGGGTTATTTTTTGTTTCATCAACCCCAAAAATAGTGGATGCGCAATCACAGACCCCTACGGACCGCACTTCCAGGATCGAAGTGGACGAAATTGAGTATCACTGGCAATTGGATTTTGTCTCAGATAAATCATCGGCCTGCGATTTCATCATTACCCATGAAGGGGATCCCACCGATCAGGAGATTCTCAATCTTTGCGGCCAAAACCTCTACCATGAGTTAAAAAACACCAAACCCTGCACCAATAAAACCAAAACTTGCACCGGTCTGTATACACATTCCGTCAGCATCTACCCGGTGCACAAGAAATTCGACATTCAGCTATCCCCTCCTACTGTGTGGGTATCGCTGTCCGGGTGCAAGTATTCCGCGGATGAAAAATATTGCGTCGGGGACCCGGAATTGGTTTTCACGGGTGAAGAACCCCTCCCCAATGAGAGCATCATCGATGTGCAGGGCAATCTTGCGGACACCCCGTTCTATTGTGATGGCAATAAATGTGAGGTTCCCCTTACCGCCACTGACCCAAATGGAGATTCGTTGTCCTTTTGGGGGGATTCGAGCTTTGGGGATTCTACCGATACATTTGAGGGTCTGGTCAGGGTGATCCCGGTTGAGGATACCCCAAATGCTTACTATATCGATGTGATAAGCAGCCAGTGGCAGGGCAAGGATCCCCCCAGCTGCTCGGATATCTGGAACAAGTTCCCTGAGTCTCTTGATCTGCCTGCCTGGCTCGACACACCGGCCAGCGCTACTGACCTCCGCAGCGATGACTCACTGTATTTCTTATCCGCCGCGCTGATTAATAATGGACTCGTCGATGCCAGCAGTTGTGAGAACAACGGTCTGACCAACACCTCTACCGCCAACGAATGCGGAAAGACTAAAGCCGCCCCCAAAGTAGAATATTGGCAAAATATTTTCGATCAAGAAATCTATTCCGTTGCCAAAATTGACGATGTGCCTGCTCAATTACTGAAGAATATTTTTCTACGCGAGAGCCAGTTATGGCCAGGTATCTACAACAGCATCAAAGAAGTGGGGCTTGGTCATCTCACCGACAACGGCGCCGATACCATTTTGCTGTGGAACCCGGATTTCTTTAATTCGTTCTGTCCCCTCGTACTGGATAAAAGCGTTTGCGCCTACGGCTATGCCCAGTTGCCTGATTACATCCAATCTGTACTGCGCGGCGCCTTATTACGCAAAACCAACGCTTCATGCGCCAGCTGTGATGAAAAGATCGACCTGACCAAAGCCAATTTCAGCATTCATGTGTTTGCAGAGACCCTTAAAGCCAATTGCAGCCAGGTCAACCAGCTCTTTGCCAATACCTTCGATACACCAGCCGGACAGATGGCCAGTTATTCTGACCTGTGGCGCTTTGCCCTCATCAACTATAATGCCGGCCCTGGATGCCTGGCAACCGCGCTCCAAAAGACCTATGACACTGGTGAGGATGCCACCTGGGAGAACGTCGCCGCCAATCTCGACCCTGCCTGCCGCACGGCGGTCGATTATGTGGTGGACATTTCACAGGGCGACACGCCGTCGATCACCGAGTTTTCAACCCCAGAACCCACCCAAGGACCTTAATTTGCTGCTTATCGGCTCCCTTTATCCCCATCCATATCAGTAATGCGCAAAAGATGACCCCGCCGAAATTCAGCGAGGTCATCTTTTTACTTGGATATCCAGGTTGTCTGACTTAATCTAATCTTATCGTCTTAATTCATCGTCAGAAGTTTTATCATTCTTTCTATCACTTGGATATTGTTGCTTTAATCTCGTTTATTATTGAGCCTTTTCAATGGAATCAAAACTGCTAATACGAGTCTTATTTTGATCGGAAATGATTAGGCCGCCGCTGATTATAGTAGAATCACTGGAAGATGAAGGCGCAGCGAGGCTCAATTTGGCATAATCCACGTACAATTTATTTCCGGCTGTCCCATTAGAATAGAAAGCCAGCCCAACCGCCCCCATTGAAAGATCTACTAGAGTTCCAAAATTAACTCGGGTTCCGTTAATATAAAACTGCGTGTACCCGGTGGTTTTATTTCGGGTTACCTTCAAGGTGTTGATTCCGCTGGTGAGGCCAGAATAACTTACCCAACCGCCGGTAAGGTTATAAATTGATCCTTCATTTATTTCAAAGACAGCGTATTCACCGTTATTTGCATATACAAATAGATACCCGCTATACCAATCTCCGGCAGAGTCCAATGGAGTCGGCGTTCCATCGAAATAAATCCCCTGGGTATTAGTAGCAGCACCGGTTCGTTTCAAACTGACTTCGTAGGTCAGGGTGCCATAGATATTACTACGCTTGGAACTGGCAAAGGAATTAGTATCAACTGCCTGGTAATAGCCGCCGCTAACGTTCCATGTGCCATGTACAGGCGTCCAACCTGCAGCATCGGTTGTGAACTCAGAGTCGAAAGCCGCTCCGGGGAGTGTATAGGTGAAACTCGTGGAAGCGCTGTAATTCTTCCATACGCCGCCCACATAAGCGCGCACCTTCCAGGTATAGGCACCAGCTGTCAGCGCGGTGGTAGGAGTGTAAGAACAGTTGGTCGCGTTCGATCCGCATGAACCGGTGGCAACGGTCTTCGAATAGACCGGGGAACCACTCTTATATACTGTAAAGAAATATTGGGTCGAATGGTTAATGCGCGAGAAGGTGAACGTCGGCGTCTTGGTGGTGATGATTCCCGTAGGAGCGCTCGGCGTCGGGATGGTGGTTACTGTGAAAGAAAGCGGAGAACTATAGGACTTCCAAACACCGCCTATATACGCCTGTACTTTCCATGTATAGGCACCGTCAGACAGAACATTTGTCGGTGTATTCGTGCATGTTGTCGCGCTTGAACCGCAAGAACTGGCGGCAACCGTCTTGGAGTAGATCGTCGTAGCACCTTTTAGTACCATGAAGCTGTACTGGGTGGCATTGGTCACCCGTGACCACGTGAACGGCGGGGTGTAATCCGGGGTAGTCATCGAAGGCGTGGAGGGTACTGGTACGGTGAGAGTTGTGCCCGCTTTCAGGTTGACGATGCTGACACTCAAAAGCTGCATATTGCTGTATGATCCGTTCCAGACCATGGTATGGGTGTTATTATCCCAGGTGTCATGCACGTAAATTGTAGAAGAACCCGGGAGGTAGCCCACACCCACAATGGAGTGTCCCGCCAGGTTCAGCAGTACCGGGTGCCCGGCATCGATCTGGGCTTTGTAATTGGCCAATGAGAAACCACCGGTGGCCTGACCATCGACTTCCTGATTGTAACAATCGGTGACAGTGTAACCTTTGGCTTCATAGAACAGTTTGCGGCCGTAAGTGCCGTCTTCCTGCGCGATGGTATTACTGCCAAACCCACTCGCATCAGAGGGCATTTCGCTGCACTGTAGTTTTGTATTGTCATCATAATTCCAGAACCAGGTGTTCCCATCTGTGCTGTAATAAGCCGATTGGCTGGTCTTCATGTAATCACCGATAGAGGCTCCCCAGGTATGTTGGGTCCAGGAGCCGGTCACATACGGGTCCTGGGCAGAACTGCCGTATTTCACCCAGTAATCGTCAATGGAACCCTTGGTAGTGCGCCCATCCAGGCCCTGGTGCGAAGCGATCAGTGGGTTATTAGGATAGGTATCAGTGCCATCCGACCAGGTACCCCATGAGGAGGGTTCCGTGAGCGGATAGAAACCACCGCCCGTCGGCCCGGTGTATATGTTGGGGTAGCCATTGCGATCGTAGAACCCCGCAATCATAGCCGAGGAGACTGCCGAGCAGCCAAAGACCCATTTCATAGTTGGCACGGATAAAGCGACCGCTGAGGCCGGATCCGGGTTGACCACATTCGCTGCTTCAGCTGATGCACCCAATGGATTCGATGAGGGTCCGTGAATACCCGTTGCTGTCAAGGTTTTACCATTTCCCTGCATTACACTCTCAAAAGTGACATAACTATTCCCGCTGTCGGTTACCACCGGGCTCTGCGGCGCCTGCGTGGGGACTGCAGTGACCAGCGGCTGCGCCGGCACTTCCGTCAGGGGAATATCCTGAGCATAAACTGCTTTTCCCGAAATTCCCAGAGCAGCTAAAACAAACGCTGCTACGAGCAAGCTCGTAAATAAAACCTGAAATTTAAATACCTTTTGGTTTTTCATTTATTCCTTCCCTGTTGGTTTACTTGATTTGGCTCTAATTGTTATGTAATCGACTTGGATCGTCCATTGATTGTAAACAATTATTCACTTTTGCGATGGCTGCACGATGTAAAAACAGTGAAATAAATCGATTTCTATTCACAAAGAAAAAATAGTAAAGCTCTTTCCTTCTTTAGAGATTTCTTAGAATTCCTAACGATTCCCTCCTCCATCGAGCGCTGAACAAAAATATACTTCGCTATATCTTTAAATGTCCTATTTAAAAATTTTAGCCTTTTAATCCAAATCTAATATTTTTAATCTGAGTATAATAATTATACAACGCAAGAAGGCAATTTAACTCGTTAAATTCGTCTAAACAAGGGAGCTTTTTAAAGAGTAAGACCTCTCTATTTTGAAATACAAATTTTTGGAGGGCTCTTATGAAAAAAATAAGTCAATATTATACAATTGAATCCCCCCTCTTCTTTTGTGTTTTCAAAATGTACATGGCCAACCTGCTGCTGTCCTGCCCCTTTCATCTTCATCCACGTCAGAGATGAGCAAGAGATGACCCCGCTGAAATTCAGCGGGGTCATCTCTTTGCTTGAGTCGTTTGAATTTATTCAAACGATGACTCTTTTACTACTTTAATTTATCCATGTCGCCTGACTTTATCTAATCGCCTTAACTCATCGTCAGAAGTTTTTCACTCTTTCTATCTCATGGATATTTTCGCTTTGATCTCGTTAATTATTGAGCCTTTTCAATGGAATCAAAACTGCTAACACGAGTCTTATTTTGATCGGAAATGATTAGGCCGCCGCTGATTACAGTAGAATCACTGGAAGATGAAGGCGCAGCGAGGCTCAATTTGGCATAATCCACGTACAATTTATTTCCGGCTGTCCCATTAGAATAGAAAGCCAGCCCAACCGCCCCTGATGAAAAATCTGTCAGAGTTCCATAATTAACTCTGGTTCCATTGATATAGAACTGCGTGAACCCGGTGGTTTTATTTCGGGTTACCTTCAATGTGTTCAATCCGGTGGTGAGGCCAGAAAAATCTATCCAACCGGTGGTAAGGAAATTTACTGTTCCTTCATACATCTCAAAGACAGCGTATTTATTGTTATTTGCATATACAAATAGATACCCGTTATACCAATCTCCAACAGAGTCCATTGGCGTCGGCGTTCCATCAAAATAAATACCCTGGGTATTAGCGGTGGCACCGGTTCGTTCCAAACTGACTTCGTAGGTCAGGGTGTCATAGATATTACTATGCTTGGAACTGGCAAAAGAATTAGTATCAACTGCCTGGTAATAGCCGCCGCTAACGTTCCATGTGCCATGTACAGGCGTCCAACCAGCAGCATCTGTTGTAAATTCAGAGTCGAAAGCCGTCGAGGTTGCATAGGTAAAGCTCTTGGCGGCACTATAGCCCTTCCAGACACCGCCCACATAAGCGCGCACCTTCCAGGTATAGGCAC
>Ga0224522_1000022_pt1 | contig 116930 bp, 100 predicted proteins | sample CFST25metaG_FD_182733 | JGI IMG/M metagenome (GOLD analysis project Ga0224522, IMG submission 182733) | Peat soil microbial communities from Stordalen Mire, Sweden - C.F.S.T25 | ecosystem: Environmental > Terrestrial > Soil > Wetlands > Peat | place: Sweden: Norrbotten County, Stordalen Mire...
GATTACTAAGCACTTTAGTTAGAGCCTTAAGGTGGAAGATTTTAATAGAATCAATCGGATATAAACCGAAAACAATAAATCTTTTCTTATCTGTCCAAATTTTATATTTTATCAATTTAGTAATACCCCGCGGAGGAGAGTTAGCTCGATGTGGAATGATAGCTAAATATGAGAAGATACCATTCGCTAAATTACTGGGGACTGTTTTTATTGAAAGACTTACAGATTTTATTGCCTTCATAATTATATTTATTGGAGTGTTTTTTTTGCAAATATCCCTTATTAAAGAAATATTCTCTATTCTAAAATTAAGCCCTTCCAATTTTCGATCTAAAATATTGATCTTTGGACTAGTAGTAATACTTTTTATGCTATTCTACTGGATATTTAAGAAAATAGGTTTATTGAATAAATTCCAAAACAAAATCAATAAGATTAAAGAAGAAATTATAGATGGGATTAAATCCGTACTGATGATCGAAAAAAGGTGGATCTATATACTTCTAACATTTCTAATCTTTCTTCTTTGGTTATTGATGTTGTATGTTGTATTTTTTGCCTATCCTCCAACTTTTAACATGCCTTTATCAGCAGCCGTATTCACTTACACAATTGGGACGTTTGCATTTCTCCTTCCAATCCAAGCCGGAATAGGAGTCTGGCATTTTCTGGTTAGTGAGTGCTTATATTTATTCGGCTTAAATAAAGAAGCCGGCAAAATGTTTGCATTAGTCGCACACACATTTACTAATTTGGTTTATCTGATATTTGGGACAATAGGTTTTATAATTATGCCCCTGATAAATAATAACTCTCACGACAGGCGGGACAAATCCATAAATGACAACAATCACTAGGTGAGAAATATTAACACTAATTATCAAAATTGGTTTACTGTGAGACCATTATCATGACTAAAAAATTAAAGCTAACACTGACCGTTTGGTTAATTGCCTGCGGCGAGCTCGTCCGCTGCTGCGCGTCGTCCTCTCCCAGATTAAATAATTTTCTGTAATCATCTATTGACCAGAAGATCTCTTTCACCGGTCTGGTGTCTTTAACATCGAGCATTATTTTTTTGTAATTCTCAGCGCCTTCCCAACAACTCCGCCTACAGAACCCAGAAATAAACCCATGATTACGCCGAGAATGAATAAGTTTATTTTGTCTCTGATGCTATTGAATAAGGGTTTTCCATTACCCATCTTTTACAAGTATATGTTTAATATATATTTTATTGCATGAAGAGAATTTATTATTTAAATTTGTTATTCCCCGGAGGCGCTGTAATAGTTCTGACCCGCCCTGGTATACTATGCGCCGATAAAACATTTGATTTATAAGTTATTAAATAATTGGAGGAAATCATTATGAAAACCAGAAGCTCTTTTTCAGTATTAATCTTTTTTATCATTATTGCCATCGGATTAGCCATCGCTTATTCCAGAAACAATTCTCTGGCAGGTGCCGAAACTATGGTTATCGGAGTAATTACTCTACTGGCGGCCATTATTATCTCAGCTGCCATAAAGATAGCCGATCAGTGGGAAAAAGCAGTAGTTTTACGCCTCGGCCGGTTTCAGTCGTTAAAAGGGCCCGGACTATTTTTTATAATACCAATCGTCGATAACGTTGCATATTGGATTGACTGCCGCGTCATTACAACTACTTTTACTGCCGAAAAGACCCTTACAAAAGATACAGTGCCTGTTGATGTGGATGCAGTACTGTTCTGGAAAGTTCTGGATGCCAAGAAAGCTGCCCTTGAAATAGCTGAATACAGAAACGCAATTAACTGGGCCTCCCAGACAGCCCTGCGTGATGTTATCGGTAAAACCATGCTGTCGGAGATGCTCGAAGGAAGAGACAAGATGAGCGAACAGCTTCAGAAGATAATTGATGACCGTACGGAACCATGGGGTATCAATGTGATCTCAGTTGAGGTTAAAGATGTTCTAATCCCTCCTTCGCTGGAGGATGCTATGTCGATGCAGGCCCAGGCCGAAAGAGAACGTCAGGCCAGGGTGATCCTGGGTGATTCTGAACGACAGGTGGCAGAAAAGTTTGGAGAAGCTGCAAAAACATATGAAAACAATCCTACAGCTCTTCATCTGAGAGCAATGAACATGCTGTATGAAGGATTGAAGACCAACTCCACAATTGTAATAGTGCCCAGTTCAGCGCTTGAAACAATGCAGCTGGGCGGTCTTGCCGGCATGACTGCTCTAAGTATGGGTCTGACTGGCGAGAAGAAGCCTGTGGAACCCCCAAAAGCGAAGTCCTGATTTCTTTTTAAGAACTTTCACAGAGTCCAGATAGCTATCGGGATCACAGAGTTGCACAGAGTGACTTTAACTCTGTGGCTCTTCGTACTTTCCTGCTTGCCGGTAGGCGAGTCAATGGACAGTTTCATCTTTTTGAATCCTAAAGAGGCTTACCATGGAGCCTTTTACCTGTAAATTCGATCTGGATGATCGGGAAGCATGAGACTGTTTGTTTTATGGGAACATGTCGCCATATTGAAAAACGATTCTTTCAAGAGTGAACTTTCAACCCTATCCGATGTTGTATAAAAAAGGATTTTTCGATAGACAAAAGACAAATAAACATTAAATAGATTCTAAATTATATTTTATGCAAACAATTTTAGGCGCAAACGGAACTATCGGATCTGTCCTGGCAAAGGAGTTGGTGAATTACACAGATAAAATTAGACTGGTCAGCCGTAATCCCAGAAAAGTTAATGAAACAGATGAACTTCTTCCCGCAGATCTGTCAAATCCGGCTGTTGTAGACCAGGCTGTAGAAGGTTCCGATGTTGTATATCTTGTTGTCGGGTTTGATTATAAATTGAAAGTATGGGAAGAAAATTGGCCCATGCTTATGAAAGCTACGATAAGTGCATGCAAAAAACATAATGCGAGGCTGGTATTCTTCGATAATGTTTATTTGTATGATATTAATGCCATTCCTCATATGACTGAGGAATCGCCAATAAATCCTCCAAGTAAAAAAGGTGCTGTGAGAAAACAGATTGCTCAGATGGTTATGGATGAAGTGAAAGCAGGAACCCTTTTAGCCCTTATTGCACGTTCAGCTGATTTCTATGGTCCCGATAATGATAAGAGCTTTGTTAATGAGATGGTTTATAAAAACTTCAAAAAAGGAAAACGGGCCAACTGGTTTATTGATGCTGATAAGAAACACTCTTTTACTTATACGCCGGATGCTGCAAAAGCCACAGCCCTTCTTGGTAATACAGAAGATGCCTATAACACCATCTGGCACCTGCCTACTGATAAAAATGTACTGACAGGCAGGGAATTTGTTGAACTATTTTCGAAGGAGATGAAAGTAGCAAACAAAATTTTTGTCATGCCGTTGTGGATGTTAAAGATCGTTGGCCTTTTTGTTCCCGTGCTTAAAGAGATGCCGGAAATGATGTATCAGTATGACAGAGACTATTTTTTTGATTCTTCTAAATTTGAAAAGCGGTTTAAATTCAAAACTACTTCATATCAGGAAGGGGTGAAACTAACGGTACAACGCTCTGTTTAATCATTATTAGTTGATGTAAGGTGCAAGTTGCATGATTCAGTTTACTAGTCGCCTGACCCCTGCTTCCTGCAACAAATATCTTAATTATCAGACTATTATAACAAAAAACCGAAACTCCGGATAATAAAGACTACCTTTGCCGCCATTCAATCCGGTTGATAAATATTAGAAACCGGACTTTTTAATTAATATATTATTTATGCATTTTGAATCATTAAACATTATTGAACCAATCCTTAAATCATTAAAAGAAGAAGGCTACACAATACCAACACCCATCCAGGTACAAGCAATACCGATAGTCTTGCAGGGAACAGATCTTATAGGCTGTGCTCAGACCGGCACAGGAAAAACAGCAGCTTTTGCGGTACCGATTCTTCAGCTCTTAAGCAAAAACAAAACATTCGACAGAAAGAAAAAAATAAGAAGTCTTATAGTTACTCCTACCAGGGAACTGGCAATCCAGATCGAGGAGAGTTTTAAAGCATATGGCCGTTATACGGAATTGACCTGCACTGTTGTTTTTGGAGGCGTAAATCAGAATCCGCAGACTAAGGCGTTGAGAAATGGCGTGGATATTCTTATCGCAACACCAGGACGGTTGCTTGATCTTATGAATCAGGGCTTTATCTCTTTAAAGGATATTGAAATATTTGTACTTGATGAAGCCGACAGGATGCTTGATATGGGTTTTATCCATGACGTCAGAAGGCTGCTTGCCGCTCTCCCTCAAAAAAGACAATCGCTGTTTTTCTCTGCTACAATGCCTCCTGAAATTGTAAAACTTGCAGGTTCAATTGTATATAAGCCTGTGAAAGTGGAAGTAACACCTTCAGCATCCACAGTAGATATTGTTGACCAGTTTGTCTATTTCATTGACAGGGGAAATAAGAATTCCTTGCTGCTGGAATTACTTAAGGATGAAAAAATAAAAACTGCATTGGTATTCACCAGAACAAAATATGGTGCTGATAAAGTCGTTAGAGTACTGAAAAAGAAAAACATAAGTGCAGAGGCAATTCATGGGAATAAAGCTCAAAATGCCCGACAGAAGGCTCTCTCCGGTTTCAAAGCACAGACAACACGGGTTCTTGTAGCAACAGATATTGCAGCGCGTGGCATTGACGTGGATGATCTGGAATATGTTATAAATTTTGAAATCCCAAATATCTCCGAAACATATGTCCATAGGATCGGCAGGACCGGAAGAGCAGGCGCAAAAGGTACCGCTATCTCATTCTGCGATGCGGAAGAAAAAGAATATCTCAGGGATATTGAGAAGCTGATAACCAAGAAGATCCGGGTTGTGGAAGATCATCCTTTTCCACTTATTGATGATAATCCGGTTAAACCGACTAAACAACAATTTAATAGCCGTATCCCAAACAGGTTCGGTTCGTCAAGGAACTTAATTCCTGACAGGAGAAACCATAGAAGGTAAAATATGGCGTAACGGCTTAACGGCTTAACGGCTTAACGGCACAAAGGTGTAACAGCATAATAGTTTAACAGATTAGCTAACTCAACTTTATTGCAAGGTCCCCCCGGCTTTATAACTTCGCACCTTTAAGCCATTACGCCATTACGCCATTACGCCTAGCTATCCCCGGTTGTTCATTATCTTTCTATTGAATGAACTTATCAATACAGAGTTTGTTAAATAAAAAAACTAATAATCATGAAAATATTTATTGGAATCATTATTGGGTTATCTGGAATTATTGTCCTGTTATTAATAATAGGTTTTTTTGTAAAGAAAGACTATTCAGTTGGCAAAGAGATTGTTATAAATAAATCAAAGAATATTGTCTTTGATTATCTCAGGTTACTGAAAAATCAGAATAAATTCAGTGTTTGGGGTTCAATGGATCCAAATATGAAAACTGAATTCCGGGGTAGCGATGGAACTGAAGGTTTTATATCTGCCTGGGAAAGTGATAATAAAAATGTTGGTCAGGGAGAACAGGAAATATTGAAAATAGTGGATGGAGAACGGGTTGATTATGAGATTCGATTTATAAAACCATTTAAATCAACAAGCTGGGCTTATATCACAACCGCGATTGTCAACGATAATCAAACCAGGGTGCATTGGGAATTCAACGGCAAAATGAAATACCCTGCAAATCTGATGCTGCTTTTTATGAATATGGAAAAGATGGTAGGTGGTGATCTTGATAAAGGGCTGCAGAATCTGAAAATAATACTTGAAAATCAATGAATCCTTGCGAGCGCATTGGCTTCGCCGAGCTCTCCCGCTTAGGCGGGATCGGTTCTCTATTGCTTTCTGCGAAGAGTTTCAATTACATAAATTGGCATTAATTTTCCTTTTTCTTCCAGATTTTTTCAATTTCTTCCAGCGTTTTACCTTTTGTTTCAGGGACTATTTTCCAGATGAAAAGAGCGGAAAGGATACCCATTAAACCATATATCCAGTAGGCAAAGCCATGGTTGAAACGCGCTGTAAGGGCTAAATTGTCATTCATCATAGGGAAGGTCCAGGATACAATAAGGTTGGCTAACCATTGAGCTGCCACAGCTATCGACATGGCACTTCTGACAGAATTAGGGAATATTTCCGATAGAAGAACCCATGTTACAGGACCCCAGCTCATTGCAAAAGCTGCTGTATAGGTAAGCATAAAAATGAGTGCTAAGATTCCTAATTTTCCAAAGTAAAATGAAAATCCAAGTGCAATCATGCTTATTGCCATTCCAACACCACCGATTATCATTAAAGGTTTTCTTCCAAACCTGTCAACAGTGAATATTGCGAGAACCGTGAAAACCAGATTATCAACACCCACTATAATCGTCTGTATCATAGATGAATCATTTGAATTCCCCATGTTCCGGAAAATATTTCCGGCATAGTACAAAACAACATTTATGCCAACAAATTGCTGAAATACAGAGAGCAGAATTCCAATAAATATAACCAGGAATCCATACGACAACCATGGAATACTCTTCTCATGCAGAGTATCTTTTATTTCCTTAAGTATATCAGGTGCGGTTTTTTCACCTGATATTTTATTAAGCACTTTAAGAGCTTTATTCTCCTGGCCTTTCATTACAAGATACCTTGGAGTCTCAGGAACAAACATAAGTAGCAGAAGGAACATTCCGGAAGGGATTACTCCGGATAAGAACATCCATCTCCAGCCTTCAGATATCAGCCACGCCTCATTTCCTCTTCTGGCAATGATCAGATTTACAAAATATATTATAAGCATTCCGAAAATTATAGCGAACTGGTTCCATGAAACAAGCTTGCCACGTACATTGGCAGGAGCTATTTCTGCAATATACATCGGGGAGAGCATTGAGGCCAGGCCAACACCGATTCCTCCGACAATCCTGTAAATGACAAATGAGAAGACAGGCAGAGTGCCGAAGAAATTCAACTTCTCCGGGTTCCATGCGCCAATTGCTGATATCGTGAAAGCCAGGGCTGAAATTATCAGACCGTTTCTTCTTCCAATCGACTTTGAAATAAAACCTGCCATCGCTCCGCCGATAATACATCCTATCAGCGCACTCGATATGGTAAATCCTTTAACAGAATCAACATAGTTTTTTAATGAATCCTGAGTTTGTGAAATCTCAGCTTTCAGATAACCAACTACCCATATTGTGAGTATGCTAAGAAGTATTGCACTGATTAGCAATCCTTTGCTTTTTCCGATAAGCTTGAGTATTTGTGCCGAAACTATTAATACCACAAGGTAAAAAGCCAGAGTCACCATTAATTTATATTGCGTAATCATTTTAATGGCATAATCTAGATTAGCCGGATCGACAATTTTGGCAATATAAAATTGAACCAGTGATTTCTCAGCGCCGTTCACGACAGCTGTGTCATAACCAAACAGAAGTCCGCCTAATGTTGCTACAAGAGTAAGAGCCATAATATAGGCAGGATTACCCTTTTCACTTGTCGATTTGAAAAGTGTTTTTGATGATTTTTCGATTAATGCCATGTTATTAATATTCTTGGGTTAGTTTAACGGACAATCATGATTTGCGTTATGTTCAGGAGTTAAAATGTCTTTCTTTAACTATTTTATTGAATGGTCTGCTTTATCTCAAATTGCAGATTTAAACTTATTTACCTTCATCGCGTATCTGAACTCTCCTGATTTTTCCACTGATTGTTTTAGGCAGTTCTGTTACGAACTCAACCACACGCGGATATTTGTAAGGTGCAGTCACTTTTTTCACATGTTCCTGTAGTTCTTTTGCCAGTTCATCACTTGGATGATAATTTTTTGAAGGAACGATTGTAGCCTTTACAATTTGTCCACGGTCAGGGTCAGGAACAGCAGTGATTGCGCATTCCAGCACTGCAGGATGTTCCATGAGCGCACTCTCAACTTCAAAAGGACCAATACGGTATCCCGAGCTTTTTATAACATCATCGGCTCTGCCTACAAACCAGAAATATCCATCTTCATCACGCCAGGCCATATCACCGGTTTTGTATACGCCATTTTTCCAGACACTGGCGGTTAACTGATCGTCGCGGTAATAACCATTGAACATACCGACTGGTTTGCTGATTGCTGTATGAATTACTATCTCTCCTTCGTTTCCGGCTTCACAGGAATTACCATCTTCATCAACAATTTCAATATCATAACCGGGAGTTGGCATACCCATTGAACCTGGTTTTGGCTTCATCCATGGATAGGTTGCCACGGCAACAGTGCATTCTGTTTGTCCGTATCCTTCCATGAGCCTGAGACCTGTCTGATCGAAAAATTGTTTAAAAACCTCAGGATTTAGCGGTTCACCGGCAACTACACAATACTTAAGATGACTGAGATCAAATTTTGTAAGATCTTCCTTGATGAGGAATCTGTATATGGTAGGAGGGGCACAAAAAGTGGTGACTTTGTATTTTTCAATTACTTCCATCAGGTTCTTTGGCACGAACTTATCATAATCATAAGTCATTACTGCACTTCCTGATAACCATTGGCCGTATAATTTTCCCCAGGCCGATTTTGCCCATCCCGTGTCGGCAACTGTAAAATGAAGACCATCATCCTGAACATTCTGCCAGTATTTTGCTGTAAGAATATGCCCAAGAGGGTAGACAAAATCATGGTTCACCATTTTTGGCATACCGGTGGTACCTGATGTAAAGTAGAGGAGCATAATATCGGTATTAGCCGTTGCCTGATCTGAAACCGGCCTGATAAAGTTTTCAGAACTTTTTTCCATTCCTTTTGTAAAATTCAGCCAGCTCTCGCGATCCTCGCCTATCATCACTTTGAGTTTAAGAGTTGGTGATTTGCCTTCAGCTTCCTCGATATGCTGAATAACATCAGGGTCGGGCAGGCAAACTATCATCTTTATGTCTGCTGCATTGTTTCTGTAGATAATGTCTTTTGTAGACAGCAGATGGGTTGCAGGTATTGTAATCGCTCCTAATTTATTTAAGGCAATTGTACAGAACCAGAATTCAAAATGTCTTTTAAGTATAAGCATAACAGGGTCACCTTTGATAATGCCCTGTGATTTAAAGAAATTTGCAGTTTTATCACTGTAATACTTCATCTGCCCAAAAGTAAAAATGGCTTCATTGCCCTTATCATCGCACCATACCATTGCTATCTTATCGGGGTCGGTTGCAGCTATTTCATCGACCACATCATACGCAAAGTTGAAATTTTCAGGGATGTCGATTTTGAAATCAGCCTTAAATTCCTCATATGATCTAAACTCGATTTTATTTAGGTATTTATTAAGTATCATTGTCCTCGTTTACTAATGGTTTTTATAAAACTATTGCCAGAAACCTGACCTCTTTATTGTTCATTGCCCTCATAGCATGTTTGTATCCTGAATCAAAATAGATGGAGTCACCTTCATTCAGGATGATCTCATGCCCGTCAATTATCGACATCATTGTGCCTTTTATAACGATATTAAATTCCTGGCCCGGGTGGGAGTTAAATTCAAGCAATTTATTTTCGGAATCAGGATCAATAGTAACCATGAATGGCTCTGCTTTCTTATGAATGAAATTATAGGCCAGGCTTTCATACTTGTACTGTTTCCTGCGTTCAAGTTTTAATCCTTTCCCGTTTCTGACCACACCATAGATATGGAGCTTGGGATTATCGCCTCCAAGCATTACGGATAGTTCGACATTGAATAATTCAGATATTTTAAAGATTATTCCCACAGGGATATCAGTATTCCCGCTTTCATACCTTAGATAGAGATCTGCAGAAATATCCAGCTTTCCTGCCAGTGTCTCGGCAGATATTCCGGAGATCTCGCGTATCTCTTTAATTCTTTCAGCAATCTGCTTAATCTGTTCCGTCATATTGAATCAGTTTTTATTTCAATATTAATTAATTTATTTAATTTATTTAATTTATTTTTCATAAACTCATTTTAGACCCCGAGTGCTGAATTGTTACATTTTTGTTAAATTTTAGAAAAACTTAGGAAACGCTTTATATGATAATTGTTTCCTAAGTTTATTTGTATTATTTTTGCGGCATGAATGAAGAGCTTAAAAACATAATGTTGAAGGTTCGTGATCTCTACAGGAAATATGGGATCAAGAGCATAACAATGGATGATGTGGCTAGGGAGCTTGGTATTTCTAAAAAAACACTGTACCATTTTGTAACAGATAAAGATGACCTCGTAGGAAAATTCATCGATAACGAGATTTTAGTGAGGAAGGAGGAAATATGCAAATGTTTTGGAATTGGATTAAATGCAATTGAAGAGTTATTCGAGATATCCATATTCATGAATCGGCTGATCCGTGAACAGAATCCTGCCACAGAATATGACCTCAGAAAGTATTACCCCCTTCACTATCAGAAAACTATCAAGGCCAGTAAAGAGGGAATTTACAGCTATATACTTTTGAACCTTAAGAAAGGGGTTAAAGAGGGTTTGTACAGAAAGGATATGAACATGGATGTTATTTCCAGGGTGTACCTGTGGAGGTCGGAAGATACAAATCTTAAAGATCTGTTTACGACTGAGGAGTTTACTTCGATAAAACTGTTTGTGGAACTTCTCAACTATCACATTCGGGGCATTGCTACCGAAAAAGGGATACTGGTGCTGGAAATGAAAATAAAAGAATTAGAAACGGCTTATAATAAATAATTTGAAATATGAATTTTATGCGTAAATACCTTTTAATGTTTATTTTCCTGGGATTAATTGCTCAAGGATATAGTCAGGATAAAAAAGCTACACTTAAACTTTCAATTTCTGAAGCCCAGGAATTTGCACTTCAGAATAACAGAACAGTTCAGTCAGCAAAAATTGATATTAAAAGTGCAGAAAAAAAGGTTTGGGAAAACCTTGCCACAGGATTACCACAGGTGAATGTTGCAGCAAATTATCTTCATCAGTTCGTGGTCCCGGAATTAAGTTTGGGATTTGATGTAAGATCACTTCCTGATGGAATTGTCACCAAGCAGGATCTTCTTGATGCCACTATCAATGCTCCTAAATTTCCTCTGGGAGTCAAGGACAATACTACTATTGATTTTACACTATCTCAATTGATTTTCAGCGGGCAATATCTGGTAGGTCTGCAGGCTTCGAAAGTGGTAAAAATGATGACAGAAAAGAGCCTTGTTAAAACTGAAGATCAGACAAAAGAATCTGTCGCCGGTACTTACTATCTTGTGTTGGTCCTCTCTGAAAATGCAAGACTTCTGAATGAAAGTCTGGTCTCAATTGACCAAACCTATAAGGAATTGGTCAGAATGAACGAGGAAGGTTTAAATGAGGAGACTGACGTTGATCAGGTTAAAATCAGCAAATCTAATATTCAGACACTTATTACTTCACTGCAATCACAGAAAGAGATTTCCATGAAACTACTGAAATATCAGCTTGGAATAGGATTTGATCAGGTTGTTGAGTTGACGGACAGTCTTCCGGGAATTATTAAACAGGGTAATGTAGATTATCTGGCATCTCCACAATTTGACATAAATAACAGCATTGGTTACCAGTTGGTGAGTGACCAGGAGAAAATTTCAGGTTTATTGCTCAAACTCGAGAAGGCAAAGTTTCTGCCAACGATTTCCGCATTTTACCGTCATGAAGAACAAACCAATATGCCGGCTTTTAATTTTGCCGTTAAAGATGTTGTTGGAGCGACTTTTAGCTTGCCGATTTTCACCTCCGGGATGCGTAATGCACGAGTCAGTGAAGCTAAATTTGACCTTATGAAGACACAACTTGCCAAAGCAGATGTTGAGCAGGGTTTAATAATGGAATTTGAAACTGCCAGGAGTAATTATCAGACGGCTTTCAGCAATTTTAATACAAACAAAGAAAGCATGGACCTCAGTAAAAAGGTTTATAACAAAACAGTGATCAAATACAAGGAGGGAGTTTCGTCCAGCTTCGAGCTTACGCAAAATCAGAATCAGTTTCTTACAGCTGAATCGAATTACTATAATTCGGTACTGTCGCTGCTGAATGCAAAAGCAAAGCTCGATCGAATTTTAACCGCCAGCAAATAAGTTAGATAATTAAGAAATCGGAATAATAAAACAAATCAGATCAAATATGAAAACCATTAAATTAAGCATAACAGGAACAATAGTTTTATTTCTTATCATTTCGTGCAGCAGCAACAAGCAGGCACAACTCTCAAAACTAAAACAACAGCAGCTTGAGATAACAGTTAAAATCAAGAGCCTTGAGACTGCTCTCAGTACAGAAAAAAAGGATACGCTGAATCCTGAAAAATTTAAATTTGTTGGTCTGCAAGATGTCAGTAGCATCCCATTCGACCATTTTATACGTGTTCAGGGCAAAGTTGATGGCGATCAGAATGCTGCAGTCTTCGCAGAAGCCCCCGGCACAGTTTCTTCAAAATTTGCTGATGTCGGCCAGAAAGTTGTTAAGGGTCAGGTATTGGCACAGATTGATGATCAGCAGTATCGCAGCCAGATGCAGGGACTTGAAAGCCAGTATAAATTTGCTTCTGATCTGTATGACAAGCAGAAACGCCTGTGGGATCAGAAAATCGGAAGCGAGGTTCAGTACCTGCAATCTAAGACAAATAAAGAGTCGCTTGAAAAACAGATTTCATCGTTAAAGCAACAGGTGGACAAGTTTAAAATTAAGTCGCCAATTGATGGTACAATTGAAGAGTGTAACATAAAAGTCGGAGGCGTTGTTTCTCCTGATCCGCGTTTAGCTGCTTATAGGGTTCTGGCATTTAAAAACCTGAAAGTGAGCGCTGAAGTTTCTGAGGCCTATTCAGCAAAAGTACAGACGGGCGACAAGCTTATCGTCCTGTTTCCTGATATTAATAAACAATTTGAAACAAAGGTTGATTTTGTTAGTAAGTATATAAGTCCGGTTAACAGAACTTTCATAATTGAAACTAAACTTTTGGGCGATTTCACTGATCTGAAAGCGAATATGATAGCAATTGTTCAGATCAATGACTATCATTCTGACAGTGCAATACAGGTTCCTATGAACGTGATTCAGACCGACCAGATTGACAGTTATGTGTACGTGGTTCGTCCTAAAGATAAATATAGCGTAGCTATGAAACAACCGGTAGTTGTCGGGAACAGTTATAACGGTGTCGCTGAAATACTTAAGGGATTGGCAGTTGGTGACAAAGTTATTTCAGTTGGTTATCAGGAGCTGGTAGATGGTGAATATGTAAAATTTTAAATATTGTTCTGATATTGAATTTGTTAGAAAATAAAAAATATTTTCATGGAAAAAAAATTTAAAGAATTCTTCGCTACCAGTTGGGCAATTGACAATAAAATCAGTGTTTATGTTCTGGTATTTATTATATCAGTATTTGGAATAATTAACTACTATACCATTCCTAAAGAGCAGATACCGGAGATCGTGATTCCAATGATAGATATTAATACAATTTATCCCGGTACATCCCCTTCTGATATGGAAAACCTGGTAACTCGTCCATTGGAGAAGAATTTAAAATCGATGAGTGGTGTTAAAAAGATTACCTCCCGCTCTGTGCAGGATTTTTCTGCAATTATCGTTGAGTTCAACACCGGAATTGAGATAAAAGATGCAAAACAAAAAGTAAATGATGCTGTCGACAAGACTAAAAAAGATTTGCCGACCGATCCTTCCTTTATTGAACCTTCAGTAATGGAAATTGATCTCTCTGAGATACCTATTCAATATATCAATCTTTCAGGGGATATACCATTGGATCGTCTGAAGAAATATGCCGATGATATGCAGGATCGGATTGAAAGTCTTAAGGAAATTACCCGCGTTGAAATAGGAGGCGCACTCACCCGTGAAATCCAGGTTGATGTTGATATGTATAAGATGAAAGCCGCAAGCCTTACTTTCAGAGATATCGAGCAGGCAGTAAGTCTAAATAACATGACAGTTTCCGGTGGAAATATTGACCTCCAGAAAATGAGTCGTTCCATCAGGGTAGTCGGAGAGGTGACAGATATTGATCAGATAAAGAATATAATATTAAGCACCAGCAGCGGGGCAATTATTAAACTAAGAGATATTGCCAATGTCCGTGATGGTTTTCATCAGCCTGAAAATTTTGCCCGTTATAACGGAAAAAATGTGGTTACACTTAACGTAATCAAGAAAAGCGGTCAGAACCTTCTTGATGCATCTGATAAGATAAAAGCCATTATTGCTGACATGCAGAAGACCAGCCTTCCTGCAAATCTTATTGTTCAGGTTACCGGAGACCAGTCGCGTAACACCAGGAATACAGTAAATGAGCTCAATAATACAATTATTCTGGGATTCATTTTTGTTACAATCGTTCTGATGTTCTTTATGGGTCTTGTTAATGCACTTTTTGTGGCTTTGTCAGTTCCATTATCGATGGGTATAGCATTCATCTTCCTTCCGTTCATTGGATTCACGATGAATATGCTTGTGATGTTTGCCTTTATTTTTGCGCTTGGAATAGTTGTTGATGACGCCATTGTTGTTATTGAGAATACCCACCGTATTCACAAGAAAACAAAAATGGACATTACCTCCTCAGCAAAGTTTGCTGCAGGAGAGGTTTTTGTTCCAATACTCTCAGGAACACTTACAACGCTGGCGCCATTCTTCCCTCTTGCATTCTGGCCTGGAGTGGTCGGAAGCTTTATGGTTTTTATCCCGGTGACTCTCATTATAACCCTTTTTGCGTCACTTATCGTGGCCTATATCTTTAACCCGGTGTTTGCAGTCGATTTCATGAAACTCGATGATGTGGATAAGCCAGTTAATAAGCGCAATGTGTATAAAACTACTGCTGTAATAGCATTGATATCATTGCCATTTTACCTTTTTGGAGCAAGAGGAATTGGGAATTTAACAATGTTCATTGCAATTTCCTTCCTCGGACACGAATTATTCGGCTATAAAGTATTGAGAAAATTTCAGTCTCATTTCATTCCTGCTCTGATGAGGAAGTATGAAAGCACACTGAAATGGGTATTGAAAGGGAAAAGACCGGCTTATATGCTTGGTGGGATGATAGCCCTCTTTGTGTTTACTATGGTTTTAAACAATATTGTAAAGCCGAAAGTGGTTTTTTTCCCAAATAATGAACCGAATACAATTAATACCTTTATCAAAATGCCAATCGGAACTCAGATAGAGGTAACCGATTCCGTGGCACGTATAGCCGAAAATCGTATTATGAGCGTTCTTGGTCAGAAAAATCCTATTGTGGAATCTGTTGTTACAAATGTTGCATTTCTTGCTTCAGATAATAATTTTGATAATTCAAGCAAATCATCCAATCTTGCCAAGATAGCAGTTAATTTTGTCGAGTATAAGTACAGACATGGGCAAAGTACCAGCGACTATATGAATAAAATGCGCGAGGCTCTGAAGAATATTCCGGGCGCTGAAATAGTTGTTGATAAAATAAAAATGGGACCTCCGACCGGCAAACCAATTAATATTGAGATTGCCGGGGAAGATCTTGCAAAACTCGCTGCTACAACTGATAACCTTAAACGATTTATTGATTCTCTTCAGATAGGTGGTATTGAAGAGTTAAAATCTGATTTTGCTACAACGAAACCAGAGTTGCTGATAGTACTTGACCGTGAGAGAGCCAATAGTGAAGGAATCACAGCCGCTGTCGTAGGGGATGCAATCCGTACAGGTCAGTTGGGGAAAGAAGTATCGAAATACAGGGAAGGAGAGGACCAATATTCAATAATGCTGCGATTTGAGGAAAATCAACGCAAGGATCTTGAGCAATTGCTCAACCTTACAATTACTTACCGCGACATGACATCCGGACTCATTCGCCAGATCCCTCTTTCAGTTGTTGCGCATGTCCAATACGTGAACAGCTATGGACAGATAAACCGGCTAAATCTGAAAAGGGTAATTACTGTTTCATCAAATGTTCTGGATGGATTTAATGCCAACCTGATAAATGCCCAGCTCCGTAAAGTGATTCCACAGTTCTCGAAACCGATGGATATTGATATCCGCCTTACAGGTGAGCAGGAAGATCAGGCAGAATCTATGGTATTCCTTTCAAAAGCAATGATCCTCTGCTTATTCCTCATAATGTTTATCCTTATAACTCAGTTTAACTCAATGTCGAAAGCGCTGATTATTGTATCGGAAGTTATATTCAGTCTTATCGGGGTGTTACTTGGTTATATGATATTCGGTATGACAATTTCAATTATCATGACGGGTATGGGAATTGTGGCACTTGCGGGAATAGTTGTAAGAAACGGTATACTTTTGGTGGAATTCACCGATAAATTAAAGGAGCAGGGAGTAAAAACACGGAATGCGATTATCCAGGCCGGATTAACACGTATCACGCCTGTGGTACTGACAGCAACGGCGACAATCCTTGGGCTGATCCCGTTAGCAATAGGTATGAACATCAATTTTGCCACATTGCTGACCAATTTAAATCCACATCTGCATTTTGGCGGAGACAATGTTATGTTCTTCGGACCACTTTCGTGGACAATAATTTTCGGCTTAAGCTTTGCTACATTCCTGACACTGGTTTTAATTCCGGTGATGTATTTTGTGATTTATACACGAAATATTAGGAGACAGCGTCGCAAGACTAATAAGCTGATTCAAAAAAGTAAATTGCAATAGTTTTTATAAACAAGATATATAATGGGGTCGTCTCGAAAGGACGACCCCTCTTTTTTATCTCTCCGCACTTTCTTTCTCCATCATTTCCCTCATACTCATCCCCGCGTAATTTTTAATATAGTACCCTTCTGTGCTTTTATTGAAATTAGTTTTTTCAATGCTAACAACTTTCATAGCAGTCCCGCTTTTCCCACCCTTTTCTGCAAACTCCATTTCTATCAGAAGATAATCTTTCTGAGTAAGACCTAACCCCAGCATATTGTTGGGATGCGATTGATTCATCTTAGATTGTGCCTGTCCCCCAGCGAGGTTACCTATTCCCAGTGAGAACATCATTTCCGGATCAAAATCTACTTTGGCATACCAGACACTCATTGTGCCTTCATGCAATTTGCCGTTCTCCTCCTTTTTGATTTCCTTTGAATATTCTTCAGCTTTATACCCGAAAACCTGCTTTGTTCTTCCGGTCTTGACAAAATTATCGAGTTCATTTGGTTTCTTCTTTTCAGCCTCAGTATTGTCTTTTTTTGGCATGGATTTGGCAAGGGCTGCAATACTCTCTGCACTTCCCTTCATCATACTGTGCATATCCATAACTTTTAAAACTTTGCGATTCTGGTCTGGTTTTTTTGGAACGGGTTCCTCACCAAAAGTGATCATCAGACCATCTTTTGTAGAGATCATAAAGTTCATATCCTTTTCTTTTTCCATTTCCGGTGATTCCATACTCATATAATCACCATTTTTTGTGAAATAATAGCTCATCGTTTCGGGAGTCTTTTGTTCCTCTCTGTCAACTTCGTATACTACTTTATAATCGAAATGGTAAGCATCCGGAACCTTATATTCAGGAGTTTTGCCGGTCTCCTGTGCATTTGTCCTGAAAAGACCTGACACTATCGGAATAATTAAAAAAATTATTTTTTTCATTATGTTACTATTTTTTAAGTGAAATACATGTACTACAACCTCATAATTTGGTCTTTCTTTCTAGTTGCATCCTGAATATGTAAATGTGTATATGTTATTACTATTACCTGTGTGCACCATGGTTGCCATCCTGCCATCAGTATCATAAGTATAAGTGTACTGTTGTGTGAAATTTATTGGATGAAGGGCAGTGCCATCTGAATCAGTCCCTGTAATATTAATAACCCATTTATTTATTAAATGCATGCTAGAATAAAAGGTATATGCAAAATATATTGTAAAGGAGGTAATTTCGGGAGTGAGTGGGAAAAAAATTAGTTTGTCGGTAAGATAATCTGCAGTAATATCATAATGAGCCTTAGATGTCCCTGTATTATCTGTACTTGTTGCATCACCGATAATTTTAACAGGATCATCATTTGTGTCATAGGTGTAAGTATAGGTAGCTGTATTGGTGCCTTGGTCATCTGAACTATTAACCACAGTATTGGTTAAGTGACCCTTAGTATCAAATGTGAATGTGCCTGACCCAGTCGCTGTTCCGTCACTAGCCACAATTTTAACCAATTGGTCCTGATTATAGGTATATGTAAACCCAGCTCCGTTTATGAGATGGCCTGAGGCATCACGATTGAAAGTTATGTTTTTGGATATTCCATTATCAGTTACGCTTTCAGATGTCAGACCGAATATAGCGTTTGCCAGTGCTCCCTTAAAATATCCTGATACCCCAATTGAATTGCTCCAGTCAATTTCGGTACAGTACTTATTGGCTACGTTAGGAGGGTTGCTATTGTTTTTGGTACAGGAAAAAACTAAAGCAACAAATACAAATGCCATTACCATTTTTTTAGGAAAAAGAGAAAAATGTTTAATTAATTTTTTCATGAATTTTATTTTATTTAGTATTGGTATTTAATAAAAAATCATCTGGAAATATATTGTTCTGGAAGTGTATATAAAAATTAACATATATATCTATCTCGTTATTACTTTAGCTAACAAACAATTGGAAATGCATAAAGTTTTTAAATAGTGAGAATTCATCGGGGATTCTTTAATTGTTAATCAATTAACATTTACATCTGAACAATTAATTTAAATTTGATGTTAAATTGTATAATTTACTTTAATACTTTTTTATCATGGCAGCTAATGACAATACTTCCCAGGATCAGCACTTAACCAAAGCGCTTGAACATCTGAATTCAGTTCTTGTAACGGGTGAAACACTTGAAGCCTGGGCAATTCAACGAAGATTGTTTGCCCTTACAAACAGAAGGATACTAATCGCTGCCACTTCAGGACGATTCATTAAAATTAAAAGGGGATTATTCGGTGGATTCAATATGACCGATTTTCGCTGGCAGGATATTGGTGATGCCAAAATAAAAGTAGGTATATTCGGTGCCGACATTTTTATGAAGATATTTGGTACAACTGACCTTGCGATTTCAAAGGATTCAAATCAACTTCTGATTTTACCCGGGTTCAGAAAAGAACAGGCCGAAAAGATATATCGCCTGGCCCAGGCCCAGGACCAGTCGTGGAGAGAAAAAAGACGGATCCGGGAACTCGAGGAAATGAGAGCGAAATCCGGTGGTGTCACTATTGGTGCAAACCTTGGTAATCAGCAAACCGGAAATGCATCGGAAGACGCCGCTGCTAAATTGCAGCAAGCCAAAGAGATGCTTGAGAAAAAGCTTATCACAGATTCAGAATATGAATCAATTAAGGCACGTATTATCAGCGGACTATAACCATTATAAAACAATATTTATGAAAAAAATTCTTTTAGGAGCTTTTCTCCTGAGTTCACTTTCTGTGTATTCGCAAAAGCCGGATTCTGTTAAAACCGAAAGCTGGAAAACTTTCTACAGGGCGAGTGCAACAAAAATCAATGATCTTGTTAATACAAAACTTGATGTCAGTTTCGATTTTTCCAAATCGTGGATGTACGGTAAAGCATGGATCACTCTTCATCCTCATTTCTACCCGACAGATTCATTAACTCTTGATGCAAAAAACATGAATATTAATGAAATCTCCATAGTAAAGGGTATCAAAAACATACAATTGAAGTATCGTTATGATAGTTTAAAACTCTATATCACTCTTGATAAAATATACAAAGCCGGTGAAAACTATACGGTTTTCATCAATTATGTAGCCAAACCCAATGATATAAAAAGGAAAGGAAGTGAGGCAATATCAGGAGGGAAAGGCCTTTATTTTATTAATCCTCTTGGAAAGGACAAAAAGAAGCCAACACAAATATGGACTCAGGGTGAAACAGAATCCAACTCAGGATGGATGCCTACTATTGATAAGCCAAATCAGAGACAAACTGATGAGATAAGCATGACAATTCCTGATAAATACCAGACGCTATCAAATGGTTTACTCATAAGCCGCAGAAAAAACACTGATGGTACCCGTACTGATACCTGGAAGATGAATTTGCCACATGCTCCTTACCTTACTATGATGGCTGTGGGTGAATACTCCATTATAAAAGACAGCTATAAAGGAAAAGAAGTCAGCTATTATGTTGAGAAAGAATATGCCCCTGTTGCGCGAAAAATATTTGGTTATACTCCGGAAATGATAGCTTTCTATTCTAAGATAACCGGTGTGGATTATCCATGGCCCAAGTATTCACAAGTTGTTGCAAGGGACTATATAAGCGGGGCAATGGAAAACACTACAGCGACACTTCATGGGGAATCTGCACAACAGGATGCAAGACAGCTTTTTGATGAAAACAGATGGGAAGATGTAATTGCGCATGAACTTTTTCATCAGTGGTTCGGTGATTATGTTACTTGTGAAAGCTGGAGTAACATAACAATGAACGAATCTTTTGCCGACTTCAGCGAAATGCTCTGGGAAGAACATAAACATGGAGCGGACGCAGCTGGCGAACATAGCTATAACAGCATGTTGAATTATTTACGGGGTGGCAATGATAAGAAGGATCTGGTTCGGTTTTATTACAATGACCGGGAAGATGTATTTGATCTGGTCAGCTATCAGAAAGGCGGGCGAATTCTGAACATGCTCAGAAACTGCGTTGGCGACAGTGCCTTCTTTAAATCACTTAACCTTTACCTCCGGACAAGAAAATTTAACTCCGGGGAAGCCCAGGATCTTCGTCTTGCCTTTGAAGAGGTTACAGGCCAGGATCTTAACTGGTTCTGGAACCAATGGTATTATGGAAGCGGCCATCCGAAACTTGATATTAATTATGATTACGATGCCGCAGGCAAAACTGCCAAAGTAATTATTAAGCAAACTCAGAGCGGAAAGATATTCAAACTGCCAATCGCAATTGATGTCTATCAGGGCATGGATAAGAAACGTTATAAAGTATGGGCAGAACATCAGGTTGATACCTTTGTCTACCAAACTGTTACCAGGCCGGATCTGATAAATGTAGATGCTGACAAAGTAATACTCTGTGAAAAGACAGACCATAAAACTCTTGATAATTATATATTTCAATATAAAAATGCCGGATTGTATCTTGACAGAAGAGAAGCGATCGATTTCGCAGCCAGGAACCAGAGTGATGATCACAAAGCATTGGACCTTATGAAGTCTGCACTGAAAGACAAGTATTATGGATTACGTGCCTATACTTTACAAAAATTATATATTCTGAATGACTCAGTTAAGAAGTCTGTTGAACCTCTTCTGAATGATATTGCAGAGAATGATGCTAAGACAATCGTAAGAGCTGATGCAATTGCTGCTCTCGGAAAATATAAAAAGGATGTTTATAAACCATTATTCCTTAAAGCAATAAATGATTCGTCTTATTCCATCGCAGGAAGCGCCCTGGTTGCCTTAGGTGCAATAGATACTGCGGCAGCTCTCGATAAAGCGAGGTCTTTTTCTGCCCAGCATGTCAAAGGTGAACTTTCTGATGCTGTAACTAATTTATTATTCTCATACTCAAGTGAAAATGATTTTGATACGTTGGCCGCACGATTTGATAATCTGCCTTTCGGGAATGAGAAGTTTATGATTCTTCAGCCTTTTGCCAACTATCTTAAACGAATAAAGAATCCTGCTTACTTTACAAAGGGTATTGATATGATTGTCAAATTTCGTGATACAATTCCCCAGCAGTATCATCAGATGCTGGACCCTTATTTTAACGGCATGATATTGAATGGTATAGCTGCAAGCAAGCAATCAAAGGGAATGACTGAACAGGCAGATTACGTAAAATCAAAACTGCCGGTCAAGGCAAAGGTTCCGGCAAGTGCTGATGTTCCGGCAGAAACACTTCAAAAGTATACCGGTAAATATGACTTAAACGGAAGCGAAGCAACTGTAGCGCTAAAAGATGGTAAAACGCTCAATCTGAATATACCGGGGCAGCCCGAAATGGAATTGATACTTGCTTCAAAGAGCAAGTTTACAATTAAATATATGGAAGGGTATTCTATAGAATTTACAAGTAACGATAAAGGTGAAGTAACAGAATTTGTATTCGTTTCTCCTGGCGGTGAGGTGAAGGCGCCAAGGAAGAAATGACCCCCTCCAGTGCTCCTCAAAAACTTTGTCATCCCGAGTCCCGACTTGCGGGACGAGGGATCTCCTTTTCCTATAACAGTACTATCAAAAACAGACCGTCAAAGAACATCTTTTAAGTTTTGTATTCTCTGCGATTTACTAAATGTTGTTATTAGGAGCCGTGCGAGGAATCTCCACAGGATGAGATTATACTTATCCAAAAAGATCATTTATTAATTGAAATCTCTTAATCTCCTGCCAACCCATAAAGATGTGCATAAAGGGTAGAATTTGTGAGGGGTAAACTATATCTTAATAAACATCTTATTTTTATATAGCCAGTAACACATATACCACATTGCCGCCCAGATGCCAAGACTTGTGATTATTTCAACCATACCTTCTCCAGCCCATGAAAAGATAAGGTTGCTGAAAGGAGCTACTATCCTGTGAATCAGACCAGCACCGCCGATTGAAAAGAAGAGATAAATGAAGATGCTGTTCATTCCTACTATTATAAACATTCTGGATCCGGTAACGAATTGTTTTTTTACATCGATCAGCCAGTAACAGAAGCAAAGAACAAGAATTGCCCATCCTCCGCTCGCAAAGACAAATGAAGATGTCGCAATCTTTTTAATAATCGGGGTTATATTCAATATATCAAGGGAATATCCTATTACCAGGGCTGATACTCCTGCTATCAGCAATGTCTGAATCTTTTTTACTGAAGATTTATCACTCATAAGAAGCTTACCACACATAACTCCCCAAACGGTGTGGGCCGCAGTTGAAACAAAGTTTAAAGTTGCCCAGGTACTGGCCCTGTCTACCCCTTCAATCTTATTATTGAACCAGGCACCGAGATTCTCAAAATTTACCCATGGATGGTTAAATCCTTCCACCGGGAAAAAACGATAAGACAGGTCTATAAGTATGAGAATGACAAAGGTGAAAATCAATTGAAATTTAAAGCTTTTATTTCTTATAAGAAATGCAACCAGATATGTAACTGAAAGTTGTGCCAGAACGTTCTGGAACCGGAAAACAAGTTTCCCTGCATCAGCAAAATAAAGAGCCCATCCCAGGAATAGTAATAGACATGATCGTTTAATTGCATGAACGGTAATTGTTCGAATACTGTCGCCTTTCTTTAACCTGTTCGTTACAGCAAAAGGAATCGCGACCCCGACAATAAACATGAAAAAGGGTTGAATCAGATCCCAGAAATGTAACCCATGCCATTCATGGTGACTGAGTTGCGTACCAATAAAATGTACAAAACCATCATGAGATTTCTCAAGCTGACCATACAACTCGGTAGCCTCTCCCGCTAAGAGGAACATGGTGAAACCGCGAAAGAAGTCAATTGATGTCACCCTGCCTGAAACAGGATTATTCAAAGTTTGTGTATTCGTATCCATATTTTTGTATTCCGGGTTATGTACGTTTGAGAGTATGAAATATATGATTTTTTTTTATGTTGTATCTTATTAAGTCAATCTAATTCCTTATTTTGTTTTCAGAATAGTTATTTATATTTCAACTCTTATTTTATGATGAACAAATTTTTAGAAGAAATCTTTGAGCAACCCCGGGTTCTTAAGGAAACCCTGGATTACTATCTGCACGGTGAAGGAAAGATTATACTTGAAAAAGTTTCTGCAGTATGGGAAAAAGGGAAATTTGATGAGGTGATATTTACAGGCATGGGAAGCTCATTTTTTGCTCCACACACTGCTTGCTGTGTATTAAGCAATTATGGAGTTGTATCAAGGACCATAAATGCCGGTGAGTTGTTGCACTACCATCTCCCTTTATTACGAAACAAAGCTCTCATATCCTGTATTTCACAATCAGGTGAGAGTTATGAAGTAGTAGAAATTCTGGAAAAAATTCCTGCCGGACTGACGTGCATCGGTATAACTAACGAAGAGAACAGCACCCTCGCAAGAAAGGCAGCAATTGCTTTGTTAAGCAAAGCAGGAAGGGAAGAAATGACATCAACCAAAACTTATGTCTCGACACTGTTGGTCTTATCAATTTTTAGCAGGATACTTACCGGAAGATGGAAACATGGTCCGATGCAAGAGTTAAATGGGACAATTGAAGCAGTGGGAGAGTTAATAAATAACAGGGAAGAGTGGCTTTCTCCCGCCATGGATGTTCTGGGTCATCCGTCTTTCGTCCAGATAATCGGACGGGGACCTTCGTATTCTTCGGTATTGCAGGGAGCATTAATGATAATGGAAGCAGCAAGGAATCCTGCAGCAGGAATATATGGGGGTGAATTCAGGCATGGTCCGATGGAAATGTCAAAAAAAGGATTCAGAGCAATTATCCTTGCACCGGTTGGAGCTACTTATGGACAGGGAATCAAGCTTGCTGAAGATATTACCCGATTCGGTGGAAGGGTTGTTGTAATTACTAATAGCCTGGCCAGTTTCAGCAATCCTGATATATTTCCAATACGAATTCCCTGCCAGGATGAGTACCTTTTTCCTATCCCCGCAATTATTCCACTCCAATTCATCGTGAACCGATGGGCAGTTGATGAAGGTCGCGAACCAGGTAATTTTATGATGGGAGCAAAAGTCACTACAACGGAATAAGTTCTGATATGGATAAGATCAGGAGTGGTCGTTTCTTACTAATAATCACAATTGCGATATACGTGGCATTTGGATTGGTTAAATCAGTTATTGGAGTTATTATTGACAAGTTCCAGTTGCAATACAGAGCTTTGATAAATATCATGGAGCAATTTCAGGTATCCTTTGCACTGCTATCCTCTGTAGTGCTGTAATCGGGTTTCTTGTAGGGACAGAAGGATCTCTAAGCCAGTGAACAAAATGATATAAGAATAATTTAAGTGCTGAGCAAAAATGAAATCATCTGACAAAAAAGTAATAATCGGGGTTGATGTTGGCGGGACAAAAATTCAGGCCGGTGCTATCAATCGTGGTGGAGGAATTATTGGTGAACCAGTTACACTCGATACAGGTGGTAACGATGAGAGTGAGCTAATATTCGGAAGGATAACAGGTTCTATCGAAAGAGTGATGAAAAATTCAGGGTTGAAGCTTGCTGACATAACCGGAATAGGAATGGGAGTAACTGGTCCATTGGATACCTCAACTGGCACCATCCTTGAATGCCCTCAGCTTCCGACAATGCATTTTTATCCACTACTCGATAAGATCTGCGAGAAATTTAAACTTCCCGTCTTCATGGACAATGATGCCAATGCATTGTTGCTTGGCGAAAGTGTATGGGGAGCAGGCAAAGGATACCGGTCAACTCTTGGATTTACTTTAGGCACAGGACTTGGATGCGCAATAGTCATTGATAATAAGCTTTTTACAGGTTCAAACGGAATGGCCGGAGAAATATGGCCTTCACCACATAATGATGCCACCATTGAAGATATAGTATCAGGAAGAGGAGTGAGCTCAACTTATAATAGTCTGACAAACCGGCTGAAAACAGCAAAAGAGATAGCTCATCTTGCCCGTGAAGGCGATCCTGATGCCATTGAAACCTGGAATGTATTTGGCAGGACATTGGCATTTGCATTAGCCTGGGGCATTAATATGATCGATCCGGATATAGTTATACTCGGAGGATCAATTGCAAATTCAATCGACCTCTTTTATAATCAGATGGATAGCTTTTTGAGGAAGCATATCTGTCCGGTGCCTGCTGTTAAAACCAAGGTAGTTAAGGCAGCGCTGGGTGACAATGCAGGGTTCATCGGAGCTGCCGCTTTAGTCATTCAGTGAAAATATTGACATGAAACTTATATCCAGTAAATTATGAAATCCATTTTGAAGTTTTCTTTGCTCTTATTATTTGCATCAGAATTAATTTCCTGTTCCGTTAAAGACAAGCAAGAGGCTAAGGAATTTTCACTTTCGGGAGACTGGTTCATTAAATCCTCAGTAAGTGTAAAGGAAAATGGTGAAATAATTTCAACCGGAAAATTTGTCCCCCAGGCATGGTATCCTGCAAAGGTGCCCACAACTGTCCTGAATGCACTCGTGCAAGACGGTGTATATCCCGATCCATGGATAGGCCTGAACAATTATAAGATCCCGGATGTTTCCGATGCATTTAATCAGAAATACGGACTAGCAAAATACAGCTACATTGATGGAAGTATCAACCCATGGAAGGATCCTTATTGGTTCAGGAAAGAATTTAATTTGCCTGGAAATTACAGAGGTAAAAAAATCTGGCTCAATTTTGACGGTATTAATTATCGTGCTGATGTCTGGCTCAATGGGCATCAGGTTGCAGGGCAAAAGGAGATGGTCGGAATGTTTCAGCGTTTCAGGTATGATATAACAGAGTATGCTTTGCCAGATCAGATGAATTGCCTGGCTGTGATGATACACCAGGTTGACCATCCAGGGCTGCCTTTGCCTGGTGTGCAATTTGAGGTATTTGGGAAGACCCGTGGTCATGCAATAGATATATTTAAGGATGAAACTCTCAAATTTTCGGGGGGATGGGATTGTGCTCCTGTAATCAGGGACCGTAACATGGGAATATATCAGGATGTGTATATAACCTCAACTGGTCCGGTTTCAATTGAAAATCCATTTGTAATAACGGATCTTCCCTTGCCTGATACTTCCAGGGCTGATTTAAAGATTACTGCAGAACTTAAAAACAACAGTAAAGAAGAAGTAAAAGGTCTGCTGACAATTAAAATAAGCCTAATAACCACTCTCGAATTTCCTTCATATAGTAAAAACCTGGGGGGGAGCATGGCAGATATTATTATCAGCAAGGAAGTAAAACTTGCCGCTGACAATGTAACGAAAGTTGACCTGGGCCCTTCAGAATTTCCTTTATTATCAATACATAATCCTTATCTATGGTGGCCGAACGGCTATGGGAAACAGTATCTGCACAATATGGAGCTTACTTTCACTATTAACGGTAAAACTTCGGATAAGGAAAATACAATATTTGGAATACGGGAGATCACCAATGAAATAAAGAAAATCGGAAACGATTATGGAAGAGTGTTCTTTGTTAACGGGCAAAGAGTTTTCTGCAAGGGTGGATGGCTGCAGCCTGATGCTCTTCAGAATATATCATTAAAAAGAGTTGATGATGAGGCTCGATTATTAGCAAAAGCCAATGTAAATATGGTAGCAAGTGAAGATGCACCTTCTCCTCCGGATATTGTACTTGATTCTTATGACAAATATGGGATTATGTGCTGGGAGACTTTCTATCAGTGTTACAGGATGTATCCCGGGGATACTGCTACCGAGAATAATCCTGCTGACCATGCACTTGCTTTGAAAGAGGCCAGGGATATTATAAAAAGATATAGAAATCATCCCTCTCTTGTTGTGTGGTGTGCAGCCAATGAGGTTACCGTGGCAGAGGATATCTACACACCTCTGAGAAAATATGTATCCGATCTTGATGGGAGCAGGCCATTCCTGGCTGCTTCCAGCACCGCCTGGGATATTGACAAGCTTACCCCGTACATTAAAGCGGATCTTCCACTCGGTACTACTGATGATGGAGATCCCGATTATAACTGGAACCCCGAGCATTTCTATTTTGATAAAATACTTGAAGTTAACAAGCAGGCATTCAGAAATGAGCTTGGTGTTGCTTCTGTGCCTGTTTACAGCAGTCTTAAAAAGTTCATTCCAAGGTTCAGCAAAGATATAAAGAGTACATATTTCCCATTAGACAGCACATGGGCAGAACACGGCGCCTGGGATGATAATAATTACGCTTTCAGGGGTTATGATAATGCTATAAGGACTTTATATGGCAAGCCTTCCAGCGTGGAAGATTATGCAAAAAAGGCTCAGTATGTAAATGCGAATAGTTACCGTGCAATGTTTGAAGCTGCAAACCATCGTATGTGGACCATTACAAGCGGTGTAATGCTCTGGAAGCTTAATGACTGCTGGCCATCAGTATTATGGCAGTTATATGACTGGTACCTGTGTCAGAATGCTGCTTATTATTATTCACAAAAGGCTATGGAACCTGTTCATATTCAGATGAACGCAAATAATCATATGATTACAGTAATCAATACACTTCATAAAAACCTTGATAGTCTGAATCTGCTCGTAGAGGTTGTGGATTTCAATATGAAAACTCAATGGTTCAGGTCTGAACCGGTTAACATCGGAGCTGATATGTACAAAGAACTCTTTTCAATACCATCAGGATTGCATCTCACCCCAGTTTATTTCGTAAAACTGACATTAAGAAAAAAAGAGGGAAGTATATTGTCAGAAAATAATTACTGGCTGTCGTCAGAGAATAAACCTGACTACTCAACTTTGGCAAATCTTGAACCCGTTTTAGTTGATATGTCAGGATACAAGGAAGAGAAAGGAAAGGAATGCTATTTTACCGTGAAACTTAAGAATAATACCGGGAAGCTATCATTTTTCAACAGGCTTGTTATTACAAAAGGTGATGGTGGTGAAGAGGTGCTTCCGACTTTCTGGGATTCCAACTTTATTATTCTTTTCCCTGGCGAAGAAAAAACTGTTATGGCTACTATAGCGACTGAACACTTGGGCGGAACAGTTCCGTATTTGAGTATTGATGGCAACAAAAATGTTAAATCTGTCAGGCTTCAGGAGAAAGTAATTAAATAAAAATCAGAGGCTCAGAAATTCCACCCATGTAACCATTCAGGAACGATGGCATTAATTGATGAGTAGTCACTGGGAGCCTAACGGTTTTCTTCCTTTCCAATACATTCAGGAATCTTTGTTTGGAGTTTTCAATTGCACATGCTTTAACTCAATAGGATATGTTCTTTCCCCGGCTAAGTAGCCGACCTTTTTTTTATTTCTTTTGCCTTTATTTCAAAATCTTCAGTTTCCTTCCTTACCTGAATGATAAAGCTATTCTCTTCAATAGTTCCGAATGCAGCTTTCATCTCAGCCATATTTCTGAAAGTTGTATGCCGGTATGGGTTGTCAAAATCTTTTTTTCGTGAATTATAAACCTGATCGGAAACGAATTTCTGAATTTTCACTGTTTTGGTCAGGGCTGACTTCCAGTCAGATAATGAGAGGTCATCTTTACCATATAATTCGCAAAGTGTTGCAAATGCATGCTTTTGCTTGTCGATTTTATATTTGGCCCAAAGTTCATCATACCTCTTGTGTATATCTTTCCAGGTTTTCAGCTTACCTGAACCGATATCTGATCGCAGTTTATCCAAATCTTCCTTTTGCATCAACTGTCCGCCAAGATTAATCCAATCTTTAACTCGTTCACCCTTCAGATCTTTGCACATCATGGAGAATCTGGCATTTTTATTTGAGTTCATATATGCCATCAGATTCCGTGTGGCATAATAGTGCAATATTTCCCCGTATGCATGATATGCCTTATGGGGTTTCAATATTATTACTTTTCGTTTGTTATTCTCCATATTTTCACCAAGCACTTCAAGACTATTTACATCTTCTTCCGTGCCAGATAAAAGCTCACGTCCAATATGAGCAAGTTCATCATTCTTCATTGTTTTTATTGATACAGCTCTCTTGAGAAGACTAGCCTTGGCAGTCCATATTTCAAGCAATGTACGGGCAGCGAATATCTCCTCAACGGTATCGGGAGCAAATGGGTCAAACTCAATATTCTGGTCTTTATGCACACGCTTATCGCGATTCTCGAATTTCCATGAATTGCGGGCCAGAGCATACATGTTATATAACCACCAGTATGCCGGCATAACTTCCAGATGATCTTTTGAGACATTGTTATTAACAAGTGAAAATGGAAGGGAAATATCCATTTCTGCCGGATAGTCGGCTTTTGACAGCAGAGTAAATGATGAGAAACGGCAGGAATGCTTAACACTTGTACATAATCCGGGCCAGAATCCGCGACCGGCCTGAATTTCATTGTCATTAGCCCTGCTGTTATGATTTGAGCCAATGGTGGCCCCGGCAGCCATGTTGCTTTGTCCCATAATTACAGAAGCAATCAGAAATGAATTATTATGATGTTGCTCATGTGCAGGAAATATCAGATTATTAAGTACTTCACAACAAGAAATAGTCGAATTATCACCCAGAAATGAATTAATTAATCTTGCTCCGTATTTTAGGTGGGAGTTATTGCCAAGGATAAACTTTACCGCCTTGCAACCGTAGAAAATATGACAGCCATAACCAATTATGCCGTTTACAAGTTCTACTCCTTCTCCGATTTGCGTTGGTTCTTCCTCCGAAGAATTAATAGTAAGGTTTTTTAGTTTATTTGCCCCTTTTATATAGCAATGTGAACTGATCTTTACATCCTTCAGGATAAGGGAGTTTTTAATCACACAATTATTACCGGTTGTTCCATAAAAGCCACGCCGGTCGTCAATGCTTTTTTGGGTTATCTTTTTCAGATTCTCCTGAAGCGCAATATCGTCTCTGTATTTAGCCCACAGGTATGCATCTGCAGTGATAATGCCATCAAACGGGAGTACTCTGCGACAACCCGTTTCATTCATAATATCAAGCCATGTTCTTACATTTTCAGACTCTCCCTCTTTTAATATTCCATTCCCGAATTTGGCGTGGTCGGTCGTATGCATTTCCTGTATATTAAAGAGGATACACCTGTCGCCAATAATATAATGAGCGAGGTAATGTACATTATGAATTGCAACATCGTCACCTATATCCGAAGAGATGATGAGACTGTTTGTAATGCCCGAGGGAACTCTCAGGTCGTGATGCTGAAGAATGACATTCCTTAAGCATCCGATTCTGACAAGCCCGAAAAACCTTGTATTTTTTATCTGATTGGTATCAAACTGATCTGTAACCAGTATTTCATCCCAATCATCAGCTGTGTTATCATTTTTTACGAGTCTTTCAACTTCATCAGAACGCAAATTTCGCCATCCCGATTTTGGACGTGATGTCTGCTTGTTGCGCTGGTAGTATTCATCTTTCCCTTCAGGAAGATATTCTGCAGGAATGAAATTCTTGCCTATGTTTTCAGGTGGTATTATTAACACATTGTCCATATTGAAGTTGGTTTTATGATACTTTTTATAAATTTATGGAATTTCAGTTACAGTAAAAAATATTCTTTCGAATTAGCCTATGAGAATCAGAGTGTCCCCAATCCCGCAAGGCGGGACTAATACTCTATATTCTAAAGTAATTCAGATATATATTACTGCATTAAGGGTTTGTTTAAAAAGTCCTTTGTGACCCTTCGTGAAGACCTTAGTGTATCTTTGTGGTAAAAATTAAATCCTTGAACCACAAAGGATCACAAAGTACATCACAAAGGAACACAAAGGGGAAAAATCAAAAAAACTACTTTTTCAACACCCCCAAGTCCCGACAGCTATTTTATACTTCAGTATTAATGTAACAAATTTATTCAATTCAATGAGACTTTTTACCCCCTTTCATTTTCCCCCAAGGGGGCCAAGCGTTAAAAAATTGCCTGGCAGGCAATTTTAGCGAAGGAGCCAGACTGCCGCGGTGGCCTTCACTCAACCTGGCCCCTCCCTAAAATCAGCCAAAGGGCTGATTTCTTAACAGTCGGTCCCCCCCTTGGGGGAAGGCTAGGAAGGGGGTTTATATAAACACTGAGAAAGCAATAAATATTAAAATAAAAAACTATTACACGAATTCTGAGGAAATAGACAGCTATCGGGACCGAAGCGGTCAGGGGCACTACTTCTAAAAATGAATTTATCTTCCATTTTGCTTTGTATTCCAAAATTTCCTAAATTTATACCTGTCTGCTGAGAAGACACATTTTTTATAAGACTTTAGAAGTAAGCTTTACCAAAAGTCAATGGTTATTATGTTGGATTAAGTACTAAATTCTTAAACGCCATGTGTAAAAACCACTACAACCCAATTCGTTGCATTATTCCACCTTACATGTTGACAAAGTTGATGGAATCGGGCAATAAAAAGATTGCTGACCTGGCGATCAATACTAATTTCAGGAGCTTCCGCTTCCGAAGCGACAGAATCTTTTTCCAGCAATCCAGCCTGCACGAGAGGACCGTCCTCGGACTGATTGCAAAACAAACCGGCAAGGAGACAATGCAGATGGAAGTTTATGACTGCAAACAAAAAACTGATTATATCAACGCTACTTTGCTATGGGATTCAAAGACTAATCAGAAAATAACTTCTGTAGCAGGAAAAAACGTGATAAAAGGAGGTATGGCTTCCTGGGATTTCTACTGGCAGTTATTTGGCAGGAATTCGATTGATAACAAAGGAATGCTGATTAAACAGTATGTTCATTACGATAAAGGAATGGATAATGCCTACTGGGATGGGAGACGGATGGTTTATGGTGACGGCGATGGATCAGTCTTCACCAGTTTTACAAGCGATATTGATGTTATTGGGCACGAGCTTACACATGGTGTCACTGAAAATGAAGCCAATCTTGATTATGAAAACCAGGCCGGCGCATTGAATGAATCATTTTCCGATATCTTTGGTATAATGATAAAACAAAGATTCAACAATCATGATGTTAAAAAATCAAACTGGCTGATAGGAGAAAAGGTATTGATTGGACCTAAATATGCATTACGCAGCATGAAAGCACCCGGTACCGCTTATGTAAATCATCCTGAATTAGGTACCGACCCGCAACCTGCAACTATGGATAAATATCAGAATCTGCCGGATAACCAATCGGGTGATTTCGGAGGAGTCCATATTAACTCGGGAATCCCGAATTTCGCCTTTTATGTTGCTGCTTTCAATATTGGTGGTTATGCATGGGAAAAAGCGGGACGTATATGGTATGCTGTATTAACTGATCCAAAATTAGCCCAAAATGCGAACTTTGCAGATGTAAAGAACCTCACTATTGTTCATGCTGAAAAGCTGTTTGGCGTAAGCAGTCCTGAGGTAATAGCAGTGAAGCAGGGATGGCAGGAGGCAAAAGTTTAGGAAGTAAGATGAAAATAAAACTTAAACGAACGGGTGGATTTATTCCAATAACCAAAGTTGCGGAAACTGAAGTAAACATTTCTGACAAGGAGTTAGCCAGTCTCCTTGTAATGATACAGCCTGATCCTGAGGCTCCACGGATCAAGGATGGCAATTACTATGAATTGACCACGGGCACCAGTAGTTCTCCTGTTGACCTTGAAAAAGTGCCTGATAAATATAAAGCACTTTTCAGTAAGCTGAAGAGCGATCTTAAGATAATAAAATAGGGGCAGCGAGGCTTTATTTTAGATCAACAGCACGATTATTAGCCAATTTAAATCAGGAAATGAGATCTGTAATTAATGAATTTGTTGAGAGAAACGAATCGGTCAGGAATTGTGTCTTGTCTGTAATGAAAGGTGATGGATCTTACTCGTGGTCAGGGGGAACCGGAATTGCCAAAGGTTCGTTTCTTTATTATTCGGAGGATCTCGATCTGTATATTGCCGGGTCAGATTAATTCGGTTAATGAGCTAAGATTTAATTGGAAAATGTATTTTTGATTAATATTGGATTAAAGAGTTATGATCTTTTCATTTAACCTGGGAAAAAAGTATCTGTCGGTTTTATTCCTGGTAATTATTTCTGGGTCGATCGCAGCCCAGGATGATTATGAGATTCAGGTTTACAATTCACAAACCACACCAAAAGGGTATACTCTTTTTGAACTTCACAGCAATTTTACGCCCTCAGGGAACAAACAATATTCTGAGAACATATTTCCTTCTGATAAGATATTTCATGAAACATTAGAAATTACCCATGGGTTTTCTGATATTTTTGAATTGGGTGTTTATTTTTTCAATGCCATAGGCAGTAATGGAAGAAGCGGATACGCTGGTTCGCATATCCGTCCGCGTATAAGGGTTCCCGATTCATGGAACCTCCCTGTGGGTTTAAGTTTGGGATCGGAATTTGGATATCAGAGAATCGGATTCTTTAATAATCATTGGTTGTTGGAGATCCACCCTATTATTGATAAACAAATTGGTAAATTCTACTTTGCAGTTAATCCAACTTTCGACTGGAATATCGATAAATCCAATGATATTGAATTCAATCCCTGCTTTATGACAAGTTACAAAATCAGCAAGAAAACAGATATTGCGTTGGAATGGTACAGTGGTTACGGTCAGGTTCAGGATATTAATCCATGGGATCAGCAACATCAGGTGCTTTTTATTGCAACTAATATTGATTTTGGAAATAACTGGGAATTTAATGCGGGTGTTGGCTATGGCCTCAACTCTTCCACTGACAGGTGGATTTTAAAATGCATAGTAGGAAGAAGCTTTGCCTTTTGAAAAAGCTCCCAAAAACTGTGAATGAATCTGTCTTTATTACGATTGCGGCAAATCACATGATGACGACTAGTGCTTATTTTTGTATTAATAAAATTAATAAGTTTGCGTTTATCAGTGGTAAGTAATCAATAACCCGTATGCTAATTATTTCAAATATGGTACAGATTTTTTAAATGAAAATATTTCAGGATAATCAAATTTCTAATATACGATGAATATACTTCTCATTGAGGACGAAGTGCATGTATCCGCTTTCATAAAAAAGGGATTGGAAGAAGAAGGATTTCATGTGGATGTGGCTTTTGATGGTTATACAGGGAATAAATTGGCACTTCAGGAAGTCTATGACGTTATTCTTTTAGATATAATCCTTCCCCAAATCAATGGGTTGGAAGTTTGCCGGATGTTGAGGGAAGAGAAAATAGAAACTCCTATTTTAATGCTTACAGCTCTTGGTTCGACTGATAACATTGTCACAGGATTAAAGACAGGTGCTGACGATTACCTGGTCAAACCATTCAAGTTTAAAGAACTTCTTGCCAGAATTGATGCTTTGATCAGAAGAAATCAAAACCGGATAATTAACCCGGTATTTAAATTTGCGGGTCTCGAACTTAATGATTCGACAAAAGAGGTAAAACGAAATGGGAAGGTGATCAAACTTACAGCAAGGGAATTTTCTCTGTTGCAATATTTTATAAACAACCTGGGTATAGTTAAATCACGTATGCAGATCATGGAATCAGTTTGGGGAAATACTTATGATAATAATTCAAATGTTGTCGATGTTTACGTGAACTATCTGCGCAATAAGATTGATAAGGACTATTCCTCAAAACTAATTCATACCGTAACCGGCATGGGATATATTTTTAAAGAGGACGAAAATGAAAATTAAGACAAAGCTTTCTCTTCTGTTTACTTTTATTATTGCTCTTCTGTTGATCGTACTTAATCTTTTCATTTATTCAATAAGTCGATCATTTGCATCCAATGATTTTTTTTACCGGCTACGGATGCGTACGTATGCTGCTGCAAATGTGTATCTGGAAGAAGATGAGGTGAGTAATAAAGTGTTTCAGGGATTTCAGAAAGTTTTACTTGAAAAATTACCCGGAGAAACTATTGGAGTATTTGATTTAAGGAATCAGCCTGTTTTTATCATGGATTCTTTACCTTCTGTATTTCCGGTGGCGGTTATTGAAAGAACAAGAAAAGAAAAGATTTACAAGAGTAAAGATAAAGGCACTTATACATACGGTATTTTTTATCCTGACAATCAAGGCGATTTTGTAATCCTTGCGTCGGCAACTGACAGGATAGGAGATGCAAAATTGAATCAGCTTGGAAATGGCCTGTTAATCGAATTTTTCTTCAGTCTTTTCATTTTGTTTTTTATCGGAAGATTTTTTACAATGAAGATGCTTAAACCCATTAATGAAATTATTACTCATGTCAACAATATCACCGATTCAAATCTGAATTTAAGACTAAGTGAGGGAAACGGGAAGGATGAACTTGCCGAATTAGCCATAACCTTTAATAACATGCTGGAACGTCTTGAAAACGCTTTTGTACTTCAACAGAATTTTGTTGCGAGCGCTTCACACGAGTTAAGAACACCGCTCACTTCAATAATTGGAAATATTGAAGTTTTGCTTTCACGAGAGAGAAGTACAGCTGAATATAAAACAGTTTTACAAACTGTTCTTGAAGAAGCAGAGAGATTGCACAAATTAAGTGATGGCTTATTGAATATTGCACTCGCAAGCTCTGATCTTAATAATATCAAAATGGAGTACATCAGGATAGATGAATTACTGGAAGAAACTAAAAACACTGTCCTGAATCAAATGCCTCATAGTAAGATGGATTTATATTTTGAAAACATGCCAGCTGACTCTGATGATCTCTTAATTAAAGCGAATAAAAATCTTTTAGCCATCGCATTTGAGAATCTATTTGAAAACGCAAATAAATTTTCAGACAATAAAATCACAAGAATAAATCTTGTTAATTCCCCTGAATCAATAAGTGTAACAATTAAAGACGATGGGATTGGCATTCCCAAGAAAGACCTTAACAATATTTTTCAGACATTTTATCGTGCGGAAAATGCACGGTCATACAGCGGTTCAGGGGTAGGATTGTCTTTATGTCTGAGAATCTTTCATTTGCATCACGGTTTACTATCTGTTCAATCCGAATTAGGAAAGGGCACTATTGTTACCGTTGTGTTAAAGAAAACATAAAATTGACGGAAATATTTGATTCTAATCGTTTTCTAATCTCATTCTAATATCATTATAATTTCGCCGGTCTAAATTTGTGCATTAAACAAGTTTTTAAATTGATGCGCAGAGTTATTTTTCTTTTATTTTCAGTTTGTTTCATCCTGAACAAAGCTGAGGCACAAATTATTATTAAGACAGATACTGTTTCCTATTCTCTGTCAGATGCAGAAAATCTCTTCATAAAAAGCAATTTTGATTTGCTTGCTGCCAAATATCAGATCGACGAGGCTGAGGCTTCTCTAATACAGGCAAAACTGTGGGACAACCCTAATATAAACTTAGAACTTGGTGCTTATAATGAAGATACAAAGAAATGGTTCGAAATGTCTCAGAACGGAGAGTCTGCAGTCATTTTACAACAACTTATTTATCTTGCCGGTAAAAGGAATAAGAGGATTAACTTAGAAAAAATTAATTCACAGATAGCAAGGTATCAGTTTTATGATTTAATGCGCACGTTGCGTTATGAACTGAGAACTTCTTTTTTTGAACTTTATTTTCTGCAAAAATCTCTTTCAGTATACGACCATGAGCTTGCTGCATTAAAAACACTAGTTGATGCTTATGCAGCTGAATATCAGAAAGGCAATCTGCCATTTAAAGAACTGGCCAGGTTACAGGCTCTCCAGTTTAATCTCGAAAACGGGAAAATTGAAGTACTTAAAAATGTGATCGAAAAACAGGCTAACCTTATTCTTCTTACAGGAGACTCATTCTCAAGACCCATTAAACCGATAGTGTCTGTTTCATCTTTCGATGTTATAAATCCTTCTGCAGTTAACCTTGCCCAAATGGTTGATTCTGGATTAGTCAATCGTTTTGACCTGAAAATTACCGAGGCACAGATTGAATCAGAGCAGACTAATCTTTCTCTTCAAAAAGCAATGCGGATTCCTGATATGACCATCGGGGCCAGGTACGACAAAGCTGGAAGTTATGTTCATAATTACAATTCGCTATCACTGGGTTTTGATCTCCCTTTGTGGAACCGAAACAAAGGCAACATAAAAATTGCTGAAAATAAAATTGAAGAGAATAAGGTGAATAAAAGCCAGAAAGAACTTGAAATAAAAAGTGAAATTACAAAAGCATATATTCAGTTTATTGAGACAGATAAGCTTTATAAATCATCAATCCAGAAATTTGATAACAGGTATGAAAATCTGTTTGACGGAATAACTGATGCTTATAAAAACCGCACTATCAGTTTACTTGAGTTCATAGATTACTATGAGACATATAAAGATTCGAAAAACGAATACTTTCAACTTCAAATCAACCGCCTCGACGCTATTGAAAGTCTGAATTTAGCCACAGGCACAATAATTTTTAAATAAGAAGTCATGCAACATAAAAAGTACTTATTTGGCCTGATCTCCATAGTTTCAGTCTTATTGATCTGTTCATGCAGAACACATGGCACCTCAGATCTTGTGGTTGACAACCGATTCTGTATTCCAGATTCACTTTTGAAAAACGTTACATTCGACACCGTGCAATCAGGATCTGTTATCGCCGAACTTTCTCTTTCAGGAAAAATTGCGTTCAACGAGGATAAAGTTTCAAAGATTTATCCTCTTGTAAGTGGTCATGTCAGGGATGTTAAAGTTTCTCTTGGCGACTACGCTGAAAAAGGTAAAATTCTTGCAATCATAGAGAGTTCCGACATGGCAAATTATTACAATGAGTTTAAATCTTCACAGGCAGAGGTGGAAATTGCCAGGAAAAACCTCGAGGTAATATCGAATATGCGAAGCAGTGGAGTTAGCTCAGAGAAGGATTATCTTGTTGCTCAGAATGAATATCAGAAGGCTCTTGCTGAATTCAAAAAAATAAGTGAGGTTCTTAAAATAAACGGAAGTTCTTTCTCTTCAAGTGATTCTACCGGGTCAGGATATGTCATTAAAGCGCCTATCAGTGGATTTGTTGTTGAGAAAAATATAACACCAGGCATGGACATTCGTCCTGATGCAAACGATAATCTTTTCACTATCAGCGACCTGAAAGAATTGTGGGCTTCAGCAAATGTTTTTGAAACTGATATTTCAAAAATCAGGGTTGGAGCTGAAGCGGAAGTTTTTACACTAAGTTATCCTGACAAAAAATATATCAGCATGGTAGAACGTATTTCCAATATGCTCGACCCGGAAACCAAAGCCATGACAGTGAAAATACGCATTGATAATAAGGACTTTACATTGAAGCCAGGGATGTTTGCTCTCATTTCAATACGTCTCCCGGAAGATAAAAAGATGCTTACTGTTAAAGCCAGTTCCATAATCTATGACGACAACATGAGTTTTGTGTTGAAGTACCAGGGGAGATGCAACATTGCAATCGAGAAGGTAAAGATATTCAAATCGTTCAATGATCTGAATTATGTTGAATGTGATTCATTACACGAAGGAAATATCCTGGTTTCGAGAAATGGGTTATATATTTTCACTGCGTTAAAAAGTTTGTAGAATAATTTATAATAAATGCCGATCAACAATCTGATATGAACAACCTGGTTAAGATTATTATTTCATTTTCCCTGCGCCACAAACTGTTTATTTTTTTTATGACCGGTATTCTTGCAATTGCAGGTATTTATTGTTTCATTAAAACCCCTATTGTCGCTTTTCCTGATTTTACCAATACTCAGATTCAAATAATTACCCGTTGGCCGGGTCGCAGTGCACAGGAAGTGGAGCGATTTGTTACAATACCTGTGGAACTTGCGTTGAACGGGGTGCAGAGAAAAACAAATCTTCGTTCACAATCCCTGTTTGGTCTTTCGGTTGTAACACTTGTATTTGAAGATAATGTTGAAGATATGTACGCCAGGCAGCAGATTACCGGTTTGTTGCCTTCTATAGATTTTCCGGCAGGAGCCGATTTTGAGTTGACTCCACCTACAGGTCCCACAGATGAGATTTTCCGGTATACACTTCATTCCAAAGATCATACTCCAACCGAACTTCGCACAATTCAAGACTGGGTTGTTGACCGGAATCTGCACACAGTCCCTGGCGTAGCTGATGTCGTTGCTTTCGGTGGACCTATAAAATCTTATGAGGTAAATGTGAATCCGGAGCTTCTTCTCCAGTACGATCTTACTGCACTTGATGTATTTGAAGCTATCAGCAAAAGCAATATTAATGTAGGAGGTGATGTAATTGAAAAGTCATCTCAGGCTTTTGTGGTACGCGGTATTGGTCTTATTAATAACATGGAGGACATTAAAAACATCGTTATAAAAAATGTCAAGGGGACAACTCTGCTGGTCAGGAATGTGGCCGAAGTTATTGAGTCGAACCTGCCGCGCCTGGGAATGGTAGCCAAAGGCAGGGAGCTCGACGTTGTCGAAGGAATTGTGTTAATGAGGAAAGGAATTGACCCGGGCCCAGTTCTTAAAGCACTTAGAGACAAGGTTAAAGAGCTTAATGAAAAAATTCTTCCTTCTGGAGTGGAGGTTCAGACTGTATATGACAGACAAAATCTAATAAATTTCTGTTTACATACTGTATTTCATAATGTATTGATGGGAATTATTTTAGTAACTGCGGTAATTCTCATTTTTATGCGCGATTGGCGAGCAACTCTTATCGTATCGCTTATTATTCCTTTATCGCTTTTGTTTTCATTCATAATGCTTTATATCAAAGGCATGTTTGCCAATCTGATCTCAATTGGCGCAATTGACTTTGGGATATTAATTGACGGTGCGGTTGTGATGGTGGAAGGGGTATTCGTTGCCTTAGGATATTATGCTGCCGAAATAGGAATGGAAAAATTCAATAAAATAGCAAAGCTTGGTCTCATTAGACGGACAGGTGTAAATATGGGAAATGCTATAATGTTTTCAAAACTAATTATCATAACTGCACTCATTCCTATTTTTTCATTTGAAAAAGTGGAAGGAAAATTGTTTTCTCCCCTGGCATATACTCTGGGGTTTGCATTGCTGGGTGCCTTACTCTTTACGCTTACTTTTGTACCGGCGCTTACAAGCAGGCTGCTTCATAAAAATGTAGTTGAAAAGCATAATCCGGTTGTTGCTGGAATGATCAGGTATTATGAAAGATTTTATGAGTCTATAATGAAGCATAAAAAACTAAGCTTCAGTCTGGCTATGGCAGTTCTTGTCATTACATTCGCTTCTGCAAGGTTTCTTGGCACGGAATTTATACCCCATCTCGATGAAGGGGCGCTATGGGTGGAAGGCAGCGCACCAATGAGTATCTCATTGCCTCAGGCAAAGATACTTGCCGATAGTATGCGGTATGATCTTCTGAGGTTTCCTGAAGTACATGAGGTAATATCTCAAATCGGCAGACCGGATGACGGAACTGATCCAAAGGGATTTTATGATGTTGAATGTTTAGTTGATCTGTACCCTAAGGAAAAATGGAAATCGCACCTTACAAAAGATCAGCTGATAGATAAAATGCAGGAAAGACTCGATTCAAAATATGTTGGAGCTGTCTGGAGTTTTTCACAGCCAATAATCGATAACGTTAATGAGGCAGTAGCAGGTATTAATGTAAATCAGGCAGTAAAAGTATTTGGTGAAAATCTCGACACAATATCAAATTTAGCACGTCAGGTCCGCGACAAAGTTAATACTGTTCGCGGAATGGAAGATGTTGGTATTCTTAAGAATCTGGGTCAGCCGGAGCTGCGCATAGAATTAGACAGAGGAAAAATGGCCGCTTATGGCATTTCGGCTGCTGAAGCCAATGCTGTTGTTGAACTTGCAATAGGAGGAAAGGCTGCTTCCCAGTTATATGAAGGTGAGAGGAAATTCGACATCCGTGTCCGGTATCAGTATCCCTTTAGAAAATCGGAAAATGAAATCGGTGATATTATGATTCCTTCTGCATCCGGTGAAAAAGTTCCTCTTAAAGAAATTGCAGATATCAGGTTGAGCAGTGGTCCCTCATTTATTTATCGCGACAACAACAAGCGTTTCACCGCCGTCGCATTTGCTGTAAGGGGAAGAGATCTTGGCAGCACAGTCGCTGAAGCCCAGAAAAAACTGGATAATGAAATAAAACTACCAAAAGGATATACCATAAAATGGAGCGGGGAATATGAAAGCGAGATAAGAGCGATGACCAAATTGTCAATTGTTGTTCCGGTCAGCCTTATTATAATTTTTATTATTCTTTTGATCTTATTCCGCAAAATCAAGGACGTTTTGCTCGTACTTATGAATATACCTTTTGCAATGGTTGGAGGGATATTAGCATTGCTGGTAAGCGGAACTCATTTTAATATTGCTGCAGGAATAGGTTTTATTGCATTATTCGGAATTTGCATTCAAAACGGAGTGATAATTATTTCGGTATTTAAGCAAAACCTGGTAAAAAGGATGGCTTTGGATGATGCCTTAAGAAGCGGAGTGATAAGCAGGGTAAGACCCGTTGTTATGACAGCACTTATGGCAATATTCGGGCTTCTGCCCGCAGCTATTTCCACAGGCATTGGTTCTGAAACACAAAAGCCTCTTGCAATAGTAATTGTTGGTGGATTAATCAGTGCAACACTTCTTACACTGCTGATTTTTCCTGTAATTGTTCATAGACTGTATAGGGGAAAACAGTTAACCATTTGAATATTTAATTTTTAAAAATTACCTGTTTTTTTAATTATGATTTAATCAGCCAGTACTCATTAATCAAATTTCTTATGGATATTGTAATTGAGAATCTTACAAAAAAATATGGCAATCAGACAGCTGTTGACAATATTTCACTCAAAGTTGCTACAGGTGAGATTTTAGGCTTTCTTGGACCGAATGGTGCAGGAAAAACCACAACAATGAAAATTATAACAAGTTATATTGCTGCTGATGAAGGGAAAGTTTACATAGGAGGCAAATTACTGGCCGATAATTATTATGAACTTAAAAAGCATATTGGATACTTATCAGAGAACAATCCTCTCTACCATGATATGCCTGTCATTGATTTTCTGAATTTCTGCGCCATGATACAGGATATTGAAAAGAGCCGGATTCCTGATCGTGTTGCTGAAATGATACAATTAACCGGACTGAAAAGAGAACAGCATAAAAAAATCGGAGAATTGTCTAAAGGCTATCAACAGCGGGTGGGACTGGCGCAGGCAATAATTCACGATCCGGAAATTCTGTTACTCGATGAGCCGACTTCAGGACTCGATCCGAACCAGATTGTTGAAATCAGAAAACTTATTCGTGAACTTGGAAAAGAGAAAACGGTTATTCTGAGCACTCATATTCTTCCTGAGGTTGAGGCAACCTGCGATCGGATCTTCATAATTAACAAAGGTAGAATTGTTGCCGACGGAACTGCTGAGTCTCTGCGAAAACAGTCACAGGGTTCAGATATCCTTAAAGTGAAGATCGAAGATGGGGAACCTGAAAAGGTATTCAAAATAATAAAAGCTCTGCCTTCGGTCTCAATGGTAGAATTTGCTGACCGCAACCTGAACAGGTTTGAGATTCATTGCACAGACAAAAATGTAAAACGTGAAATATTCAGACTTTGTGTCGAAAATAAATGGGTGCTTACCGAAATGTCTCCATTCGAGACAAAACTTGAAGACATTTTCAGAAATCTTACGATAAATTAAAACTTTTTATAATGAAAACAATATGGCTAATAGCAAAACGGGAATTAAATTCATTTTTTGATTCACTTATTGCATATATCATAATTATTCTTTTCCTGGGGTTTACCGGTTTTTTTACCTGGATTTCAGGTTCAGATTTATTTATGGCCGGACAAGCCAGTCTTCAATCTTTTTTTTCAATATCATACTGGAGTTTGTTTTTCTTTATCCCTGCCTTAACTATGCGTTTGATAGCAGAAGAAAAAAAAACAGGTACAATTGAAATGCTTCTTACTAAAGCCATAACAGACAGACAGGTAATTCTTGGTAAATATTTTGCAACCCTCTTTTTGATTATGATTGCACTGCTTTTTACTATACCATGGGTAATAACCATTTCAAAATTAGGCAATATAGACACAGGGGGTGTTATTTGCGGTTATTTGGCATTAGTCCTCATAAGTGCGGCTTATACAAGTATCGGTATTTTTGCGAGCAGTATAACAAATAACCAGATAGTGGCTTTTCTATCATTTTTGTTTATCGGTTTGTTTTTCCATTTCATTTTTGAAATTATTTCAGGCGACATGACCGGATCTTTAGGAAAGGTCATCAATTATTTGAGTGTCAACATCCATTTTGAAAGCCTTTCCCGTGGAGTAGTAGATTCTAAGGACCTTATTTATTTTGGGTCAATCATTTTCTTCGGATTATTTCTTACCGAGGTATCTCTATCAAAACGTAATGCGTTCAACTAAAGATCTGAAAATCAGATGAAACTATGATGAAAACAACAAGAATATCCATTACCATAATTTTAGTAGCAGTTATTGTAATCATAATAAATATACTTTCCGAGAACTATAAGTTCAGACTTGATCTTACTGAAGGTAAAGAATACACCCTGAGTAAAGCAACCAGGGATATTCTGCATAACCTTGACAAACCTGTTACTGTAACAGTATACTTTTCGAAAGACCTTCCTTCCAGAATAGGAAATATATCCGGAGAACTCAAGGATCTTTTGATAGAATATGGTGACAGGTCGAAAGGAATGGTGGTTTACAAGTTTATAAATCCAAATGAAAGCGATAATATGGAACATGAAGCCGTCCAAAACGGTATTCATCCTATTATGATAAATGTAAGAGAAAAGGATCAGCTTAAAAAGCAAAAAGCTTTTCTGGGTGCAGTAGTTTCAATGGGTAAAGAAAAAGAAACAATACCTTTCTTCGAGCCAGGTTCGGGAATGGAGTATTCATTGTCAACAGCAATTAAAAAACTCTCAGTGACTGATAAACCTTCAATTGCCTTGATACAAGGCCACGGAGAAGCTTTCATCAGCGATATTATGCAGGTTTATGACGAATTAAGTGTTCTTTACAAAGTTGAAACCCTTACACTGTCCGATACAGCAAACATTCCATCTAAATTTAAGACAATTGCGATCATCAGACCAAGAGATACAATCCCTCCGGCTCAATTGATGATATTGGATAAATATCTTGCACGGGGCGGAAACCTTTTTTTAGCTTTGAACCGTGTAACAGGAAACTTCACTAATGCCAGCGGAACTTCACTAAGTGTTGGAATGGAAAGCTGGCTTGGAAAAAGGGGAATTACAATAGAAGATAACTTCATTATTGATGCAAGTTGCGGATCTGCTGAAATTCAGCAGCAGGAGGGTAATTATGCAGTTAAATTCCCTTATTTACCGTTAATTCATAAGTTTGCTGATAACCCAATAACCAAAGGTCTGGAATCTGTTAGTTTACAGTTTGCCAGTCCTATAGTTTTTTCCGGAGACAGCTCGGTAAAATTTACTCCAATAGCGTTCTCCTCTGATAAATCGGGCAGTATAAAGACTCCCCTGAATTTTGATCTTCAGAAACAATGGCAGTTAAGTGATTTTCCCTTGTCTTCACTGGTTGTAGCGGGTATTCTTGAAGGAAAATCATCAGTTAACAATAACTCAAAGATAGTTCTTGTTTCCAATGGCGATTTCGCTATCGGAACTTCCCAGCGAAAGAATAAATTACCTTCTGATAACATAAGTCTCCTGGTGAACTCTATCGACTGGTTATCGGACGATACCGGCTTAATTGAACTCAGGACCAAAGAGATTACTTCTCGCCCTCTGAAACATCTGTCTAATAATACAGCAGCATTCTTAAAATGGTTTAATTTTCTAACACCGATTGTCTTGATTATTGTTTATGGACTGATAAGGATGCAGCTTAACCACAGGAAACGTATAAAAAGAATGGAGGTGAGTGATGAGTAAAAGGTTCAATAATAAAAGACTGTTATACCTTCTTGCAGGGCTGACTGTAATCCTTATTCTGACAATACTGATAAAAATCCCCGAAGAAAAGGCTACATTCAAAAGCAATATTGTCGATTTAGATACTTCAGCTGTGATAAAAATCATTCTTAATAATAGGATAAGTGCCGGAAATGCAGTTGAATTTAACAGAAACAATTATAACTGGACAGTCCGCCAGGGCAAAATTGTATCTGCCATTGATGAAGGAGCAGTTCAGAATATCTTCAGTGAAGTTCTCAATATCAAGCCTCAAAGCCTTGCTGCGATTAACCATGCGAGATGGAAAGAATTCGATCTGACTGATAGCCTTGCAACACGTATTAAATTTTTGAATAGCAAAGGAAAGATCCTTGCTGATATTATGATAGGAAAACTCGACTTTAAACAACCAGATAAACCAGACGGAGGTTTCAGCGGAAACAATATTAAGATGACATCTTATGTGAGACTTTATAGTGAGAAAGAAGTATATGCAATTGATGGCTTAATACCGTTTTCATTTAATATAAAGTTTGATGACTGGCGCGATAAAACTTTCGTACGCTACAACAAGTCTGAAATAACAAATATAAGCTACCTGTATCCGGCGGACAGTAGCTATAAGCTGATCAGAAAAGATTCACTATGGTATTCAGGCAGCCTGAAAGCTGATTCTCTAAAGGTTGGTAATTATCTTAATTCAATTACATTAATGCGGGGCGAGGAATTCAAAGATGATTTCACACCTGTTTCTAACCCCGTTTATCAGATGTTGGTTCAGGCGACAAATTCGGTAGGTTTTTCAATAAAATGCTATGCAGGAGGCAGTCCGGGAGAATATATTCTCAATTCAAGTTTATATCCGGAAGTATACTTCATCGACAGAAAGAGTGTACTGTTTAATCAACTGTTTAAACCACAAAGCAGCTTCATTTAAGGACTTCCACGCAGTTTTGTCTGTACGGGCAATGTAATTTTCCATGCTTACTGTTATTATCGGTGTTTTCTGTATTAGCTGTTTTGAAGAACTAAAGGATAGCGTATTTTAATTATTTAGCGCTTTCAGATTGAACTATGTATGCATCGTATACTTAATCAACTTGTAAATAGCTTTCCTCAAGCCTCGTTTCCTACTTCATTCCAAAAATCAGAGGAAACCCAAACACCACAATCGCCGTCCAGATAATATAGACTGGCAAGTATTTTGATATTGTGAACTCCACATTTTCGAGATCTGACTTTTTGAAATTGATTTTGAAAAGGTCAATAGTTATCAAAATTAAATTAATGAAAATCAAGATATTAGAACCGAGGATAGCTAATCTGTTAGGTGTTAATCCATACTCGCCCAAACGGTAAAAAATAGCGGATAATGCAATCAGATTAATAATGAGAGTAACTATCGAAAGGATAAATAAAACCATTTCATTAAACTTATGTTTCTGGTTCATTGAAGTTTTAGAAACGGAAAAGACAATAATGGCCATTACACCTATGAGCATAATGTTAAAAATCAATAAGAAGTCCCTGTTATTATATGGATCTTTTCCTGAGATGGCAAAGACTATCAGGTAAATTACTAAAGTAATAAGGACAAGAGGGCTGAAGATATTTGCGATTATTGGTGCAATCTTACTTGTGAGTGATGTGAAATTTTTCAGTATAAAAGTTGTAACAACCGGAGCTGAGACTAAACCAATAAGTACAATATAATGGGAATAAAATTTTTCAATATTGATTCCGATTGCCTGGAATAATCCTATAGTGATTCCAGTTAATATTCCACCGGCTATAAGGATAAGGGCTCCCATAATTGCCAGATCACCATTGTGTTTGATATATTCGATCCGTTTCTTTTTGTCCTTCAGGTCAAAGTTTATAAAAACCAATCCGTAAAGGCACCAGACCAGTAAAGGCATATGCATGTAAACCAGGTTAATTGAAGAACTGTTTCTTACACCTGGCAACAGATTGATATATATTATTGAAACCAGAAAGATCAGCAGGGTTATAACCATGTTTCTTCTGCTGATATTTCTGTTAACCGAAATGGCATAGATCGTAAGACCTATAAATACGATAATTCCTGCATCCTTCTCATAAAAAGGAAAACTGACCAGATTGATATTAAACAGATCGGGAATTTTTATAAGAAAACCTGCAAAAAGACATACAGCAATTAAGATAAATAGGTCGGGGCCAAAATTTATGATGGTTCTCTCAGGCGATCTGTCGAAATCCAACCGGCTTTTCCAGAATCTGGCCATTTCCGTATTCTCAATCTCAGCATAGAGATTTTCAAAATCCGATTCAAAAGATTTTCTATCTTCCCTGTAAAGCTTTTCCAGCTTTTCGGGATCATTGATGATTTCTTTAATTTTTTCTGTCATAGCAGGGTGTTTTTAATTGAATTTTTGTTCCCCTTCCCCCTGAAGGGAGTTTCATAAGCAATCTTTGAGTCAATTTGTCAAAATAACAGAATTAGTGGCGGTGTTGAAAAAGGTATTAATTACCACTTTCCTCCTTTGTGTTACTTTGTGCCTTACTTAGTGATCCTACCCCGAGCATGACGAGGGGTGTGGTTCAATAAATTATGTTTTACCACAAAGGTACACAAAGGTTTTCACTAAGGTTCACAAAGGACTTTTTAAACACCCCATGTCATGCTTCGGCGTGACAGGGGCCTTCTGTTTTCTGAAGTAACTAATATATAGTATTAAAAGTCAAGAACATTTTATTTTTTCAACAAAGATACTAATAAATATTATTAGTTGTTATTGTTTATTAATGTTTATTAGTATATATTTGTAAATAAAAACACTATGAAACCTAATCAATCAATCTTCAAGGTATTTCAGCATAATGATGAATATTTCGAGATGCTGAGCGATTCTGAATTTTCAAGGAAGTACGTCATTAAACAGGTATTGTTCATCTTTGTTTTCTCCATTATTTATGGAATTGTTATGGGCAGCTACAATGGCTTTACGCAAAGCATGATTACAGGTTTAAAGATTCCAAGCCTGATATTTCTTTCATTGTTAGTTTGCTTTCCAGCTCTTTTTGTTATCCAATACATGATAGGATCCACGATGACGATATATCAGATGGCAAATATAATCCTTTCGGGTTTTTTTGTTTTTTCGACCATAGCATTGTCATTTGCTCCGATTGTGATCTTTTTCATGATTACCAGCGATAATTATGCATTTCTGAAACTGCTTCATGTAGCGATTTTCACTTTTTCAGGTATTTTTGCGGTTAATACAATTATTAACGGACTTTCTTTTGCCTGTGAGAAGAAGAATATTTATCCGAAAATTGGCATGAAAATATTCAAAATATGGATTGTTATTCTTGCTTTTGTAAGCTCGCAGCTTGCCTGGAATCTCAGGCCGTTTGTGGGTAGCCGCGACCTTCCTCTTGAATTATTCAGGACCCGCGAAAGTAATTTCTATGTTGCTGTTATGCAGTCGGGAGCGAAGCTTTTTGAACCAGTGAAAAATGCACATCAGGAGAGGCAGGATAAAATGTTAAGAGAACAGACTGATACTACATTAAATAAGACTAATGCTGAACGAAGATAAGATAATGACTCTTGAAGAAGTGGCAGAATACCTCAGGGTAAAGCCACAGACAATTTATACATGGGCGCAGGAAAAGAAAATCCCTGCTGCAAAGCTGGGAAAGGAGTGGAGGTTTAAAAAATCTATGATAGACAAATGGTTCAATGACAGGATCGATGAGAAATTTAAGGATTTATGAAGCTCCAGTCAGTATATTGAAAAGTGAGTTGAAGGGAATAATATAAAATAAAATAGAAAAGGGCCGGTTCAATCTTTTATGATTGCCGGCCCTCCCTTTATTTTCAAGATTATGTATTAGAATACAGTCTTGGGATATGTTAAGATAGTTTCTATAAAACCGCTTCCGGGTTTTTATTTATGCGTTTTTAAAAGCTTTCTTTCCTGCAAACCTTGAGTATTTACCCAATTCATGCTCAATACGCATAAGCTGATTGAATTTTTCAACTCTTTCACCCCTGCAACCGCTACCTGTCTTTAGATGTCCTGCATTTACTGCTACTGTAAGGTCAGCAATAAAGCTATCGGGAGTTTCGCCGCTGCGGTGAGAGACAAATGCATTATACTTGTTTTTATATGCAAGCTCAATAGTTTCGAGTGTTTCGGTAACAGTGCCGATCTGGTTAAGTTTTATAAGGACCGAGTTAGCAACTCCTTTTAAGATACCCTCGGCAAGAATCGCCTTATTAGTACAGAAAAGATCATCCCCAACGATTTCTATCTTGTTGCCAAGAGTTTTAGTGAGGTTTTGCCATCCTGCCCAGTCATTTTCGGCCAGTCCGTCTTCAAGAAGAACAATAGGATATTGATTTGCCCAGCTCTCCCATAGCTTAACCATTTCATCGCTGGTCAAAAACTTACCGGTACTTTTGAAGAGTTTATATTTTCCATCTTCCCATAGTTCACTGGCAGCCGGATCGAGACAAATGCTTACATCGCCACCCGGTTTGTAACCTGCTTTGGTAATGGCCTCCAGTATTACTTCAACAGCCTCATCATTCGATTTTAAATCGGGGGCAAATCCACCTTCATCGCCAACACCAGTGCTATATCCTTTCGCCTTCAGCACTGCCTTAAGTGTATGGAAAACTTCTATGCCCATGCGGATAGCTTCAGTGAATGTTGGCGCAGAATGCGGAGCAATCATAAATTCCTGGAAATCAACGTTGTTGTCGGCATGTTTTCCACCGTTTATAATGTTCAGGCAGGGAACAGGTAACAGGTGAGCATTGGCTCCTCCCAGATACTGGTACAATGGAACACCTTCACTCATGGCTTCAGCACGTGCATAAGCCATCGAGACAGACAGAATCGCATTTGCTCCCAGTTTCGATTTATTGTTTGTTCCATCGAGTCCTATCATTATGTAGTCAAGTTCGCGCTGGCTCGATATCTCTTTACCTTCTAATTCCTTTGCGATGATTTTATTGACATTTTCAACAGCTTTCAGGACTCCTTTTCCTCCATAGCGCTTCATATCACCGTCGCGCAATTCACAGGCCTCCCGTTCTCCTGTTGAGGCACCACTTGGTACCATCGCCTTTGATTTTGTTCCGTCTTCCAAAGTTACGTTTGCTTCAACTGTTGGGTTCCCTCTTGAATCGAGGATTTCCATAGCAGACACATTAATAATTTTCATAGTTATTAAAGTTAATTAGTATTTAAATTTATATGTTGATCTGAGAAAATGCGAAAAGCCAGGCATCGTATTTAATTTTAATTGCTGATTTAGTATAATAATCTCCGATCCGGTATTTGCAGATACTTTTGGGAGGTGTACTTTTATCATATAGTTGACATTTACATTAGGTAATTCAAACAATGATCAAAGCAGAAGCTAATAATACTCGTAAGAGCGGTTAAAGGCCGGCTCCATCTACATGCAATAAAAGTAATAATTTTTTATTTTATTTCGCCACCCTTTTTAGTCTATCTTTGCGACTTAATAATATTCATAAAATTGAAAACGTTCTCTGACCTTGGTGTTTCCGACACTTTTTTAAAAGCACTTGAAGAAATCGGCATTATTAATCCGACTGAAATCCAGATAAAAGCGATCCCATTTCTTATCGCAAAAGGGACTGATTTTATTGGACAGGCTCAGACCGGAACAGGTAAAACAGCAGCTTTTGGTTTGCCGATCCTGCACGCTATTGATCCGGATATTAATTACATACAGGCATTGATTCTTTCGCCAACCCGTGAACTTGGACAGCAGATAGCAAAACAGCTTTTTAAGTTCACAAAGTATGGAACAAAGAAGATATTTATAGAGTCTGTATATGGAGGCGCACGCATTGACAATCAGATAATTGCATTGCGGAGGCCTACACATATACTTGTTGCCACCCCGGGACGTCTGGTTGAACTTCTTGAGCAAAAAGCTGTCAATCTTTCATTCATCCGGACAATTGTACTTGATGAAGCAGACGAGATGCTAAGCATGGGTTTTAAAAAAGAACTCGATACGATACTTCGTTTTACGGCCGGAAAACGCCATACCTGGCTGTTCTCAGCTACTATGCCACTGGCAATAAGAGCAATTATTAAGGGTTATATGTCGCCCGATGCTATGAGGGTTGTTATAAACAGACATGATATTGTAAACAGCGATATTGAACATAAATATATTATCTGCGAGAGTGAAAAGAAACCTGAGCTCTTATCATGGTTCTTAAAAATGCAGGGAGAAAACAGGGGTCTTATCTTTTGCAGGACAAAAGCCGATGCACAAAGCGTTGCCGGAAGGCTGATAGGCAGCAAAATCAATGCAGCTGCACTGCACGGAGATATGTTACAGAAGGAGAGAGACAAGGTTATGAGAGCTTTCAAGAACAGGAAGCTTCAGATACTCGTTGCCACCGATCTGGCAGCAAGGGGTATTGATGTTAAAGAGCTTGCGTATGTAGTGAATTATTCTCTTCCGGAAAATACAGAATACTATACCCACCGAAGCGGACGTACAGGAAGAGCGGGTAATAAAGGACTCTCATTAAGCCTGATAACCTCACGCGAACAGACAGGGCTGAAGCGTTTTGAAAGGGAATTGGGTATTAAATTAAAAGAGAATCACAGGTAAATTTCCAGGTTATGAGCTTACAGCAGAGCGACGACCAGTTGAATGGCAAGGCACTCGAATATATCATTCAGTTCCTGGAGGATAAGTACCGATGGAAAGAACTTGGGAGGAGGGATTAAAGAAAGATGGCACTCTGAGAAATCACAGAAATTTCTCTCTCTCGATGATTAAAATGTGAAGTCAAGTCATTGTCTGAAATACCATTCAGAATGAATGGATTGTAAGTAATTGAGATTGAGTGCCATCTTGTATTGTTTGGAAGTCATGTAGTCTGTAATTCTTGCGGGTTATGCAGGTTATGCAAGTCCCGATTCAATGTCTCGCTGCCGCGACCGAACCTTTTACTGCTTATGATTGTTATATTTATATTATACAAGAAATAATCACTGTTTCATATAAAACTGTAATAATTTTAAAAAGCAAAATGCTATGAGTAAACATTATGCAAATGCATCCTGGGAAGGAAACCTGATCAAAGGGAGAGGGAAGTACACCCTAAAGACCAGTGGATACGAAGGTAATCTCAGGTTTTCATCACGTTTTGAAGATGACAAGACTGCCTCGAGTCCCGAGGAATTGATCGGAGCAGCACTTGCAAGCTGCTATTCGATGGCCCTTGCTCATGCCCTGGATCAGGCAGGAAATACAGCTGATAAAGTTGAAACATCGGCGGAGGTTACTCTTGCCAAAGTTGCTGACGGATTTGGCATTACTGAAATTTTGCTGAAAACAAAAGTGAAAGTCAAGGGGCTGGAAAACAAAAAGTTCCAGGAAATAGCAGAAAAGACTAAAACAGGCTGCCCGGTATCAAGAGCTCTGACTGGTACAAGCATCAAACTGGAAGCTGTTTTGGTTTAATGAATTTTATCGACGACGATCCGTTCAAATTCTAGCAATGAAGTTCTGAGCGCTGTATTTGTGACTTCAGTCTGTTTATTCTCATTAACCAGATAAATGAATGCCCAGGTGCCTGTCGGCAACGATGACTCCTTATAATCTCCATTTAGCTTAATCTGATTGTTCATAGCTTTGTTTAATGACGAAAAAGCTGAAGAGTTATCATTGTTGACTTCTATTAAAACCTGATAAGTTGTATCACGATAAAGATAACTCGTAACAACAGCCTTAAGTTCATTAGAGTTGTCGGTTGCAGATAAGGTAAATTCAATTTGTCCCCCTCCTTCACGAACAAAATGCATAGAATCATAAAACCCTTTTACTTCATCCTTTTTACATCCGGTGCACATTACAACAAAAAGTAAAATCGTTATCGAAGTTGTTTTCATATTGCAATATTTTATAATTAAAGAGGTCCGGCCTGGTGTTAATTGTTTAACAGCAAAAATTGTTCCATTGTGTATCCTCATAAGCCAAACGTCTTTTTAAATTTGGGATAGTTATGAAATATGCCTTGAGATTATTTTTGAAAACTGTCAGGGTTTTATTTCTCCGTTAAAAGTAAGGATGTTATCGATTTTTACTTCGTATTTGTAATTATTACCGCTTCCTGTAAATTTAAAATTGTAAGTATAATAGCATATGCAATTACATTGTCCGATTTGGGTGGTAAGTATTTTAACACTAATAGTATCTCCGCTTATCTCATAAGCTGTGGAATATTGTCCGCAACAAGTCGCATTAAATCCCACAAATAAATTCAGGTTTCCATCAACGATCGTATAAGAGGCTTTATCTGTTTCCGATGCGAGTGAATTTTTAGAACTAACTCCTTTATCGGTTGCACATCCGCCCGGAATTGTTTCTGAATACTTAAGATCGCCCGGCTCTTTATTGCAGCTAATTAAAGCTACGATAAAAAAAATGGATAATAATAGCTTTTTCATTGGTTAAAGCAGGTTATCGGGTTGTTTTTCAGGTTTACAGATTCAGATTTCATGCCGGCTTTAATGCTAAGATTCTTTGAAGGCTTATGGCCAACTTGATTTAATTAACTTTTTTTAATCCCTTTGAATGTATGCATAATTATCTCATTCGATTTGAAAATCATTTTCTTGAAAATGTAGTTATCTGGCTTAAAAATCCAAAACAATAAGGCCTGAAGTCAATCGTCAATATATTTCCATTCAATTGATAGAAATGATTTTTTGGCGGTCCCATATAACTTAAAGGTAATTGCGTTCCATTATATTTGATGAAAATGCTGTCGGTTGATAAACTATAGTCATAATGATCCCCAAAACGATAAATTATCTTATATAAATCATTATCAGAAGAAAATTCTATTGTATCCGTTAAATCTGTTGAAATCCATGTACCAAGCAATTTGCTTTTAACATCATTACTGCTTTTTTCACAACCTGAAAATACGACAATGCTCAGGATTATAACAATTGGTGAGAACCAATAATTCATACTATCTTTTTTCATTTGCCAGGTTTAATGTTAATCCCACAAGATTTATGCCATTCTCTTAAATTCTGCCACTTATTAAGTCTGATTACCGGGAAGTATGGTTCGTTGCCCTGGTTGTTCACGGGCCTGCAGAGTTTGGTTCAGGCATTTATTTTTCTTCCGTTTCACAGGATCTTTATAAACACTCCGGAGTTTTCGGTCTCTTCAAAACCGATATACATGTTTTGGAGTGTGACTTTTGCATTTTCAGTTTTTGTTATCCCGGCGGTTTGGTTTTGTTGCCGACCGCACGTTTATGCATTTTATTTTGATTTCTGAACTATATTTCTAAGTTCCTTAAAAGTCGAAAAGGGCACATTTTTAATAAATGGGTTTGCCAGCCAGGCTGGTATTAATCCTCCAGGCTCTACATGCATTTGATACGTTACATCAGTCTTGTTGGTATCAATTGAGGTCAGAAGCCAATAACCATTTGTTTTTACCATTCTGACGATTCCTTCCCTGGGTTGAATATACTCCGGTATTCCTGTTACAATTACTTTGACTTGTTCGCTGTTAATTTCTATATATTGAAAGTGGTATATCATATCCCTGTTTTCAAAAGGCAAAGGTAAAGATGTTTCGATATAATAATACTGGTCATTATCTTCCGTTTTAAGTAATTTTACCCCTTTGCAATTAACGATCCAATTGTTAATGCTGTTTGTGTTTTTTAAAACTTCAACAATATTTTCAATTTTACAGCTTACCTGCATTTCAGCTTTAAATGCTTTATATTTAGAACCTGATTCGGTTTTTGTGTATACTTTAATTCCGGCTTCTTCTTTCACAAGCTTCCAATTTTCCTGGGCAGATGCACTAAATGTTAATAGCAATACTATTATGGTTATCCAGAATAATCTTTGATGCATTGTTTCAATATTTGGAATTCTATTTACTCCTTAATTGATTTAAATATCCAAGCTGAAAAAATATTCAAAACCAGAATAGCATGTCCGCTAAAGGCCAGGTTAACCAAACCGCCGTCCGTGTTAGCTGTTGACTTTTATTTTTTTATTGATTTGAGAAATTCTCCGGCTGTCATGATTGGAAGTTTGCTGTCTTTGAAATCAGCCTGGTTTCTGGTTATAATCAACTCTTGCTCATTTTCAATCGCTGTATAGTATTGGATAGCATCCTCAAAGTCGCGGAATTCTGAATTAAGTGCTAAGTCAATTATTTTATCATCAAGGCAAAGAACATTTACTAAAACCTTGAAGTTTCTAAGAATTCTTCTGACCTCCATCCCGGGATTTTGTTTAGAAAGAATGTAATGTATGTCAGCTAAACACAAGGAAGAAATTGAAAGGGTCAACTTCTTTTTATCAGCTAATGAAAATAATTCTGCTGCATCAGTGTAGAACGGCATTCTGTATGCCAATAAGTCAAGAATGAGATTTGTGTCAAGGAATATTTTTCTCATTAGTACTTGCTTGTCAAATGGTCCGCATAATCCTTCTTGTAATCATAATCATCAGGAAGCGTGATTACCCCACTTAAACTTTTGACTAATGGAGTAATTTCAACTTTCTTAGAATTTGGCTTTGTCACAGAATCAAGATAAGATTCGATCATCCTTGAAAGACTCGTCTTACGATGTTTCGCGTATTTTTTTGCACGGGAAATAACCTCATCATCAAGTTTAATAGTCAGTTTTGTATTCATGTATGCGAAATTTATCCGTACAAAGATAATATATTAGTACGTATAATATCTATCAGGAGCTGGAAATTTTATTGCTAAAATGGAAATTATCTGGTTATCAGTCATGACGTACTTGGGTCGCTGTGAACTAGAGGCCCGGTGGTTTAATTAGGTGCCATCTGCGTCGCGGTTGGATTTGTTTTTGTACAGTCCCGATAGATTAGAGAAGTATGTTTTACCAGATAGTTAAAATTTTCCTGCATGGTCATTAAAGTAACCAGCCCCCAGCAACAATTAGAAATACTTCCGTCCCGTCAGTCACGTAAAAAAACGGACTAACAAGGGATATAAATAGTAAAAACACAATGTCAGTCAATAATTTACGAGGCTTGCAGTATTGTTTACCATGTATACATTACCTGGAAAATTAAAGAGGGCAATATGGCTTTTGTTCTATATACATTATTTAATAGTAAACAGTGTGATTTTGTTACTTTCTTATGGACGCAAGACGCACCGTACCTGGGTACTTGATTTAAATAAACCAAAATCCGCAACCCGAATTCCGCAATCGAAATTCAAACAATTTCATTTATCAGGATAGAGTGTTCCGCCTTTGGTGATCCACGATACTCCGAAGGATATCAGAGCTATGGTCTCAGCCCAGAAGACAAAGTTGGAATCTGGATTGTCATCAAGAAAAAAATTGAAAAATATTACAATTGCCACAAGACATGCAATCATTACAACGCCACAGACTACATATATTAAGTTTCTTTTCAGTTTTTGCCTTGTAGGATGAGATGCTCCCATGGTAAAGAAGAATATAGAAAATCCAGCGAGGATTATAAAGAATACTGAAGCACAGATCAAATGTACTATTCCTGCCGGATCGAGTGGTCCTGCCTGTGTTGTCGGAAACCAGGCAATTCCTATTGCAAAAAATCCTGCCATGGTGGCAGACCGGTTTTCCCATTTATTGTACCCTTTGTAAAAAAACAGGAATAATGCAATTGCACATATTGATCCGACAAAAACATCGCGCATGCCTGTATGGTAATACTGGCTTATGGTTTTTTGTATGACCTTCCCGTTAAATATAAGAAACATGCCACTCATCAGAACGAAGGGCAATAATATGCCTATCCAGCCTATGGCATTCCGCAGGGACAGATATGAATAGGTAAGGTCGGAGGTGGGATGTTTCTGTTGCATTCTCAAATGTAAAAAGGAAAAAGCAAATAGAGTTAAAACAAAAGACAAAAGTCACAAGATAAAAAAGTGAAATCAATTAACCACAAAGGTCTCAAAGAAGGCACAAAGGGCGCAAAGGGGGTCCTCCCTGGCGCTTTGCAGCATGTAACAAGCACCCTGCACCTAGCAACCAGGTTTTTTATTTCCCTATTGCCTGGCTTTTGCTATCGCTCTCCACATCTACCTTATGGTCGATTTTTTTAACATTCTTCCCCTTGTTGAATTTATATGAATAGCTGAACATTATAAAATTTGAAACATCAAATCCTGTAGTATTCTGTGAATAAAAGGCAGCAGTCTCGGTTACAGTCTTCTGAAATTTTATATTATGTGAAAAGGGCAGTAACCAGAATATACCTATGCTATGATCCTTCATCTGTTTCTGGGCACCGATACCGTAAAATGGAATGCTGTATGTTTTGCTTTGTCCATTTCTGTTTACCCCGTTATAACTCATAAAAACAAATGCAGTGGTTTTCTTTTGCTTGTCGAGAGGTGCAAATGCATAGCTGGTTATACTATATGAAAAATAATCCACACCAGGTATGACGATTGACTGGCCCGTATACTCGTTGATATGTCCCTTATAAATCCGTGCATTGATATTAACATACCAGAGCATAGTATTGATGCCGCCGCCCGTTTCATAACCACTAAGCAGGTTAAAGGATCTTGTAAAAGTGGTCAATGTGCCTGTTATAGGCGAATTTATGACCTGATATTCCTTTCCTATCTTGTCGGTATAAAATTCTTTATAAACATAGGGCGAAAAATAGTTGCTCCCAAAGTTCCAGGTATATGTAAGCTGTAAACGGTCACGATAATCAGGCTTTAGATTAGGATTACCCTGTGTGATATCATAATTCTGGCCTATTTTATAATAGGGATCCATATCGTAGATTCCCGGCCGGTTAATTCGCCGGTTATAGGTAAATTTTAAGTTATGGGAAGCCGAAAATTTATACTGTAGGTTGACTGATGGCAGGAAACAGGTATAATTTGGCTGGGTAACCGAATCAGCTTTGATATGGCTGTTTTCAATCCTGAGCATAGCCTGAAATCCGATTTTTTTCAGATTATATGTAATCCCTCCATAAACAGAATTGCGAAACTCGTTATATTCAAACAGGTTATTTGATTCCTGGTTATCAATATTAAAAAGATAGTTCATTTTCTGATTATATAACTGATACCCCGTTTCAATTTTCGCCGACATCCCGATTGGCTGTACATAGTCCAATTTAACTGAGAAATAGTTCCTCTGGCTTACATCATCCTCGATTCTGGAATAAGTACTGATTTGTGAATCGGTATTATACAGGAAAGTGGTATTTGTAAAATCACTTCCCGTATTTGATTTAAACCAGTATATGTTAGCCTCTGCTGTGAATTCCTGGACGGGCTTTTTAAAGGTCCTTTTGTAAAAAAGTGACGCAGCAGTTTCATCGCTATGCGAGCTATTTGAAGATAACGATGAAATTGTATTAAGAGGAATACTGTTTTTTGACAGGATAGTTTCGCCCGTTACATCTACATCCTGACTTATAGGCTTATGGCTGATATTAAAGCTCAGGTTGTTTTTGTCGTTCATATAATAATCGAATCCGGTGTTAACTGACCAGCTTGGTATTTTTATATTGCCTTTGCCCGACATGTTGTTCGTTGAATCGTTCATCTTAAAATTGTTTATAGTGGATGTATTGATTCTGAGGCTTTGTGAAAAAGAGAAGGCAGTTACATAAAAGGTTATTTTTCCCATTGAATAATCAAGACTACCGGTGGCCTGAGCCGTAGGTTTATTAAACGGCTTAATACCCAGGCCAATATTACCGTTCATGCCATATCTTGCTTCTTTTTTCAGGATGATGTTTATTACTCCGTCTATGTTGCCTTCGTATTTTCCGGAAGGGTTGCTTATAATTTCAACGCTCTGAATATCAGAAGGAAGAAGTTTGTTAAGGTAGTCCCTGTCTCGTTGTCTGCCATCCACCTGTATAATGAAATTGCTGCTTCCGTTAAGAGTTATATTGTTCTGAAAGTCGACATTCACCTGTGGTATTTTCTTTAAGATATCGTACCCGTTACTTGAGGATTTAGCTATGACTTCGGGTATGGCATATACTGTCCGGTCAACCATTTCCTTACCTTTGATACGCTCAGCTGTCACCGTGACTTCTCTTAAGCTTGTAGTGATCTCGGTAAGAAAAATAGTGTCAACAGCTATTTCGCCGGTACCTTCAGCAACAGCAACAGCTTTACCACCGGTTTTGTATCCAACGAAACTCACCTTTATAAAATAATTGCCGGGTTTTACTTTTTCGAGCAAGTAGCTACCGTCAGTTAATGTTATAACACCTGTAGTCATAGCAGAATCAGTCAAATGAACCAGGCCGACAGAAGCAAACTGCACCGGTGTTTTATCTTTCTCAAGACATACTTTCCCCTTGATATTTTGAGCCTGAGAAGTCAGGGAGGCTATTAAAAATAGCCCGACAAAGAAATTTTTCATTTTTATTCAGATCACTGTAATGCAATAACTTTTGATTCCCCGTTGATATCCATTGGCATTGTCATGGTCATGCCCGGTGCACTTATTCCAAGATTTCCTGCAATATGCGTTTTTGCCTTGTCTTCAATTAATAAACCGGTATGGATATCAATAACCATATTTGATTTACTTAATCCTTTTAAATCGTCATAGGTAATTTTAGCGCCACCGGCAATCATAGGATCTGCGTTCTCTGATGCCTTGATATTTGATTCGGCAGTTACATTTGCGTTGTTACCTTTAATTCCATCCAGATGATAACCGGTAATAATATCGAGTATCATTCCTCCGGAATTTACCTGTACTGTTACATTCCAATTATCACCGGTGGATACCTGTTTGCCTGGTAAATAATTGGTAAAGGCTTCGACCATGGTTTTTAATGTTTTATCGCTGACAGTGTTTATTATCTGAGTTTTTACACCGGTGCCCATCATACCGGTAAGAGTAATCGCACTGGTGTCTTTCATAATTACATCGGACAGCATTTTCGAATTCACAATTTCAAGAATCTTTCCTGCAAAATCCATTTTAATATAGAGGGCATTCTTGCATAGCCGGTTCATGATGCATGACATAACATCAGCCGTTTCTGACGATTTGATATCGCCTTCATTGACTGAGCTGATAATGCTGGTCTTACCCATCGAATTTGTATTGTATATAATGGTATCGAACCGTACTTCAGCGACTATAAAATCTGCAGTGGCGTCTACCATCTTTATAGAAACAGTGCTACTGGTTTTTGAATCTACATTTTGCTGATTTCCGTTTATTGTTTGTGTAATAGTCTGTTCCGAGGAGGACCTGAAACGGTAAACTTTGTTTTTCTCAAGGTTCATTTTAAGGTTGACACTGTTTTGTGCTATTATCGAAATACAGAACAGGGCGGCTAAACATGATAAGAAAATTTTTTTCATCGGGCTAGTTTTAAAGGTTATATGAAAGACATATAAAAATAAGACTACGATGGTGTTTTAGAAATGGTTTATCGGTAAATGGATGAATTTCATGGGTGAATCACAGATTTGACTCTGTGGTTAATATGATAAAAGGAGAAAGGAGAAAGGAGAAAGTAAATATATTTAAATACTAAATACACAACGAACGACAAGCAACATTACATTCGCATAGTATTGGGTAAGCTAGAATAAAAAGATGAAGGACTTGTTAGGAAGGATTTATCTTTTATCTTTTATCTTTTGTCTTTTGTTATATCTATGGTTTTAAAACCTTCAATACCAGCGGATTAATATTCTGGCTATCTTTTGACGTGTAAACGACCGATCCCTTGCTCACATCAAGTATATAGGTAAAACCGTTTTCACCTGCCACCTTATCTACCGCTTTAATTATTTTATTGAGAAGAGGCTGAATAAGTTCTGAATTTCTCTTTTGTAAAGACGTTGTAGCATTCTGTTGAAATTCCTGCAATCTCTTTTCCTTATCCAATAGTTCGGATTCTTTATTCTTTTTCACAACTTCAGTAAAAGTGGATTGTCCTTTTTCATAATCATCAAGCATCTTGTTGTATACAACGGTCATATCGTCATAAGTTGACTGAAGCTCTTTTGTCTCTTTATCCAGTACGGCAGCAGCGCTGTCTCTTTCAGGCAGGGCAGCCAGTATTTCAGCAACGTCTACATGTCCGATTTTCAAAGCAGCCTGCGGAAATGCATTCATTGAGATACAAATTAATCCTGCACCGAGGAGGATAGTTGTTATTTTTTTCATTGAATTTATTAGTTAGTGAGAATTAATCATCATAATCAATAAAATTACGCAGCATTTTTATTATCCGGATTAATTAATAGTTAAATGTCTGTTAATGAGTAGTTAATTAATATCTGGAAGTCTAAACCAAAGCTGGTGTAAATTGCAATTCAAAATAACCCTACCGCCCTTCCGGCTGGACTATTTTAATGTATTTAGTATAGTAAGTCTGAAGTTTATTGGTTATTTCATCGGCCAGCTCTGTTTTTCCTCCTGCTCTGCAAGCATCTGCTGCCTGTGAGGTAAATTGAATGGCCGTCTGAACTTCATAACCTGCGGAAGCAATGATATCAGGTTTCTGCTTCAAGTAATAATCAAGTTTTTCAAAATAATAATTGCTCAGATTATGGGTAAGCTCTGTGGCCTTATCTATTGCTCCGGCATTAACATAGGCTTCGATAATTGATGGAACGTAAATATCGTAAGAGAGTTTTTCAATAGGGAAGGTAGCCATGCAATAATCAAGCACACTCAGAGCCTTCTCATTTTTTCCTTCGGCTGAAAGGGCATTTGCAAGTCTTGCATAATTGTATCGTGCCTTAATAACAAGCAGGTTCCTCTTGTGATTATAATCAATGTCAACGCCTTTCTCTTTTGCGCCACCCCATACAAATTTCGTCATCATATTATTATACAGGATATCGGTATCGATGCGCCCATATTTCAGCCAGCTCTTGTTCTCCGACTTAATAGGTACTAGTCTGTAGGATAAACCTTCAAGCTGAAAATACTCTTCAAGTCCAAGGGCATCTTCATGATAGCCTGTAACAAAATATATGGGCCGTTTCCAGTCATTATGAGCAAGAATATCGAGCACCAAAAGGGAGCTCTTCATTATCGCACTGCCCTTCAGCTTGATATCTATATATGGAACTATTTTATCTGCATCAGCAGGTTTAACGGCACCGGAGGCGATCACTTTTGCGGCATCGACAGGAATCCTGATCGTCCGGGTAGGAATATTGTCGATCAGCTCTGTTTCTGAGATTTGCACTTTCGTTGCCTTGTTTTCGCTTTCTATCCAGTCTAAAACTGTTTTAATATCTACCGGGTCCTTGCTTTTTTCAACTATATAAACCTGGTTATTCACACCCTCGTAGTATTTTTTCTCAGTAAGAGTAATTGGCAGAGGATCAGATTCATGTGATTTAACTTTCATCTCGTTAATATACCAGTCGGTATTAAGAAGCATCAGATTACAAATCCTGACATCAGTTTTTTTACCTTCGACCTCCTGTGCATACCATAGAGGGAATGTGTCGTTATCGCCATTGGTGAACAATATTGCATCAGGGGCGCATGAATTCAGATAATTGAAAGCGATATCCCTTGTCAGGTAACGGCCTGAACGGTCATGATCATCCCAGTTCCGGGTACCCATAATCACCGGAACTGCAAGAAAACAGATCAGTCCTGCAACCGGCGCTGCAATATTTTCCTTAATTAATTTAGCAAGTTCCTCATAAAGAGCAAGAACACCTATCCCAATCCATACTGCAAAAAAGTAGAATGAACCGGCATATGCATAGTCGCGTTCGCGAGGCTGATCGGGATACTGGTTCAGGTACAAAACAATTGCCAGACCTGTCATGAAAAACAATAATAGAATGATCCCCCAGTTTTTATTGTCTTTCTTAAAATGATACAGCATTCCTATTATTCCAAGAAGCAGGGGAAGCATATAATAGACATTTCTTGAAGGGTCGTGTTTCATATCAGCAGGCATATCCGGAGTTCCTATCCTGGGTGAGTCAATAAAATTAATTCCCGTTATCCAGTTTCCGTTCACCGACCCGCCTGTTCCCTGGGTATCATTTTGTCTTCCCGAGAAATTCCACATGAAATACCTGAAGTACATATAACCGATCTGATATGAAAACATAAATCGCATATTCTCAATAAATGTCGGTTTACGGATGGTTTTAGTCTTGCCTGACTCGTCGGTTACCTGTATAGGAACCCCTTTCATTTTTGACCAACTCTGATAATCCTGGATGTGATCATTTTCCTGACTCCACATTCTTGGAAACAGAGTCACAAATCGCGGATCATATTCTATCTCAATATCGTGGCTGGTAATTTCATATTTGCCGTTTACATAATTATACCTTGGTTTTCCATCCTTCGATCCTATTCTTGGTGCGTTAAAATACTGACCAATAAATAATGGCCTGTCTCCATACTGTTCCCGATTCAGGAAATAAAGAAGATTAAACGGATCTTTTGGATTATTTTCATTGAGCGGAGGATTTGCCGAAGCCCTTATGACTATTATTGCGTTTGAAGAAAATCCGATAAGGATTACCATAACAATTGTGAGAGCAGAATTCAGGATTACTGTGCTTTTCCCGGAAATGATCCAGACAGAAACGGCTAACACTATTATCATTAATATGTTAAAAACCATTGATCCGGACAATACCCATATTCCGCTTAAAAACAGCGCGACGAAAGAGAGAATGGCTGTTTTTTTTACGTTAGAGCCATCAAGAGTGGATTTTATTGCCAGAATGAAAAATACAATAATAAGGGCCATGTGGAAGAGTAATCCGCTTAATGCAGGAAGCCCCAGGGTATTCACAAAGAAAAGGTCAAATCTTGAAGATATCATAACTACTCCGGGCCTGATCCCGTACATCAGAAGCGCGAGAATGACTACTGAGCTTATAACCGCAGTAATAAAACCTTTCCATGAAAACGTAAACTTCCTGAAATAATATACCATACCAATTGCGGGTATAGTGAGCAGGTTAAGAAGATGTACTTCTATAGCCAATCCAATCAGAAATGCAATCAGGATAAGCCACCTGTCGGCATGCTTTTCATCAGCAACATCTTCCCATTTAAGGATTGCCCAGAAAGATAGTGCGGTAAAGAAGGCTGATGAAGCAAATACGATTGCTTCGACTGCAGAAAACCAGAATGAATCAGAAAAACAATATGCCAGAGATCCAACAAGACCTGCAGCCATTACAGCCATTATCCTTCCTGGAGTATACTGATCCTCATTCTTTAGAAGTATCTTTTTAGCAAGATGAGTTATGCTCCAGAACAGAAACAGAACAGCGAAAGCACTTGCCAGGGCTGACATTGAGTTAATCATGGCAGCCACTTTCGAGACATTTCCTCCGGCAAAAAGAGTAAAAAACCTTGCCATGATCATGAATACCGGGTTTCCGGGAGGATGGCCTACTTCAAGTTTGAATGCAGAAGAGATGAACTCACTACAGTCCCAAAGACTTGCAGTCGGTTCAATAGTCACTAAGTACGTAAACGCTGCAATGGCAAAGGCGACCCAACCTGTTATGTTGTTTATCAGCCTGTAGTTTTTTACTTGCATTTATGACGGATAATTAGGTACGGAGAAATCGATTAAAATGATAACAGAACGAAATTACTGATTTTTTCTTACACAAAGAGAGTTATAAATATTGACCCAGGTAATCATCCATGTGAATCCATTGACTTTCAAGCGATTTTGGTTTTTAGAATCTAATGACTACTTAAACTATGAAGGGAAAAGCTCTTTTAAATATGTAGTGATTTCGAGTCTTGATCCGGAAATCTGTTAGTTCAGTAAGAAGGACAGGATTTTCAATCAGTTATTTAAACCAAAATTATGCTTTATGCAGAAATAAGAACAGAATAAAAAGAGCAGATACCCCTCATTAGTTCACGGCATATCAATTTATCCCCGATTAATGATATGCAGGTTATCTGTCTTTCAGGGTAAGTCCTGTTATTTTTTATCGGAGACCTTAATATCAACATTTTTATCTTCAGGCTCCTTTTTTTCCGGTTCGTCATTCAGAGCTGACGCTTTTTTAAACTCCTTCATACCCTGACCTATTCCCTTCATCAATTCCGGAATCTTCTTCCCGCCGAATAATAACACTATTACAAGTATTATTAAAATGAGGTGCATTGGACTACTAAAATCAAGCATACTTTTATAATTTTTTATCGAAATTGTAGATAAACTAAAGCTTTTAAAAAGAAAGTCTATCCAGTAAAGAAACAATATTTATGGATAGACTTTATCTTTTCAGGCATTAAAATAGTTTCCGCAACTATTTCAACAAGATTATTTTTTCTTTGCTGAGTGATGCTTGGCAGTTTTTGCAGGAAGTTTCTTTACGAAGTTTCCATCTTTGTCATAAACCAGAGTCTCGGTAGAGGTTCCCTTTGCAACAACTACATTATAAGTAACAGTATTATTTGCTGTAACGCTGGTTGCTTCTTTAATAGTAAAACCTGCGTAGTCCTTAGCAATATTGTCTGTTATTGATTTCTGAAGATCAGCCACCTTGACAGTGGTTTTTGTAGATTTCGCATTTGTGACGGTTGTTTTAGTAGCCTGTGCATTTAAAGCCAGAACCGACATCATTAATACCACAATAAATAATACCTTTTTCATAATTTATATATTAAATTAATTAACGAAACAAATGTACACGGAGATTCTGAAGCAGGACTGAAGTTTGTAATATTTAACATATAATTAAGATATCGTTAAAGATAAAAGACAAAAGCCACAAGACAAAAGTAGGGATTAAGACCTAATACAAAAGTCACAAGTCATACAAAGCTCATTCTTCTTTTCTTTCACTTTTATCCCCGCTTTGCGGGATTTGCCTTCGGCGAGCTCCCTTCGGTCGGTTCGTCACTTCCCCGATAAATCGGGGCAGGCTGTTCCTCAACTTTTTAATTTTATCTTTTATCTTAAGTATAAATATCCTTCCGGTTATAAATCCGATAGGAGAGAACAGTAAGAAGCAGAGTGAGTCCTATAAAATATAGGAGATGCCAGTAATCTATTGAATATGCCGGATTAATTGCATCAACATTAGCAAATCTGAACGGACTCATGTAACCCAGTTTTGAAGCTCCTTCAGTAATCTTTGAAAGAGTGTAGATAAAATAAAAAATCAGAACCAGCCCGATACTGAAAGTTGTTATTGGCTTAGCTCTTTTAATTAGTGTTGACAGAAACAGTCCTATAGCCCCGAAAAGGATATTTAACAAGAATGTATAAAGCGACAGAATCAGGAACGCTTTGATACTGAAAGGTGCTTTCTTAACAAGTTCCATACATATGAACCCTGCGAATGCAGTTACGAAGTTCAGTACGAATACATAAATATATATGACAGCCAGCTTGCTAAGGAAAATATTACCGCGCGTAAGCGGACGCGTAAGCAGATACTCTGCCGTTTTATCATATTCTTCTTTAAGGAGGATATTTGAAGAAAGCACGATGGCAAAAATACTTCCAAGCACCATCATGTAAATGATATTGTTAACAGAGTAAAATCCAAGAACTGAAAGCAGGTCGGAGAAATTTGAAATACCCTTGAACTGAAGAGCACCTTTAGGAATAAGGCTCAGCATCCCTGCCACCTTTGACTGGTTCTCCATAAATGTTCTGTAAACCGACATGGTAAGGACAATAAGTAAGGTTATTACGATCATCCAAATCATGAGGCTCACTGCATTTTTCCTTATCTCCATTAAAAAGAGATTCCTGTTCATTTAACTTATGCCTTAATTTTTGTAATAGTGAAGGAATATTTCATCGAGTGACGGTTCTTCGATCATCAGGTTAATTATCTTCTTTCCCGATAGATAAGCAACAAGATCGTTAATATTGCCGGGGTACATAAAGGATATTATATTGGCCGGTCCGGTGATTACATTTTCAATGTCAGGGATATTGAAGTTCAATACATTCACACTGTCATCGAATTCGATAGAAATCTTTTTTAATTGTTTTTTTCTCAGGTTGTCTATGTCTTCCATCTGGATGATTTTTCCTTCTTTTATAATTGCCACTCTTTTACAAAGCATTTGAACCTCACCGAGTATATGTGAAGAGAAAAAGATGGTCATCCCTTTCTTATTCTCAGATCGTAACAGTTCAAAAAAAACTGACTGCATAAGGGGATCAAGTCCTGATGTCGGCTCATCCAGTATCAGCAGCTTAGGATTATGAAGCAGGCTCTGAACGATTGAAACTTTTTTACGGTTTCCAAGGGAGAGGTCAGCAATTTTCCGGTTCAGGTCGAGTTCAAACATTTCTGAGAGCTCCGATATCCTTTTCTCGCTATTCTGAACTGTATAAAAATGAATACAATAGCTTAGAAATTCATGAACATTCATTGAGGAATATGCATTGGCATCGGAAGGTATGTAACCAACCTGGTGCTTGATCTTCTTAGTGTCCCTTATAACGTCCATTCCCATTATTCTTGCACTGCCTCCGGTGGGGAAGATCAAGTTCATTAATATTCGGATTGTAGTTGATTTGCCGGCTCCGTTGGGACCTATAAAGCCAAAGATCTCTCCTTCGTCTATCCGGAGATTGATATTTTCAATTCCTCTGGCTTTCCCGTAGGATTTTGAAAGATCCGTAATATCGACAACAGGTGAACTCATGGCGTACAGGTTTGGTTCCTTGCTCGTGGCAAGACTATTTCTGACTGCAAAAGAATTGGATTTTAAACTATTGATTCTAAAAATTATTTTCTTCTTTCCAGCATTAATTCCAGATCTTCTTTTAATGACGAAAGATCTTCTTCATGTTCAACCTCCTGAGATATTATTGTAAGAATAATATTATAGGTAACAGGATCTCCTTCCCGTGTTATATCCAGGAGGTCATTGTAAACGCGAATTGCACACTGTTCGCCCTTAATATTCTGGTTTAATATCTCTTCAACGTACGGATCATTCGGAATATCGTATCCGCAATTTGTTAGTTTAAGCCAATCAGAAGGCGATAAGACAGGAGTGCCTTCAAGCTGAATTATTCTGGTTGAGAGTAATTCTGCATGGCTCAGTTCCTCCGTTGCATGAACGGTAAGTTCAGCAATAACAGCATCTTTCATCGGACCCTTGACCACTTTAGCGCCGATCCAGTATTGGTAATAGGCAAGCCATTCATCAGATAAGGCTTTGTTCAATAAGTTGATTAATTCATCAACATTCATTTTAACGATTGATCTTCCTTTTTGTCCCATAATGATTTGATTTACAGAGTTTATATTTTAAAAATTGTGCCAATCTGACCAACAGGAATGCTGTCTTTGTTTTTCGAAGTACTGCTTTCCTGAAGCAGTTGTGAGTTTTTTATCTTTCATGAATATCGTTTTATTTTTTTGTCAATCTTATCAGTAAACTTCCCGATTATCTGAAGTTTTACATCTTCAATTTTAAACCCGGGGATACCTTTTTTTTCAAAGTGATTTTCCAGTATTTCATTTAATTCATCATCCAGATAATCCTCTATTCTGTCCGAATCAGAAGCATATAAATGATGATGTTTTTCCAGGAATGCATCATATCTCATAACATCTTTTTCTGTTTTTACTTTTTTTATTAATCCGTTTTCAACAAGAGCATCGAGCACTTTATATACTGTTGCAGTAGCTATATTCGGATGGTTTTTCCTGATATATTCAATAATATTCTCAGCAGTGGGATGATTGTTATGTTTAATTATGGCTTCCAGAATAGCTATCCTCTGAGGAGTTATCTTAAGTCCTTTCTCAACCAGCTTATTCTTTACCTCTTTGATCTTCATGCTGCATTATTTGTAAAGGAGAATGATTCTCTTTTAATAATTATCAAATTTAAGATATTTTTTGAAGAAAATCAAATTTATGAAATACTATTTTTTATTGCAAGTGGATAGTTAGATTGTACACTCTGTCAGGTTTATTTATTCCAGTCACTTTGTTTCAACATTTTTTTATTTAATAAGTTTAAGCGTAACTTAGCTGAAATTTCCTTGAAACATGCTTTATATCAATGCTCGCATCGTAATTTTCTTTATAATATTGTTGCTCATCGATCTATATGCTTTCCAGGCATTTCGATTTGCAACCAAAGGCTACCCGAAGACGGCAATTCGTTGGATACAGACCATCTATTGGTTTATTTCATGCTTTTGTTATGGGTTAATTGTTTTTACGCGATTATCTGACTGGCATAGCTGGAACATATATTTTAGAACATACAGTATCGCCCTTCTGATTATTCTCATTCCTTCAAAAATTATTCTGGTCTTGTTCGTTCTTATTGATGATTTAGTCAGATTCTTCCGCTGGTTAATTATAAAGATTTCATCCTGGTTTAAAAGGACAGGTCACAAAGAAAATGCCCAACATGCTAATACCCTGAGTCGTTCTGATTTTATTATAAAGATTGGTTTAGTTGTGGGTTCAATTCCATTCTTCAGCTTGATATATGGAATGGTGTTCAATCCATATAATTATAAGGTAAGAAAGTTGAGACTCATTTTACCTGACCTGCCGGTTTCATTCGATGGTTTTAAAATAGTTCAGGTTTCCGATATTCACACAGGCAGCTTTTTAAGTACTGAACCACTTACCCGCGCTGTTAGTCTGATTAATGAGCAAAAACCTGACGTAGTATTTTTTACGGGTGACCTCGTTAACTCCTATCATAAAGAAGCTTTGAACTACATAGATACTCTGAAAAAAATTCAGGCAAAATATGGAGTAATGTCCATTTTCGGAAACCATGATTATGGTGACTATTATAAATGGGATAATCCGGAAGCAAAAGAGAATGACATTCAGGAGCTAAAAAAAATTCATGGCCAGCTGGGATGGAAGCTGCTTTGGGATGAACACCATCATATTGAACAAAATGGAGAAAAAATTACTGTTATCGGGGTTCAGAATATCAGCGGCCATGGTTTTACCAGTTATGGCAGTATGGAAAGAGCCACAAAAAATATCAACTACAGCCCTGTTAACATTTTACTGTCACACGACCCTTCTCATTGGAGGAAAGAAGTAATCAGTAAGTATCCCAATATTAACCTTACCCTATCGGGACACACACACGGAATGCAATTTGGAGTGGAAATACCTGGTTTCAAATGGAGCCCGATCCAGTATATATATAAGGAATGGGCCGGCATGTATCAGGAAAAGAATCAGTATTTATATGTAAACAGAGGGTTGGGATTTATAGGTTACCCGGGGAGAGTTGGAATTTTGCCTGAGATTACAGTAATTGAATTAAAAAAGAAAGAAATGTAAATGCTTGAGTATTTAAACATATTTACCATCGATAATAATGTGTTTGAAATGAATTCTTGAGCATAGCTGGAAAAGCTAGTGGTCTTGACTATATGTTTGAGGGCTTAAATAGCCATCGGGAATATGCATAATTACTCCTATAATTTATATTGTAAATGAATTCAAAACTGAAAATTCAAACCTCTAAAGAAAGAAAAGGCAGGCATTGGATAATACCGGACGGTTTCATACTTCAGATTTAGAAAGTTATTACCACTTAGATATATTTCAGCAGACTTCCAAAATAAATAGGAAATTTTTGTATTCACACTTAATAATAAGAGTTTTTAATTGCGGCAATAAAATCAAGAAATATTGACCTGATTATGTTTAATATCTGTAGGATAGACCGAAAAAAAACGATTTTGATGAAGTATCTTTAAGACCGTAATATATTCCGGTATCAATTTTTATTTTTTCAGTCCATTCATAAATCAGGCCACCGTTTAAAAAGTACTCAAAGCTTTTAAGTTCATTATCCCTGGAAATTAAATTTTCAACAAAAAAACTAATATTTCTGATTAAAGGATGACCGAAAGTTGCTGTGGCCGATAAGTCAGGATGATAGCCATTTCTTAATTGATTATCTGCAAGATCAATTTCAAATTGAGCTCCAAAATCCCAGTCGTTTGTCAGTGTCAGAGCAAACGGGAGAATTACGCCACCGGTGACTTTTGAATTAGAATTTGTAGGAATGTTTAAAAATGGGATAATTGCCAATGCTGTTTTCCCATGATCATTTCCCCATAAGTTTTGCTTCGCTCTGAGTACAATGTTGCCAACACCTGATTCCTTTTTGGTTGAACTGCCTTCTATAACTTTTTCGGTCACAAACGATTCAAACACAAGTTGCAGATCCAGAGAATTAGTAATCCCAGCCTTAAAATTAAATGCATTATACTGGTTGCGTATGGTTTTTATTCCATCAATTGTTGAATGGTCAGATTTAAAAAGATCTGTTTCAATTTGAAAATGGCCTGCATCAACAGAATATGCACTTTCAGTGACATCAGGACGATCCATTTCAAAACTCCTCATCAGTTTTACTGGGGTCGGGTGAAAAAGATTATAACTGTTTTTTGTCGAATCCTGTGGAATTCCAGCATTGCATAAATAAGTCAAAGTCAATATCATCACCGAGGCAAAGAATCTTAGCATTATTTTAGCTGATTATTAATAATGGTATTTTAGTTTTATGCCTTACTGAATCAACGGTTGTCCCAAATACAAGATCCTTAAATCCTTTATGACCGTGAACTCCCATTACGAGCAAATCTATATTTTGACTTCTGATTATTTTTGTTATCTCCTTTGCTGCATTTCCAAAACCAATTTGAATATTTGCCTTGTAACCTAATTCTTTAAGATCAGTCTGATACTTAACCAGACTATCCTGATCCAGGTTAGTTTCGTAATCCCTTGTGTTTTTACCCAGATATCTGGCAGCAGCGCTTTCCACGATATGTATAATAGTATAATTTGCCGACTTTCCGCCCTGATTTATTGCATTCTTTATTAATTTCAGATCATTCCCGGTAAAATCGATTGCAATTCCAATGTTGTTATATTGGATAGATGGTCCTGATATAAAGTTTTCCGCCTGTCCATGCGGTAATTGCGATATTTTTTCTGTCTTAGATGTAAGAAAAGGATGTATAAAAACATATCCCAAAAGAGCAAAGCAGGCAAGGATAACTGGTATTACAATTGCATAGATGATAATTTTATTGTCAGTTGCATTATTTATCCAGCCGGAAATTTCATCAATAACAAGGTGAATATTAAGATATACAATTATTGCGGCACTCGTCCAGGCTAGAATTTTTACCCATAATTTTATTGTAAATTCTTTCATATATTTTTTATCGGAATTAAAATGGATAAGCGGAATAACAGCAAAACCCAACTGAAGACTCAATACTACCTGGCTTAGAATTAAAAGGTTTCCCAAAGCTTTATCTCCGAAGTAAATAATTGTGAGTAATGCCGGGATAATAGCAAGTAACCTTGTGATTAAGCGTCTAATCCAGGGTTGAATTCTAAAATTCAAATGCCCTTCCATAACAATCTGACCAGCTAAGGTACCAGTAATTGTTGAACTTTGCCCTGAGGCAATCAAAGCAATCGCGAAAAAAGCAGGGGCGGTTTTTCCGAATAATTTGTTTAATAAATTAGACGCATCCTGAATTTCAGCAATATGAAAATATCCATTGACATAAAATGCTGCGGCTGCAAGTACTAATATTGCAGTATTTACAAAGAAAGCCAGGTTAAGTGCAATTGAAGTATCAAAGAAATTCATCCTTATTGCATTTTTAATACCTTCATATGTTTTGTCAAACTTTCGGGTTTGAACCAGCGAAGAATGCAAATATAAATTATGAGGCATTACTGTTGCGCCTATAATGCCAATTGCAATATATAATCCATCACCAGTTAATTTAGTCGGAATAAATCCTTTTACTATATTACCATAAACAGGAGCAACGATAAACATTTCAACAATAAAAGATAGTCCGATAATGAAGACCAGAGAAACAATAAAGGCCTCCATTGTTCTAATCCCCCGGTTAATTAAAAAGAGAAGCAAAATAGTATCAAACGCGGTTACGCTTATACCCCAAATCAGCGGAAGGCCAAATAATAAATTCAGTCCGATTGCCATTCCGACTATTTCTGCGAGGTCACAGGCTGCAATTGCAATTTCAGCTAAAATATATAATGGAATGTTTGCCCATTTAGGATAGGCATTTTTTGAAGCCTGAGCTAGGTCCATACCTCTTACTATCCCAAGCCTGGCACTAAGCGACTGCAGAAGCACAGCAATGAGGTTTGACATAAGTAATACCCATATCAGTTTATACCCGAATTCTGAGCCTCCTGCAATATCTGTTGCCCAGTTGCCGGGATCCATGTATCCCACACTTACCAGATAAGCCGGGCCAACAAAAGCAAATAATCTTCTCCATCCCTTACTATCTGTACGTACAGTAGAATGTACTTCACTTAGCGATTCTGATTTCATTGAAAACGATTAATATTTATTATTGACATGTACAAAATTATTAACTTAGAGTAATCTAACAAAAATGTATTATAATTGTTTAAATTTGTTTAGAATAATATAAAATTATGGCATCACAAACTGAGGAGAATTATTTAAAAACGATTTTACTTCTTCTAAGCAGGGAAGAAGTTGCCAGTGCAACAAAATTAGGCAGGTTACTGAATGTCAGTCTCCCGACAGTAAATAGCATGGTAAAAAGGCTTAAAAAGCAGGGTTTAATGAATTATGAAAAATATAAGCCATTATCGCTTACTGCAAAAGGCAAAAAGGAAGCCTTACTGGTCATCCGCAAGCATCGTCTCTCGGAAATGTATCTGAAAGAAAAAATGGGTTTTGGATGGGAAGAAGTACATGAAATTGCAGAACAGCTTGAGCATATTGACTCACCAGTTTTTTTTGATAGAATGGACGAGCTTATGGGTTTCCCGAAAATTGACCCGCATGGATCTCCGATCCCGGATAAAAATGGCAAGATTGCCCAGCAGACCTATAAGCAATTAAGTAATTGCAAATCAGGGGATCATGTGAGATTGGTTGCACTTAATCATGATTCATCTGATTTTCTTACATTTCTTAATAATCATGAATTGCACTTAGGGACAGAACTTGAGGTGAAGTCAATTGAGATTTATGACAGTAGCATGGTAGTAAATTATGAAAGCCATTCTTTTGAAACACTTTCTAAAATTATTTGCGACCGTCTGTTAGTTGAACATTTAAAATCTTAAAATTGGATTGCTTTTAAAAAAATGACAAACGTATGTACTTATTTCTTTAGTATTGGTAAATGTTATCTAGGTGTCCTGTAGAAAAATTCTCAGATAAACAATTATTACTCTAATCCAATAAATGCTGAAGTTATTACTTGAAATTCAGAGTTTCTTTTAACTGAAAACCTATGTTTCTGCCCATGTTATAAATGCCGCTTCTGTCTGACGGGTTATTTGGATACTCTTCAAAATATTTTAACCTGCACATGTCCCTTTGCTCTGGTATGGCTGTAATATAAAGCCCGGGAATACATCTAACCCGGTTGATATTACAGATATAGCTGCTACCATTGCATCATTTTAAAATATTATGTCGCCAAATGCATGTATTGGGAAACCTGTCTTTTAAATGAATGAAAGGGAACAAAATAAACTTCGAAGCTGGCTCACAACACAAATAAATTTCAGAAATGATCGTGAACTTCCTATGGTCGGTTGCAATTCTTTTGAAATAGCCCTAATAATCCAGGGTTATTATACGTCCTTTTGTAAAATTAAAGAACTTATCTTTCTGTGCAACCTGAACACCTTCCATTAAGTCCTCTGGTTTGAAACCTGCTATTTTCAAGCAAGTTGGACAAGCATAAACTCCGACTTTTTTATCCAATAGTTGCTTTATATAAGTTTGAAATGACTCAAAATCAGAGTAGGTCATGTCTTTGGCGCCTTTGACCAATAATTCAACAGCATGTATGTCCATATATACAATAACATCTTTGTCCATCGCCATCATATTTGCCATTTTTAAAGGCATTAAAACGCGATGAGGGTCATTGTAACTTTCTGTTATGTGTATAAATACTCCATCTCTGACAGGATTGGGAGTTTCAATAGCTTTTGCTTCCATGTTGGAAACAGAAGCTTGTTTGGGATTTTGATTACACGACATTAACAATAATCCAGCGATAAATAATAGTCCGAAGTTTTTCATTTTTCAAATTATTTGGTTGAAGTCAATTTTACTTTGTGTATGTTAAACCTCTTTAAAGGAGAAATCTTCTGAAAATTCTGGCAAGAGATATAAATGGCTTATTATGACTTATCGGGTCATCGCGTCTTTACATTCCACCCATAATCTACATACCTCCACCGGAAATCATCAGCCTTGAAAGTAATGTACATGAAACCTCCCTCAAACCCCTTGTTAGGGCCCTTCCACCATGCGCCTGAAACAGTCCTCCCGGTTAAAAAATGGTAAAAAGCTTTTTTTTATAAGCATAATATTATTACTGATCTTGTCTGTTAAAGTTAATATATATATCTTCTTCAGAAAAGAAAAGTGCTAAATCATTTGTCAAAGTGACTCCATAATTTATGCACCTTCACTATTAATTTGATGGAGGCAGTTTTATTTCAAACTCAGAGGCACAGTTAACTTAAAACTTATGTTCCTTCCCATATTGTAGATACCGCTTCTGCCTGAAGGGTTATTTGGGTACTCTTCAAAATATTTTAACCTGCTCAGATGAGATTGATAGGCAACATCTGTTAGATTATTCCCCAAAATATTAATACTGACCAGAACCTTTCCCTTACTGTTGGTTATGTCAGTACCTATACCAGCGTTATAGAGAATGTAACCGGGAGTTGGAGTTTCTGTATTGTCGGCAGAATAAATCCTACTCTGCCTTGCATAACATTCCACACCTATCTTTAAATATACTGAGCTAAAATGCTTTGACTTACTTTTGATATTAGCACGTAATTCGGTATTTGTATGTAACGGTGGAATGAAGGGCAGATATTTTGAACTATCGGTGACATGAATACCATTTCCCCCTTTATTTAATGCATATACAACTGAGATAGAATTCTCAAAATGAAGCCAGTCATAAGGATGGATATCGAGATTTGCCTCCCATCCATATAATTGTGCTTTCGCCTGTTGAAATTTAAATGTCTGATTACCTTTTATTATTATTGAATCTTGACCAAGATGATTAAGTATTTTCTGATTAAAGATATAATTTGAAATTGTGTTATTAAAGATATCCAGATTACCGCTGATATGATCAGATATATAAGAAACCCCTAAATCTTCCTGAAGACTGAACTCGGGTTTAAAACCGGTATTTCCAATCTGGTAAATCAATGTGCCGGGATGAACTCCGTTAGCAGATATTTCAGCTATATTTGGAGCACGGAAGCCACGGGCAATATTGGCTTTTACAATTAACTTCTTTGTAATATTATAAGTTGCACCAAAACTGGCTGATAGACCTGAAAAGGTATGGTTAAAACTATAGAAAGGATGATCTGCTTGTGCAGTATCGGGCAAACTTACCTGCATATCAAAACCAGTCAGCGGGTTAGGGCGTGTATACATCGCATCATTTCTGAAGATACGAGTATCATACCTTGCACCTCCACTTAAATCCAGTTTACCAATTGTTTTTGTTATCAAAACAAACGGTCCGATGTCAAACTGGTTATAATCCGGAATAACAAATTCAGTTCCTTTGTTGGCATTACTCTGGTACATGCCATTAAAACCTATCGTACCTTCCCATCCATTAGATTCAGGGAGAGAGTATTTTACATCATAAGTAAAGGTTTTCAGATCCAGGTAAAGTCCAGGAATATCAGGATACTGAGGATGGCTGAACTCCCGACGTATACTTTGCTGATATCCTAATATCAGACCCAGCTTACCTTCCCCGATTATGAATTCATTTGAAGAATATAAGCGATAATGCTGCACATGCTGGTGTAAAACGGCAATTTTATAAGAACTTAATTCTGCGTCAGATACTATTGGTCTGAAAGTGTCTGCTTCGGTAATTTGCTTTGTAAATTGCCGGGTAGTTGAATCGCGACTTCCATCAGGAATTTCCTGTAAGTCATTAAATAAAGAAAAGTTAAGATCAGAATAACCCCATTGCTTATGCAGGCCAACATAACCGCTAAGGTCAGTTTCATTAAAAGCTGTACCATAAACACGACCATCGAACTTATTCTGATAATTCGTAGCTTGTTTATGTGATACCACACCTCCCCACACAACCCCGTTCTTATTACCAGCCAGAGCAGCATGAGCAGCTATGAGACCATTATTTGTCTGGTAATTTGTTTCTACATGTCCGTTTATTGTGCCATCAGGAACCGGTTGTGCAGGTAGCATATTAACAACACCTGCCAGAGCATCAGAGCCATAGATTAAACTTGCAGGACCTTTCACAATTTCAATTCGGTCCACCGCATTTTCATCAATTTCAATACCATGTTCATCTCCCCACTGTTGTCCTTCCTGCCTCACACCATCAAACAGAGTTAAAACCCGGTTATACCCCAATCCGTGAATAAATGGTTTTGATACATTCGGACCTGTTGTTACTGCACTGACTCCAGGAAGTTTGGAAATTGCGTCAATGATATTAGTATTTAAATTTTGTTGTAATTCCCGACTGCTGACAGTTATCATTGGAACCGGTGTTCTTGTTATTTCAGTTGCCCTTGAAGCACCTGTAATAACAACTTCGTTCATTTCCGTTATGGCTTGTTCCATGACAAAATCCTTCGATGAAGTAGTTGCCAGGTCTATATTTTCAATGATAGATTTATATCCAAGAAAGCTGATCTGGATAATAACTTTTGTCTTGGGAAGATTATCAATTTTATAGAAACCGTCTTTATCTGCAATTGTTCCTGTCTTAAGTTCAGGAATATAAACTGTTGCTCCGGGAACAGATTCTCCCGTTATATTGTCAGTAATTTTTCCGGTTATTTTGTTTTGAGCGTTAATGGTAACGTACGACAAAATCATTACCAAAATGATCAGTATTCTTTTCATTATATTACGTATTGAATGTTAAACAAATTTTAAAAGACCCCCTAAACGAGGCTGCATTTCAAATTTGTATAACAGGTGGTCCACGTAATGAAAATGAAAATTGAGAAGGATTTGAATAAAATTGTGATTTGTAATTATTAGAGTAATTATCAAGAGGGTTTTCCTTTTGATAATCTACATTTTCAGACCTTGAAAGAAAAACAGAGAATTCGAAATTGCATATAACACACCTATCATGGAGAATATGGAAATGTTTTTCATTTTGGGCCTTACATTCAAATTGTTCATGATGGTGTTCAGCTTTAACTATAGAAGGCAGAATAAAAACCAGTAATAACAGTAAAGAAGTAATATTTTTGAATCTTCTAATCATGCATTGTTCGTTCTGTTATGTCTAGGTGTAATTCATTATGCTAAACAAAGGTCAAATCTAATTGTTTTTGATTGATTAAAAAATAGTCGTATTCAGTTCATCTTAATTTGAAGAACTTGCTTAATCAGAAAAAGCGAGGGCATTTGGCTCTTTTTGGTTTTGCAAGTGTGAGGGATTGTGTATCATGCAAAAGCAAATGTGGCAAATAAGTGGTTTTTTTGATTACGGGATACAAAACTACCCTAGTATTCTTTGACAGAAGATAATTCAGAATTATTCGACTGTAAAAGCAAGTGTCTTCTGCATTATGTTTCCATCGGTATCGACAACTGTGAAATAATATTTCTCGGTGCCTGTCTGGTTCCGGACTGTAAAGGTTACATCTTTATCATAGAGGGTATTTTCATCCAGAGGAATTGTAAAATTCTGTATGGTTATGGTAGAAGAGGCTCCATCATAAGAAACTGAAACATTGTATGTTTTAAGATTATTTTCTGCCTTAGTTGCCAGAATACCTACCGTTAGAGATGATCCTTTGGAGATTGTTGCATCCTGAGAAGTATATCCGGCGCCGGTTTTGAGTTCAATGGAGGGGAGAGGTTCCTGTTCTCTTTCACAGCTAATAAATAAGAAAAGGAAAAAGACTATTATAGGTGGCAGAGTCCTTTTTTTCATAACAAGGATATTAAGGTTTAATTTAATTTTATTTTTTTTAATATTCGGAAAATTAAAATTGCCATCCCACATTCAATACTATATTTCTTCCCATATCGTTAAGTCCGTAATATTTGAGCCTCGACAGAAAATCGTAATATTTTTGGTCAGTCAAATTCCGGCACGATAGCAGGATGCGGACCGATTTGAAGCTTACCCCGGCGCCGGCATTTATGAGCCAATAACCCGGGGAAGGAATTTCATAAATGTCGGTATGATCCTGCTTTTGAGTATAGTTTACTCCAAAAGATATAAAGGCATTTTGATATTTGGAACTTCTTGCGGGCAGGAAATATTTGCTGTCAAATAAAAAACGATTGGCGGGAGTGAAGGGTAACCATGAACCGTCATCCCGTTGCGCATCAAGGTAAGAGTAATCAAGAGAAAGACTGAAATGCTCTTTATTTTCAATGCTTGCTCCTGCTTCAAATCCCTCTAAAGTAGCATTGGTTTGCTCATATCGAAAGAGATTAAACCCAAACAATTCTTCATTGGTAGGGCGGAGGTAAATATAATTATGGAACCTATTCCTGAAAAAGGATCCCCTGAAAGTAAGCCATTTGTAATGCCACGATGCTGCAATATCAGCATTCAGACATTGTTCAACCTTCATGTCAGGATTACCTACATACCAGTTGGGGGTACCTTCATGTAAACCATTGGCTGACAATTCAGCCAGATTCCCGGTTCGGAATCCTGAACTCAGATCAAATTTCAGCAGGAGATTCTTAAAATTAAGGCTTTCACCCAAAGAACCGTTCAGATTATTGAACCCCCTGTTAAATGGAGTCAGTTCAATTGCCGGAGATATTTGAGATCCGGTTTGATGAGTGTTGACTTGCCTGTGATCATATCTTAGTCCGGCTTCAAAATTTCCATTCAACTTTCCTGATTGCTGTCGACGGTTTACATAACTAAAGACAGAAGCTTCTGCAGTTGAGGCATCAGGTACTATTATACGGCTGGCATAGTTCTTATTTGTCTGGAACATTCCTGCAATTCCATTATTCATGGTCCAATTATGATTCAACTGTTTCCGTATTGATGTATTCAAAGAAAAAGTATTCAATAGTAAACTAAGGTCAACTTCATCTGAACGCTCCTGTTCCTGACGTATATTATTCTGAATTCCCATTGTGACATTTAATTCAGTTGTTTCATTCAGGTGAATGGAATTTTTACTGGAAAATAATAGAAATAATACTGTATAATGTGCTTCTTCAAATTCTCTGCTTAGACGTGGTTCTGCACTACCTTCATGTAGATCGGCAGAATCGGCAATGAAACCAAATTCATTGTAAGAAGCCAGTATCCGGTTTTCAGATTTAAAATGTTCATGCTGCACAATATAACCCAGGTTAACGTTATAAAGAGCAAAACGGGTATTGGGAACGCGATTCCCTGCCCCGTCAGAATAATCAGCATGACTCTCAATGCCGGTTCTCAGCAGAAATGTATTTTTCCCTGATTTCTTAAACCCATAATCTATTCCGGCACCGTAAGTGTTACTGAATAATTTAAAATTCAGATTTTGTTTTGTAGTTCCAGGTTCGGGTAAATCCTCCTCAACGATATTCACTACACCACCCATAGCATCAGAACCGAACATTAATGCTGCAGGACCTTTGATCAGCTCTATCCGCTCGACTCCTACATCGGAAAGTACCAGCCCATCTTCGTCTTCCCATTGCTGATCTTCGAGTTTCACACCTGCCACATTGATCTGAATACGGTCACCATATAATCCGCGAATAACAGGTTTGGAAATTGCTCCTGTAGTTATCTGGCTCACACCGGGAAGTGTGGCAATTGCTTCGGACAGGGTTTGTGCTCCTTTCTCTTTCATCTCAGTATTGGTAAGGGCGACAATTTCTCTGCTGGTAGAATTGAAGGTAGGTTTCTTTTCAGTTACATAAACAGAATTTAATACAATCGTCTTCACAGAATCCGTTTGGGCGCTTACTTCGATGGCCCGGAAGATTATTACTGCAAAACACACAAAAATCTTTACCAAATTACTTCTCATTTTTTCAAATAGTTATCTGGGGTTTAGTTATACCATCTACAGCTTGTGACTAAAGCTTTCGCAACAATATGCTTTTTTTTATCGTTTCTTGGCAACCACTAAATATCCAAGGCCATCATATACCTCATTTTCTTTTACATCGTAAACTGAATCGGGAATCATAGGGTGAGGCTTTGCAAAACCGGGGTTTATTTTCACCATTAGCTTTTTTCTGCGTTCATTCCTGTAATTCTCTGAGAAACCCTCGTCTCCCCAACTTACGATGCCGTCTTTTCTGACAACCCGGATAAATTCGCTGATAGCTTTTTGAGGATCGTTAAACAGATTTACTCCGCCAAAGTGATACAATGCATCAAAACTATTATCGGCAAAGGGCAGGAACTGTGCATTTCCATGTATCAGCTCAACATTAAGGCTCTCATTTCGTTTCTGACATTGCCGTAACATTCCCATTGAGAGATCGAGCGCCACCAGTTCTCCTTCTTCGCCAATGTCATTTCTCAGGAATTTCTGGAACACTCCAGGACCGGGAGAAACCTCCAGTACCTTCATGCCGGGTTTTAATCCAAGGAAAGATATAATCTGTTTTCTTCCCTTAATCATATCCACGCCAACAAGCAGTTTTCCCATTACTCTCTCATTCAGATCGTAAAGCGGTGCCAGCAGATTATAGAATTTGTTGTATTTTGCATCATCACCACCTAAATCGTCGGGATAAACAATTGATAAAATATCATTTTTTACTTTGAATACTTTCGCACCCGACTCATAATTGCTTCCATTGTATTTCAACTTATTCAGGGTCTCCGGACATCTTAATCTGTCAATTAACCAATCAGTGTACATAGCAGGACTTTATTAATTTGTTAATATCACTTTAAACCAAAAGTAAAGAGATATCTTAAACATCAATATATATTTTAGGTGAACATCTCATTTTTACCGATAAATGGAGGGTGGTAAGCATAAAAAAAGGGGTGTAAATACACCCCTGAACAATCTCAATCAGTTAAGATTAAAGACCTTTGTTAAGAGCGGGAGCTGCTTTGAATTTTACAACTTTTTTAGCTGGAACGTTCAGTTTAGCACCAGTACGAGGGTTACGAACTACTCTTGCACTTCTTTTGTCAACTTTGAATGTACCCAGGCCGGGGAGCTGAATTCTCTCACCTTTTTTCATTGATTTTCCAAATGCCCCAACGAATGCGTTTAAAGCCTTGCCTGCATCTTTAATAGAAAGACCTGCATCAGCAGCGATTGCATTAACTAATTCTTTTTTTGTCATAATACAAAGATTTAAATGTTAGACCAATCTTACTAATTGAATACAAATTTATTTTTTTTATATTCATGTGCAAATTTATTTTGCCGTTTTTCCAGAAATAGTGCCGCTTTTAGGTTAAAACAGCCATATTTTTGTATGAAATTAAGGTTTTTGTTATAATAACGCAACCCCTCACTAATCTTCAGCTTCAGAACCTTTTTAAAGAAATTTTGTTCATAATCTGTTCATAAAAAATGTATCATATTGTATATAAGGTACATACGTAATTTTTTCAAAAAAAATCTCTAAAAACAAAAAAATATTATCTTTGCGGCGGAGAAATGGCAGAGCGGTCGAATGCGGCGGTCTTGAAAACCGTTGAACTGTAACCACGGTTCCGGGGGTTCGAATCCCTCTTTCTCCGCATAACAAATTGATCCCTCGGCGAAGCCGGGGGATTTTTATTTTCAAATGGCCGAGCCAGGCTTACCTGAGCGAGGGCAGATGAAAATAAAAGGACCTATGAACGAAGTGAATAATGGATCAATTTGAGATGCAAGGTTCTCCCCTAAGGGATCGCGAGCGGAGCGAGCAATCCCTCTTTACCAAAGCACCAGAGAAAGCTAGCTTTCGAAAGGTGCTGAAGGGAAAACAAAAAACCGAATGGTTTGATCAGATTGTCTTGAAGCTACCCCTATGGGATCACGAGCGAAGCGAGCAATCCCTCTTTACCTCTGTCTTATCTGGGAAACAATGTATCGGGATTCTGATTATGCCGTACAAAAGCCTCTGCAAATTCACAGTTTAGTTCTATTCCGCGGAATCTTTGTATTTTGGATTGAATGTCCAGATACCAGCCTTCAGGTTGCTGACTGGCATGTGCCATGCATGCATCATTCTTTTGTTTTATGACAGTACCTATATTAATGTAATTTGTAGGTGAGAAGTTCTGAGTTTCATTTCCAGAGGTTACCTCATAATAGTAAAGAGAGAAATTTTTACCCATATTAATCCATGCATCATAAGCTAAAACCGAGCAGATGCGATGATCTCTGTGGCTGTCAATCGGCCACTGGGTAAATACAATATCCGGATTTTCTCCTCTAATAAAATTATTCATCTCAGCATACCTGGTATTAGTTATTTCAGAATTTCCATCTGTTTGTTCGAGAAACTCCGCTCTGCAATTCAATATTTTGCATGCTTTCAAAGCTTCCTCACTTCTTATATGCGCCGCCACTTCATAGGATTTCCCCTGAACTCCTGCTTCTCCCCGGGTAAGATATGCAGAAACAACCTCATGGCCTTCAGCAGTTAAAAGAGCTATTGTTCCCCCACATCCGCATTCGGGATCCCCGGGGTGAGCACCAACAACAATTATTTTAAGTTTGCTGCCTGAAGGATTGGTTCTCCCTGAAAATTTTGAAATTGAAGGTGTCCCAAGCAGGGAACCGACTGCTGACACACCTGTTATTCGTATCATATTACGTCGGGAAATGATTTTCATGACTACACTTTAATTAATATGCAATCAAATTTAGAGAATAAATCAGTCTGTTCATCATTTTGTCTTTATGAAGATTTGTAGCATCGAGCAGGAAATCATTCTCTATGCTTTAAAAAAATAATGTTGGATACAGGAAATAAGTCTTTTTGCAGGTTTCCCTGATGGTAAAAACGACCTTTATTTAAAATAAATCTGAATTGTAAAGAATATTGATTCTAATTTTGCGTTTTAAATTCATCCTTTAAATCACTCACTTTGGTTGAATTATTCCATAATTTCGAATAAAATGTTAAAAGATTTTCAACTTTACTCTAATTCTTAAAAATTCTTAAAAATATTTACTATTTTTGGACGTGAAATCATTTGCCAAATCAACAATTAGCACATGAATTGCATTATAGTTGACGATGATATACTGACTTGTAAAATCCTGGAAGGATATGTGAGCAAATCAACCTCTCTCAATCTGGTTGGTGTATTCAGTGATTCCGTGGCCGCCAGGGACGTATTGACAAAACGAAAGGATATCGACCTGGTAATTCTTGATATTCAGATGCCTGAATTGAATGGTTTTGATTTTATACGGAGTCTCGATTTTCCTCCAAATATAATAATTGTATCATCTGCTGAGGAATTTGCCTTGAAAGCATTCGACTTCAATGTTGTCGATTATCTTCTTAAACCGGTAACTTATGGACGCTTCTGTAAAGCTATTGATAAGACAATCCGATATTTTGCCCGGAAAGAGGTGTCCAACAGCGGTGATGAGGAGATCTTTATCAAAAAGGGATCATCGCTTGTTAAGCTGAAACTCACGGAGATTATTTATATAGAAGCTCTGGAAAATTATGTTACCCTGAATACCAACGATGACAGATTCACTATTCATTTTACTATGAAAGCCATCGAGAACCAATTGCCCTCGGGTGTTTTTATAAGGGTTCACAGGTCGTTCATTATTAATAAGAGCATGATCCAGACTATTAAAGAAAATACGCTCGACCTTATCGTGGGAGGTGCAGTAAAAAGCATTCCTGTCGGGAAATCATTCAGGGATTCTCTTTTGAATGATATTAATGTGATGGCCAGATAATCACAAAAACTTCTAATGCTTACCAATCGTCAATTGTTCCTGTTACACCTGGGACAAACTTCAGTTGCTCCAATGATGCTTGAAATAGTCAGGGCTGAAGGTGTTTACATGTATGGACCCGATGGTCAGAAATACATTGATCTTATATCAGGTGTTTCTGTAAGCAATACTGGTCATGGTCATCCAAAAGTAGTTGAAGCAATTAAAAATCAGGTAGATCTGTATATGCACCTGATGGTTTATGGAGAAATTATTCAAAGCCCGCAGGTTAAATACGCAGAACGTCTGGCAGGAATTCTTCCACCGCTTCTGAATTCATGTTATTTTGTGAATTCAGGCAGCGAAGCAGTAGAAGGTGCCCTCAAGCTTGCAAAGAGATTCACAGGTAAAAGCCGTATAATATCTTTCAAAAATTCCTATCATGGAAGCACACATGGTGCTTTAAGCATTCAGGGAAGTGAAAAGTACAGGAATTCATTCAGACCACTCCTGCCGGATACTTTTCAGATTGGCTTCAATGATGAAAAATCACTCGATTGTATTGACAAAAACACTGCCTGCGTTATTGTAGAACCGGTTCAGGGTGAAGCCGGTATCATTTATCCCGAGAATGATTTCCTGTTAAAAATAAGAAACAGATGTAATACAACCGGTGCTTTATTGATTTTTGATGAGATTCAGACTGGTTTCGGAAGGTTAGGTCGTATGTTCGCTATAGACAGATTCGGAGTTATTCCTGATATTCTTCTCCTTGCAAAGGCCCTTGGAGGAGGAATGCCTCTCGGAGCATTTATATCTTCGAGAGAAATTATGTCTGCACTTGTTAGTAACCCATCACTCGGCCATATTACAACTTTCGGGGGTCATCCGGTTTGTTGTGCAGCAGGACTGGCTTCACTGAATGTCATAATCGATGAAAAGCTTGCAGAGAGCTGCGAAGCAAAGTCAACTCTGTTTAGGAAGGAACTTATTCATCCTTTGATATCAGAGGTTAGGGGAGAGGGGCTATTAATGGCAGTTCAGCTCACCGATCCTTCATATATTCAATATGTTATTGCCCATGCACCCGACTATGGAATTGTGCTGGATTACTTTCTTTTCTGCAACAATGCCTTCAGGATAGCACCTCCATTAATTATAAGTGAAGAGGAAATAATTGAGGCTACAATGCAATTGAAGAAACTTCTTGATGATGCAGGAAATTACCCAAAGAATAAATGAAACCATTTATCTTATACCTTTTATTATTTACAGGGCTGTCAACAGGCATCGCCAAAAGCCAGGCGCCGTCAAAGTATACTCCACAGGTACTGGAAGAACTTTTTAACAGACTGGTAGGTAATTATAATGACAGTGCCAGGATAAGGATAAATGATTCTATAAGGATAATCCTGGATGGTTATTCTAAATCCGATTCAGTTTTCACTCATAAATTCACTAATCTGAGATACCTCGGACAAATCACTTCACCCGATTCCCTTTTAAAAATCATTACCTGGAACCTGGTCCTTGAAAATGAACCCGGCAGGTATTATTGTTACTTTATCAGGAAGAGTAATGCAGGGAAAGAAAATAGAATATACAGATTATCAGCTATTTATAACGAAAAGCCGATCAGGACTGATACAACATACAGCCAATCGGACTGGTATGGGGCATTATATTACGATCTAAAACCTTATATAAAGGATAACAAGCAATGCTGGGTACTTCTGGGAATTGATTATGGTAATGCATTTATCAGCAGGAAAATCATTGAAGTATTAAGCTTTACAACGGAAGATTCCATTGTTTTTGGCAGGAAATGGTTTGCTTCGGGAGATGCTATAATATACAGGGATGTCTTCGAATATGCTTCAAATGCAATGATGTCACTGCGATTCAGATCGGATAGTACAATAATTTTCGACCATCTTGTTCCGTTCTCCGCTTCGCATAAAGACGACCGTCAGTATTATGGTCCTGATTATTCAGTTGATGCATTTAATTATGAAGATGGTTTGTGGAAGCTCACCATTAATGTCGATGCAAGAAACCAGGAATAGTAGAATAGCTTGGAGTGAACTAATATGAAGAGTACTTAAAGTTGAAAGAAATGATTATTAGAAAGTTTATAATAACTTTAGGCACTCAAGGCACTTTTAACTGCTATGGCAAAGAATATTAAAACTCACCTTTTCTGTTATGACGATCACAGGGGTTTCACTGAGGATGTCAGGAAAAGATTTACAGATCTGTCAAGGTATACAGTAGAATCTTTTCAGACACAAGAGGAGTTTCTTTCTTCGCTTGAAGCAGCGAAGGAACACAATTTCTGCAAAGTTGCAATTCTGGGTCTTCACGATACGAAGGAACAGTTCGAAATGATTGACAGGCTTGCGGCGGAAGTAAAAAAAATCGATGCCAAAACAGGCCTGATACTGCTTGGTCCACCCGATAAGATGGAGATGATCAGGAAAACAGTGAGGTTTAATATTGATGCATATATCCCTAAGAATGCAAATTCGGTACTACGCATTCATAATGCAGTCAAAAAACTGATAAGTGAACATAGTATAGGGATATTCAGAAAAAGAAGCCATATTTCAATTTATGTTCTTCTTGGGTTTGTTCTGATTTCTGTTATATTAATTCTTGTTGCCTGGTTCAGGCTTCCGCAATATTTCTAAATCCAATCACCACGGAGATGGCTTTGTTTTATTTGCCCCCTCTGCTCCCGCTTAGGCGGGATTAATTCTCTGTCTTTCAGTAAATTTATTAAGGTCGCGGAATTAGTCCCCCTTTAGGGAGGGCCGAGCGTTAAGAACCAGCCCGGTGGGCTGGTTTAGAGAAGGAGCCAGCTTGCCGCGATGGCTTCGAAGCGGACAGGGGGCAGAATATCAGTGTGACTATTTGTCAGTACACAACTAACGGCACACCTTTTGAAAGTGAACGGGAGATAAAAGATGTATAACTATAAAAACATATTATATGGAAACCGGAAAGATTGGAGTAACAACTGAGAACATTTTCCCGATAATTAAAAAATTCCTTTATTCTGATCATGAGATATTCCTTCGTGAGCTTATTTCAAATGCAGTTGACGCAACACAAAAGCTAAAGACGATGGCTGCAGTGGGAGATTATAAAGGCGAGATTGGCGATATTACAATCCGGGTGTCGGTTGACAAGAAGAAAAAAACAATAACTGTTTCTGACAAAGGTATCGGAATGACCAAGGAAGAGGTGGATAAATATCTCAACCAGATTGCATTTTCGAGTGCTAATGATTTCCTCGATAAATATAAGGATCAGTCAAGTGCAATAATCGGCCATTTTGGTCTTGGATTTTACTCATCATTTATGGTTTCCGATAAGGTTGAAGTCATTACTAAATCATATCAGGACGGCGCCCAGGCAGTAAAGTGGATTTGCGATGGCAGTCCGGAGTTTTCAATTGAAGATGTTGAAAAGGAGAATATCGGCACCGATGTTATATTACATATAGATAAGGAGTCGAAGGATTTTCTTGAGGAGAGCAAGGTTGAACAGTTACTTAAAAAATACTGCAAGTTTCTTCCTGTTGAAATAGCATTCGGAAAAGAGAAGGAATGGAAGGACGGAAAATCTGTCGAAACCGGAAAAGACAAAATCATCAACAACACAAAACCTGCATGGACTTTGAAACCGGCTGACCTGAAGGAAGAAGATTATCTTAAGTTTTACAGGGAACTCTATCCTACAGGTGATGATCCGTTGTTTTATATTCATCTTAACGTTGACTACCCGTTCAAACTGACTGGAATTCTTTATTTTCCGAAGATTAAAAGCAACATCGAAATACAGAAGAATAAGATTCAGCTATATAGCAATCAGGTGTTTGTAACTGATTCTGTGGAAGGTATTGTACCTGAATTTCTGACCCTTTTACATGGTGTAATCGATTCGCCAGATATACCACTTAACGTATCGAGAAGTTATCTTCAGAGCGATTCGAACGTGAAAAAGATATCAAGTCATATAACAAAAAAAGTTGCCGACCGGCTGAACGAGATATTTAAAAATAACAGGGAAGAGTTTGAGAAAAAGTGGGACAATCTTAAGCTGTTTATCGAATATGGAATGATAACCGAAGAGAAGTTTTATGAAAAAGCTTCTAAGTTTGCTCTCCTGAAAAACACTGACGACAAGTACTTTACATTTGAAGAGTATGAGAAATTAATAAAAGAGAACCAAACTGATAAGAACAAAACACTCATATATTTATATTCTACAAACAAAACAGATCAGTTCACATATATCGAAAAAGCAAAAAACAAGGGATATGACGTGTTGATTCTCGATGGCCAGCTTGATGTTCATCTAATAAATCAGCTTGAAACCAAATTGAAGGATACGAGATTCGTGAGAGTCGATTCAGATGTTGTTGATAAGCTTATTCAGAAGGAAGAAACACGCGAGTCGAAGTTGTCAGAAGATCAGAAAGAGGATCTTAAGAGTGTGTTCAATGTAAAGGTTAAAACCAAAGAAATATATAATGTTGTCTTTGAGGCTCTTGACGAGAAGGATGCACCTGTAATAATTACCCAGTCGGAATTCATGCGAAGGATGAAGGATATGTCGGCAATGGGAGGGGGGATGAATTTTTATGGTGAGTTGCCGGATAGCTATAACCTGGTAGTCAATCCCAATCATCAGATTGTCAATAAAATTTCTGAAGATCTTCAGACTCAGGAAGGTACCAGGCTGAACGAGAACAATAATGAGAGAAAGAGGATAAAGGGGGAAATCTCCTTCATGGAACAGGACCACAAGAAGAAAAAAGCAGAAGAGATCAGCCAGATTGAAAAAGACGATCTTGAAAATTTGCGAAAAGAACTCACTGGTGTTGAAAATGCAAGAAAAGATATTCTTGAATCATACGGAGCTTCCAATAAAGTAGTTACACAGCTTATAGATCTGGCTTTATTAGCCAATAATATGCTTCGTGGAGAAGAGCTGAGTACATTCGTTAAGAGGAGTATAGAGCTGCTGTAATTTTCTGCCAAGGGGGGCAAAAGTCTCAGATCATCCTTGCAATCTCATTCTTCACATACTCTATAGCCACCCTTGTAGGTTCTTTCTCCAGCTCCATAATTTTTTCAAGCAGCTTTTTACTTAGCACCATACCAGATGAATCGGATGGTAGCTTTTCAACTTCACTATTGATTATTTTAATCATATTTGAACGGGCATTCTTTACAACCTCCCATGCTTGCTGACTCATGTAGATCTGCTGGGACAGATTATGCTCAAATTCGCTCCTTATGGAGTTAAGCATTGCTGTGTGAAGCTGTGTAGCTGTCATATCCGGTGTACTTACCCTGACAAGCAAAGATTCGAGGGAGATCCTTTCCAGAAACAGAACAATTCTTTCGAACGCCTGGAGCTTGATAGGAGTAACTGTCCTGCTGTTCTGGAGTATAAGTTCCTGTCTTCTCTTATCCTGATCGTTCTGTATCATATTTCTGAGAAGGACCCATGCAGTGAAAAACACAATGAGTGCCGGAATAGTAATCTTTAAAACATCTGCCAGTATATCCATTTTTCTCTGTTTTAGATTTATATACAAACTTAAGTTTTTCTTTTTTATTTTCAATCCTTAAAATCTTTCAAGCTGATTCCGCATATTTTTGCCTATTAATTCCTTCGTGTTCCTTCGTGTATACCTTAGTGTTCCTTCGTGGTAAAAAAACATTAACCACAAAGGATATCACAAAGTAACGCAAAGGGAAAAATGGTGAATATCAACTATCGGATTTTCAATTATAGTTCATACTTTTATCGGGTTCTTTTTTATATGGTAACTATATACTTATAAGTATGGAATATTTATCTGACAGAGTAAAATCATTATCAGTCTCCCAGACACTTGCAATGGCTCAGAAGAGCAGGGAGTTAAAGGCAAAAGGCATTGACATTATCAGTCTCAGTCTGGGGGAACCTGACTTTAATACTCCTGATTACATAAAAGAGGCAGCAAAGAAGGCTATTGATGAAAACTTTTCCAAATATCCCCCGGTACCCGGGTATGCAGACCTCAGGGAAGCTATTTCGAAGAAGTTTAAAGAGGAGAACGGGATCAACTATTCTCCTGAACAGATAATTGTATCTGCAGGTGGAAAACACTCACTTATAAACGTTATTTTATCTATTGTGAATCCGGGAGATGAGGTAATTATCCTGGCTCCTTACTGGGTAAGTTATTACGATCAGATCATAATTGCAGAAGGGAAACCTGTTATAATTGAGGCTAAACTGGAGAATGATTTCAAAATAAAACCTGAACAGCTTGAAGCGGCAATTACGAGCAAAACAAGGCTAATCATTTTCAATTCACCATCAAATCCCACGGGGATGGTCTACAACAGGAATGAGATGGAGAAAATAGCCAGGGTAGTAGAAAAGCATGAAGGTGTTTTTATAATTTCCGACGAGATATATGAGCATATAATTTTTACAGGTGAGCATATAAGCATGGCTTCATTTGATTTTATCTACGACAAGGTTATTACAGTCAATGGAGTATCAAAAGGATATGCAATGACTGGTTGGAGGATCGGATATATTGGTGCCCCGTTATGGATAGCAAAGGCATGCAATAAATTACAGGGTCAGTTTACATCTGGTGTCTGTTCTATCGCCCAGCGCGCCGCGTTGGCTGCTATACAGGGCAAAAGCGATACACATCAGGTCATGAAAGAGGCATTTCTCCGCCGGCGCAATCTGATTTGCGGATTATTAAAAGAGATAATAGGAATTAAAGTAAGAATTCCACTAGGAGCATTCTATGTGATGCCGGATATAAGCTTTTACTTTGGTAAATCGGATGGTGTAACCAAAATTACCAATTCTGATGATCTGGCACTCTATTTACTCGATAAGGCGCAGGTAGCAACAGTTGGAGGAGATGCTTTCGGAGCACCTGAATGTTTGAGAATTTCCTATGCTACCTCTGATGAGCTTATTGTAGAAGCTATCAGGAGAATAAAGGGAGCGCTGGAGAAACTGATTTAGAAGACATAATCCATTAACAACACGCAGAAAGCTGTTAACTTTCATTACTGTATTTACGTTTATTTAGACGTTAAATGCCAGAAACCACATATAGTGCAGAGGTAAGGCCTCAATTCCACTACTCTGATTTCTTTCATGTATTTAATAGCTTCCAATGCATCAGCCTGTGAATCATACAATGTCTTTGTGCACGGGGGCCCAATCGGGGAAATCTTATCTGTTTTTGAAAGTTTGTTTTTCACTTAGCGGCTAATACTTATTATACGAAACAGTCTCTGCAGAAGGCTTACGTCTTTTCTCCCTTTGATCACTCAGCGAGTAACCAAGGGTAATGATCAGCTCAACCCGCTTTGATTTTGGTATGTCGAGCAGCTTTCTTAACTGTCTTTCATCAAACCAGCCAATTATGCACGATCCTAATCCCTCTGCCTTTGTCTGGAGACAGATGTTTTCAGTTGCAATGCCGATATCAATCAGAGAATAGTCCTTATTCTTAATTGTTGCTCCGACTTTAGACGACATGTTTGGTTTTTCCCTTACAATAACAAGAATAACCGGTGCCTGGGCAACAAAGCTATTCATCCCGATCAGTTTTGCAGAGGCTGCCTCTGCAACCTTCAATACAAGTTTCTGATCAGTTACAACAATGAATTTCCAAGGTTGTGCATTACATGCAGAAGGGGCCATCCTGCCTGCTTCAACGATACGTTCAAGCTTCTCGTTTTCAACAGGCTTATCACTATATTTCCTGTCGCTCTGACGACTGATTATCAGATCCAGAGTATCTTTCCCATTAATCATTATTAATAATTGTTTGGAAGAAGTTCGAAATAGGCCTCAGGGTGCAGACAGGCGGGACAATTTTTCAAAGGTTTTGTACCGAAGTGTATATAACCGCATTTTCTGCAATACCAGAAGACCTTATCATCGCGCTGGAATACTTTATCCTGCATCACATTCTCAAGCAACTTTCTGTATCTTTCTTCGTGACCCTTCTCGGCCTGAGCAATAGCTTTAAATGCTGCGGAGATATTCTTAAATCCCTCTTCTTCTGCAGTCCTTGCAAAAGAAGGATACAGGTCACTCCATTCTTCATGCTCACCTTCTGCTGCTGCAAACAGATTATCTTTTGTTGATTCAATCTTACCGGCAGGATATGAGGCTGTTATTTCAACCATACCGCCTTCAAGAAACCTGAAAAACCTTTTTGCATGCTGTTGTTCCTGTAATGCCGTTGTAAGAAAAATTCCGGAAATCTGTTCAAAGCCTTCCTCTTTTGCAACCTTTGCTGCAAATTCATACCTGTTCTTGGCCTGTGATTCACCGGCAAAAGCCTTCAGGAGATTTTGTTCTGTTTTTGTTCCTTTTAAACTCTTTTCCATATCAGATAATTTTACTAGAAATTAAATATGAGAAACTTATAATTGTATTTGGCGTAAGATAATTAACGCAAATATAACTATCTTTATTTTTAAATAAATTCTAAATAAAAGTTGATTAGAAATAAACTTATATCAATACAAAGATGATAATCATACTATTTTTTCTGGCGATCATTTTTCTTGTGGTCATTATTGTTGTTTCGTTATATAACAGGCTGGTCAGGCTGAGAAATAACAGGGAGCAGGCTTTTGCCGATGTTGATGTACAACTTAAACTACGACACGATCTGATACCCCAGCTGGTCGATTCGGTTAAAGGCTATATGGGGCATGAGAGAGGAGTCCTCACAGACATTACCGAAGCCCGTACAAATGCCATGAAGGCAACTACAATTAATGAAAAGATTGAGGCGGAAAACAAATTATCTGCTGCTCTTGACGGGTTGAAAGTTTCTGTAGAAGCATATCCCGATTTAAAAGCCAGCCAGAACTTTATGGAGTTGCAGAATGAGATTTCAGATGTTGAAAACAAAATAGCCGCTGCACGCCGGTTCTTTAACTCGGCAACAAAAGAACTCAATGTTGCAACTGAATTATTTCCTTCGAACCTTATAGCAACCCTGTTTAATTTCAGGCGTGAGCCGATGTTTGAACTTGGTGCTCAGAGGGCGGAAGCTGAACAACCTCCTAAAATCCAGTTCTGATATCATGAAATATTTTGGTTTGCAGAGCCAGATTTGGAGGAATAATTCCAATTCGGTACTGTTATTGGTGATGTTTCCTGTCATCTTTTTCGTGCTGACCTGGATGTTCTTCTTTTTCCTTTCTCTGGGATCGGATACACACAAAACAATCAGCCAGATAAATCAGAGCTTTCTTTCAACTGCCCCATTCATAATATTAGGTGTACTTGCCTGGTTTACAGTTGCATGGTTCTCTCATTCAGTCATGATTAAGGCTGCTACCGATTCAAAACCTCTTGCCAGAAATGAAAACAAAAGGGTTTATAACCTGGTTGAGAACCTGTGCATTTCTGCAGGTATGACAACGCCACAAATAAGTATTATTGAGGATGATTCCTTAAATGCCTTTGCCAGTGGAATAGATCAAAAAACATTTTCTGTTTCATTGTCAAGGGGAATAATTGACAAGCTTAACGATGAGGAACTTGAAGCAGTTATTGCACACGAACTTACTCATATCAGGAATCGGGATGTCAGGTTACTGATTGTTTCAATTGTATTTGTCGGGATTTTTGCCTTCATCTCGCAGACTATCTTCAGAACCTTGCAATTTGGAGGGGGCGGAAGAGGCAAAAAGGATGGAGGATGGGCTGTTATAATTGCCCTTCTGCTCGCTCTTGTAGGCTATCTTATCTCATCTCTTTTAAGGTTTGCATTGTCGAGAAAGAGAGAATACCTGGCAGATGCAGGTTCGGCTGAACTGACACACAGACCACTGGCACTGGCATCAGCGCTGAGAAAGATATCTGATGATCCGATAATTGAAGCTGTGAAAAGAAAAGATATTGCCCAGATGTTCATTGAGAATCCACAGGGTAAAGAAAAAAAATCCTCCTTTTCCTTTGGATCATTATTCGCAACACATCCACCGATTAGCAAGAGAATACAATTGCTGGAGCAATTCTAAAGGCGTAACGGCTCAATGGCTCAATGACTCAGGCTTAATGGCTTTTGGTTCAACAGACACCTGCGCCTTTACGCTTTCTTTTTACCGAACTTAAGCAGCTTCGTCTCTTCTCCTCTCCAGATTCTTCTTATATTCTCCCTGTGTGTTACAAGCAATGCTAAACCGACAAGCATTACAAATATTTTAAATAATATCGAAGGAGTATCAAAAAACAGAAAGAGGAAAACTGGAAGAGCTATACCAGCGCTCATAGAAGATGCTGATACAATTCCAGTGATAAATAAGACAGCCAGAAAAACTCCCATGCAACATAAAGTGAGAAGTGGACTTAAAGCCAAAAACACTCCGAATACTGTTGCAACTCCTTTCCCTCCCCTGAATCCGGCAAAAACAGGAAAAATATGGCCGATAATGGCTATTATACCGGTGCCGATCTGCAGGTTAATAAGTAGTGCACTTCCATGGCCAGCCAGGTGAAAAAAAACAGGTAACATTGCAGCGAGCCATCCCTTGGCTATATCGATAAGAAGAACGGGAATACCAGTTGCCCATCCCAATACTCGTATTGTGTTTGTTGTTCCGGCATTTCCACTCCCGCGTTCTCTTACATCGATGTTGTGGAATCGTTTTCCGATCCAAACAGCTGACGGTATTGATCCAAGAAGGTAAGCCAGGATAACCGCGAGTACTGCATTAAGTACATTCATGCTTAAGATTAATTTTAAGGTGATAAATATAATAATTATTATAAACCCCTGATCGATCAGATAACAGGGCCAAAGCTGACCAGCATGAAAGTCTCTTTGTTGGTTGTAAATTTGCTGAAATTATTAATGAACTTCAAAGCCAGGTCAGTAGCTGCAACACGCCATTTGGATGGCGAATCCCATGCTTTTGCCGGATCAAGAATATTCTCATCAACTCCCTTTAGGCATGAAGGGATACTTAAATTAAAGACAGGAAGAGTTACAAATTCACAATCTAAAATCGTATCATCAAGAATTGCATTAATTATCAGTCGGGTAGAAGTCAGCTCGATCCTCGATCCTGTACCATAGGGACCTCCCATCCAGCCAGTGTTTACCAGCCAGGCTTCGGCACTATGCATTTTCATTTTCCTTGTGAGCTCATTAGCATATATTATAGGATCGAGCATGAGGAATGTTGCACCAAAACAAGCTGAAAAAGAGGGCACCGGTTCAATAATTCCTCTCTCGGTTCCAGCAAGCTTAGCAGTATAACCACTTAGAAAGTAATACCGTGTCTGCTCCTCAGTCAGACGGCTTACAGGAGGAAGAACACCGAAAGCATCAGCCGAAAGAAAGATAACTTTTTTAGCATGTCCGGCCTTTGAGACGGGTTTGACTATATTATGAATATGATAGATCGGATAAGCAACTCTTGTATTTTCTGTCTTTGAATTATTGTTAAAGTCAATTGTACCATCAGCTGACACAACAAGGTTTTCAAGCAAAGCGTCACGTCTTATGGCGTTATATATATCGGGTTCTTTTTCCTTGCTTAGCTTGATGCATTTGGCGTAGCAGCCTCCTTCGAAATTGAATACCCCATCATCATCCCAGCCATGTTCATCATCACCCACGAGAGCTCTTTCAGGGTCAACTGAGAGTGTTGTTTTTCCTGTTCCTGATAGTCCGAAGAATATAGCTGTGTCGCCTTTTTTACCAACATTCGCAGAGCAATGCATTGAGGCTATTCCCTTGAGAGGCAGATAATAATTCATAACGGAAAATATGCCTTTTTTCATTTCCCCGCCATACCAGGTTCCACCAATAATCAGCATACCTTCCATGAGGTTGAAGAAGACAAAATTTTCGGAATTGAGACCTTGTTTCTTCCAGTCGGGATTTTTAGATTTGGAAGCATTCAGCACAACAAAATCTGGTTTGAAGTCATCAAGTTCTTCCGGCTCCGGCCTTATAAACATGTTTTTTACAAAGTGTGCCTGCCAGGCAACTTCAACTACAAAACGCACCCTCAGTCTTGTATTTTTATTAGCCCCGCAAAAGCAGTCTATTACAAAAAGTCTCTTTCCTGATAACTGTTTCGAGGAAATGCTTTTGCAATGGTTCCATATTTCAAGAGAAATTGGTTTGTTGTCGGAAACTTTTGCCTTTTCCGATTTCCACCATACGGTATCTTTAGTTTTGTCATCAAGTACAACATACTTATCTTTTGGAGACCGTCCCGTAAAAACGCCTGTATCAATAGCGATCGCACCGGGTTTTGTAATAATCCCCTTCTCATAACCCTCCAGACCAGGTTTGGTCTCTTCAGAAAATAAGGTATTGTAAGAAGGATTATAGATAATCTCTTTAATATCCTGAATGCCATAATCTGATAATTCCCGGGCGTCAATCATATTAAGAAACAGCTATTAGTATCAATAAATTCTTAGTTGATAAAGTATTAACTTAAATGATTGCGAAATATAACTCATTTTTTTTAATAATTATCAGGAGATGGGATAGGGTATATTGGAATAGAGGGGTCATATTTAAGTTAGAAGGATTTACAATTTTACTACCAGGTTAGATCAAAAAGTCATGAAAAGAAAAAAGGGCCATGCACAGCATGTCCCTTTTGACTTTTTATAACTGTATATCAGGTTATTTACCAAATTTGATAGAAGCCTGGGCAGCTGCCAGTCTTGCAATAGGAACCCTGAATGGAGAGCAGCTAACATATGTTAAGCCTGCTTTGAAACAGAATTCTACTGAAGCCGGGTCACCACCCTGTTCACCGCAGATACCTACTTTAAGTTCCGGTCGGGTCGCGCGTCCTTTCTCAACAGCCATTTTGATTAACTGTCCAACTCCATCCTGATCTATTGTCTGAAATGGGTCTGAAGCAAGAATCTTCTTATCGAGATAATCGTGAAGGAATCCGCCTGTATCATCACGGCTGAAGCCAAAGGTCATCTGGGTGAGGTCGTTAGTACCGAATGAGAAGAACTCTGCAGTCCTTGCCATACGGTCGGCTAGAAGACAGGCGCGTGGAATTTCAATCATTGTTCCATATTTGCATGCGATCTCTTTTGCTCCGAATTTTTTACAGACCTCATCAGATACTTTGTCAAATACTTTTTTAGTATAGTCAAGTTCTCCAACCTCGCATGTAACAGGGACCATTAATTCAGGGTAAGGTTTCTTTCCTTCCTTGATGAGTTCCAGAGAAGACTCAAACATAGCTCGAATCTGCATCTCTGTTACTTCGGGGTAAGTAATACCAAGACGTACTCCACGGTGTCCCATCATCGGGTTTGATTCGTGCAGAGCTTCACCTCGTTTTGCAACATCTTCTTTTTTAATGCCGAGAGCTTTAGCCAGTTCTTCCTGTTTTTCTGCCCCCTGGGGTACAAACTCATGGAGGGGAGGATCAAGAAGCCTGAATGTTACAGGTAATCCATCCATAGCAGCCATGGTGGCTTTCATATCTTTTTTAACAAATGAGAAGAGTTCGTCAAGCGCTTTACGGCGCTCAGTTTCATTTGCACTGAGGATCATTTTTCGGAGGAGGAAAAGGGGTTGTTCCGAACCTTTACCATAGAACATATGTTCGGTACGGAAGAGACCAATACCTTCTGCGCCATAATTACGTGCGATAATAGCATCTTCAGGAGTTTCAGCATTTGTGCGGACACCCATTTTACGATACTTGTCAACTATTGTCATGAATTCCTTAAAGCGAGGATTTTCTGTTGCATCCATAAGTGGAACTGCTCCGGTATAAACATTACCTTTTGTCCCGTTCAGCGTAAGAATATCACCTTCTTTTATAACTATATCTGAACCAGTGATTTTGGCAATCTTTTTTGAAGCGTCAACATGGAGTGCTCCAGCACCAACGATACAGCATTTACCCCAGCCACGAGCAACAAGTGCAGCATGAGAGGTCATGCCTCCGCGTGCGGTAAGGATACCTTCGGCAGCGCGCATTCCTTCAACATCTTCAGGATTGGTTTCTTCGCGCACAAGGATAACTTTCTCACCTTTGCGGAACCATGCAACAGCATCTTCAGCATTGAATACAACTTTTCCGACTGCGGCTCCCGGGCCGGCAGGTAATCCTCTTACTACAGTTTTAACCTTCTTTTCAGCAGTTGGATCGCAGATGGGATGCAGAAGCTCATCAAGCTGGACCGGATCGACACGCATAACAACTGTTTTTTCATCGATAAGTTTCTCATGCAGCATATCCATTGCCATGTTAAGTGCAGCAGTACCTGTTCGTTTACCGGTACGGCATTGCAACATATAAAGGGTGCCTTCCTGAATTGTGAATTCTATGTCAAGCATATCGTGGAAGGACTTTTCAAGGATGTTACGGATATCCCAAAGTTCTTTGTATGTGCCAGGCATAGCCTCCTGCATACTGTGAAGATGCTGGTTCTGATCATTTTTTGTATCATCGTTGAGAGGGCTCGGGGTACGGATACCTGCAACAACATCCTCACCCTGTGCATTTACAAGCCACTCACCGTAAAACAGGTTTTCACCTGTTGCCGGGTTGCGGGTAAATGCAACACCGGTTGCCGATGTGTCACCCATGTTTCCGAATACCATCGCCTGTACGTTAACAGCAGTTCCCCAGTCATCTGGAATACCTTCAATACGACGGTATGAAACAGCTTTTTTGCCGTTCCAGCTTTTGAAAACAGCTTTAATACTGCCTTCAAGTTGTTCTTTTGCATCATCAGGAAATGGTTTTCCGAGAACACTCTTTACAATTTTCTTAAATTCTTCCGAAAGAACTTTAAGCTCATCAGCTGAAATTTCCGTATCGGATTTATAACCTTTCTGTTTCTTAAACTCATCCAGTTTTTCATCAAGCTGCTTACGAATTCCTTTACCTTCGCCAAGATCAATACCTTCGGCTTTTTCCATAACAACATCGGCATACATCATAATAAGACGACGATATGAATCCCATACAAAACGTGGGTTGTTGGTCTTCTTAAGGAAGCCCGGAATGGTTGCTGAGCAAAGGCCTATATTAAGTACGGTATCCATCATACCAGGCATCGAACTTCTGGCGCCTGAACGACATGAGACCAGTAAAGCGTTTTGAGCATCACCATATTTCATATTCATTGTTTCCTCAGTCTTCTTCATTGCTGCCCATACTTCAGGCATCAATTCTGCCGGAAGAGTACAATTGTTCTTATAATATTCATTACAAGCCTCAGTTGTAATTGTGAAACCTGCAGGAACCGGTAATCCCAGCAGGCACATTTCAGCGAGGTTGGCACCTTTGCCTCCAAGGAGGTTTTTCATGTCGGTTTTACCCTCAGCAGTTTTCTTTCCGAAGGAGTAGACTCTTTTAACTTGTGACATAATTTTATTGATTTGAGATGAGTATTAATTATTGCTTTTGCAAAATAAGCCGCAAAGTTAATGTAAAAATTTGAATTTTGAAAAGTGAAATATTTTATGCCCTGGGATGGAACATAATAAGAGTATCACGTAGAAAGCTCCTGTCTATATGTGTATAGATCTCAGTAGTAAGAATTGATTCATGTCCCAGCATTTCCTGAACTGCTCTCAAATCGGCTCCTGCTTCGATCATATGAGTGGCAAATGAGTGTCGGAAGGTATGAGGACTGATATTCTTCCTGATTCCAGCCTTTGCTGCCAGGTCTTTTATTATTGTGAAAATCATAGCCCTTGTAAGGTGACTTCCACGACGGTTTAGAAAAAGGACATTCTGGTCCCTGATAACTGGAAGCCGGTCTCTGTCAATCTTATAAATATCCATTTCTTTAAGCGCTTTCCCGCTTATCGGGACAAGCCTCTGTTTATTTCCTTTTCCTGTTACCACAACAAATTCTTCACTATAATGTATATCAGTAAGTCGGAGATTAACCAGTTCCGAAACCCTTAGACCGCATCCATACAGTGTTTCAATAATTGCTTTATTCCTATGGCCTTCAGGTTTACTGAGATCAATGGCATCAATAATTTTGTCAATCTCAACTATTGATAATACCTCGGGTAGCTTGAGACCTATTTTTGGTGATTCAATCAGCGAAGCGGGATTCTCTTCAATTTCTCCTTCGATGAGAAGAAATTTAAAAAATGCTCTGATACCGGAAAGGACTCTTGATTGTGTGCGAGTATTCTCATTTTTAGCGCTATACCATACCAGAAATGCTTTGAGATCCGTATATGTCACACTAACGGGTGTAATGTCAACTCCTGCTTCAATAAAATATTTTTCAAGTTTAAAAACATCATTCAGATAAGCTTCGATGCTATTGTTCGACAATGACTTCTCGAGCCTTAAATAGGTTTCAAAATTTCTGAATGACTGTTTCCAGGTGAGGCTCATATTTTAAATATACAAGACTAAATATCATATAAAAGTACTTAAAAAATATTCTACTTTGCCACGAATGTGGCAAAATATGAATAAACCCCAGCGTGCCGGAGGTTATTCATATCTGGCTCTTTCAGAGCCGAGTATCTTATAAAAACGAATTACTATTACCAATTAAAATGACATGTTTAAAAACCCTGTTTTTATAAAGTCGGTACTCAAAATATTTTTAACTATTTTTACGATATTATTGATAGTGGTAAATAAATAAGTTAAATATTGTAATATATTTAATATCAGATGAATATAGAAATTATTAATGGTCCGAATCTGAATCTTCTCGGCATAAGAGAACCTGAAAAGTATGGACATTCTTCATTTGAAGGTTATCTTGTGGTCCTTAAAACCCGTTATCCTTCGATCGGCTTTGAATATTATCAGTCAAATATAGAAGGTGAGATTATCAATGAAATCCAGAAATCGGGAGTCTCGTCCGATGGAATAATTCTGAATGCCGGAGGTTACACTCATACCTCTGTCGCGATTGGTGATTCGATAGCTGCTATAAACAAACCGGTTATTGAAGTTCATATTACAAATATTTCAGCACGGGAGGAATTCAGGCATACAAGTCTCATAGGGAGAAACTGTGCCGGCAGTATTTCCGGATTTGGTCTGGATAGCTACAGACTGGCCGTTGAAGCTCTTATTGAAATTTTCAAATCAAAGAATAAATAATTTATGGACGCTAAAAGGACTAAGATTGTAGCCACTATTTCGGACAAAAACTGCGAACCGGCTTTTATTAAGGAATTGTATGAGGCCGGAATGAATGTAATAAGAATAAACTCAGCACATCTTGATATTGATGGAGCCCTGAGGATAATTAAGAACACGCGTGAAGTCTCGGATAAAATCGCCATAATTCTCGACACAAAAGGTCCTGAAATCCGGACAACCATATGTGATGCTCCTATTCCGCTTAAAAAAGGAGCCACTATAAATATAATAGGAGATCCGGGGAAAAAGAGTTCTCCTGAAGCAATATATGTTACTTATAAGGATTTTTCTTCAGATATTCCTCTCGGATCACTTATTCTGATAGATGATGGGGAGTTAGAGCTCAGGGTTTTGAGAAAACATGGAGAAGCGCTGGAATGTACAATTGAAAATGACGGGATTCTTACATCACGAAAGAGCGTTAATGTTCCCAGCGTGAAGATTCAGCTCCCTTCACTCACTGATAAGGACAGAACTTTCATTGAAATGGCTGTAAAGAATAATGTTGATTTTATTGCACATTCATTCGTGAGGTCAAAACAGGATGTGCTTGATGTTCAGGCTGTCCTGAATTCTTTTAACAGTGGTATTAAAATAATCGCCAAGATCGAGAATCAGGAAGGTATTGATAACCTCGATGATATCCTTGATAATGTATATGGTATTATGGTTGCCAGGGGAGATCTGGGAATTGAGATACCGTATGAACAGATTCCCGGCATCCAGAGAATGATCATTACAAAATGCATTATCACCAGGAAACCGGTTATTGTTGCGACACAGATGCTTCATTCGATGATAACGAATCCACGTCCGACCAGGGCGGAAGTAAGCGATATAGCCAATGCCATTTATTCCCAGACAGATGCAATAATGCTGAGCGGTGAAACGGCTAATGGAAAATATCCGGTGGAAGCTGTAAAGACGATGACCAAAGTGGCCCTTGAGGTTGAGAAAAACAAGGAGAAATTCATGAATATTCCCTACCTGAATGTTACAGGTGAGATATCGGCCTATCTGGCAAAAGTTGCTGTTAAAACTGCTTTCAGAATCGACGCCAGAGGCATCATTGCCGATACAGTAGGCGGGAGGACAATAAGGGATATGGCTTCTTACAGGGGTATCAAGCTTATTCTTGCACAATGCTATTCAGAAAGCACTATGCGTGAACTGGCATTATCGTATGGTGTTTATGCAAGTTTACAGGTAAAGAAAAAATCAGTTGATGAGTTTATTCATATAGCCTTGAAAAATCTTACTAAAACACATAATCTCAAAAGCGAGGATATAATAGTAGTACTTGCAGGTAACTTTTCCGGAGGGTCAGGATTTTCATTTATCGAGGTTGGTTCGGTGGAATATCTGAAAGATCGTGTAAGTATTAAAGATTAGTTAAGAATTGGTCTGATTTTTGATGTTTAATTCAGGCCCGAAACTGAAGAATAATGTTAAGAACCTTGGTTTTTTCAATATGGTTTCTTCTTCATCCGGTACATGTCACTCTTACCAGCATAGATTATGTTCCGAAAGCAGACTCATTTAAAGTATTTGTCAGGATGTATTTCGATGATTTTATACGTGATTATAAATTAGGCGGGAATGAAATACAGGATAAGGAGTTTTCTTCAACAGATCCCTCATCCCTAAACAAAATGCAGAGGTATATTGAAGGTAAAGTCATAATAAAAGTTAATGACAAACAACTTTCCGGAAAACTACAGAATATGAGTCTTGCAGATAATGAAATCAGTATGAATTTTCAATATGGAGCCAGCAAAAGACCAAGGACTGTTTCAGTAAAAAACCTTATAATGACCGGGCTTTATAGCGACATGTCTAATATGGTACTCGTTAAGATTAACGATTTTGAAGAAGGAGTTAAATTGACTTCGGACATAACAGAGCAATCTTTTAAAATAAAATAATCGCACAAGTGAAAAAGCTTATTACGAAGAAAATATTTTTGCTGGCACTGCTATCATTTTGTTTTGCCAGTCTGAATGCTACCCATAACCGTGCAGGTGAGATCACTTACAGGCAGTTATCAGACCTGACCTATGAGATCACGATAACAACTTTTACTTATACGTTAAGCTTTGCTGACCGGCCTACTCTTAATGTTGAGTGGGGAGATAATACAACCTCAGTTGCACCCAGAACAGGAAAACTGCTTCTTCCAAACTATTACCAGAGAAACATCTATACAATTACCCATACATATCCTGGTCCTGGTGTCTATAAAATATTGGTGCAGGACCCAAACCGGAACCTTGGGGTTAAAAACATTCCTAATTCAGTTAATGTGATTTTTTCGATCTCCACAATTCTGACCGTCAACCCTGCAATGGGACGAGACAATACGCCTGTGCTGCTTAACCCTCCTTATGATAAAGCAGCATTTCATCATCTGTTTATTCACAATCCTTCAGCTTTCGATCCCGACGGGGATAGTCTGTCCTATAATCTCACCGTTTGCACTCGGGAAGATGGAAGACCAATTATAGGTTATACTCTGCCACCGGCAACTCGATCGATAAAAGTAGATTCCATCAGCGGAGATCTCATTTGGGATACCCCTGCCGATACCGGGAAATTTAATGTGGCCATGGATATTAATGAATGGCGAAACGGAAAAAAAATAGGAGTAGTTGAACGCGATATGCAGATTGAGGTTTACAACACTAACAACAAGCCTCCTGTGAACGGCCCTCTTAAAGATTACTGTGTGCAACCAGGAGACACTATTGATTTCCTGTTTACAGCAACGGATCCTGATAATGATCATCTTACACTCAACTCTTCCTCAGGAGTCTTTAGCCTCGATCCATGTAAAGCCAGTTTTACCAAAGTAGATTCTTTAGCGGGCTCTGCATCCGCGAGATTCCGATGGATACCTTGTCATGAGACAGTTAGAAAGCAACCTTATAATGTGATTTTTAAATCGGATGACTCCAATGCTGATGTCAGGCTGTCGGATATCAGCAATATAAATATAAGAGTACTTGGTCCGGCGCCTCATCTTATTAACGCAGTACCGGTAGGTAAATCGATTAAGCTTACATGGTCGGGCTATGTAACAAATGTGATAGCCGGATTCAGCATCTACAGAAGGGATGGCGCATCTACCTTCAAACCCGATTCGTGTACCGCAGGAATTCCGTCTTCCACAGGTTTCATAAAAGTAGGTTATATAGGTGGAAGCGCAACTACCTCATTTGTTGATAATGATAACAATCAGGGGTTGCAGTTCGGCAAGGAATATACCTACAGAATTGTTTCTGTTTATCCTAATGGAACAGAAAGTAAAGCCTCAAACGAGATTACATCAACGCTTGTATCAGGGGTACCGGTAATCAAAAATGTGAGTGTAAAAAATACAGATGCAGTAAATGGATCTATTTTCATTTCATGGAAGAAACCACAAAAACTCGACACTATTCCTGCTAAAGGTCCATATGAATACCTTATTTACAGGGCAACAGGAGTTGGAGGGACTGATTTTCAGCAGATTAAATCGATTCAAACGGTTGATCTTAACGACACTATATTTACTGACACTTTAATAAATACTTCGACGACAGGTTATATTTACAGGATTGATTTATATAACAATGCTGCGGGTAACAGATTTCTCATTGGTGACCCCGGGTACGCATCATCAGTTTTTCTTACAATCGCACCTGGCGACAAAAAAGCACGTTTTACCATTAACCGGAATGTTCCGTGGATCAATTCAAGGTATGATTTCTTCAGGTTAAACGATGCAACAAGTGCTTATGATTCAATCGGTACAACAAATCAGTTGACATGGGTCGACGAGGGACTTGTAAACGGCAAAGTGTATTGTTACTATATCAGATCGGTAGGTGGATACCTGGCTGATAATATGCCAAAGAACCTTATTAATTTATCAGAGCGGACCTGCACTACACCTGTAGATAATGAACCTCCTTGTCCTCCGGTTCTGAATGTTACGAGCAAGTGCGATAGCTTGTACAATACTCTTACATGGGCAATAGCAGATCCTGTTTGTTTTGATGATATTGCAGGCTACAAGATCTATGGTAAAATGAAGTCTGAAGAAAATCTTTCGCTGCTTTTAACGATTAACGATAAAAACACCTTCACTTACAAGCACTTTCCAGGTGAAACTATTTCGGGATGTTATGCTGTTTCAGCTTTTGATGCTAAGGGAAATGAAAGTGATAAATCTTTAATGATATGTATTGACTCATGCGACTTTTATCAGATCCCGAATGTTTTTACCCCGAACGGTGATAACATTAATGACAAACTGGTAGCAAAGACATCAGGACTTGTACAAAAAATTGATTTCAGACTTTTTAACAGGGATGGAATGATGTTATTCAGGACTGAAGATCCAAAAATCAACTGGGACGGGACCTATAAAGGAAAGATTGTATCTCCCGGAGTATATTTCTATCAATGTGATGTTTATGAAAACCGTATTTCGGGACTGGAATTATTCCATCTTTCGGGTTTTGTACATGTAATTACCGAATTAAATTCAATGCCACAGCCTACAAAATGATTTTGATGTAAGAATAAAATGAAAAAGATTTTAACTCTGATTTGGATTTTGTTAAGTACCTGTGTAATTAATGGTCAGCAGACCGTTGATTATATTCTTAAAGCAAGAGCATTTATCGAGGCATCTAAGCCCGATCAGGCAATCAATCTGCTTACCGGGGCAATAAATGCAACAAAAGAAAGCAGCCTTTATCTGGAAAGAGCTGAAGCATATATTCTGAAAGGTGATTATTCGGGTGCTATAGCTGATTTTAATGAAGCTGATAAATTGACTCCTTCCTACGGAGAATACGGACTTGCAAGAATTTATGCCTTAAAAGGCGATGCTGCAACAGCGCTCTATCATCTTGGGCTGAATCTGAATTCCAAATATAAGAAAGGTGAAAAGGAGGTTATGCTCGATCCGGCATTCAGCACCATTGAAAACAGACAGGAATGGCGTCAGTTCTGGAAGAAAGAATGGTATAGTACAACCGAAAAGGGTATATCGGAGATAGAATATTATGCATCTGCCGGCAAGATTGATGAATCAAAAGCCGTTCTTGCAGAACTCAAAAAAAGCACTGAAAACAATGACGATATTGTTTATGCAGAGGCTTTGGTAAACCTTGCATCGGGAAAGTATCAGGAAATAATGAAGGCAGTTGGCGAGCTGAATACGCTGAATCCTGGGAATGAGAAGTATTTAAGGATTCTGGCAAAGGCACAGACCGGAGCATCCGATCCGGCCGGCGCTTCAACAACTTATTCCCAGCTTCTGAATTCAGGGGTTGCTGATGCCGGGTTACTTTTGTTGAGAGCAGATTGTTACAGAAAAACTGGTGAAAATGAAAAAGCTCTGGAAGATATAAGGAAATACGTTGAAATCTATCCTGAAAACGCTGCCGCTTTAAGTCTTGCTGGAAAAGTGGAGGCTAATTCGGGAGATAATCTTAAAGCCCTCGAGTATTTTTCAAAAAATCTGAAACTTCATCCCAATGATCCGGAATGCTATATTGACAGGGCTGATTCGTATTTTATTTCGAAAACCTGGGATCTTGCCATAAATGACTATAGTATGTCGCTTGATCTCAAACCTTCCAATTCTGATGTTTGGCTTAATAAAGGAATTGCTCTGCTGAACTCAGGTAAGGTTGAAGATGCTTGTCATGATTTCAGGATATCTTTCAGACTTGGAAATAAACGTGTAACAGATTATATCAGCAGAAACTGCATTAAATAAGCAGATTTCGTTACTGTGTTTTTAGGGTGGTGGTGGCCAATTACCTAATATGTTTCAGGATCCTTTCAAATAGATCATGTGGTTTAAACGGCTTAAGGACATAATCATTTATTTTGAGGTCCTCAATCTTATCGTGGCTTTCAGACATAATCGCAGCAGTAAGAGCAACAATAGGGATATCTTTGATCCTTAGATTTTCTGATTTTCTTATTATTCTTGTGGCCTCGATGCCATCCATAACAGGCATATGAAGATCCATAAGTATGAGATCAAAATCTTCTTTTTCAAGAATGTCAAGGACTATCTGACCATTTTCAGCATGGGTAACAGATATTCCCCATCCAATCAGGAATTTATTGGCAACGAAGAAATTTATCTTATTATCTTCTGCAACAAGTATTTTTTTGCCTTCCAGTCCGGAAAAACTCTCTTGCACTTCTATTTTCTGAGACTGAACTCCCTTGTCGGTAATTCCAAAAGAGATGGCAAAACGGAAAGTGGACCCTTTATCCGGTTCACTTTCAATTGTAATTGTTCCTCCCTGAAGTTCAATTAGTTTTTTGCAGATTGCCAGTCCCAGCCCGGTACCACCGAAATGTCTTGTTGTATCAGTTGAAGCTTGTGTAAAGCTGTCAAATACCACTGAGTGTTTATCTTTGGGAATACCTATGCCTGTATCGGTTACTATGAATTCCAGTTTTGACTGGCTTTCGGTCCGGCTGATTTCTTTTACCAGTACATGTATACTTCCATGAATAGTGAATTTCAGTGCATTTGACAACAGGTTGGAAAGTATCTGGTTTAGTCTTATCGGATCACCTATTACCTCAGTCGGCAGATCATTAGTTTTCTTAATATCAAAACTCAGATTTTTAGCTTTTGATCTGAATGAATATGATCTCAAAATCTCATCGAGAAAGTCGCTCAGATTGAATTGCGTCTGTTCAAAAATTATTTTACCCGATTCCATTTTGTTGTAATCGAGTACATCATTTACCAGTGTAAGCAGATGATTCCCTGAAAACTTTAAAGCTTTAATGTAATCCATCTGATCTTCCCGAGGACTTCCCTGCAGAAGCAGATTTGTAATCCCGATCACTTCATTGAGAGGTGTTCTTATCTCATGACTCATGGTCGACATGAACAGTTGCTTCGATTGTGCTGCCTCTTCAGCTTTCTGCCGCGCAAGAATGATATTATCGAGCATCATTCTGCGCTGAAGGGCTATAGCAATCTGATTTGCAATGAAGTCCATTATATAAAGATCATCCTGAGAAAACTTATCCTCATTATAATAATCCTGGAGACACATTACTCCGATTGTTTCATTTTCCACTTTAAGAGGAACCCCCATCCATACTTTACACGGCGTTCCTACCATATCAATATCTCCGGACTCGTCGAGTAATTTCAGATCTTTTCCTTTAAGAAGGACTGACTTATTGTTATTTATTACCCAACCTGTGATTGTCTTTTTTATCGGAATCTCATAGAAGTTATCTTTTTCATCAGTGAAAAATGGCAGAGAAAGAGTCTCAGTAGATTTATCGTAGAGAGCTATAAAAAAATTGTTGGTATCCCATATTTTGCTGAGTTCCTGAACAATGATGGGATAGATCTCTTTTATGTCGTATTGTTTCAGCGCGGCGGTTGAAATATTAAATAAGATCTCCTGTAAGAGCTGATTTTTTCTCTCTGTTGTGATATCCTTGTAGATTCCCAGATTGGCAACAATTTCATTGTTAATTACTATGGCAGTTGCAACAAGTGAAACATGAATATTATTGCCATTTTTATCCTTTCGTATTGTTTGCCTCACCTCCATCCGGTTCAGAGATGCAAGGTTGTCGATTCTTATAGCTTCTTCTCTAAAATCATCGGGCACTACCAGATCATTAATGTTCTTATTTACTGCTTCTTCCAGTGTAAATCCAAACAGGTTGGTGAATTCCCTGTTGATCATGGATACAATACCTGATGGACTTGTGATTGCAATAGCAGCAGGTGTTGAGTTATAAAGATGTTCCAGAAATGCTTTTTCTCTTATTATCTGATTCTCATATTCTTTTTGCCTGCTGATGTCTGTTACAACACCTCTGTATCCGATTATCTTGTCTTCAAAGAAAAGTGCAAAAGAATGAGTTACAATAGGGACTGATACTCCATCCTTTTTTTTGGCAAAATATTCATTACTTGAGATTTGTCCGGGTGATATTAATGCTTTCAGATTTTCAATCATTTCCTTATAGCTGTCAGGAAATATTTCGCCCAAATAAACACCATTTTCCAGATCTTTTTTTGTATACCCGAAAAAAGTAAGTCCGTGCTTATTGGCATATAAAATCCTTCCGGTAAGATCGACCTCGTATACCATCTCGGGAAGCAGATCTGCAAAATTCTCGAAGACAATTTCCTGTTTATCCTGATCTTCTTTGTTTCTTTGATAAGTTCCGGGTTCCCATGTTATTACGAAATTTCCTGAAGTGAGGAGGAAGCCCATGTAAAAGCCTTCGGAATCGTCACCTGTAGGGGATGCTGCCAATTTATGGGTATCACCTGTTAAATGCAGGTGAGCAAGAAGTTCAATCAGTTTAACACGATTTGCCAGAGGAGTCTCGTCTACATATTTACCGATGACTTCACTCTTTTTTATAAGTTCAACTTCTTCTACTTTTTTGTTAAGATCAATAATATAAAATCTGTTTTCATTATCAATACTGAACAAGGCAAGATAGCTGCTGACTGTTTCAAAAATCTCTTCCAGCAAACTTCCCTGGCTATCTCTTATCTTTCTGTCTTTTAGGGTATTGATCTCTGTAAATATTGTAAGAAGATAAATTTCATTTTCCAGTTGTACTGTATCGGCTGAAAAAAGATAAGATTTGTGCTCACCTGTTTTGGTTTTCAGAGTCACAGGATACCCTTTTATACTTTTAAGTTTGGAAATCAGTTTTATATATTTATTGCTATCCTCAAAATCTGCAAAAATCTGAATATCATCAGAAGTATGACCAATAATCTCTTCCTTGGTATATCCCAGTGCTTTATGGAAAGTTTCATTAATATCCACATACTGCCCGGTATCTAATTTGCTGATAGCCATTAAATAGTTTGCGGAATGAAAAATCCTGAAAATCGTCTCCCTGACGATTTCAGATTTTTCCTGGCTTTTTGAATGGATCAATTCAAGTTCCTTCTCCAGTCTCTTATTTGTCTCCAGCAACTCAATATAGCTATCTTTATAATCCATGAATCTGCTCTTTTCAATTACATTTTAAAAATAATAATTATTGAATTAATTCCGGTTCCCAATCCTTTATTTCGTCTTAAAATCCCGTTTCTGTATATTTATGTATATTTCTGCGTATTTCTATTTATTTCTATTTATTTCTTCTTCTTCATATTCTTCTCATAATATTTGCAGAATTCGCTTAAGCCACACTTGTCGCAAAGAGGATTCCTTGCTTTGCAAACATATCGTCCATGAAGAATGAGCCAGTGATGCGCCTCATGAATAAGTTCGGAAGGCAGATGATGGGTAAGCTGTAGTTCGACACTAAGCGGTGTTTTGGCATTTTTTACAAGACCAATCCTATGTGACACTCTGAAAACATGTGTATCAACTGCCATCACTGGTTTTCTGAAGATTACCGAAGCAACAACGTTTGCACTCTTTCTTCCTACGCCCGGAAGATGCTGTAACAAATCAGTATCTGAGGGTACATTTCCTCCAAATTCAGAGATCAGCATTCGTGACATTCCTGAAAGATGCTTTGCCTTGTTATTTGGAAATGTGCATGATTTGATATACTCAAAAATCTCTTCTGGTTTAGCTTTGGCCATCGATTCAGCATCGGGATATTTCGCAAGGAGAGGAGGCGTTGTAATATTGACTCGCTTGTCGGTACACTGTGCAGAAAGGATAACTGCCACTAGCAATTCAAAAGGATCTTCATAATTAAGTTCAGTGACTGCCACAGGGAAGGTTCTCTGAAAATATTCAATTGTACGGTCAAATCTTTCCTTTATAGTCATCGGTAAGAAATTAATGGTGCAGGTAAGGTAACACTTTTTATCTTTGCACAATATTGATTATTTATGATAAGTTACCTACAGGCAGAGAGTATCGCAAGACGAATTGGAGACAACCTGCTTTTCGATAAAATCAGTTTTAATATAAACAAGGATGATAAGGTTGCTTTAATTGCTGTAAACGGCGCAGGCAAATCCTCATTGCTCGATATTCTTGCCGGCAGGGAAAATCCGGATGAGGGTTCTCTCAGCATAAAGCGTGATCTCAGAATAGCTTATCTTCAGCAATCTCCTTATCTTAATGATGCCAATAAGATTATTGATGAGCTGTTCTGCACCGACAGTGAGCTTGTAAGGGTGATAAGGGAATATGAAGAATGCATACTGACCGGTACTCCTGAAATGCTCCAGATCGTAATTCAGAAAATGGATGATCATAAAGCATGGGATTATGAAGTGGCAGTTAAGCAGATACTGTTCAGGCTTAAACTTACCGATCTTAACGCTGTGATTGGTACGCTTTCAGGAGGGCAGAAGAAAAGAGTCGCCCTGGCAAAAATACTTGTGGAGGACGCGGACCTTCTTATACTGGATGAACCGACAAACCATCTTGACCTTGATATGATCGAATGGCTTGAGGAATATCTCATGAAGTCAAATAAGACACTTCTGATGGTCACTCACGACAGGTACTTTCTCGACAGAGTTTGCAATGTGATCCTGGAGCTTTCCGATAATGAACTTTACAGGTACGAGGGCAATTATGAATATTTTCTGGAGAAGAAACAAAGCAGGGAATACTCAGCCAGGATAAATTCGGAAAAGGCAAGGAACCTTCTGAAGACAGAACTCGACTGGATGAGGCGTATGCCGAAAGCCAGGCGGCACAAAGCCAAATCGAGGATTGAGTCGTTCTATGATCTTAAGGAGAAAGCTGCCGGCAGGCCTGAAGAGAAGAGTATCAATATTAATGTTAATATCTCAAGAATGGGAAGTAAAATACTTGAGATAAAAAATGTGAGTAAATCATTTGATGACAAGTTGATTCTTAAGGACTTTACGTATCGATTCAATAGATTTGAAAAAGCAGGCCTGATAGGACGGAATGGCACAGGAAAAACAACTTTGCTCAATATAATTACCGGGCTGACGGAGCCTGACTCAGGATTGGTAGAACGTGGAGAAACTATTGTATTTGGTTACTACAGGCAACAAGGGATTGAATTTGATAATGATATGACTGTTATAGATGCCGTAAAGAATATTGCAGAAAAAGTAGTGGTCAGCGATGGTAATGTGCTGTCAATAACACAGTTCATGAATTATTTTCTTTTTCCTCCTGATAAGCAGTATACCTTGATCAGAAAGCTTTCGGGCGGAGAAAAAAGGCGTCTTTACCTTCTGACAGTGCTGATGAAGAACCCTAATTTCCTGATTCTTGATGAACCGACTAATGATCTTGATATTCTGACACTTAATGTACTTGAGGAGTACCTTGCCGGCTTCAGGGGCTGTGTAATAGTTGTTTCACACGACAGATATTTTATGGATAAGGTGGTGGATCACATTTTTGAATATAAAGGTGACGGTGTTATAAAAGATTTTCCAGGGAATTACACTCAGCTTAGGGAAAAGCAGAAAGAGACTGAAAAACAGACTACAGGCATAAAGCCATCAAAGAATCAGGAACAGGATGAACCATCAGATATCCAAATTAAGAAAGAAAAAAATCCGGGTCTGACATTTAAGGAAAAGAGGGAATTTGAACTCCTGTCAGGTGAAATTGAAAATCTCGAGTTGGAAAAAAAGCTTATTGAAACTGAAATGAGCCGGGGGGAGTTGAATAGCGAAGTATTATTATCAAAATCCAAAAGACATGGTGAAATTGTAAAGATACTGGACGAAAAGGAATTAAGATGGCTTGAGCTGAGTGAGAAATGATTTTAAGATTCCAATTATTCTATAATAAGTTTTGAATTAAGCCGGATTTTTTAACTTTATCAATCAATAAGTTACTCGATTGGAAAAAATAACCATAAATACACCTGGTTTCAGATCGGAAATCCTGGTCGGAGAAAAATGGGATTTGGTCTCCGGACTTCTTCCAGAAAAAAATTCCATAATAATTACTGATGATAATGTAAAAAAACTCTATGGAAGCAGGTTCCCGAAAGTTCCTGTTTTTTCCATTAGGCCAGGAGAGGATAGCAAGAAGCTTAAGGTGATTGAATTTCTTGCGGACCGGCTTCTTGATGCGGGGATTGATCGTTCCGGGTTTGTTCTTGCCATAGGAGGAGGGGTTGTTTGCGATATAGCCGGTTTTCTTGCATCAGTGTATATGAGGGGTATAAGGTGCGGATATGTGTCTACTACTCTTTTGTCTCAGGTTGATGCCAGCACAGGAGGTAAGAATGGAGTTAACCTTGGGAGTACAAAGAATATGCTCGGAACTATCAGACAGCCTGAGTTTGTGATCTGTGATCCGGCAATGTTACAAACGCTTTCTGAACAGGAATATTTATCAGGTCTGGCAGAACTGATTAAAACGGCTATTATAGGAGATAAAGAATTATTTGATCTCATAGAAAGAAGCGTTGATGAAATCATGACGAGAAACTTTGATTTGCTGACAAAACTTGTGGCTGAATCTGTGAGATTTAAAGGTCATGTGGTATCAGAAGATGAAATGGAGACAGGCTTGCGAAGAATTCTTAATTTCGGCCACACTTTCGGTCATGCCATTGAGCTGCAGAAAGTTGTAAAACATGGATTTGCAGTGGCATCAGGAATGGAACTGGCCACTGAATACTCTCTTGAAAGGGGTTATATAAAATCTGAAGATAAGGAGAGGATAGGTAATCTGCTGAAAAGGTTTAATCTTTTAGAAGAGCATAAATTGACAGATGATCAGATGGAAAAGCTTGTGCTGCACGATAAAAAGAAAACAGGTACACATATTCATTTTGTATTTATAAAAAGCATTGGGCAAGCAATAGTAGAAAAAGTACCTGTAGTTGAGGTTCTTGGTTTTTATAAAAGATTCAGAGATAAAAATTAGAATTATGAATTCATTCGGAGTTGTTTTCAGAGTTACTCTTTTTGGTGAGTCGCACGGTCCTGCAATAGGTGTGATAATAGACGGATGTCCTCCGGGTATTGCTATAAAACCCGACGATTTCATGACTGATCTAAGGAGACGTCAAAGTGGTAGTCACGGAACCACTAAGCGCCAGGAACCAGATCTGCCTGAAATACTTAGCGGTGTTTTTGACGGGGTAACAACAGGTGCTCCGGTAACTCTGATGACAAGAAACAGTGATAAAATTTCTTCCGATTACGATGAATTTAAAAATATTCCACGGCCGGGCCATGCGGATTTTGTCTCTCGTATAAAGCATGAAGGTTTTGCAGATATGCGTGGAAGCGGTCATTTTTCAGGTAGAATAACATGGGGAGTTGTGGCTGCAGGCACGCTTGCAAAAAAGATAGCTGGTTCTGCTGATATAAATGCGAAACTTATTTCTGCAGGAGGTTCAGAAGACATAGAGAAGGCAATTAATGAAGCAATAGCATTAAATGATACTATCGGAGGAATTATAGAGTGCAGAGTTTTGAATCCTCCACAGGCAATTGGAGAACCGTTCTTCTATTCATTTGAATCTGCCGTCAGCCATATGATTTTTTCGATTCCGGCAATCAAGGGAATTGAATTCGGAACAGGCTTTGCATCAGCAGCGATGAGAGGTTCAGAACATAATGATCCTTTTATAGATAGTATTGGCAAAACTGCAACAAATAATGCAGGCGGGATAAATGGCGGCATTACCAACGGGAATGAAATCGTGTTCAGAATTGTGGTTAAGCCAACATCATCAACAGGTGTTGAACAGACAACCTTTAATTTTAAGACAGGTGAGATGACAACTCTGAAAGTAAAAGGCCGGCATGATACCTGTATCGCTTTAAGAATGCCGGTAATAGTTGAGGCTGCAGCGGCAATCGCAATGGCCGATCTGATCCTCATTGACAGGGGGATTCATGGAGAACGAAAAGTTTGATTATCTGAATATACTACCTTTAGTCTCCCCTCCTTTTGAAGGATTGATGGGGTCGTTGACTTGTTTTTGCGAGGAGATAATAGAATATATATGAATCAAAACTCTCCCCTCCTTTTGAAGCTAATCTTTATACACATCTTTTTATTAATATGGTACAGAAAGAGCTTAATTTTAAAAATTATAACAAAGATTGGAGATTGTCTTCGGCCTTCGACCGACATCATAGTCCCGCAAAGCGGGACGAAGTCGGTGAG